>Ga0189291_100063_pt1 | contig 161719 bp, 136 predicted proteins | sample UW1redminimetaG_FD_130331 | JGI IMG/M metagenome (GOLD analysis project Ga0189291, IMG submission 130331) | Marine microbial communities from the Costa Rica Dome - UW179B-red mini metaG | ecosystem: Environmental > Aquatic > Marine > Oceanic > Photic zone | place: Costa Rica: the Eastern...
CTTTGGCTTGAGTTTTGATGGGGTTGGTTTCAGTTCCTTCGGAGCTTTCCGTTAAAGGCCCCGGCAACAGGTGCCGGGGACAGCTTTATATTGGCCAAGCGCCCACGTCCCACCGGACATCAAAGTCGCGGCAATATCGCATTTGCATCGAAAGTGACACGAGCGCGGGCTTTACCTCGTGATGGGTAAAGTAAAAATAGAACCGATTTACATGTGGCAAAGCCCGCGCGCTTGGTAGCGCATCCGGTCGTTAGCGCCGTGATCCCGGCGGCCCACAATGGGCGCACGCCGGAAGGAGATAGACAAGTTCGGCCCTTTCGAGGTCCGGCCCGTCGGCTCCGGCATATCGGAGGGCGTACGGTACGGAGTGTGTAAGGCTCCGTATTTATCCGCTCGTAACTCGCCCCGATACCTCCATCAGTCGCTTCGCCGGATGGAGCCGCGCGCGCCGTATTAACTCGCCCGCCGCCCAATCCACCAAACACCCGCCAGCCTAAGAGCAATACACTCTCTCGTGTCCGAAACGGGTGAGGCTAAACTGGCATGAGATGGGAGAGCGGGGATGGGGTTGTGGAGATTGCAGTGGGAGCTGGGTTTGAAGAGGAAAATAGCGTGGATACTTTTTGAGAAGTTCGGTCTTTTCCTCCCCTCTAAGGGAAGGTGGCGCTCGAACGCAGTGAGAGGGTCGGAAGGGTAAAGTGTGCCCCAGCCAAACCGTATGACTTTACCCCTCCGTCTTCGCTACGCTCGCCCTAGTACGCTTCGCTACTACCCCTGATAGGGGAGGAAACTCTTTCGTTTCTCGGAATTAAATCCTTACCCCGCTCATCCCGACCTTCATCGGGATGAACGGTATAAAAGAAACTAGTCTCGCCCATTTCCGCCAACGCACAAAACTCACCCCCGCAGTGCCGTTACGAGCCATTGAGTTTGCGCGTCATGCGGCTTAAAGCGCAGCGCATTCCTTGAACCCTCCTTTGGAGTAATTCTTATGGCTGATACTTACGATGTCATCATTATCGGCGGCGGCCCTGGCGGTTATAATTGCGCAATCCGTTGCGGACAATTGGGCCTGAAAGTCGCTTGCGTCGAAACGCGCGATACGCTTGGCGGCACGTGCCTGAACGTCGGGTGTATCCCGTCCAAAGCGCTTCTCCACGCGACAGAGTTATATGAGACGGCTGAAAAAGATTTCGAAGCGATGGGCATGAGCGCGACGGTTAAAGCCGACGTGACCGCGATGATTGCGGCCAAGAACAAGACTGTCGACGGATTGACGTCCGGCATCGAATATTTGTTCAAAAAGAACAAAGTCGATCACATTCGCGGTTTTGGCAAAATTGTCGGCAAGGGCAAAGTTGAGGTCGAAGGTAAAACTTACGACACGAAAAACATTGTCATCGCGACAGGGTCCGAAGTGGCGTCCCTGCCGTTTATCAAAATTGACGAGAAAAAAATCGTGTCGTCGACGGGTGCACTTGAACTCAAATCTGTACCCAAAACGATGGTTGTCATAGGCGGCGGCGTGATTGGTTTGGAATTAGGCTCTGTGTGGCGCCGCTTGGGCGCGGACGTGACTGTAATCGAATATCTCGATCAAATCCTGCCCGGCATGGACATGGAAATCCGCAAAACCTCCGCTCGTATTCTGAAAAAGCAAGGCATGAAGTTTGAGCTCGGCCGCAAGGTCACGGCTGTCGACGGCACAGGGAAAACTGTCAAAATTGAATCCGAAGCGGCGAAGGGCGGCAAAGAGAAATCTTTTGAAGCGGACGTCGTGCTCGTGGCGATTGGGCGTAAACCCTATACGGAAAACTTGGGCCTCGACACGGTTGGAGTCGAAACCACAGATCGCGGCTTTATCAAAACCGACCATTGGAAAGCCGCAGACGGTATATTTGCCATTGGTGATGTCATCGAAGGCCCTATGCTGGCGCATAAAGCTGAAGAAGAAGCCGTCGCAGTCGCGGAAACGATTGCCGGACAATCCGGTCACGTGAATTATGATGTGATACCGGGCGTCGTCTACACATTCCCCGAAATCGCCAGTGTCGGCAAAACGGAAGACGAGTTGAAAGAGGCTGGCGTGAAATATAAAGTTGGTAAATTCCCGCTCACCGCCAACAGCCGTGCGCGCTGTAACCACGAAACCGATGGTCTTGCGAAAATCCTCGCACATGCGGAAACGGATGAAATTCTCGGCGCGCATATTATTGCTCCGGGTGCAGGCGATATGATTCACGAAGTCTGCCTCGCGATGGAATTCAAAGCGTCTTCCGAAGACATCGCGCGCACATGCCACGCTCACCCGACATTGTCCGAAGCCGTCCGTCAGGCGGCGATGGATGTCGAAGGCTGGGCTATGCAGTTTTAGTTTAGCGAAACAAAGGCTTCCGGCATTCATTGCCGGAACCCACACTCCCAACATTTCTAGGAAATAGTATGTCAGACCGCGTTATCATTGTTACCGGTGCCGCCAACGGTATTGGCCTTGCCTGCGCGCAGCGTCTTGTCGAAGATGGCCACCGCGTCGTCTTAACGGATATGGACACCGACGCGGGGTTTCGCGCCGCCAAGGATCTGGCATCGGATAATGACCGCGCCGTTTTTATTGAATCAGATGTGTCGGACCCGCTTAAGGTTCACAACCTTGTGGCGGAGACACTCTCATCTTTTGGCCGCATTGACGGCCTCGTGAATAATGCGGGCATCGCCATCAAAGGCGGCGCATTGGATATGTCCATTGAAGAATTTGACCGCAATATCGCCGTTAATCTGCGCGGCCCGTTCCTCGTGTCCCGCGCTGTTGCACAGCATATGGTCAAAGAAATCGAAGACCGTGATGATCGTTCGCGCCTTAACACGCGCCCATATGCGATTGTGAATATGTCCAGCATCAACGACACTGTCGCGATCCCAGATTACCTCGCTTACACCGTGTCTAAAGGCGGCTTGCGCCAGATGACGCGCGCGATGGCGATTGAACTCGCGCCCTATGGCATTCGCGTGAATGCCGTGGGTCCGGGGTCGATCAAGACGGAAATGCTGGCTAAAGTGAATTCTGATCCAGCCGCGATGAATAAAATTCTGTCCCGTACCCCCATGGGCCGCCCCGGTCTGCCAGACGAAATTGGCGCGGTCACGGCGTGGCTCTTGTCCGAAGAAAGCAGCTATATCACCGGGCAGTGTATCTATGCGGATGGCGGAAGATTAGCGCTGAACTACACCATGCCGTTAGCGGATGGGTAAGGCGTTAGATATTACTGTTTCGAATTTGAACAAAGCAAGTCGATGAAGTGCTCAACCGTGGGTTCAAGGCCTGAGTCATGAAGCGTTGCTGCGCTGACTGAGAAGCTGAAATTTCCAGGATGGGGCATCCCATCCAAATCACCTGCGGCAATGAGTGGTTTCGCGATAGACTCCGGAATGGCTGTGAGTGTGTCCGACATCCGAACAAGGTCAAGGCATGCCGCTTGGCTCAAAAGCCGGTATTTTGGAAACCCGTTGCGCTGCAATAGAGATCGAACGTCCTGCGGGAGGTTCTTTTCAAATTGCTTGTCAAAACCGGCAATGGCCCAATCATACTTCACGACAGCTTCAAGATTATCCGCGTGAGATTTTACAGCATGGCCTTTTCGAAACATGAGCCAATAAGGTTCGTCGATAATTTTTCGGAACCTTAGCCGATCAAAATGCGCCACACCCTGTAAGCTGGCTTGGTGATAAAGAAGCAGATGGATGCGCCGTTGAATCAATTCCTCAACCGCGCCCAAGGGCGGTAGGGTGGAGGCCGATAGCCGTGTTGCGGGGTAACGCTCCGCAAACGGTCCAATGACAGGGTGGATCAAGCTCTCAAGGATAAACGGGCCCGTCACAATATTGAGAATATGCTCACCGGCTTTGATAGAGTCGCGGACGTTCGCAGCAAAACTAAGCAATTCAGCCGCCATCGGATAGAGCTTCTTCCCGGCTTCTGTTGCGACAACGGTTCGTGTGGTGCGGTGGAACAGCTGCACGTCCCAAGCCTCTTCCAAAAGACGAATGCTTTTCGTGAGAGCAGAATGGGTCAGCCCGAGTTCACTGGCGGCTGCAGAAAAGCTGAGTTGGCGGAAAACGGCTTCGAAGTGACGCATGAGACGTAATTGATCCATATGTTCCTAGAGGTAACAAATATGGGCTTATTGCTCAATTCTTTTCTTATCTTTCTCACCTTATGCATCGAGTACATAAGGGAGTTTAAGCCATGACGCTCGACGCCATCGTTACATCGAAAATCGCATTGATCGTGATCCCGATCTATTTCGCATCGATTTTTCTCGAATCCATTTTTAACCATTTTTTCCACGAAAGAGGAGCCGGGGATTGGAAAGATAATGGCGTGTCTATGGGGCTCGGACTCGTCAGCGCTTTTACAAATGGGGCGACGGCTTTTCTAACGGTCGGAGTCTTGTTCTGGGTTCAAAAATTTCAATTCTATGCGATACCGTTGACGCTGACATCACTTCTCGTTTGCTTTGTGATCGATGACTTACGGTACTATTGGCATCACCGAATTGCGCATCGCTGCCGATGGGTCTGGGCCATGCATATGGTTCACCATTCCAGCACACAGTATAATTTCTCCGTTGCCCTGCGGCAAGGTTGGACCAAGCACTTTACGGGTACGATGATGTTCAAAGTGCCCTTGGTGTTGATTGGGTTTGATCCTGTTGTCGTGTTATTTTGCGGCGTCATTAATCCAACTTACCAGTTTTTCCTCCACACGGAATTGATCAATAAAATGCCGCGTTGGTATGAAGTTGTCTTTAATACGCCGTCTCACCATCGGGTTCATCATGGCCGAAATCCGCAGTATCTGGACGCTAATTATGCCGGTACACTTATCATTTGGGATCGTCTGTTCGGTACTTTCGTCGCTGAGGATAGCGCCGATAAGGTTGATTATGGTTTGGTGAAAAACGTTGAGACGTTGAATCCGTTCAAAATCATTGTTCATGAATATTGGAATATATTGAAAGATACGTCGCAGCGTGGACTTTCTCTCGGGCAACGTATCCTCTACCTGCTGGCCCCTCCTGGATGGTGCCATGACGGCTCGCGATTGACGTCAGAGCAAATCAAGCAAGCGTATTATGCTTCGCAGATCAACGTGAAACCAGAGCCTGATTTCGATTGTGCCTTAGCACCTCAGATAGAAAAGAGTTGATATGTCGAGCCAACATTACGCGGTGTCAGAAATCTTTATCGTCATCGCGGCTGTGTGGTGTGTGTGGCAATATTCGCGTACACATCATTGGCTGGCAGCCATAGGAACGGCGATATTCGGGATCGCCGCTGCTATCGGGGCCTACCGATATGGAACCGGACAACTCGAAAACTTGGGAAACGCGCATCGATGGGTGTCGCAAACGGGCGGCAGTATCGCGATGACACTAATCGCTTTTCAGATTTTACGGGAGATGCCGGTGACCGCTAAAATCTTGCCGAATAGGGTTTTGATGGGCGTTTTACCCATTCCGATTTTGGCGATTCTATTTTTCACTGCCGTGGCTGTCCCGCTCTTCATGGCTTGGCTGCTTGTCGGGATTGTCGGGGCTTTCATGTTACCTGCCACATCACATACCGTGAAAATGAAGCGCACGGCAATGGTTGGTATTATGCTGGTGAATGTGGCGGTAATCCGCCAATCTCCTATGCTTGACCCTGCCGTCAGTTGGCATGTTTTCCATACTCTTGTGGCCATTTGGTTGTTATGCGTCTTGGGCGTCATAAAAACAGGGTCCGCGATCTATCTCGATCCCGAATCCCAATAAGGTTTGCATTTTAGTCGTATCAAAAGCGTGCATTACTTTGATATGAAATGGACGACGTCCCTATGATCCATCGCCGCTCGGCTTGAACAGGTTCTCAAGCGTGAGCTCGGCTTTTGATGTTTCTTCAACAGGCTCCGGAGCTGGGGCCGGTTTGAGTGTTTCGCCGCCTTCTATTTCGTTCTTGGCGTCTTCTTTCGCTTTTTTCTCAGCTGCAACTTTCACCATCGCGTCCAAATCAACCTGACTGCAAAGGCCGAGGCTAACCGGGTCCTGTGGTTGGATTGTGTTGATTTTCCAGTGTGTCCGTTCACGGATCGATTTGATTGTCGGCTTGGTCGTGCCGATGAGTTTGCTGATCTGTGGGTCGCTCACTTCCGGGTGGTTGCGAACCAACCAGGCAATCGCGTCGGGGCGATCTTGACGGCGGGACAAAGGCGTGTAGCGGGGGCCGCGTTTTTTTGGTTGCGGGATTTCGTCCGCATCGAATGTGTTCGGCTTCATCGCATAGTTCGGGTCTTTTTCCGCTTTTTCAATTTCTTCGCGGTTGATCTGACCATTGGCAATCGGGTCTGCGCCGCGAATGCCTTGGCCGACATCGCCGTCCGCGATGGCTTCAACTTCTAGAATGTGCAGGCTACAAAATTCGCTGATTTGCTTAAAGCTCATGGCTGAGTTGTCGATTAACCACACGGCGGTCGCCTTTGGCATTAAAATCTGTGTCATTGCTCTCTCCTGCAATCTCGAGCGTACAATTGTGTTTCGCCCAAAGAAAAACCCCGCTCACTGCGGGGTTACGCCCTCCGGGCCGGGTCGGGTTTGGCGTACGCGCCTTATCGACAAGCTAACAGTTAAGCGGTTAGAGCGGCTTTGGCAAGTAAAGGACACAAATATGGACGAAAACGACCCAAAACGTCACGAAATAGAGACTTATCGGATCGGCGAGGGGCTATATGGTCTGTCTTTGCATGAACTTGAGGCGCGGATTGCGGCCTATCAGGCTGAAATTACGCGCCTGCAGGCGGAATCGGTGAAGAAAGCGCAGGAAAAACAAGCCGCTGATCGCTTGTTTGGAAATAATTAACCATAAATTCCCGATTCGATGCGTTATTTCGGTGCAAGTGGCGCATGGCTTGCAAACCTCGTTGTTCAAGTTACACATCTAATGCCCCCGGGATGATTCATGACCGCTGAACGAAAGCAAGCCGTGCCACTCAAGCGCGACACAATGACAAGCCAGGCCGAGGACCGCCTGCTGCAGTTCACACGCTCTGAACTGTTTGCGCGGACCTTCCGTGAAGGCATGGACATGGTCGAGGAAACAGCGGCTTATTTGGATGGCGCGGGCCGGGACGATTCCAAAGCGCTTAGCCGTGATGATGCTCTGATTTACGCTTCGCAAAGTATGCGCCTCACAACGCGCCTTATGCAGGTTGCGAGTTGGCTGCTTGTTCAGCGCGCTCTTAAAGAAAGCGACATGACGCTGAGTGAAGCGCGGGCTGAAAAATATCGGCTGATTCCTGAAGAGGCCCCTGAAGAAGGCTTGTCTTTTGTCGCTCTATCACAAAATGCCCCGAACCTTCCCGTGCCTTTGCTGGATCTCAGCGCTCGCTCGCACTCCATTTATGAGCGTATTATGCGCCTTGATCGTTCGCTCTATGGAACAATCGCGGCGCAATCTGGCAATACGGTTGCTGACCAAATTCATCGTCTGGAAGTCGCTTTCGGACGGGCTCAGAACTAGTCTCTCTTAACACTCCGCGCGCTTTACGGCCGACTTGGCATATGTGAGCGCATGGTAAACGCGCGCTAAACGCCCCGCTAACGTGATTTTCACGCTGGTTTTGTAGGACTGTCCCTCAAGAGGAGGGCCAAGCCTGTGACTGCAACACCTATGATGATTGCGCCTGCGCAACCCCGTGACACGGCACTTTTACACGATAAACGGGCCCAACAGAATTTAGACGCCAGCCAGACGTCAGATATGATTGACTGGCGCATTAATGAGCGGTCTTACGAATTTATGGGAGCGATCTTTGATCCCCTAACACCGATGCAGACGTTGCAGCGCGCGAAGTGGATGACAACGGACCATAGTTTTCGTTATGTCGTGACGCCGAACGTCGATCATCTCGTGAGGCTTGCGCGTGAGCCGGAGGTTTACCGCCCGCTATACGAAGCATCATGGCTTTCCGTCTGTGATAGCCGTATTTTAGAGGCGATGGCGAAACTGTCCGGTCTTCCGTTGACGGCGGTTCCCGGCTCTGACCTGACGCAGCAAATTTTCGACAATATTATCACCGCGAATGATCCGATCACTGTAATCGGGGCGGACCGCGAAATCGTTAACCGCGTCAAAGCCATGTATGGGCTGACGAAGGTCAATCACTACATGCCGCCAATGGGCTTGCGTCACAAGCCGGATGAGTTAGCCGCATGTGCGCGCTTCGTGTCAGAAAACCCGGCGCGTTACGTCTTCATTTGTGTCGGGAGTCCGCAGCAGGAAATGGTGGCGAAAGCCTGTTTGGACCGCGGTGATTGCGTGGGGTTCGGCCTGTGTGTCGGCGCGTCACTGGACTTTATTGGCGGCCGCGTGAACCGCGCCCCGCTTTGGATGCGCGCGGCGCGGTTGGAATGGCTGCACCGTCTTGCGTCTGAACCAAAGCGTTTGTGGAAACGCTATCTGCTCGAGGGCCCGAAAATTTTCGGGCTGTGGGCGAAATGGATGCTCCAATCACGCAAGCGCCGTAAGCAAGCACTGAGCTAACGCATCATAGCCATCGCGGGCCGCCCGCATGTCTATGGACAATGGCAGGCTCCCGAGTTTCGGGATGGGCAGGTCAAGCTCTCCCTCGCCAAATATATGGTGCCGTGATCCGCAATCCGGACAGGTGAAAACAGCCATGTTTTCGACCCAGCCGATGACGGGAATATCCACCTTCTCAAACATAGACACACCCTTACGCGCGTCCAACAGGGCTAGGTCCTGCGGCGTCGTTACAATCACTGCGCCGTTAGGCTCGATGTCTTGGGCCAGCCCTAATTGAGGGTCCCCCGTGCCGGGCGGCATATCGATCAGCAGCAGATCCAATTCGCCCCAATCCGTATCCCATAACATACGCGCAATTGCGCCCTGTACCATCGGCCCGCGCCACACGACGGGATCATCATTGCCTGTCAGTAGACCAATTGAAATAGCCTTCAGTCCGTCTGTTTCAGCGGGAACGATCAGGCGGCGGCCCTCAACCTCTCGCGTCCCCAGTTGCCCCTGAAGCCCCAACAGCGTCGGAACACTCGGCCCGTGAATATCTGCATCCAAAATGCCGACTCGCTTGCCCTGCGCCGCGAGGGCGCGGGCTAGACCTACGGTGACGGTCGATTTCCCAACGCCGCCTTTGGCGGAACTGACAGCCATTGTTTGAGCGACTTTCGCATCGCCCTGATATCCGTCGGGCCGTTTATTCGGATGGGGGTTGCGGTCAGGGCGTTTCGGCGTTTCTTTTTTAAGCGTGGGCGCGGCTTTGTGGGTCGTGAGTAAGACGGCGACTTGTGAGACACCCGCTAAATCACTGAGCGCCGCTTCTGCCGCGTCCCGCAAAGCCAGACCTTGTTCTTGTGTTGTCTCCGGCGGCAATCCCAAAATGACGCGCAATCGTCGCGCCTGATAGGTCAGGTCGGATAGGCGGCCCGCAGAAACGATGTCGCGGTCGGACAGGGGGTCTTTTACTGTGCCAAGTGCGCGCAAGGTGGCGGCTTCGGAATAAGTCGTCATGGGGTCATCTTAAGGGGGCAAGCAGGCATCAGGGCGCCTTGCGATGTCAAACGAAGCGGCGGATGAGAGTCCGCCCAACTCCTGTAGCGTATATTCTCTCGAACGTCTGATCTGAAGGCGGTTGTCTCATCATGAAATTGTAACAGCAGGCTTCCGTCCTCTAGGCGATAGGCGCGCCGCAGAGGGTTCGGCAATTCCCAAACAAAAGTTGGATGGCTATCATCATCAGGAGCCAGCGTCATAACTTGGGATTCGTTGATTGTCATATGAGCCAAGCCAGAAAACACCCATAAAGCCTCGGGATGTTGTCCGAGCGGCACTGGCGTGACGGGTGTGATGAGTTGGGTGTTATCATTCAGCAAAAGCTCTGCTGCGCCTGCCGCATAATCGAAACCAAGCAATGATCCGCCGAATTCCCCTCGATCAAACCCTGCGATCCACCGATCCCGCGCTGGATAGGCGGTTGTGAAACCTCTTGCGCTTGCACCATAACCGTATGGAAGGTCTGCAAGATCAGACGGTTTTAAAATAAACTGGGCCGTCACTGTGGACGGATCAATCCAATCACCGTGCGAACAATATAAATCTCGTGTGCGCGCGGCTTTCACAGCTGGGTCTGTGCCGCCAATTCTATCGGCATTATCGGAAGATATAGAGGAGTCATATTTTGTGCGGGCAAGGTGGCGGACCGTATCAAAAGGATGAGTGTCCGCGAGCGTGCGAAGCTGCTCTGTCCAAGCCTCCGCACCGCCGTTCGGGATCAAGCGAAGGGCGTCCATCACCGTTCTAGCGCGTTTAGGGTCTGATAATCCAACATCGACAAAGGGTCCGATAACGGCGTCAGACGCCTTCCCGACGCGCAACGCCACCAATATGTCTCGGCGAAACGCGGGCTTGGTTTCCATCATGGTTAGCCAAGCGGGTAAAATGTCTCCGCCTGTTCGCGTGAAGGTCCAATATTTGATCGTCATTTCCAAGGTCTCGTCAGGAAGCCTCAAAATATGGTCAGTTAGATTCGCGTTGGACGTAAACGGCGCATCCCTGCGCCAGACCATCAAAGACCCCGCTCGTGCCCCGATCTGCATGGCGTCCGGATAGGCCTCATTATTGGCAATTTGGTCTAACCACGCGGCGTAATAATGGCTTTGCCTCGTACGATCGCGACCCGCCATCATCTGGCCAATCGCAATTGCAACGGGTAGGTCGCTTGTTTTCAGCATCTGCCGATTAAGCGCTTGGTTCGCGTCATTTCGTGACGCCTCATAAAGACGTTGGTAGGCGGCGGTGATAACCCGGGTTTCGCGGCTGCCTAAAAGAGCCTCCAACGCCGGCTTCGCGGTTTCATACGGATATTGCGACAGCAAAGTCACGAGATTTTCAGATGGATGTTCTACAGCGAGACGGGCGACGACAGGATAGGTGTTGGCTGCCAAATCTAGGCCGGTTCCTTCAGCAAAGTTTAGTCGTTCCAGAAGGAAAGCGGCCAAACCTCTGTCATCGGCGTCATTTGATTGAGCTAGCCTAAGCACAATATTGACAGCCATTTGATCATTTAGCTCGCTCAAGAGCGTTGATAACTGAGCCCGTGTCTCTTGGGATGCAATATTGGTCAGTGCGGATACGGACCTTGGACCAAACCGATTAAACTCTGCGGCCAAAACTGAATAATCAAATTCATCAATATTGTGCCGCTTGACAATGTCGGCGCACTGCCGTGCCGATCTGCAAACGCGTTGTTCATACGGCGTTAGCGGGTTTGCGGCGATTGCGGTGAGGGGCGCAGAAAGGCTGATCGCCAAAGCTGTCAGGTAAGACTTCATCCTCGCCCGCTTACCCTTACAGAGCAGGCCGGGCAAGGAATGCACAACAGGCTGAATCCCCCCTTGCCAGCCGGAAATCGTCCGACTATAGGCACGGCCTTCCAAGCGTTCTGAACGTAAGGATGACATCTGTGCGTGGGGCGATTAGCTCAGCGGGAGAGCACTACATTGACATTGTAGGGGTCACTGGTTCAATCCCAGTATCGCCCACCACGGATTTTTATCTCTAGCTCCCTTCGGCCGTAACTAGTCTTTGCGTGATCGTTTTATCGTTCGTCTGCGCTGCATTCGGTGTTGGTGGGACACCAGCGGCGAGAGCTGTTGCAAGATTGTTATTTTTCTGTTGGGCGCGGGCGATAATGTCAGTCCGTAAAGGTAACGGCGAGATCGTTCTCAAAATTCTTGAAATTTCGGCGCGTAGAGTTTGCGATGTCGCGCTGGACTTGTAATTCCCAGTGCTATCAAGCAATTGATCGCCAATTTCATCGCCTAGAGATTTCTTTATTTCAAGTCTGACGGCTGGGTCTGTTGCGACGTTCACAAGCCAATATAAATCGACGACTTGCTCGGCGGTTACGGTTGATATTCCACTAAGATTCTCAAGCTGAGCCTGAAGGCCTGCCAAGGCAGTGTTTTCGTAAAATGCATCCCGGCTTTTTGTTGTGAAAACCAGTTCTTGCCTTTGAACGGCGGCTGTTACCAGTGCTTGAATCGAATCGACTTGGCAGATTTCTTGATGAGCTTTTATGTGACCAATGGCATCATAATGATCGAATTCAGATAGAATTTGCGCGTCAATCGCGGCTTTATAATTTCTTTGCCCGGTGGTGATCAATTTCCTGACAGCTGACACATCCGGCCCGAAATGATAATGTTGTTGGTAGGCTTCCATACCTGCAACTGTTGCAGCAAAGCCGGTTGCGACAAGGGATACGGATTTAGTGGGCGCCCCTGTGAGCCCAAGCACCCCGCTCGCGAACCCCCCCAAAATACCGACTGATTCTGTGCCGAAGCCGAGATCTTGATTGTTATTGGCGAGCAAATTGAAGTAACTGTCGCAGAGTAACGCGCTATATTCGAACCCAGAGGACATCATTGAAACGGCTGCATTTTTTGCGTCTTCAGGTGTCCCTGCAGGTGTTGGGCAAGCCGGAGGGTTTGCTCCGACAACCGCTGTGCTTGGATTGCCGTTGCCGACTTCCGCACATGGTGAAGCAAGTGCGGATGATCGCTCGAACCAAGCGTTGAATAAATTATAGGGGCTATCTTCCCCGCCGCTTTGATTTGATATTCCAATGTTTGTGCCCGGAATGGATCGGCCTGACACTGGCACTGGACCAGAATGGCTAATCGCGATCATAGGTTTCGGTCTAGTCGCGCACGATGCGAGTAAGCAGGCCGCTGTAAGTAAAATATATTGTTTCATGATATCCCCCGGTGACGTTATGGTCAAAAAAGGGATTTTTTGCAACAGTAAAAATATCCTAAGGTTGCATATTCATATTTTGCATCATGATTTGCAGGTGCGGCCGTTTTAAAGATATTTTTGGAGTCGATAAGTGATTGATGAATCTAACTCTGAAAAGCCGATTACACTTGCCGATTATATTCCGCCGGAACCAAAGCCGGTATCGGAACAGCGTCGACAGCCATCGAAAAAAGACCGTGAACGGTTGGATGACCTAGATCGATCAATTCGAAAAGAGGCGAGTAAACCCAAAAGAAAATCGAAGAAAAAACCAAGCTTCTGGACGATGGTCTTTTGGGTTGTGATGATAGTCGTGATCGCGAACATCGTCGATTAGCCTTACTCCGCCGCCTCGCTGACCGGAATCTCCAAACGACCGATCATTTCTTTCGGAATGACCTGCCAGAACTTACCGCGCTGATGGTCCCATTCGGCGAGGAGTGTTTGCGAGAATTCGGATCCTGTGGATTCGAAATGACGGCGGACGAGGTCTTTTAGCTCTGCTTCGTAATGCTCGGAAGCAAGCCGTTGCCAGACGACATTGTCCGGGTTTACAGCTTTTTCGAAATCATCATATTCATCGAACACATAAGCCATGCCGCCGGTCATGCCGGCCCCAAAATTATCGCCAACACTGCCGAGCACAACGACAGTTCCGCCTGTCATATATTCACATCCATTTGTACCGAGGCCTTCAACAACGGAGACCGCGCCGGAGTTTCGAACCGCAAAGCGTTCGCCAGCGCGCCCTGCGGCCATTAATGTACCGGATGTTGCGCCGTAGAGGCAGGTGTTGCCAATGATCGCGCTATGATGCGGCTCGATTTTTGTGCGTCCTTGTGGCGAGACAAAAATCTCTGCGCCGCTTAATCCCTTGCCGACATAGTCGTTGGAATCCCCATCAACAACGAGGCGAAGGCCGCGAATACCAAAAGCGCCTAAGCTTTGGCCTGCGCTGCCGCGAAGGCGAACAGTCAATTGGCCATCAGGCGCGCCTTCCGCGCCGAAACGCTTGTAGATGTGGTGTGATGTTCGTGTGCCCACGGCGCGGTGCGTGTTTTGCACAGCATAGGTGAGGTGGGTTTTCTCCCCGCGTTCGAACAGCTGCGCGGCATCCGCGACGATCTGTACATCGAGTGAATCCGGTACCTCGACGCGCTGATGACGGGCATCGAACACGCTTTCATTATCGACGCGCGCGAGGATAGGGTTAAGGTCAAGATCATCAAGATTTTCTGCGCCGCGACTAACCTGCGTGAGCAAGTCTGTCCGGCCAATAATATCATCTAATCGTTCAACGCCAAGTGACGCCAGAATTTCGCGAACTTCTTCGGCGATAAAAGTCATCAGATTGATGACTTTTTCTGGCGTGCCCGTGAACTTTTCGCGCAAGGCTGGGTCCTGCACGCAGACCCCGACGGGGCAGGTGTTGGAATGGCACTGACGCACCATGATGCAGCCCATGGCGACGAGGCTGAGCGTGCCAATGCCATATTCCTCTGCGCCCAACATCGCGGCAATAACGATATCGCGGCCCGTTTTCAGACCGCCGTCCGTGCGCAATGTGATCCGTTCACGCAGGTTATTCAGCGTTAGCACTTGATGCGCTTCGGAGAGGCCGAGTTCCCACGGGATACCTGCATATTTCAGCGATGTGTTGGGCGATGCGCCCGTGCCGCCATTATGTCCTGCGATCAGAATTGTATCGGCTTTGGCTTTTGCGACGCCCGCCGCAATTGTGCCGACACCGGAACTGGCGACGAGCTTAACGCACACGCGCGCCGTCGGATTGATTTGTTTGAGGTCGTAGATCAGTTGCGCCAGATCTTCGATCGAATAAATATCGTGGTGCGGTGGGGGCGAAATCAATGTCACGCCCGGTGTCGCATTCCGGAATTTCGCGATCATCTCTGTGACCTTGAAGCCGGGCAATTGCCCGCCTTCGCCGGGCTTTGCACCCTGAGCGACCTTAATCTCAATCTCGCGGCATTGGTTCAAATATTCGGCTGTGACGCCGAAACGCCCTGACGCGATTTGCTTGACTGCGCTGTTCGGATTATCGCCATTGGGCAACGGATTGTAACGCGCACGGTCTTCGCCGCCTTCACCGGAAACAGACTTGGCTCCGATCCGGTTCATGGCGACATTAAGCGTACCGTGAGCTTCGGGTGATAGGGCGCCGAGGCTCATGCCGGGCGTGCAGAAACGACGGCGAATTTCATTGACGCTCTGAACTTTGGAGAGCGGAACAGGTGCGTTCAAAGGTTTGATGTCGAGTAAGTCCCGAACTTGAATGGGCCCGCCACCGTTCACGACATCGGCGTAACGGCGGTAAAGCTCATAATCCTCACGGCCGACAGCTTCCTGCAACATGTGGATCATGTCAGCTTTGTATGCGTGACGCTCACCCTTAGCGCGGACCTTATAAAGACCGCCAATGGGCAGGCGCACAACAGCGGATTCATAGGCCATATCGTGAACGGCCAGAAGTTTGGTCTCGATGCCCGCAAGGCCGATGCCGGAAATCCGGCTTGTCATGCCGGGGAAAAATTCGCCGACAAGCGCGCGGGACAGGCCGAGCGCTTCAAAGTTTAAGCCGCCGCGGTAAGAACTGATGACGGAAATTCCCATTTTCGAGATGATCTTCAGCAAGCCGCCTTCAATGGCGAGTTTGTAGCGCGCGACAGCCTCATCAACGTCAACATCCAACAATCCCCGGCGAACTCTGTCTTGAACAGAAGCTTGCGCCATATAGGCATTTACAGCCGTCGCGCCGACTCCAATCAGGACCGCGAAATAATGCGTGTCGAGACATTCGGCAGAGCGCACGATGATTGAGCAGGAGGAGCGCAGTCCGGCTTCTTTAAGCTGTTGCTGCGCTGCGGCCGTTGCCAGAATGATCGGAACGGCGGCGCGAAACTCACTGACGCCTTCATCGCTGAGGACGATAATTTCCACACCGTCGCGTACGGCGGCCTCAGCTTCTTCGCGGATGCGTTGCAAAGCGTCGACAAGGCCGCGTCCGGCCACCGCGTCAGTGGCAGGGACGTCGAAAGTGCAATCAATGACTTTAAGCCGTTTGCCCATCATGGTTTCGAACCGCGCATACATGCCGTTCGTCATGACGGGGCTTTCTAGCACCAACATTTCGTAAGTCTGACTGCCTGACTCTGCCAAAATATTGCGTAGGTTCCGGAAGCGCGTTTTAAGACCCATCACACGCGTTTCGCGCAAAGGATCAATCGGCGGATTTGTGACTTGGCTGAAGTTTTGACGGAAGAAATGCGATAGCGGGCGATAGAAATCCGACAGGACAGCCAGCGGCGTATCATCGCCCATAGACCCGATGGATTCCTTGGCAGCTTCGGCCATAGGCGTCAGGATGGTTTCCATATCCTCCAAAGTTTGCCCGCAAGACACTTGGCGGCGAACCAAGGCTTCGCCCGACAAATCGGCCTCAGGTTCTGAACCCAAAAGTGCTTCGTCAAGATTAACTGATTTCTTGAGCCATTTTTTATAAGGGCGTTTTTCGGCCAACTCATTGAGGATGTCGGTAGAGTTGTAGAATCGGCCTTCTTCCAAATCGACAGCGATCATACGGCCCGGTTGTAACGCGCCGCGTTTAACGATGTCGCCCTCATCCATCGGGCACATGCCCGTTTCAGACCCAACGGCCAGAATGCCATTATTGCTGATGGAATAACGGAGCGGACGGAGGCCATTGCGGTCGAGACCTGCCATCACCCAGCGGCCATCATAGGCCGCCACGGCAGCCGGGCCATCCCATGGTTCCATCACTGAATTGCAATAGGCGTAAAGCGACCGCCACGACTCAGGCATCAAGTCCCCGCGCTTAGAATAAGCTTCGGGAATCAGCAGCGTTTTCGCCATCGGGGCCGTCCGGCCCGCACGGACAAGCAATTCGAAGACAGCGTCGAGCGCGGCAGAATCGGAACTGCCCTTTTGAATAATCGGCTTCACATCTTCAGCGCGTTCTTTGAACACGGAACTGGCCATTTTAATTTCATGGTTCTTCATGAAATTGATGTTGGCTTTAACCGTATTGATCTCGCCATTATGCGCCAGCATCCGGAACGGCTGCGCGAGCCACCATTGCGGGAACGTGTTGGTTGAATAGCGTTGATGATAGATTGCCGCGCGGGAGACAAACCGCTCATCCGCAAGGTCTGGGAAGAAATTGTCAATATCTTGCGCCAGGAACATGCCTTTATAGATGATCGTTTGCACCGAGAGGGAGCAGACGTAAAAGCTCGGAATTTGTGCTTCGATGACGCGTTTCTCAATCCGGCGCCGGATAACGAATAACTCACGTTCCAACGCATTGCCTTTGCGGCCTTGCGGGTCGCGGAACATGACTTGTTCGATTTCTGGGCGGGTCGCTTTGGCTTTGTCACCGATGACGTCGATGTCGATCGGGACTTGCCGCCAGCCGTAAATATAGAATCCTTCTTTGATCAGTTCAGATTCAACGATCGTTCGCGCGGCTTCTTGCGCCTTCATATCGATGCGCGGAAGGAAGATCATGCCGACAGCGATCTTGGCGGATGACGGTTTGTGACCCGTCCCTTCGACCTGCGCGCGGAAAAATTCCTGAGGGATATCCAAACGAATACCTGCGCCGTCTCCAGTCTTGCCGTCTGCATCCACCGCGCCGCGGTGCCAGACATTCTTCAGCGCTTGAATAGATTTTTCAACCACGTCGCGCCGCGGTTTCCCGTCGATAGAGGCGACGAGGCCAACGCCGCAGGACGCTCTCTCATGCGCCGGATCATAGGCATTTGCCTCAATCAACGCGTCGCGTTTGGCGGTATAATCTGTGAGCCAGTCAGTCATTTTCGTCGTCTTTCTGGGCGTCGTCTTGCGGGAAGAGGGCAAACGCTTCTGCGCCGGTGAGGCGAGGGTGCTCGCCCGCCAATTCGTAAAAACCAGGTTTTTCATCGATGAAATATTCGCGGCCAATGTTCATCTCGATTGGCATGTCGAGGCAGCCCGATGAGGCCGAATAAAAATCCGTGCCTTTGAGATTGTAAAAGAGCGACGTCCCGCACTCTGCGCAAAATCCGCGCCGTGCCCAGTCAGAGCTCTCATACCATTTGAGCGCTTTCGATTGCGTCAGCGTGATCCCGTCATGAAATCCCACGCCCATATAGGGTCCGGCATTGAGCGCGCGGCACGTCGCGCAATGGCAAGCGTCGACGCCTTTGACGGGACCCTTGCCTTCAAATTGCACTGCGCCGCAATGGCAGTGCCCTTTTGTGTTTTCGGATGTTTCACTCATTCCGGATCAGCTCCGAACAGGGCGAAGACTTCTTCACCTGTTAGGCGTTGGCGGTCCCCTTCGAAGCTATAATAATCAGGCTTCTCTTCGATGAAAAACTCCATCGTCATCGCCAAGCCTTTCGGCATGTCAGCAATCGCGCCGACCGTGACACCGATCTCTTCCGGGTTATCGACGAGGCGGTAGAACATTGAGCTACCGCACTGTGAGCAAAATCCTCGCTCGGCCCAGTCGGACGAGCGGTACCACGTCAATGTATCTTTCGCACTGAAGTTCAGTTTGGCGCTTGGCAGTCCAATGAATGGCCCGCCGCCAAAACGGCGGCAATCATCGCAGTGACAGCTGTCCAAATGCGACGGTGGATCCATCGTGAAACTGACGCCCTTACACAGGCAATGGCCGTGAATTTTGGTCATGAAACTGTCTCCGCCTTAGAAAGCCGCTGCCCGTCCAACATTAGGCTCCAACAGGTGTTTGATGTCTCACGCATATCATCCAAATCAATGTCGCGGATGTGATAGCCGCCAAGACTAGTGTGTTCTGGTATCGCAACATTGAGCGTGTCGAACGGACTCGGTCCCGGCAGGTTGCTTTGGATGAACGCATATTCGGTGCTTACGTCGCTGGAATTGGCAGCTTCACGATAGCGTTCTGGCGTAAATCCTTGCTCTTTTTCCGGCGTGAAAAAAATACAGATTTCTGATCCGAACATGTGAGGCCAATTTATCAATGCGGCGACAGAGGTCTGCGGTTTTTCAGGGCGTTCAGCTTGAACCCTCTCGAACGCATCGACCAGCGCTATGAGTGCGTCGCGGCGAAAATCCGGCCATTCATTGTCCGTGTCTCCGTCGACGATGCCGGAAAAACAGCCGAGTTTATAGTTGACGTAAGTCTGATCATACTCGGTATTGGCGGAGATGGCATGCGGCCAAATTCCTTTCAGAGATTCAGGCCAAGCCATTAGTTCTGCGCGGGCTTTTTTTGCGCGAGTCTTTCGGAAAAACCTGTCACGAAACAATCCGACATCCAAGCGTCTGTTGGACCAAGGCGTCATTCTGCAGCGGCTTTCATCTCTGCGGCTTCAAGCGCGCGAAGATATTTATGCATCGCCGCCGCCGCGTCGCGTCCTTCGCGGATCGCCCACACGACAAGGCTTGCGCCGCGTACAATATCGCCCGCCGCATAGACGCCTGGCAGGTTAGTCTCATAGGTGAGCGGGTTAGCTTTCACAGTGCCCCACCGCGTCGTCGTGACGTCTTTTGATAGATCGCTCATATTCTCCGGCGTAAAGCCAAGCGCGGCGATGACCATATCGGCGGGAACATCGAAGTCTGCGCCCGGGACGGCTTCCGGCGCTTGCCGTCCGCTTGGATCTTTTGGGCCGAGCCGCATTCTGTCAGCGCGCACCGAGGTCGCCGCGCCGTCCGTATCCGCAACCGCTTTCGGGCTAGCGAGCCATTCGAACCGCACGCCTTCTTCCTGCGCGTTAGCTGTTTCGCGGCGGGAGCCCGGCATGTTGGCGTGATCACGGCGGTAGAGGCAGGTCACAGATTTCGCGCCTTGGCGGACCGCCGTTCGAACGCAATCCATCGCCGTATCACCGCCGCCGATCACGACAACGTCTTTGCCGTCGGCTGTTTCACTCTCAATCGCGTCGCCAAGCCCGCGTTTATTGCTGTCGATCAGGAAGTCCAGCGCAGGCCGAACGCCGTTTGCGCCGGACCCCGGGACGCTCAGTTCGCGCGCTTTGTAAACGCCTGTCGCGATCAGGATCGCTTGATGTTTTTCTCGCAGTTTTTCAAAACTGATATCCGTGCCGATATTGCAGTTCAGCACGAACTCAATCCCGCCGTCCGCGAGTCGTTTCGTGCGCCGCTCGACGATGTTTTTTTCAAGCTTAAAGTTCGGAATACCGTAGATCAGCAGGCCACCCGCGCGGTCGTGCCGATCATAGACAGTCACTTGCCAACCTTCGATCCGAAGCTGCTCCGCCGCCGCAAGGCCCGCAGGGCCCGCGCCAATGATTCCGACGGACGCGCCGCGTTCACGGCGGACTTTGAGCGGTTCGATCCAACCTTCATCCCACGCTGTGTCGGTCAGGAATTTCTCGACGGAGCCGATTGTGACCGTGCCGTGGCCGCTCTGCTCGATCACGCATGACCCTTCGCAGAGGCGATCCTGCGGACAGATACGTCCGCAAATTTCCGGCATATTATTCGTCGCGTCCGAAAGCTCCCACGCTTCCTTCGTCCGGCCTTCCGCTGTCAGTTTCAGCCAGTCCGGAATATTATTTTCCAGCGGACAGTGATTCTGGCAAAATGGCACGCCGCATTGCGAACAGCGGGCGGCTTGTTCTTCGGCTTTGACCTCGATGAAGGGGCCGTAAATCTCCAAGAAATCCTCGCGCCGCTCACTCGCGCCGCGTTTTTCCGGCATCTCGCGTTCGGTCGAGACGAATTGCAGCATACGTTCGGCCATTGTCGCGAATCCCTTAAACGGCCGAGATCAGCCCCGGCGAGGGGAGCCTATAGCGCAAGGGAACGCCTTGCGCTATGAGGTGCGACAATTTGTCAACATTCGGATAAAACCCGAAAATTTAAATGTCTATTCTACTCCTCCAACGACGCCCGCAGCGGTCCTTCTTGCGGCATGCCGATGGCGTGGAAACCGCCGTCGACGTGATGTGTCTCGCCCGTGCAAGACAGTCCCAAGTCCGAGAGCAGATAGAGCGCCGCGCCGGCGACGCCTTTGCTGTCTGTATTGTCTTGCATCGCGCTGGCCGCTTTGTTGAACCGGAACATGTGACGCCCCGACCCAATACCCGCTGCCGCCAAAGTCTTGATCGGACCCGCCGAAATCGCATTGACCCGAATGCCGCGCGGGCCGAGGTCTGCCGCCAAGTACCGTGTCGACGCCTCAAGCGCCGCTTTCGCTACGCCCATGACATTGTAATTCGGGATGACGCGCTCGCTGCCCAAATATGTGAGTGTCACCATCGCACCGTCATCATTCATGATGGCAGAAGCGCGCCGCGCCGCATCGACGAAGCTGTAGGCGGAAATATCGAGCGCAGATTTGAACCCTTCGCGCGTTGTCTGTTCAATGAACGACCCGTCGAGCTGATCCTTACCCGCAAAGGCAATGGCGTGGACGAGGAAGTCAATCTTGCCCCATTTGGCCTCCAGCGCGGCAAAGGTCGCTTCCATCTGATCATCATTCGTGACGTCGCAATCGAGTAAAAATTCGGACCCGACAGACGCGGCGAGCGGTTTTACCCGCCGTTCCAGCTTTTCGCCTTGAAATGTAAAGGCCAGCTCCGCGCCTTGCGCCGCGAGCTGTTGCGCAATCGCCCAAGCAATCGAATTTTTATTCGCCACGCCCATAATGAGCCCGCGTTTGCCAGCCATTAAAGTGCCGGTCGGGAACGTATCAGACATTTTCGTCTCCTTATAAGTTGGAGACAGAATAGGCGGCGGGGCGGGGGGCGGCAACGGCAAAGTTTCGCCGCTCGCAACTTCTCCCATCAAGGGAGACGGACGTTACCAAAACGCCGCCCGCGGCTCTCGCCGCGCCTCAGGTTCCGGCGTTTGCCACTCACGGCGGAGCGCTTTGCCGCGCCGCGTATACATGCCCATACGGACAGGCCAGTCGATGGGGTCGGGGGTCCGGTCTGGCGCAAGGCCATGCGTCTTATTCAACGCGTCAATCTCCGCGTTGAGGATATTGTCGTAAAATCCGCGTCCGAAACTGCCGCATTCTTTACAGCTTTTGCGCGTGATCGACAGCGCCGTCATTTCCGCGCGCACCCGCTCCCGCGCGAGGGCGAGCAAATCGCGCTGCCATTCCGGGCTTTCAATAAATTCGGTCAGCGCCGCGCGCTCGGCCTGCATCTGGGCCCGCTCCGCCCGAATATCGCCGCGCATGACGGCGAGCTCGGCATCGGTTTGCGCGCGGATCAATGCGGTTTCCGCGCGGGCGTCGGCGGCTTGCGCTTCGGCCGCGCGCATACGGTAGCGAAAATTCTGCGTCATCGCACAGCGTTTCTGTCGGTAGGATGATCGGGGGTTCGGGCGCATGGCGGGGTCCTGTGTGTGAGAAATCCCTTCTCCCTTGAGGGTCGAGAGAAGCGAGGGGTGGCGCGGATGCGCCGGATGAGGATGAACAAAACTGGCTTGGGTAAACCCTCACCCCCCGCTTCGCGGGACCCTCTCCCTCAAGGGAGAGGGGAGAATGGCGCAGCCGCCCACGTCCCATCAGGCGGCTTGGCCTGACACTTGACGCGGCATTGAGCCAAACGACCCAAAACCGAAAATAAGTAACATAGGGCGCGGGCCTTTATCCGCCGAAGGATAAAGGGAAGAGACACACCTATTTACAGCGAACAAAAGCCCGCGCGAAGGGGTTCGGCCAATCACCGCCGCGCGCTCTCGCCGTCCATCCCTGCGGGGTCCGCGGCCTAACCCCGAACGACAGACGTGCCGGACGGGGATGTTTGGCTCACGCGCGGTCCGAAAAGACCAAAAACGAAGGCACACGAAGTGAAAGAGGGCGCAGCCCGGGTGCATAATCCCGCGCCGCCTCCCGCTTCGGTCCATGCGTGACCCGAACAAAAAACCGTCCGGTTCCGCCATTCGATCCCAAGGATAAAATAACGGCGTCACCACGGCGGGACGTCCCCCGCACACACACCAAAGCCCTCACACCTGCCCGCCACACCGAGGGTTATGCACCTCCCTATGTCTGTGGCGAACCTAACGACCCTATCGGACGAATGGAGAGGGGGGACGCATTAGCGGTTATAATTTTCAATCCGGGGGATTGAAAATAGCGAAGTGCCGAACGGGGCGGCCCATTCGGGTGGCTAATGACGTGGGTGACGCCGGAAGCGCCAAGCGGATTAACGGGGATAGCCGCTGTCTAGATGGAGTTCATTTCTTACCCCAACCCCCGTCATCACACAGCCTTTCGAGTCGGCGAACTTCATTCGCCTTTGGCTCAAATGTGTGATCCATGGCGCGATCCCTGACCCAACCTACCGCTCATAATTCTGCCACCCAATCGGCAGGTCACGCCAATCCGGGTTATTCTTTTCTATCAACTCAATCTTCCACTGCCGCTTCCAATGCTTAAGCTGCTTCTCCCTATCGATTGCCTCAGAAATCAGATCAAACCGCTCATAATAAACCAGTCGATGACACCGATGGAGCGCGGTAAAAGACTTCGGGTTCGCCCCACGCTTATGCTCCGCCACCCGCGCCGCAATGTCAGACGTCATTCCAATATAAAGCGTGCAGCGTTTCCCCGATGCCATGATGTAAACGAAGCCAAAGCGCATGGAGGCAGCTTCGCATCATGGATCACACATTTGAGCCAAAGGCGAATGAAGTTCGCCGACGCGAAAGGCTGTGTGATGACGGAAATGGGTGGGAAGCCATCAAGCCTCTCCACCGTCATCACACCATGCCCTCCTCACGCGTCATCGCAAGGCAATCCACACCCACAACCCCCGACAACGCCTCCCCAACTCCACCACCCCGTCATCGCACGACTTGATAGTGCGATCCATGGAGCGTGAGGGCCGGGGACCGTATTTGGATTATATATTATTATTGTGGATGATTTTACCGTAGTGCTTGCATTTTGCAATTTCTATTCTATGTAAAAATCTGCCTTGCAGAGGCTTGACGTCCGTCATTGCGAAACTGTTGACAGTACTGCATTATATACCTCACCCACCATTCCATTTCTTGGTTGGATGGGCGGAAGACGGACGCCGCCAAAATCCAGCCTGGAGATAAACATGCTGGACACTTTACGCCCAAAAACCGTAGTCGGAATTAAGTCACTCGCTCGATCCCTTAAAAAAAGGGATGGAGGAACACATAGCCTAGCGCTTAATAAGGCATCTATTCAGAGCGGATTCCCTAATTATAATATAGCCCTCAAGCGTCTCGGAGATGGTCACGTCGCGACACCAACTCTAGTGACTGCTCACTGGCGGGGACGAGATGAAAATGGACAGTATCGAGCGGGTCGAAAGACTTTAATATTATACCTTGAAAAACCAGTTGGTGAGTTATTGAGCCGACAACAAATTCGAGCCATGGCATCAATCTATTGGGCAAGACTTGCTGCTTCTGATCATATAGTTGTAAAAAACCTACAAGATTCACCAGCGCAAGCAGAGGGTGCCGCGATCGACATTGCCAGGCGTGTATTGTTCATGTTGAAAACTGGGCTTCGTCCTCCGATTGGTAAGAATCGTGCTCCAAATAGTTATGATTTTTGGCCTGAAATTCCTGGCCAAGACCATGTTAGAGAGTGGTGTCACACTGATAGTAAGGCCTTCATCGTCACAGATGAACCTTATTTCAATAAAATATCATCAGACCCTGAGAAAACTGATCGTGAAGTTTGGGCGAAAACATCAGATTGGGGTTTGCAATCAACATCATTCTCAGGGTTATGGAACCCAAACCGCACTGCCTTTGAAGTAGCGTTTCAAAAAAATAGTTCTTTAGTTGTGGAGAAACTCATTGAGAAAATAAATGCGCTGGATGATTATTTTTCTAAAATTGATTGGTCGTTCGAGGACGGTTCTTTTGGGGAAGAGGTTTTGACAGCGGAGACAACGGCTTACCAACTAAAGCGATCTATGCCAGATGCAACTAGGCACGCGTTTAAAAGCCATAAAACCGTTCCGCTTTCTTGGAGTGCAGATGCAAAACGTCGCCCTAACGCGATAATGTCACTAGATGATCATTTGAAGCTTGGCCGGATGATTAAAGCGGTGAAATTTTCTAATCTTCATTGGGACAACCTAGGAAGGCTAAACACCGTAAGGTCTGATCTCGAAAATTGGATGTTCCATGAACGTTTTCATGAAGACGACGATGGCGGGGCGTCAACGGACATTTATTATGGTGGGCTTGATAGCGACGATGTTGTAGTGTTGCGATCAAAGTCTAAAGAGGGTTGTATTAGCCTTCTTGAAAGTTCAATCGAACTTTTAAAATCACGTTATCCGAGTTGCAAACCTGTTCGTGACATGGTCCATCGTCTAACAATGACAAAACGATTAATAGCCAAAGCCAAATAGCGATCTAATATTTTTCTCATTCGCTCCGGATTGACTACAAGTTGATCCGGAGTTGTACTGTTTTCAGCAGTTAAGTGACTTACTCAACTTCTCTAACCCCGCCTAAACACCACACTCCCATTCGTCCCGCCAAAGCCAAACGAATTGCTCATCGCGGTGTTCACGTCGGTCTCGACCATCTCCCGCGCGATATTGATATCGCCAAGTTCGGGATCAAGCTCTTCGATATTGATGCTTGGCGCGACGAAGCCGCCGTCCATCATTAAGAGGGTATAGATCGCTTCTTGCACGCCGGCGGCGCCGAGCGAATGTCCCGTGAGGCATTTGGTGGCGGAGACGAGGGGGCCTGCCGCACCCTTCCCAAACACGCGTTCAATCGCATTGGTTTCGGCGATGTCGCCGACGGGGGTGCTGGTGGCGTGGGGGTTGATGTAATCGACCGTCGTCAGGCCCGCATCATCCAGCGCCATGCGCATGGCGCGTTCTGCGCCTTCGCCGGACGGGGCGACCATATCATGGCCATCGGACGTGGCGGCATAGCCGACGATTTCGGCATAAATTTTTGCGCCGCGTGCAACGGCATGCTCATATTCTTCGAGCACTAACATGCCTGCGCCGCCGCCAATGACGAAACCGTCGCGATCTTTGTCAAATGCGCGGGAGGCTTGTTTGGGGGTGTCGTTATATTTGCTGCTCATCGCGCCCATCGCGTCGAACAGGTTGGACATGGACCATTCCAGTTCTTCGCCCCCGCCCGCGAACATCACGTCCTGCTTGCCCCATTGAATTTGCTCACACGCCGTGCCGATACAGTGCAGGGAGGTCGTGCAGGCGCTGGTGATGGAGAAGTTGACGCCTTTGATCTTGAAATGCGTGGCGAGCGTGGCGGACACGGTGCTGCTCATCGCTTTGGGCACGGCAAACGGCCCGACGCGTTTGGGGCTCATGTTTTTGCGGGTCAGGTCGGCGGCGCGGACAATCTCGAGGCTGCTCGGCCCGCCGGAGCCAGCGATGATGCCCGTGCGCGGGTTGACGACCATGTCCTCGGTCAGGTTCGCATCGTCGATGGCTTGCTGCATGGCCAGCGCGGACCAGATGGCGGCGTCGCCCATAAAGCGAAGCGAGCGTTTGCCGATGATCTCTTTGGCTTGCTCGGATGTGTCTGCGGGGCGGCCAGAGACTTGGCTGCGAAAGCCATATTCGGCCATGGCGGCGTCTGTGTCGATGCCGCTGGTCCCGGATTTCAGGTTCGCGGCGACGGTGTCGCGGTCATTCCCGATGCAGGAGATGACGCCCATGCCGGTGACGACGACGCGGCGGAGTTCAGTCGCCATTATTTGGATTCCTCAGCAACAAACAGGCCGACGCGGAGGTCTTTGGCCTGATAGATTAGTTCGTCATCGGCGTACATGCGGCCATCGGCAATGCCGAGCACAAGGCGGCGGCGGATGGCGCGTTTAATGTCGATCTCGTAGCGGACTTTCTTGACGTCCGGCGTGACTTGGCCCGTGAATTTCACTTCGCCCACGCCCAGCGCGCGCCCGCGCCCAATGCCGCCCGTCCAGCCGAGCCAAAAGCCAACCAGCTGCCACATGGCGTCAAGGCCAAGGCAGCCCGGCATCACCGGATCTTCGCGGAAGTGGCAATCAAAGAACCAGAGCGACGGATCAATGTCCAAATGGGCGATGATCTCGCCTTTGTCATAGGCGCCGCCCGTATCCGCGATCTTCTCAACGCGGTCCATCATCAACATCGGCGGCAGCGGGAGCTTCGCATTGCCCGGCCCGAAGAGGGACTCATTGCCGGAGACGATCAGGTCGTTATAATCATAGGAGGATTCAATCTTTATCATGCGCCCTACTTAAGCCCACACGCGCGATTGGCAAGGCGTCAGGCGCGGGGATAAGTGGGCGCGCCATGCAAAAAGCCGCTCGCGGGGCGAACGGCTTTCCGTGAATTTGGGCTGGATCGCGGCGGATTAGCTGTCTTTGCGGCGAACCGTGAACCGTTCCAGCGACTCGCGGGCCTGATCCCACTCGGGACGAAGCTCCAGCGCGGCGCGAAGGTCATAATAGGCCTCACGCGGCTTATCCATACGCTCATAGACCAGCGCGCGGTTGAACAAGGCTTCGGCTGTATTGTCACCGCCGAGGGAGATCGCCGTATTATACGCCTCGAGCGCCCGCGCATCCTCGCCCCCGTAATAGAGCGCCGCGCCGAAATTAATGTGCGCTTCTGCAAGTTCGGGTTGTAACTCCAACGCCCGCTCATAATCCGGTATCGCCTTATCAAAATCCCCGCGCCGCATTAGAAGAACGCCGCGATTGACATGGGTCGCGGCTTCGTCGCTGCGGACCAGCACTTGATCCAGCGCGTCGTTACAATTGCGGATAGCGGAGGAGGACCCCATGTCGCCCGTCTTCGCCGACATGTAACAAGACTGCGGCGCGCCCGTCCCCAAAACAACCATTTGTGCATGGGCAAGCGCCGGGCAAAGGGCGAGGGTGGTAGCCAAGAGTGCTGTTTTCATGGGTTCCTCATAACATAGTTTACGGGAATCGCGAAATTGGCGGGTTTGGTGGCGCTGATTTAGCTGATTTGGAACTTCCGCTTAGTCGCAAGGCCAAAGAGGAAGAGCAAAGTGAGGGAGAGGAAACTCTGTTGATTAAAAACCAAACTTGACCGCGAAGCCGTTAGAAATCCGTGGCTAATGTAGTAGACGAAGCTCGTCATTGGGATGCGCTGGAATGGAACTTTAAATCAGAGCGGATCAATCACGCCGAAGCCTATAGCCACGAAGGTGTTCACACGAATTTTGTCGAAAGCTACTTTGCCCGTCGGCGCAAAATGGTCGGCGGTCAACACCACTTTGTAAGCGCCAAGTATCTGTTTCAACATGCCGAACACTGCGCATGGATCGAAGATCACCGCACGACGGACATTAACGCGCTGGCGTTTAAGTTGGTTGTTGCGGCAATGTCGGCTCCTAAAAGCCGGACGTTTAAGGGGTATTGGCAGCGTGCGGCTTAATGGTTAAACTGTCCCTAAATATAATTATGAACCACAAAGACAACATCTCCTATCGATACAATTGCCTGCGCGAACTATACGACAATGGCCTTTCGTATCGCGACTATGTTAAAGCACACTACACATCTCAACTTAGAATATACCCATTCCTTTTTGCTATTCCTGTTTTTTTTGTCTCACAGGCAGACAAACCACTACTGTTGTCCTTTGAAGACTTCAGTTTGGTTTCATGGCTAATTGTCTTAAATGCGGTGTTACTCTGTGTCGCTACATTATCTGCTGGTCACGGTCTTTTTCGCGCTCCGAGTTACAGGATATTAGCGTCCGGCAAAGCGGAAAGCGACAAACTTGATGAACTTGCGGAATTTGTGTCTGCCCCAAACGAAGTTAGAAGTTTTAAGGAAGTCAACGAAAGCATCAAGATCGAAAGTCTAGTTCAGGCCATCCCTGATAACGACTTAGCAAACCGCGTTGAAAGGAAGCGAAAAAACAGGACGGGATACCTTCTATTTGGATTTGTCTGCACTTCCCTATTTGCATTTGGTCTGTTAGGCATTGAATATGTCAAATTCCAGTTCTAACGATAAACCAAAACTAACAGATACTGCTGTAACAAAGCCCCCAAGAGAATTGCCACGACCAGCACCTAACGAGAGTTTGTGTGAAAACAGTCAGGGTGGGGGCAAAACGAAAAAGCGTTAGTTTTATCGCGGCCTCAAAACTCACCGCAAATTCTGACTTTCGTCCTGCCTGCCAATCACGGCACCGCTTTCCCGCTGCTTACGCAGACAGTTACCCATACGCCGCGTTAGATCGCTCACAGCGCGCCTGTCGCATATATCGTCGAGTATGTTCTGCGCTAACTCACGGACCGTAGCGGGCCTTCTGCGTGACGCAGTCCCAGCATGAGCGCGCTCTATAACTCACCCTGCCTAAACTGACGTTGCGCTTCTGACGCGGCATGATCGCGTCCAGTTCACCGTTATAGCCGACTAGGCGCAAGGTCTTGCCCAGTGCTTTCGCGTCGTTCTTGATCTCTGCCAGCCGTTTCGTGATCCGTTCGACTTCGTTGAACTGGTCGGCGCGGGTTTTGAGCAACCCGTTCTGTGTCTCGGTGTAATAGGCGATGCGGGAATAGTGGGGCGTGCACTGGATTTAGCGCGGATTAGTGGCCGTGTGTGGTGCGTCTGCTACATAACCGGAAAGCCGAACGGCGGCTGAACGTTAGGCGGGTAAAGATTGGCAAAATGGGCGGGCGACCACCCGACAAAACGCCTTGCCCCGCACGGCCAACCCGCTAGCCTCTCTGCATGAGCCGCGCGCCGCATATCCTTCTCGCGACCGGGTTGATCCGGGTCTATCAGTTGGCGGTTTCGCCTGTGCTGCAGGCGGTGGGGGTGCGGTGTCGGCATACGCCGTCTTGTTCCCATTATATGATGGACGCTATGCGGCTGCATGGGTTTTGGGCGGGTGGTTGGATGGGGCTGGCGCGGTTTCTACGCTGTCAGCCGTGGGGCACATGTGGTCATGATCCTGTGCCGGACGAGGCCACGGGCCCATGGTATTTTCCGTGGCGTTATGCGCGGTGGCGATAGGACCAGATTATGTCGGAATTTCTAGTCTTTCTTCTGAGCGGGCTCGCATTGTTTCTGGCTTGGCTAGCTTTAAGCCGTATCGGCGCGCTGCAGCACCGCATTGCGATGCTGGAACGGATCACTCAATCCATGCGCGATGCGGATAAGGATGACGCGGCCAATCCCGTTGTTCAGCCGCCTAAAATAAAGCTTCTTAAGTCAGCCCCAAAACCTGTCGCTGCCGCAACCCAAGCGCCTGTGAAAAGGGCCAATACGCCTCCGCCGACACAGGCTCCAAAGCCGCCCGCCGAACGGGCTCCAAAGGCCCTAAAACCGTCTAAATCCAACACGCCGCTCGATCTTGAAACCTTGCTCGGCGCGAAAGGCTCGGTTTGGATTGGCGGACTTGCGCTTTTGTTCGGTGCGGTGTTCCTGCTGCGCTATACGATAGAGGCCGGATTGCTGACACCCATGATGCGGATCAGTGTCGCGGTGCTCTTGGGCTTCGTTGCGCTCGGCCTCTCCGAATGGATGGCGCGCCGCGATTTGAAAACGCCCGTTGGCAAAGCCCTGTCGGCGAAGGCGGATATTCCCGCGATCCTTGCCGCCGTGGGCATATTCACGCTGTTTGGGGCGGTCTATGCGGCGCATGCGCTCTATGGATTGCTCGGCACGACGGCGGCGTTTGTTTTCATGGCCGCCGTTGCGGTAGGCGGTTTGATTGTGTCCTTGCGGCGCGGGCCGTGGTTGGCCGCGATTGGACTTGTCGGTGCGCTCGCCGTGCCGCTCCTCGTGGCCAGTGTCACGCCCAGCTATATCGGCGTGTTCGCCTATGTTGCCTTAATCACAGCTGCGGCGCTTGCGGTGGCGCGCCTTCGCGATTGGTCTTGGCTCCGCGCGGCAGCGCTGGTCGGCGCGGTCGTCTGGCTCACAATTTTGCTCGGCAAAGCGGTCGGGGGCTTGCAATTCGGGCTTTGGGTTTTGGGCGTCGCGGGTGCGGCTCAGCTCACCCTGCGCGATATTCTTCGCGCCGATGGCGGCAGACACGGGCGCGAATGGCGCTGGCTCGGATGGGGCGGGATGGCTGTCCTCACGGCGCTGGCGATGCTCGCGGGCGATGATATGACGCCTGTCTCCTATGCGTTGCCATTCGTGTTTGTCTTGGCGCTTGTCTTTAAGGCGCGGGGCGGGGAGGCTGATCAACGCTGGCCATTGTTACTGATTAGCGGCGGTCTTTTTGCAGCCATCGCACCGTTTATATTACCGTATAGCCCAGACATGATTTGGCCGTTTATGGCGGCTCTGGTTGGATTGAGCGCCTTATATTCGCTCGTTACGCTGTCTGTCGCCACCCGACTGACGACCGACCGCGGCGCGACGGCTTTGACGGCGGTCGGGGGCATGGTTGCGGCGGTTATTTTAATCGGCGGTCTTTATCGCGTGACAGATTATCTTTCGAAATTGGATGTCTGGGCAGGATTCGCATTGGCGGGATTTTTCGCTGTCGCGGCCCTGACGCAAACCCGTCTTGCCGTCGTGCGCGGGGCCATTTGGTTAGCGGCAGGGCTCTGGTTAGTCTCGGCGGCCGACCTGTCTGGTTTGCCTGTGGTCAGCCTGTTTTACAGCCTAGGCCTTGCGGGGATCATTGCGTTAGCGGTTCTGAGTCAGGCGGGACGTGACGACCTCTGGGTGCGCCTCGCCGTATTGCTGCCCGCCGCGGCTACAGGTCTTGCAGCGGTCACGGCGCTGGAGAGTTCAGCGCTTTATATATCCGTAACCCCGGGCCTCAACGCACTCTGGCTTTATTTCGGATTGCCGGGCGGGATGGCGGCCGTGGGCGCGGTCCTGTTCCGACGACGCCGAGATGATCTGGCCGCGCAGGGCTTGCTCGGCGGGTCGATCATATTGACCTTGCTGTTGATTGTTCTGCTCATCCATCACGCCATGAACGGCGGCGACCTGACGGCGGCGCCAGGGTTCGACGATTACGCGGTGCAGCTGCTCGTGGCGTTTGCGGCCCTATTCGGGGCGAGCTGGCTGCGTGGTGGTTTGACGGATTGGCCCAAAGCGGAGAGCGAACCGGGGCGTTATATCGTACCAGCCTTAGCGATGGGCGCGTCGGGGGTTAGCCTGTTGGCCTATATCTTGGCACAATTGTTGAGTTTTAACCCGTTGATAAACGGCGCAACTGTGATTGACGGGCACCCTATTTTCAACAGCCTGCTGCTCGGTTATCTCGCGCCTGCGGTCCTCTTGGGTGCTGCGGCGCTGCGGTTTGCGGGGCATAGACCTGCGTGGTTTGTGCGTATGCTTGGCGGGCTGGCTGGGGTGAGTTGGCTTGTCTGGACGACCGCGCAGATTCGGCGGTTCGCGCAAGGCGAGGTGATCGCAATGGGCCGGATCGCGTGGGACAATGGCGAGCTTTACGCCGTTTCTGCCGTTTGGCTCATGACGGGCATTGCGCTCTTGCTGGCGGGCATGAAAACGGGTCGCCGCGATGTGCGCCTCGCCTCGGCTGGGTTAATCACACTGACGTCGCTTAAAGTCTTTTTGATCGATATGAGCGCCCTTGACGGGGCCTTCCGCGCGATCTCATTCATCGGACTTGGGATTGTTTTGATCGGGATTGGGCGGGTTTATCAGACCGTGCTAGCGAAACCGAAAGCTGAGGATCCTTAAACTTCAAAACATTCGAACTCGATGGACACTGCATGACGATTGAAAGTTTCAGCGACGCGCGGGTCGTCATCACAGGCGGAGCTAGCGGGATTGGTTTGGCGCTCGCGAAACGCATGCATGCCGACGGGGCAAGAATTGCGATCTGCGACCGCGATATGTCCGCTGTGCAGCAAGCCATCATCGCGATGCCGGACGTGTTCGGTTTTGTCTGTGACGTCAGCGACGCAGGCGCGCTGGAGGGCTTTATTGCGGAGGCCGCCGACGCGCTAGGCGGGATTGATGTGGGCTGGAATAATGCCGGTATCATGCAATCCGCTCAGCCCATTCAGGATATGGATTGGGACGACTACCGCGCCGTTGTGGACGTCAATCTGGATGCTGTTGTTCGGGGCTCGCAGATCATGGCGAGGATGATGATTAAACAGGGCACGCCGTCATTAATCCTCAATACGGGTTCGGAAAACTCGCTCTTTCACGGTGTGCCGGGCGGCGGGGCCTATGTGGCATCTAAGGTCGCTGTGCGCGCCATCACCGAAAGCCTGTTTCAAGATACGCCGGACCATATTGATGTGAAACTGCTCTGTCCGGGGTTTGTGAACACGCCGCTCGGCCCGAAAGCGCAATTCCGCCACGGGATGGATGTCGACGTTTTCGCCGACATCGCTTTTCCTTTGCTCAGCACGGATCAATTCTACCTTGTCAGCCACGGCTATAATGCGGTGCGCGTCCGTGAAACAGCGGACCGTATTCTGGCTGATATTGAGGCCGGAGCCGCTCCAGCCTCTGAGACAAAAGCCTTTGACACTTACACTCTGATGGGACTTGATCGATGACCCGAATTCCGCGCGATAAAGAAAATGATTACACGCCGGATATGATGGCGGCGCGGCGCGCGTTTGCCACCGCGCAGTCCGGCACGGCGCTTGATCATGTTGGCCACACCTCCATCGATCCGTCATTGTTGCCCGGCAATATTGAACAAGCGATGGGCGCCGCGCAGGTGCCGATCGGGCTGGCAGGGCCATTGCTGGTGCATGGCGAGCATATTGACGGCGAAGTCTATGTGCCCATGGCGACGACCGAAGGCACATTAGTCGCCAGCTATAACCGCGGTATGCGGTTGCTACGTGAATGCGGCGGCGTCACGGTCACGATTGTCGAGCGTTACATGCAACGCGCGCCTGTCTTTCACTTCGACGGTGCGCGCGATGCGCGGGACTTCGGGGTCTGGCTCGACGCGAATTTCGACGGGGTGAAGCGCGCGGCAGAGACAACGACGTCAGTTGGTAAACTTTCGCATATCGAGAAATATTCCGTCGGCGCGATGCTCTACACGCGGATGAATTTTACCACGGGCGATGCGGCGGGGCAGAATATGTGCGGCAAGGCGGCGTTCGCGGCCTGCCAGTGGATCGCAGAGACTTACAATGGCCCGCTCAAAGGCTACACGCTGTCCGGCGCGATCGATACGGATAAGAAACATAGCCAGCTCAATACGCTGCATTCGCGCGGCGCGCGGGTCGTGGCCGAAGTCGTGTTGGAACCTGAAAAGACCATGGCGCTGATGCGGGCGACGACGCAGCAGCTGTTCCGCGTGCGCAATGTATCCCACACGGGCGGAATGCTCGCGGGGACATCGTCCAATGGCCTGCACGCCGCGAATGCGCTGGCTGCACTATTTATCGCGACTGGGCAGGACGCCGCCAATGTCGCCGAAAGCCAAGCGTCGATCTCTTACGTTGACTTACGCGATGATGGCTCACTTTATTGGTCACTGACACTGCCGAGCTTGATCATGGCGACGTTCGGCGGGGGCACAGGGCTGCCAACGCAGCGCGAATGCCTTGATATGATGGGCTGCGTCGGCGAGGCGAACGGCAAAGGCATGGTCGGGCGGCTGCTGGAAATTACAGCCGCGACGGTGCTGGCCGGTGAATTATCACTCTCTTCCGCAATAGTTGCGGGTGATTGGGTGTCTTCACATGACGAACTAGGCAGAAACCGCTAAAGGGCCTTATGTCTGATCTTGTTCTTGTCACCGGTCTCACCGGATTTATCGCTAGCCACGTCACCGCCAAACTGCTGGAAAAAGGTTACCGTGTCCGCGGGACTGTCCGCAACAAAGCCAAAGGGCGGCGTGTGCTCGCGGCCATGGCGCAGACTGGCATTGATACATCGAGCGTTGAGTTTGTTGTCGCTGAACTGGGTGATGATGCGGGCTGGAAAGACGCGGTCAAGGATTGCCGCTTTATCCAGCATATTGCCTCACCCTTTCCGCTTGAAGCGCCGAGCGACCGAGAAGCGCTTGTCCCCGAAGCGCGGGCCGGGGCGCAGCGTGTGCTCGAAAACGGGTTTTCAGCCGGAGCCGAGCGGATCGTCCTGACGTCGTCCCTTGTCGCTATGATGGGGCAGCCGGGGCGCGGCAAAACCATGATGATTACGGAGAATGATTGGTCTGATCCGGACTGGCGGCCCCTCACGGCTTACCCTGTGTCCAAGACACGGGCGGAATTATCCGCATGGGCGTACGCCGATGCGCAAGGGTTTCGAGACCGCCTCGTCACCGTCAATCCGGGTATGGTATTCGGGCCGGACCCGTTCGATAATGGCGGGGCGTCCTTAGGCGCGATCCGCGACATGTTGAACGGCGAGTTACCGGCCATTCCCAAACTCGCTTACCCGGTTAGCGATGTGCGCGATGTTGCCTCGCTCCATGTGGCGGCGATGACAGCGAAAGGCGCGGGCGGGCGGCGTTTGATCAGCGCCGGAAAAACGCTCTGGTTCAAAGATATTGTCGAAATTTTGCGCGCAGAATATCCGAAAGCGAAACTGCCGAAATCCGAAGTGCCAAACATCGCCGCGCGGCTGATCTCAGTCTTCGATGATCGGGTCAAAGGCATCTTGCCGGACCTCGGTATCTTCCACGAAGCTGACGCCGCCTATGTCACGAGCCTGACAGGTGTCATGCCGCGTCCTGCGAGGGAAAGCGTACTCGCTAGCGCGCGGGATTTAGTAACGCATGGGGCGGTGGAGTTTGAGTAGGGTTATCTTGATATATCTTGACAAGATGTCATCTTGATGTATCTAGATAAACAAGGAGGTCGTCATGGCAGTTCAACGTGAGAAATTTGCGACGCAAATGTCGCCACGAGTTTTATCTGATCTTCGTGAACTCGCGAAGGCTGAAGATAAGCAGATTCAGGCGTTGCTTGAAGAAGCCGTGTCGGACCTTCTCGATAAACGTGGTTTCAATAAACCTGATCCTGACTTCATGGCGGCCGCTGAAGATATCATGACGGAATTTCCTGAAACGCTCAAATATCTCGCATCATGATCCGGCGATATATGAAGGTTGTGGACGTTATTGCCGTTCATGATCGACAAATTGAGGTGTTTGGGGGCGGAACAGGCTTGCGAGATAAAGGCGCACTTGAGTCAGCAATCCACCGTCCACAGACGGGATACTATAGTGACTTAATCCAAGAAGCCGCCGCTTTTTGGGAAAGTCTCTCTCAAAATCATCCTTTTGTCGATGGCAATAAACGTACGGCCATTGTTTCGACATTGGCGTTTTTGAAAGTGAACGGTGTTCAATTGACTGCAACCGACACAGAAGTCTTGGTTTTTGTGCGGGAGCTATATGAAGCAGGACAAGTGTCTATGTCGAATTTAGAAAGCTGGCTGCGCGCCAACACAATGCCCCTTTAAACGGCCTAGTCCCGAAGTCCCTCTGACATGAGAGATAAATCTGCGATCAAATCCTCTGTGCCGTAACTCGAAAAATTATACTCTTGAAATGCGTAGGCGGTGAGCGTGCCGTTGCCGTCAAATGTGAAGGCGCCGAGGCCGGACCGCAGAGCGCCGGGGACGTCAGGACTAGGCGTTTCCAGTCCGAGCGCAAAATGCACGCGATCAGCAGAGCTCCAATTGTCGTTGGGCAAGTAAGACGCTGGTGAGGGGATACTAAGAGTTTTGCAAGATGGGCAGTTCTTCTCGCCCGCTTGAAGAAAGCCGCGAACAGCCGCGATCATTGCTTCAAAAGACGTACCGAACGCATCTTCCGGAATGGTCTCAATGTAACGCGTGGAAAAATCGTCCGTATCCACAAGACGGTATGGACCCTCAGTGCTGAAATCCTCGAGACGGGACTGTGCCGCAGCATAATCCACGCCGAGATAACCCATAGTTTCCGTTTGGAATTCTTCATTCTCTGTAGACGCCGCATGATCGGCATGTGTGTGCTTGTCGACGTAAAAACCGATAAAAAGAGCGGCGACTTGTGGAGGTGTCAAAAGAGGCAGCGGCACAACACAGTCTGTCGTTGATCCGGTGACACTGCCGTCAATAGAGGAGACTTCCGCGTCGCCGCATATATTTTGGTCCGCTTGTGCATCATGATCCGACCGAACATGCGCAAAGGCGAAAACCGACACCATGATGGCGGACAATAAGCCTGCGAAGAGAAAGAGGGTTCGACGATTTAGAGTCTGGATTTTCATCTCTGTCTCTCCGTTTGCGGGCCGATAGGATCGTGCCGTCTAAATCGTATGTCCCGCTCGCTTGAGCTCGCGGCGCTTTCACTAAAATTGAATATCAATCAATTTTTTCGGCCGTGCCGAACCGCTACAGCGCATCCGCGAAGCGGTCGAACAGATAGAAACTATCCTGCGGGCCGGGGCTGGCTTCGGGGTGATGTTGGACGGAGAAGACAGGCTTGCCTTTAAGGCGGATGCCGCAATTGGTGCCGTCGAACAGGCTGACATGGGTCTGCTCAACCGTATCGGGGAGGCTGTCTGCATCCACCGCGAAACCGTGGTTCATCGAGACGATTTCGACTTTATCCGTCGTGTGATCCATCACCGGATGGTTCGCGCCGTGATGGCCTTGGTCCATCTTTACCGTTTTACCGCCGAGCGCCAAAGCGAGCATCTGATGCCCGAGGCAAATGCCAAGAATGGGCATGTCTGCCGCGATGAGGTTGCGGATAACCGGAATGGCATAAGTGCCCGTCGCTTCCGGATCACCCGGACCGTTGGACAGGACAACACCGTCTGGTTTGAGCGCGAGGATGTCTTTGGCGGAGGCAGAGCCTGGGACAACTGTGACCGCGAGGCCGGAACTCACGAGGTTGCGCAGAATATTGCGTTTCACGCCATAATCAATCAGCACGACTTTCTTCGCGCCGTCCTTATCCGTATGGCCTTCGCCCCATTGCCAGCGTGCTTGGCGCCAATCAAACGGCGCGTCCGCCGCCATGTCTTTGGCTAGGTCCGCGCCGACGAGGCCGGACCAGCTTTTTGCTTGCTCAGTCAGGGCTGGAATATCAAAATCGCCGTCTGCGTTATGCGCAATCACGCCGTTGGGCATGCCGTGGTCACGAATGTGCGCCGTGAGTGCCCGCGTGTCGATACCAGATAGGCCGATAATGCCGCGTGCGGACAACCAGTCGCCCAACTCGCCCTCTGACCGCCAGTTTGACGCGGGCGTGACAGCGGCGCGGAAGATCGCGCCGCGCGCGGCGTTGCGTGCCGCGTTGGTCGTCGCTTCTTCATCTTCGTCGGTCGTGCCTGTATTGCCGACATGCGGGAAGGTGAAGGTCACAATTTGAGACGCGTAAGACGGATCAGTCAGGATTTCTTGGTAGCCCGTGATGGCCGTGTTGAAACAAACTTCGCCTACGGCGGTTCCCGTTGCGCCGATACCAATGCCGTAAAACACCTCACCAGAGGCGAGAACCAGCGCAGCCGTTGGGGCTGGATCAGGAATAAAATCAACGCTCATAATCGGGTGTCCTAGCTTAGCTCTGCTAGGCGCGTCCTATGACGGAGCGCGGGTGGATTCGCAAGCGGTGAGGTGGGGGCTGTTTGCAGCGATGCGGACGCTGATTATCATGGCCTGAGAAGCTCAGCGGCGCAGGGTCAAGGCTCAAGATCCAGACTTTCGGGTGTTAAAACAACATTGGGCAAGGTAATCGGATGATAGCAATCGCCGTAAGCGAGAGGGCCTACGGCGTTGGTTTCGCGCAAATAGTCGTGAAACACTGCCAGCGTTTCGGGTGCGACCTGTTCAAAAGTGGTTTCCATATGGATAATCGTATTTCCAGAACCGATTTCCAATAGAGCACTGGCCGCATCGACCTCGGCCAACACATCATAATACCGCAGACGGTCAGAGGGAGTTAGATCTGCCTCTAAGGTCAGAGCTTTGAGAAGGGATTGTTTCTGGAAGATCGTATTTTGAAGATCGACCGCGATGGGGACCATTGTGAACGCCCCCTCTATGGCTTGCCTTTGGTCGTCCTTCATATGGGTTAAAAGACCGCGCGATTTAGCGGCCTCCCATGACCCTGAAGGCCAACTCCTAAAGGACGAGCGCATAACGCCGTCAAGGTTCCCGAGTATTGCTGAATTATTTGCGAATGCGGGTATGCCTGTCCATGGCTGATCCATAGTCTTTAATTGATCCGCGATGCTCTGCACTTGCGCGATACGGCAGTCTTTAAGCGCAAGGCGTTCCAAAGCATTGGCGTATATGATGGCCAGGTCTTCATTGATGGCCAGTCGCGCGGTGGCTAAGTCCGCCTTTTGTGCTCGCGTATTCAACCATTCGCCCGCCGCCAGGGCCATACCGACGCCGAACACGACAATAAAGAAGTCCAGCCCCACCGCGAACCAGTTTTGGTCATTCACATGTTTTGTAATGCGACGAAGGATCATGGGGCGGTCTCTGGATTAGTCTCTTCGATAAACGGATATGTGATAGGCTTGGCGCAGGCGCCATAAACAGTTTTTCTCGCTGCATTTCCCACCGTCAGGGATTCTCGCAGCTCGGATTTTCTTGCCTCATCAAGGCTAATGCCGATCTGCTCTATCCCGCTCATAATTTGGCCGGAGATGAGTTCTTGAATGACGCTATGCTCATCTATCTCGGATATGATGTCGAAATATCGTAGGCGGTCCGTGCGGGACAGTTCTGTTGTTCGGCCAAGAAGCTTCAACCGCGCTTGTAAGGTTTGTATATTCTCTTGCAGCACTTCGGCGTTTAAGGTTTGTTGAAAGGTCAGATCCAATGTTTCCCGGCGATCCGCCCCCATTTGATTAAAGGTTCCTCGCGCCAGATTTGTTTCCCATAATCGCGAGCCCCAAACTCGGCTGGGTGACCGCAATACGCGATCAATGGCACGCGAAGTGTTATCCGTATCATCGCGCGGCATCCCCTCCCAGGCCTCACCGGGCGCCAACAAACGGTCTGCTAATCCGCTTAACTGGGCAATCCGGCAATCGGCTAAAGATACACGTTCTGCCGCATTAAAATAATTTCGCCCTAATTCGCTTTGTAAAGCGATTTCAGCGCGGGCGAGTTCTGCGCGTTCTCTTAGTTCCTCGCTCCAACTCGTGATCTGAAATGCAATCAAGATGCCAGCAAGGACGATGCAGAAATCAAGTCCAACGGCGAACCAGTTTTGGTCGCGCACATGTTTCGTCATGCTGCGAAGTAACATTATGCGCTCCCATTTCATTTGATGACGGTAATGGTTTTCGAAATTGAGTCTAGTGACGTTAAGGAGCCCACAATCCCATCGTGACACTGTGACTTGGCAGTGGCGTCCGCCGCGCCTATATGCCGCCCCCTGCAATGCCGGAATGTTCCGGGAGAGAGATATCATGAGCGAACCCCTTCGCGATCAAATCAAAACGGCCACCAAGGACGCCATGCGCGCCAAGGATACGGTCAGCCTGTCCACCCTTCGCTTGATGAGTGCGGCGATCAAAGACCGCGATATCGCGGCGCGCGCGGCGGATCGCTGCGGGGGGATCAATGATGCGGAAATCCTTGGTATCTTGACCAAAATGGTCAAGCAACGCGAAGAATCCGCTAAGACCTATGACGATAATGGCCGCCCCGAATTGGCCGAACGTGAGCGCGAAGAAATCACCGTCGTACGCACATTTATGCCCAAACCGATGAGCGATGATGAAATGGAAGCCGCCGTCGCAAAAGTCGTTGAAAGTACGGGCGCGACCTGCCTGAAAGACATGGGCAAGATCATGGGGCAGCTTAAAAGCGGATATGCGGGTCGTCTCGACATGGGTAAAGCGGGCGCGGTCGTAAAACGGCATTTGTGTAACTAACGGCCTTGCCACACCCCCATCGCGCATAGGCCTTAAGCTTTTAGGGTGCGCTTTCTCTTTTAGGGTGCGCTTTCTAAGGGGACGCGGCTCTATGCGTTTTACCGCCACATTTAAAAGTAACTGATCTTTCGTTTCTGTGTCTCTGAGTCCTCATAAACCGTTTAATCCGCCCGCTTGGCTTCGCCCTGGATTGGTTCAGACTGTTTTGGCGAGTCAGAAATTCCGGCGACGTGGTCCGAACGCGATGCTGGACGCGGCGGATGATGTTATCCTTGATTGCGAAGACGGCGTGCGGCTCAAGGGCAGCTATTCTCGTCACCCGGAGAATAAGGCGCTCGTGATCTTCCTGCATGGTTGGGAGGGCTCGCAGGATAGCACTTACGTCGTGAGTTGCGGGCGATATCTCTATGAACGCGGCGCGAGCGTTTTTCGTCTTAACTACCGCGATCATGGCGACAGCCATGATCTGAATGAAGGCCTGTTCTTCTCCACTCGTTTCAACGAGGTGTTTAACGCTGTGCGGCAGGCCGCGCGAAAGAGTGACGGCGCGCCCGTCTACATCGTTGGCTTTTCTCTCGGCGGGAATTTTGCCTTGCGAATTGCGCGGTCTTTGCGGGATTTGGCGATCCCGAAACTGCGCCGAATTTTCGCGATTAGCCCCGTCGTGGATCCATGGGGTGCCGCGCCGCTTGTCGACTCAAACCCGCTTTATCGGCGTTATTTCCTGAAAAAATGGTCGGCGAGCCTCCGGAAAAAACAGGTGCTCTACCCGCATCTTTATGATTTTGATGACGCGCTGAAACATAAGCGGGTCTTGGCGCTGACCGAGCAAATCATGCCGCTCTATTCCAAATATCCGCGTATGGAGGATTATTTCAACGCTTACCGCGTCGACCCAGATGATTTGGCGAAAATCCCTGTGCCGGTTGATATTATCACGGCGCGTGATGACGGGATGATCCCGGAGCGGGACGTACGCCGCCTGACGCTTGCGCCCGGGTCTCGCATGATTATCCACGACCACGGCGGCCATAATGGTTTCTTTCAATCACTGCTGGGCCCGACTTGGTATGATGAACATATTGGCGATCTTCTGTTTCCTGAACGCTGATTTAGGGTAAAGAGGCGCTATGCGCTTGCTCTTCCTTATTCCTGCGGTCATTCTCACAGGTATGATTATTCTGTCCCTTCTCAGCCAACGCGGAAAAGCAAAGGGGCTGATTGACGGCCGGCTCGCGCCTTTGCCGATGAAACCCAATTGCGTGAGTTCAGAAAACGGCACGGATGAGCATAAGGCGGTTCTGCCGCTCCCGACCGACAAAGATGGGTTGAAAGCCGCCATCGATAAAACTGGCGGCACGATCACCGCGGAATCTGATGATTATATCAGCGCGACCTATACCAGCGGTTTGATGCGCTTCGTCGATGATGTTGAATTCCGGCGCGATGATAGCGTCTGGCAGGTTCGGTCCGCGTCCCGCGTGGGTCATTCCGATATGGGCGCGAACCGCAAACGGGTCAGCGCGATCCGCAAGGCGCTCTAAGCGCTGGCGAAGCACCTGCGTCTATCTATCACTGAAAATTTACAATCGGGTCCCGCCGGACTTGCGTAAATAAGCGCGAGATAAGGAATAAAATTATGCCGGATCAGCACCGCACCCCTAAAAAAGTCGACCACGCCAAGGTTAAAAGCCTTGTTCGGGAGCTCCTCGTCGCGTTGGGCGAAAACCCGGATCGTGAGGGCTTGCTCGAAACGCCGCGCCGTATCGCAGATTTTTGGCGCGAATTCATCGAATATGATCCGGGTAAGCTTGAAACGACATTTGATTCTGTCCGCCATAACCAGATGGTGGCCGTCACGGGTATGCGCGTTTGGTCCATGTGCGAACATCATATGCTGCCCTTTTGGTGCGATGTGTCGGTGGCTTATATTGCGGATGACAAAGTGTTGGGCTTGTCAAAGTTCGCGCGGATCGCGCATAAAAATGCGCACGCGCTGTCTTTGCAGGAAAAGCTGGTCGCTGACATTTCGGATGACTTGCAGAAAATTCTCGGCACGAAAAACGTCGCAGTCATGGCCAAGGGTGAACACCTCTGTATGACAATGCGCGGTATCCGGACGCCGCACCGGATGATTTCTTCCGCACTGAATGGACAATTCCTGCAGGCTGAAACGCGGGCGGAGTTCTTCAACCTCGTCAACGCATCCGACGCGGCGACGCGGTAAAATTCGGGCGTAACGCTTGCCGCGGACGTTGCGAACCGCTGCGTAGTGGAGTAGGCGGCACTCTCGATTAGGAGGCCGCCGCATGACGAAAAATGTTAAATCCAAACTTGTTCTTGTCCGTCATGGGCAGTCCATTTGGAACGAACAAAATCGGTTCACGGGCTGGGTCGATGTTGATCTGACAGCGCAGGGCGTTCGCGAGGCCAAGAAGGCGGGTAAATTGCTCGCCAACGAGGATATTCAATTCGACGTCGCTTTTACCTCCTACCAACGACGCGCGATCAAAACGCTGTGGCTCACGCTGGAAGGCATCGAGCAGATGCATATTCCTGAGACCAAAGCATGGCAGCTCAATGAGCGTCATTACGGCGCGCTGTCGGGCTTGAACAAAGAAGAAACGCGCGAGAAACACGGTGCGGAGCAAGTTCACATTTGGCGCCGCTCGTTCGATATTCCGCCGCCGCAGATTGATGCGGATCACGAATATCACCCCGCCAATGATCCGAAATATAACCACTATGATCCGGCCATCCTCCCGGGCGGAGAAAGCCTGCAAATGACGACGGACCGTGTGCTGCCCTATTTCAATGCACAAATCCGTCCCTTCCTAGAGTCCGGCGGCAACGTTATCATCAGCGCCCACGGCAATAGCCTCCGCGCCTTGATGAAAGACCTCTTCGACGTCGCCGACGCCGACATCCCCGGTTTCGAATTTCCGACGGGTAATCCGTTGCTGATGGAATTGGGTGAGGGGCAAAAAGTCTTGAGCGCGCGTTATTTGGACGAGAAACGGGCGAAGGATTTGCCGGAATTCTAACGGCCGTCCAACTTGACATCGGCGAAAGTTTGTTCCTAACTCCACGCATTGGGTTGGAGGGAAACATGAAATATTGTGCAGCAATCAGCTTTGCGGTCCTTTTATCGGCATGCGCGACATCAAACTCGCAATTTGATCGAAATACGCCTGTTTGGGCTCAAACAATTGTGGCATGTCAGGGCGCGGCAGAGCTTGTCGGCACAGATGATGACAAAGATGCTTGGGCCTTTGAGCGCCGAGCCTTTTTAGCAGATCGAAATGGTGGGTGGCGGTCTGACCCAGCAAAGATAAGCAATGCGGTCGCTGATTATCAAAGACACCTTTTGTCGTCCGGCGAAAACGCCCCTTCAAGTCAAATGTCGATCTGTCGTCAGGTTCTTACGGATACTTTTCCGGGTGGCCACCGCTCAACTTGATTGTCGTGAATTCGGCTTGCTGCCTTTGAAATAGATCGTTTCCGAACTCGATAGTCTTGAGCCGTTCGCAGCGCTCACGGCGCTTCGTTATTTTTGATTGGCAAATAACAATTCCGGCTTCGCCGAACCACTTTCGCGCGCAGTTAGGGCGGGATTCGAACCCGCGATAGAGTTGCCCCTATACTGGATTTCGAATCCAGCGCTTTCAACCACTCAGCCACCTGACCTAACGCAGAATACCTGTGTCACAATGCGTGATGGGACAGGTAAGGCGGCGGCCTCTAACGACGTCTCGCGGGATTGGCAACGGGGCAGGGGAGCGCAAATGCAGCCGACACAATTGGATAATCAAGCCGTTATTCAAACCTTGGGGCCGACATTGGAAACGGAGCGTCTGATCCTCCGGCCTATGGATATAGAGGCTGACTTTGAAGCGGTCTGCGAGGCGTATGCGGATGCGGCGACGATGCGGTATTTAGGCGGCAATGTGATGGACCGGGCGCAGACATGGCGGTCGATGGCGATGATGATCGGCCATCATATGGTGCGCGGTTATTCCTTTTTGTCAGTCATTGAGAAATCATCCGGGCAATGGGTTGGGCGTGTCGGACCGTGGTGTCCAGAAGGGTGGCCAACCCCCGAAGTCGGTTGGACCATTCATCCCGCTTATACGCGTAAAGGCTTTGCGAAAGAGGCCGGCCGCGCCTGTATGGATTATGTTCGGGACGAACTGGGATGGGAATCCGTGTGTCATGTGATTGTCGAAGGGAATGTTGGGTCTGAACGCACGGCAGAGGCCTTAGGGTCGACGCGGCTCTACCGTTTAGAAGGCGGTATTCCCGGGGTCACGACGGAGCCGTGCCACGTTTACGGGCAAGATTTTTAGCATTCCTGCAGCGTCATGGTGGCTGCCTGAAACCAGTCTTTTGAAAAGATAGGTGACTTTTACGCTGATTTGCTTTAGCAAGAATGCATTAGATCGCGTGACTCAATTACGCGGCTCGTGGGCGCGAGAATTCAATGAAGACACTGACACGATCAGGATGGGCCCGTTTGGCCGTAGATACAGCGATTGTCTGTGGCGTAATTCTATGCGCCGCTTACTTTCTAGTCCCCGAAGCGTCAGCGACTGAAAATGTCGAAACGCTCGAAGTAAAAATCCAATTTTTGCCCAAATGAAATAGAGTTTAGGCTAGGCTAGCCAGCCCGCCGCTTTGACGCGCGCCGCACCTGCACGGCTCACCGGGACTTTGCTTCCGTCTTTTAACGTCACCATCATTTTCCCGTTATCACGCCTAACGTCGGCAACGCCTTGCTCTGCCACCCACCATGATCGATGCGGGCTAAGCCCTGTGAGTGGTTTCGCCAGTCCCTCCACATCGCCAAGCCGCATCAGGATGAGATGCTCCCCGCCGCTCGTATAAAGCCGGACATAGTGATCTTCCGACATCGCGGCGTAGAGGTCAGTCTCTCTCAGATGCATTGGCAATCGGTCCATGATCGCGGGTCGTGAGGGCTCGACATTTGTGTCAGCGGCGGCTTTGCGTCCGGCCATTTCTGCGACAACCGTAATCACGATGGCGATGACCCAAATATAAAAGAGCGTGAGGAGTAAGCCGGGGAGAGACATATTGGAAAACCCGGCGACCACGAAAGGTGCAACCGCGATCACCGATCCAAACGATTGTCCGACGGAATGCCGCCAACCGCTTTCGCTGAGTTTGAGCCGCACCATGATTTCATGCGCCGCCATCGCGCCTAATCCGCCCGCAAGGCAGAGGCCGACCCAGTAAAGCGCGCGCCACATCAAGTCGAAATTATGTGTCCCAAACGGCGCGAGTATCGTCAAAATTGACCCCGCGATGATCGGTGTGACCAGATTGGACGTCAGGCGGTTTCCGAAGACTCGCGCGGCCCATCCAGTATCAGGCTTAGTTTTAGGGGCGTTTGGGCCTGTCATTCGCGCTTCGTGAACGGCGGACGCCATATTTTCAAGTCGGTTCACGAAGCGGACGTGACGATTGGTGCATCTGCGCTGGTTTGGCGTGCTGGGATGTTGTCGAGGGGATCACCGAAACCTCGCTGACGTAAGGACTTATAACGCTAATGCTCAATTTTGAAATTTTCCCTGACCTGCCTGTGGCGGTTCAAATCCATATCATTGCCGCGGTAACGTCGTTGATCCTCGGTATCGCGATGTTTTTGCGCGTAAAGGGGACGCCGTCGCATAAGGTCATCGGGAAACTGTTCCTTGCGCTCATGCTCGTCACCGCGACCAGCGCGATATTCATCCGCTACATCAATGACGGGTCCTTCTCTTGGATTCATATCTTTGTCCCCGTGACCTTCTTTGCGGCATGGGAGACGGTCCATTATATTCGCAAAGGAAACCTCAAAGGGCATAAGCGCGCGGTCAAAGGGCTGTTCTTTGGCGCGCTGTTGATTCCTGGTTTTCTGTCATTCTTGCCGGGCCGCACAATGTGGATGATGGTTTTTGGCGGATAACCCCATCATGTCGCCGATAAAGCAGGGCTTATCGGTTGCGGGGTCAGGGGTGCATTTGTAAGAGGATGGCGACTCCTCCAACAATTGGACCCGCATTCGATGAACATCCATGAATATCAAGGCAAACAAGTCCTCAAAGAGATTGGCGCGCCCGTCTCCGAAGGCATTGCAATAATGAACGCCTCAGAAGCCCGCGCGGCCGCTGAAAAACTCGGCGGCCCGCTCTGGGTCGTGAAATCCCAAATCCATGCGGGCGGACGCGGTAAAGGGACATTTATCGGCGCGCCTGCGGATGCCAAAGGCGGCGTTCGTTTGGCTTTTTCTGTCGATGATGTTGTCAAGAATGCCGAAGAAATGCTCGGCGCTTATTTGGTGACAGAACAAACCAGCGACGCCGGCAAACAGGTTAACCGCCTGTACATCGAACATGGTTCCGACATTGAGCGCGAGCTTTATATCTCCATCATCATCAACCGCGACACATCCCGCGTGTCCTTCATCGCGTCCACCGAAGGCGGCATGGACATTGAAGGCGTCGCCCACGACACGCCCGAAAAAGTCATCAACTTTGACATTGATCCTGCGACGGGCTTTCAACCGCATCACGGACGCACATTGTCTAAGGCGCTCGGCCTAGAGGGTGATCTTGCCAAACAGTGCGGCAAGCTTGGCAAAATTCTTTATAACGGTTTCCTCGCCAAAGACATGGCGATGCTGGAAATTAACCCGCTGATCGTAACGGAAGACGGCCGCCTTCACTGCCTCGACGCGAAAATCAGCTTCGACGGCAATGCGCTCTATCGCCACAAAGATGTCGCTGCGATGCGCGACGAAACCGAACAAGACGAAAAAGAAGTCGAAGCCGAAAAATACGACCTTTCTTATGTGGCGCTCGACGGTAATATTGGCTGTATGGTCAATGGCGCGGGTCTGGCGATGTCGACAATGGACATCATCAAGCTTTACGGCGCAGAGCCTGCCAACTTCCTCGATGTGGGCGGCGGCGCGACGAAAGAAAACATCGTTGCCGCGTTTAAGATTTTGACATCTGACGATAAAGTCGAAGGCATCCTCATCAATATCTTTGGCGGCATCATGAAATGCGACATCATCGCCCAAGGCGCCGTTGACGCGGTCAAAGAAGTCGGCCTCGAAGTGCCGCTCGTCGTCCGCCTCGAAGGCACCAACGTCGAAGCCGGCAAAGCCATCATCGACAATTCAGGCCTAAACGTGATCAGCGCGAATGATCTGGACGACGCGGCGCAGAAGATTGTGGCGGCTGTAAACGGCTAACGTGAGAATCTTGATCAAATCAGACCAAGTTCCCGAGGCGACTTTAGGCCCATCTGTAGAGATGTGTTTCAAGCTGTCCCCGTGGAAAGATGTTCAAGTTTCCAAAGATACTGAGTGTATTTGGTTTACTGGAGAAAACTCAGGTGGGTATGGTTTGTATGCTTCAGGAAAAATAAGTTCGGATGGTGCTTTGAGTGAAGGAAAATTGTCTTTCGATGCTCAATTCGATCGTTTCAACCCGAATGTAACTTTGAACAACAGATCGTTTAAGGTTCTTGATCGCACTGCTTCCGAGTCGCCGATGGAGAAATTAAATCAACTTCTTTACGTCCACTCGCATAATAAAGTCTCAGAAATTGATGAGGAAACGTATCAATTTTTGAAGACGAAATTTCAATAGAGAGTAACTATGTCAGTCCTCATCAACAAAGACACCAAAGTCATCACGCAAGGGATGACCGGTAAAACCGGGACGTTCCATACGGAACAGGCCATGGAATATGGTACCAAAATGGTTGCGGGCGTCACGCCGGGTAAGGGCGGGACAACGCATTTGGGTTTGCCGAACTTCGACACGGTCGAAGAAGCGGTCCACGCGACGGGCGCGACGGCGTCGGTCATTTATGTGCCGCCGCCCTTCGCGGCTGATTCCATTATGGAAGCGATTGCGGCTGAGGTTCCGCTCATCATCGCGATCACTGAAGGTATTCCTGTGCGTGATATGATTCCGGTTAAGCGCGCGTTGGTTGGGTCTAAATCCCGCCTCATCGGCCCGAACTGCCCCGGCGTTTTGACTCCTGATGAGTGCAAAATTGGCATTATGCCGGGTAAGATTTTCAAAAAAGGTACTTGCGGCGTAGTTTCGCGCTCCGGCACGCTGACCTATGAAGCCGTTTATCAGACCACACAGGTCGGTCTTGGCCAAACAACGGCAATCGGCATTGGCGGTGACCCGATTAACGGCACGAACTTCATCGATTGCCTCGAATTGTTCCTCAATGATGACGACACGAAACAGATCATCATGATCGGCGAAATCGGCGGTTCCGCCGAAGAAGAAGCGGCGGAATATGTCGCTCACATGGCCAAGAAAGGCATCTCCAAGCCAATGGTCGGTTTCATCGCAGGCCGCACGGCCCCTCCCGGCCGGACAATGGGTCACGCAGGCGCAATTGTGTCTGGCGGCAAAGGCGGCGCAGAAGATAAGATTGCGGCGATGGAAAAAGCAGGCATTCGCGTGTCTGATTCACCGGCCCGCCTTGGTACAACGATGATGGACGTGCTGAACGGCTAAAACGCCCTTTGCTCTATTAATTATCACTGGATTTTAAAGGCTGCCGAAAGGGGGCCTTTTTTTATGACCTGGTCTCAGTCCCATGTTACGCGGCAGCACAATCACAGGGGATTTCGTATATGACATATAAAATCAATAAGAGTGCAGGGCGTTTGGCGTTCGTTTTTATGGCATCGGTCGTCTTGTCTGCCTGTGCGACTTCGGTCACGACGGATGTGTCGCCAGAGCCATTTCGCGATACGATTGTTCCGGCCTCGCTTGCGGACAGTTATGACGCGTTGCAATATGCTCCGGCGACACGTGCGGGCGATATGCTGTATCTTTCCGGTGTTGTTGCGACTGTCGCTGACGGTGAAACGTCTTTTGAACCTGCAATTGAGCGGTCTTTTGATGAAATTGAGATGATCCTCGCGGAAGCCGGCGCAGATTGGTCCGATGTCGTTGATGTGACCAGCTACACCACTAATTTGGATGCGCATCTGAATGCTCTGTGGGGAATTAAAGCCGCTCGGGTTGGAGCGCCTTATCCGAGTTGGACGCTGATTGGGGTTGATAGGCTCTATGGTGGTGATGCGGCTATTATCGAAACCAAAGTCACAGCCTATCTTCCGAACCGATAGGTATTATGGACGTCTCATCAGCCCGATACGATAAATTTACAGAAAGGCAGGCTTTAGGCCTGCCTTTTTTGTGCAAGAGACCTAATGTTCACTATCTATTGACCTAACCGTCCGATGACAGGGCAGATCGTTTGGGTTAAGCGGTCTTAAATGACAGAGCGAAAAGCACCGACTATGGCCAAGCGCACCGAGCTGAACCAAGCCTTTATCGATACAGACTTCCTCGATGGGGGCTCGGCTCTCTATCTGGAACAGATGCAGGCCCAATATGCGGATAATCCTGCGAGCGTGGATGCGAGCTGGCGCGCCTATTTCGATGCGCTCGGCGAAGACGCGGGCAATGCGAAACGCAATGCGGATGGGCCCAGCTGGAAACGCGACAACTGGCCGCCAACGCCGAATGGTGATCTGACCAATGCTCTGACAGGTGATTGGGGCGATGCCAAACCAGCGGCAGAGAAAAAGATTGCCGTAAAGCAGCCTGAACTCTCCGCAGATGGCGTGCGGCAAGCCGCCAAAGACTCACTACACGCGCTTATGCTCATTCGCGCCTACCGTGTGCGCGGCCATTTGATTGCCGATCTCGATCCGCTGGGCCTGCGCAAGCAAGGGACACATCCGGAACTGGATCCGGAAAGCTACGGTTTTGGGTCCGGCGATCGTGACCGCGACATCTTCATCGATGGTGTGTTGGGACTGGAATATGCCACGATCAACCAGATCATGGACATTGTCACGCGGACCTATTGCGGGACCATCGGCGTGCAATTCATGCATATTTCCAATCCGGAAGAGAAAGCCTGGATTCAAGAGCGAATTGAAGGACCGGACAAGCAGGTTAGCTTTTCCAAGGAAGGCCGCCTCGCGATCCTGCAAAAAATGATCGAAGGCGAAAGCTTCGAGCAGCTGATCCATAAACGCTACCCCGGCACGAAACGCTTTGGTCTGGACGGCGGCGAAGCACTGCTGCCAGCGATGGAGCAAATCATCAAACGCGGTGGACAATTGGGTCTGCAAGACATCAATATCGGCATGCCGCACCGCGGGCGCTTGAATGTCATGGCGTCGGTGATGAAGAAGCCTTATTCGGCGATCTTCTATGAATTTTTAGGCGGCGTTACATCCGGCGCGGAAGACTTCGGCTCAGGCGATGTGAAATATCACCTCGGCGTGTCCGATGACCGTGAATTTGACGGCAATAAAGTTCACCTGAGCCTCGCGCCGAACCCATCGCACCTCGAAGTCGTCGCCCCTGTCGTCATCGGCAAAACGCGCGCGAAGCAACAGTCCATGTCCGGCACATACCGGACCCATAATCCGAAACGCGTTATGGCGGTCTTGTTGCATGGCGATAGCGCATTTGCAGGCCAAGGCGTGGTGACGGAAACGTTCCAAATGAGCCAACTGACAGGGTACCGCACAGGCGGGTCGATTCATGTCATCGTCAATAACCAGATCGGCTTTACGACAACGCCGGATGAATATCGCTCCGGCGAATATTGTACGGATGTCGCCTATATGGTTCAGGCTCCGATTTTTCACGTCAATGGCGATGATCCCGAAGCGGTGGTTTACGCGGCGCGGATTGCAACAGAATATCGCCAAAAATTCGGGCGTGATGTCGTTCTCGATATCGTCTGTTACCGCCGATACGGCCATAATGAAGGCGATGACCCGAGCTTCACTCAGCCGAAAATGTACAAAGTCATCGACGGCAAACCGTCATCCCGCCAAGTCTATGCGGACCGTCTCATTGCCCAAGGCGACTTGACTGAGGCTGAACATCAAAAACTCGTCGACGAGTTTTATGCCTTTCTCGACACTGAATTTGACAAGGCCAAAGATTTTGAAACCAAGGCTCCGGATTGGCTGGACGGCGTATGGTCAGGGATCAGCTTGCCACCCAATGGCGACGAAAAACGCCGCGGCGTGACCGGTGTGTCGATTGATACGCTGAAAGAGATCGGGACTAAGATCACGACGGTCCCTAACAGTGTGAATATCCATAAAACCCTCAAACGTATCATCAAAGCCCGCGCTGATAAGGTCGAGGCGGGCCGTGATATTGACTGGGGTTTGGCCGAACATCTCGCCTTTGGCTCGCTTGTCATGGAAGGTCACCCTGTGCGCCTATCCGGGCAGGATTCAGAGCGCGGGACTTTCAGCCAGCGTCAATCTCATTTTATCGACCAAAAGACGGAAGAAAAATACACACCGTTGAATACGCTGTCTGACGATCAACAATATTATCAGGTGCTCAACTCGCATTTGTCCGAGGAAGCTGTTCTGGGTTTTGAATATGGTTTTTCCACCACTGCCCCGCAGGCGCTGACGATTTGGGAAGCGCAATTTGGGGATTTTGCCAATGGCGCGCAGGTCATGGTCGATCAGTTCATTAGTAGTGCCGAACAAAAATGGCTGCGTATGAGCGGCCTCGTGATGCTATTGCCGCACGGTTATGAAGGGCAGGGGCCAGAACATAGTTCTGCGCGTCTCGAGCGTTACTTACAAATGTGCGCCGAAGATAATATGCAGGTCTGTAACGTCTCGACGCCGTCCAACTATTTTCACGTGCTGCGGCGGCAGCTGCACCGCAATTTCCGCAAACCGCTCATCATGATGAGCCCGAAAAGTTTGCTGCGTCACAAGCGCTGCGTTTCGACATTTGAGGAAATGGGTCCGGAAACCTTCTTCCACCGTGTGCTTTGGGATGATGCGGAATATCTTCCGGATACGCTCGAAACCAAATTGGTGGATGATAAGAAGATCAAACGCGTCGTGATTTGCTCCGGTAAGGTCTATTATGATCTGCTCGAAGCTCGCGAAGAAATCGGCCGGAATGATATTTACTTGCTGCGGGTCGAGCAGTTTTACCCTTACCCCGACACGGCGCTAAAAACAGAACTCTCGCGTTTCAAGCAAGCCGATATGGTCTGGGCGCAAGAAGAACCGAAAAACATGGGGGCGTGGAGCTTTATCGAGCCCCACCTCGAAGAAACACTCACTGAGATCGGTGCAGATAATTCGCGCGTGCGCTATGTCGGGCGTAAAGCAGCGGCGTCAACGGCGACGGGTATCGCGAGTAAACATAAGAAAGAGCAACAAGCCATCATTGACGGCGTGTTTGCGAAGTAACGAGAATGGTTGATGAAAATGAAACTAAATCGCCTGTCGTTTCGTTTTTTATTGAAAACAGTTGGTGGATTTCATCGGTTCTCATTTCTGGCGGTATCCCCGCAATTCTGATTTTACTCCTATTTTTATACTAACAAGGGCGTTAAGCTTTAATCATGACTGATATCGTAATTCCAAACGTCGGCGAAAGCGTCTCCGAAGTAACCATTGCAGAATGGATGGTCGCAGCTGGCGATACGGTCAAAAAAGATGACCCGATTGTCGAAATTGAAACAGACAAAGCCAGTCAAGAATTGGTCGCGCCCGAAGATGGTGTTGTCTCTGAAATTTTGGTTGCTGCAGGCGAAACTGTTGGTATCGGCGCGTTGATCGCCAAAATGGGCGCTGGATCAGGCGAAGCGCCTGCTCCGAAAGCCGACGCTGAGGTTAAAGCGCAAACCGAAAAGCCTGCATCCTCTGAAACATCTGGATCATCGTTCGATATTGATGTGCCGAATGTTGGCGAGAGCGTATCTGAAGTCACGGTTGCTAGCTGGATGAAACAAGTCGGCGATGCCGTTGAAAAAGACGAACCCATTGTTGAGTTGGAAACAGATAAAGCCTCGCAAGAACTGGTTGCGCCGCGTGCAGGCGTGCTGACAGAAATTCTTGTTGCTGAAGGCGACATTGCGACGATTGGTCAAACGATTGCCCGCATGGGCGAAAGTGCAGGAGGGGAGGCGCTTCCCGGACCAGACGCTAATGTTAAAGGTGATGAAGGCGGCGGACTGCCGGGTGTTTCCGGCACGAATATTGATGGCGTGCCGAATGATGTTCGAGTTATGCCCGCCGCGGCGAAAATCATCCGCGAAAATGATATGGACGCGGCTAAGATTGAAGGTTCCGGCAAAGATGGCCGGATCACGAAGGCAGACGCTCTGGCAGCTGTGAAATCCGGTTCGGCGACGAAGTCAGTGCCTGTCGCCGCTGCTCCACAACCTGTCTCTGCCGCTCCAGCGGCACCGTCCGCGCCGCGCGAAGTCGGTGAACGCGAAGAACGCGTGCGCATGTCGCGCTTGCGCCAGACTATCGCTCGCCGCCTTAAAGACGCGCAAAATACCGCCGCGATGCTGACGACGTATAATGAAGCCGACATGTCAGAGATCATGGCGTTGCGCTCCAAATATAAAGAAGTTTTCCTGTCGAAGCACGGCGTGAAACTCGGCTTTATGTCCTTCTTTGTGAAGGCTGTCGTGCAAGCGCTCAAAGAAGTGCCGTCTGTAAACGCTGAAATTGATGGCACGGACATCATTTACAAAAACTTCTATGACATCAGTATTGCTGTCGGCACGCCGAAGGGCCTTGTTGTTCCGGTTCTACGGGACGCGGATGTGCTCTCGCTTGGCGGGATCGAAAAAGGCATTGGCGCGCTCGGCGCAAAAGCCCGCGATGGTCAGCTCTCGATGGACGACATGAGCGGCGGCACGTTCACGATCTCGAACGGCGGCGTTTACGGCTCCTTGATGAGCTCGCCGATCCTCAACCCGCCGCAATCCGGCATTTTGGGCATGCATACGATCCAAAAACGTCCGGTTGTTGTGAATGATGAAATGGTCATCCGCCCGATGATGTATCTCGCTCTGTCTTATGATCACCGTATCGTTGACGGCAAAGAGGCTGTGACCTTCTTGGTTCGGGTCAAAGAATGCCTCGAAGATCCGGAACGTTTGCTGCTCGATCTCTAATAAGAAAGCCCGGCCCTTGAGCCGGGTTTTTTATTGAGCGGCCTTAACACAACCTCTGCTGACTCGACTCGCTTGCGACATTTTGGCAGTGTCCCTCCGAACTTTGGGGAGAGTGACATGAAAAAACCATCAGTCAGCTATTGGGTTGTCGCAGGACTAGCGTTCGTTTGGAACTTGATGGGCGTCGGCGCTTATATTTCCCAATCCATGATGAGCGATGCGCAGATTGTGGAAACTTACGGTGCGGAACAGGCTACAATGATGATGGCCCAACCTGCGTGGTACACGGCCGTCTTCGCTTTGGCTGTCTTCGGCGGAGCCATCGGGTGTTTAGGATTGTTGTTGCGGAAATCTTGGGCGCTCTGGCCACTCGTCATGTCACTTCTGTGCGTGATTATCCAAAATATCTATTTCGGTATGAACGGTGTTTTTGAGAACGTCCATGGCGGACAGTGGGCGATGATAATCCTGATTCCAGTGGTTGCCGTCTTTCTGGTTTGGTTCGCAAGAAAGAGAATTGCCGATGGAACTCTAAGATAAACAACAGAGCCAATTAAAGGGAGAGATGAAATGAAAAAACCGACAATTTGGTATTGGGTGATTTGTGTCTTGGGACTGTTGTGGAGTTTGGGCGGTGGTTACGACTATCTGATGACTGTCACGGAAAACGCTGAATATATGGCGAAGGTCCCCGCGGAAACGATGACATATTATGAGAGTTTTCCAAGTTGGCTCATGTGGCCATGGGCTCTGGCTATTTGGGGCGGAGTTCTAGGCTGGGTTCTGATGCTTCTTCGCATGAAACTGGCTGTGCCTGTGTTCTTTGTCGCGTTAATCGGGCTCCTTATCAATATGGTCTATTTCGGTTTAACGGGTGGATATCCGATTATGGGGCTGATGGGGTCGATCTTTATGATTGTTGTTCTCGCGATATCTGTCTTTGCGGTGTGGTTCGCGCGTCGTGAGCGGGCAGAGGGACGATTGCGATAAGTTTCGTCATAACTCGTTTTTGGAAGCCCAGGTCTTGCCGGGGCTTTTTTGTGGGCAGTTCGATTAATAGGCCGACCAAGTGCAATAGGATTTGCGCCCTTTGGGGCGCACGTCGGTCCGACGCAATTTTCCTCCGGCTTCGCCGGAGATCCCACAGGGACGAAAATTGTTGTTAGGAAGCGCTTTCTAATTTCATTCCCTAAATAGTCCTCATGAACGAAGCCGCGCGGTGTTCGCGTCGGCCCCCGAGTTAAACTTAAAAGGACTAAAATCATGGCTAAAGCCAAAACAACAAAGAAAACAACTGCTAAGACAGCTAACGTGTCAAACATCCGCAAAGGCGCACTTGCCTATGTCGGCCTTTATGGTTTGGCTTATGAGCGCGCTCAAATGCGTGCGGATCAATTGAAAACAGCCTCTGGCCAATTGTTCGAAACACTCGTCAAAAAAGGCGAAGTTCTCGAAACTAAAGGTCTGGAATTGACAAAAGACACACGCGCTAAAGCGACTGACATGGTCGAAACAAGCGTCGAAACTGTCAAAAACGTCGTTCCTTTCGGCGGCCGTGACAACCGCGTTGAAGAACTCGAAGGCGAAGTTGCTGCTTTGAACAAGAAAATCGCTGCACTGTCTAAAAAAGCGACAGCGACACGTAAAATGGCGAAAACTGCAACTGTCACAGCTGAAACTGCTAAAGTTGAAGCCGCGAAACCTGCAACTGCAGACAAGAAAGCCGCTTAAGGCGATTTTCTTCCAGGCGACGGCTCAGGCGCTCTCCTCTCTCCCCATTTCCCCTTGAGAGAGTGTCTTTGTTAGAAGTCTACCAGCGTGTGCGGCTCCCCCCGCACACGCTTTTTTTATGCGAAATCGACGTGACATTGCCACATGGCGCGGGAGAATTGACAAAGTGCGTTTGTATAGCGTGAAATCCTTCGGTAAGGTTAGAGTGTCGTGAACAGGGGAAAGACGTCTTAATGGCTATCAAAAAAGAAACTGTCGCAAAGCAGGCTGCTGAAACAACCACGGCTGTTAACTCACTGGTTGGGTTCGGACGCGGCGAGGTCGTCAAATCGATCGGGATCATGGCGGGCTATATCGCGAAGCAGCCGAAGCCATTCGCCAAGCATATCGGCGCGTACGGCAAAGAACTTTATGACATTGTCAAAGGCGATAGCGAACTTGCGCCTCATCCGAAAGACCGCCGGTTCCAAGATACGACTTGGAGTAAAAATCCGATCTATAAGCGCGGGCTGCAAAGCTGGCTCGCGATGCGGCGGGAACTGGATGGCTGGATCGAGGATTCCAAAATGCATCCGGCGGATAAAGCCCGCGCAAAATTCGTTACAGATTTGATTGGTGATACGCTGGCTCCGACGAACTCATTGCTTGGTAACCCGGCGGCGATGAAAAAACTGTACGAGACAGGCGGCATGTCGCTCGTGAACGGGCTGAAAAATGCCTATGATGATCTTCGCAATAATGGCGGGATGCCGAGCCAAGTGGATGGCCGTCCGTTCAAAGTGGGTGATAATATCGCGAATACACCTGGGGGTGTGATCTATAAAACTGAGATGCTTGAGGTCATTCAATATGCGCCGCAAAGCGAGCAGGTCCACAAAACGCCGCTCATGATTATCCCGCCGCAGATCAACAAATTCTATGCTGTCGATCTGGAGCCGAATAAGTCCATGATCCGCTTTTTGGTCAAATCGGGCTTTCAGGTTTTTGCCGTCTCTTGGCGCAATCCAACACGGCAACATTCCCATTGGGGACTAGAAAATTACGTCGAAGAATTGATCGACGCGTCGGATGTCGTGCGTAAAATTACGCGCTCCAAACGTCTCAATGTCACGGGGGCTTGCTCTGGCGGGACGACCATGGCCTTGATGTTGTCAGAACTCGCGGCTCGCGGCGATGATCGGATCAATGCCTTTACATTGATGGTGTCTGTTCTGGACGGGAAAAAGACTGATTCCGAAGTCGGGCTCTTCGTCAATGATACGGCGATTGAAGCGGCGCGAAAACGCTCCAAGAAAAAAGGTATCTTGGCGGGTGATGACTTGGCGCGATCCTTTGCTTGGATGCGTCCGAATGATCTGATTTGGAATTATGTCGTCAATAACTACCTGCTCGGCGAAAGCCCGCCGCCGTTTGATGTGTTGTTCTGGAATAATGATTCAACAAATTTACCAGCGGAACTTCACAGCAACTATCTGGATATTTTCCAGAAACGCACATTCCGGCCTGACAAGACGGAATTGTTCATGGACCATATTGTTGATTTGAGCGCTGTGACGCAGGATAACTTCATGCTTGCGGGCGTGACGGATCATATTACGCCGTGGAAGGCGTGCTACCGGAATGTGCGCCTGTTTGGCGGGGAGACGACGTTTGTGCTCTCTAACTCAGGTCACATCCAGTCGCTTCTGAATCCTCCGGGTAATCCGAAAGCGCAATATTTCATCAATAAAGACTTCCCGCCGCGCGCGGACCGTTGGCTCGAAGGTGCGGAAAGCCATGCCGAGAGTTGGTGGCTTCCATGGCGGACATGGCTTGCAGAACGCTCTGATGAGATGAAAGCTGCGCCGAAGAGCTTAGGTAATAAAGCCCACCCGGCTGTGGCTAAGGCGCCCGGTGAGTATGTGTTCACCTGATTGAGAAACCGCTTTGAATAATTACCCTGTCGGCAATATTTGCTGACAGGGTTTATTTTTGAGGTTTAAAGCGCAAAATAATCCTGCCTTTCCCTTTGCGTCAGGCGGTTTCTTGCTTTACTGGCACGACCGAAATTGTAGGAGACCTCGTCCGATGGGACGCATTGTCATGAAATTTGGCGGCACATCTGTGGCCGACCTCGACCGTATTCGGGCCGTGTCCAAATTGGTCGCGATTGAAGTCGCGGCAGGACATCAGGTCGCCGTCGTTGTTTCTGCGATGAGCGGGGAAACGAACCGTCTTGTCTCATTGGTGGATGCGCTCGACAAAGACATGGACGCAGCGGGTGAGAAATCGGGCGGCGGGATTGCCGACGAATACGACTCCATCGTGTCTAGCGGTGAACAGGTTACGTCTGGCCTTCTGGCGATTGCGCTACGCCGCCGCGGGATTCCGGCACGCAGCTGGCTCGGTTGGCAGATTCCGCTTAAAACCGACATGGCCCATAGTAAGGCCCGAATTGCCGAGATTGAAAGTTCTGCTATCGGGCCGAGCCTCGCTGACGGCAACGTCGCGGTTGTCGCGGGCTTTCAGGGTATTAGCGACGACGACCGGATTTCGACGTTGGGCCGGGGCGGGTCGGATACGTCTGCCGTTGCGATTGCCGTCGCGTTAAAGGCTGACCGATGTGATATTTATACAGATGTCGACGGTATTTACACGACTGATCCGCGTATTGTGCCTGATGCTCGCCGTCTCAATCGTATCGCGTTCGAAGAAATGTTGGAACTCGCGTCATTGGGCGCAAAAGTGTTACAGGTCCGCTCGGTTGAGCTGGCCATGAATAATAACCTACCCATCCGGGTGCTGACGTCGATGGCCGATGAGGGCCAAGACAATCCAGGCACTCTCGTCTGTCACGAGGATCAAACCATGGAAGAGCGCGTCGTCTCCGGTGTCGCCTATAGTCGCGACGAAGCCCAAATCACTCTGCTGAGACTGTCCGATAAACCGGGTATGGTCGCCAAGGTCTGTAAAGCGATGAGCGACGCCGGCGTTATTGTTGACATGATTGTCCAAGGTATTTCGAGGTCCGACAATTCCGCTAACCTGACCTTTACCGTCGGGGAGCGCGATCTTGATACGGCCCTCGCGGCGCTGGAAGCGGCGAAAGCCGACATCGGTTTTGCGGGCGTGAAACATGACCGCGAAGTGACCAAAGTGTCTGTTGTCGGTATTGGTATGCGGTCCCACACGGGTGTGGCACAAACCATGTTTGAGGCGCTTGCTGCCAAGGCCATCAATATTGAAGTGATCGCGACGTCTGAAATCAAAATCAGCGTTTTGATCGACAGTGAATATACGGAACTCGCTGTTCGCGCGCTGCATAGTGCTTTTGATTTACACGAACAGACGGCACCGCGCGTTTCTGCGCCCTGATTCCTAAACTTAACGCAGTTAAACGGTGAAAAACGCCGCATGTGTTAACCATCTTATTTAGGTCATGATTTAGACTTAAAAGAGAATTTGCAGACCTATGCACCTTATCGAGTCTGACCAGCGTAGTTGATTTAAAGCTGAATCATCAAAGACGGTAGCTCGACGATTTGGTGGAAATGGTGGTTACGCCTGATCCAAATAAGGGGCGACTGTAAGAAGAGGGAGGCAGCGATGAGACAGTTAGCCCAATTAGCGATCAGCCTTGCGGTGCTTGCGTCATTGAGCGCATGCGGCGCCGTTGAAGAAATCGCGCCGGATTTGGCCGCTGATGCCACCGGGGTTGAGATCATTGTCGCGGGCACATCACCGCTACCGCCGACCGAACCCCCCAGTCCGCCGACAGCCGGGCCAGCCGCTTTTCTCGATACTCAGCAAAAATCAGTTCAATTTTTGACGATGGCCGGACTTGGCGGTCCTTTATCGGAGGCACAGGCCCTTGTCGGAACAGATGCCGCCCTGTGGGTTCAGTCGCAAATGGCCATGCCGCCGACGGGATATGAGGCGCAGATATCACTCGCCATCCCGCGCGCAGACGCGAAAAACCGCGATAACGCTCAACTGCTTTGGCAGACCATGTTCAATACGGACGCGGAACTTCGGACCCGCATGACTTATGCGCTGTCGCAGATTACTGTTATTGGGGATCGGAGCTTCTTTAACGACGGGTACGGCCTCGCGGCGTGGTACGATACGCTCGACCATAATGCGTTTGGGAATTACCGCGACCTGCTGGAAGACGTCACTTACTCGCCGATGATGGGGCGATATCTGACTTATTTGTTCAATCAAAAAGGCAATCCTGCAACCGGACGACAGCCGGATGAGAATTACGCGCGCGAAGTGATGCAGTTGTTCACGATCGGCCTTGTCGAGTTGAACATGGACGGTACGCCAAAACTACAGCCGGATCGCCAACCATTTGAAACGTATAATAACGATGATGTCGTCGGTTTGGCCCGCGTATTTACTGGATTCGTTTTGCAAGGAACATCGCACCGAAATGCAGACCGGGCCATTAATTCCAATGAAGTTCCGATGGTGCTTTATGAGCCTTGGCATTCCGAACTTGAGAAGAGCTTTCTCGGCACAACAATTCCCGCGAACACACCTGCAGCGCAATCCGTAGATCAAGCGCTGGATACTTTGTTTGCTCACCCAAACCTTGCGCCGTTTATTTCCCGCCAATTGATCCAGAGGTTTACGGCGAGTCATCCTTCGCCTGACTATGTTGAACGTGTGGCGACGGCCTTTGAGACAGGGAGCTTCACATCGGATTCCGGTGTTAGCTTCGGAACAGCGCAGCGCGGCGATCTTGCGGCTACTCTCGCCGCGATCCTGCTGGACGAGAGCCTTTATGACGGTGGACAAAACCCAAGTGAAGGGAAAGTCCGTGAACCTGTTTTGAAATTTGCTCAATTTGCGCGCACTTACGCCAAAGCTGGCACAACCAACGTCATGACGGGTGAATTCAATCAATTTCGCGACACGTCAGACCCGAATGACCGTCTTGGCCAAGCCCCGCTGAAAAGCCCGTCTGTTTTCAATTTTTACCGTCCAGGCTTTATCGCGCCCAATACGGAAACCGGGAAAATGGACCTCACGGCGCCAGAGCTTCAGATCGTCAATCAAGCGTCCAATATTGGTTATTTGGATTTTATTTTCCGCTATCTGACTCGGATTGAAGGCGGGAATCATAACGGGCTTATTGTCCCTGATTTGACAGAAGAACTCACTGTTTCTCTGGATCCAGCTGCTCTCAGGGATTTGATTGATTTAAAGCTGACAGGGGGGCGGATGAGCCCGACCACACGGGCCAATATGTTGGCCATGTTGGAAGCTTATGAAATTCGTCCAGATCGACTCCAAGAAGACGCTTACATTCGGGTTATTCTGGCGGTGATGATGGCGGTCTCTTCGCCAGCATTTGCGACATTGTAGAGGGACGATACGATGGCTTATTACAACCGACGCCGTTTCCTCCAGACTACAGCCGCAGGCTTCCTCGGCGCGACAGGTGCGCTTGCGGGCTTGGGGCAAAAGCGGGCGTTTGCGGCGAATACAAGCGGCTACAAGGCGCTGGTGGGTGTGTTCCTCAAGGGCGGGGCGGACATGTTTGATGCGTTGCTGCCGCGTGATCAAGTCAGCCATGATCAATTTTCACAAGTGCGCCCGAATATTATCAATGGCTATGCGGATGGGTCGCGCGCGCGCGAAAACCTATTGGCGTTGCAGCCCGGAAATGCATCTAGCTTTGGTGGGCGTGAATTTGGCCTCGTGCCCGAACTCGCATCTGTGCAGAGCCTCTTTCAGTCTGGCGAAGCTGCCATTGTCGGGTCAGTCGGACCGTTGTTAGAACATATTGATCGAACTAGCTTTAGTTCGGGTTTGGCAGACCTTCCGTCGCGTCTTTTCTCTCATAATGATCAGCAGTCGACCTGGATGGCGCTGGCAACCGAAGGCGCTCAGGCCGGATGGGGCGGCGGTTTCATTCGCGAAATATCGCGCGCGGCGTCGCCGAGTAATCCGGACTTCAGCTTGGTTACGGCGGGCAGTAATGATGTGTTTTTAGCGGGCGCCGATGCGTTCCCGTTCAAAGCGCCATTTAATCCGGCGAGCGCAGACCTCACACTGCTGACGAATAGTAATGCAACATCCGGGGAACACGGCGCGGACGCACTGGAATTCATGGTCAAGCATTTGCGTGATCAAGGTAACCATTCGGCCAATCTCTTCGCGAAAGACATTGCCAGAGGCCAAGCACGCGGCATTGATAATATGTCGGCCTATAGGATTGCGGCAGAGACGCAGGGTGATTTGACGACTGTCTTCCCGAATACAAATTTGGGACGCCAACTCGCGACTGTGGCAAAGAATATTCAGATCCGGGGCGTCATCGGGAATAATCGTCAGGTGTTCTACACGGATGTTGGCGGGTTTGACTCCCATGATAATCAGCCGAGCGCTATTCCGGGACGTCTCAGTGAAGTGTTTGATGCTATTTCCGCTTTCCGCAATGCGATGGTTGAGCTGGGCGTATGGGATGACGTGGCTTTGTTTACGATGAGTGACTTCGGACGGACTTTATCTGACAATGGCGACGGTACAGATCATGGGTGGGGTAGCCACCAATTCGTCTTTGGCGGACAAGTGCAGGGCGGTAATATTTATGGCGAAATGCCGGAAATGGACCCGGCGTCTGATCGCTTTACGTCGTCCCGTGCGCGCCTTATTCCGTCCGTGTCTGTCGATCAGTATGCGGCCACATTGGGGGCTTGGTTTGGACTGGACGGCAGTGAAGTCGACCGTGTGTTCCCGAATTTGAACCGCTTTAGCTCACGCGATCTTGGTTTTATGGCAGGCAGTACCGCTTAACGCGGCTAAAGTGTCAGCGCCATAAAACGCGAGTCCATCGGATTGTCATAATAGCGTTCAATATCAGCGAACCCGAGCCGCTCATAAACGCTGTTCGCATGGGTGAGGCCCCGGTCTGTATCCAACAGTAATCGCGTGTAGCCCTGCGCCCGCGCACCATCGATGCAGGCGATGCAGAGGGCTTCGCCAATCCCGTGACCGCGCGCTGTCGGGGACACCCAAAGCCGTTTTAGTTCTGCCGTTCCTAGCTCAAAAGGTTTCAATCCGACCGCGCCCGCGGGCTCGCCATTCAAAGTCGCGAGCCACAATGCGTCATAGGTTTGGGGGAAATCTGCGAACTCTTTTTCTGTGCCTTGGAATGACAGCGTCTGCCCCAAGTAGGCCTCAATAAAATGAAGATAGTCTAGAAACAGCGCTTTGACGCTTGCGATATCGTCTGAACTAGTCGCGCGGATGAGTTTCATAGGGCGTGTTTAACGCGTGCCGCTTCGCCTGTCTTACGAAAGATGCTTACGCGCCCGCGGCATTGGCGAGGCGGTTTATCAATGCGCCATTGACGCGGCCGGTTTCAGCGAGGCCGCTGGCCCGTTCGAATTCAACAATAGCCGTCCGTGTTCTGGCGCCCATGACGCCGTCCGGTGTCCCGACTTGATAGCCAAGGCTGGCCAATAGGGTTTGAACTTCGCGGACCTGATTGCGGCTTGGCCCTTGAGTGGTTTTGACCCACGGGACGTTATTGAAAATACCATTGGCTTCTTCATCAATGGCGCGGGGCGCGAAGGCCGCAATACGGCTATCAATGGCATCGACTTGATCCGGACTCAGCGTATCGCGAAGCGCATCCCGGCGTGAAACAGCAAACTGGTCACCTTGGCGTGCTGCGATGGCATACCAGAATAATGCGTCCTCAATACTTGGCGTCATGCCGATTTCTGTGCTTTCGGACAAAATGGCGAGGTTGAACTGGGAGTCGACGACGCCGCGCCGGGCCGCTTGCTCGAACCAGGATTTAGCGGTCGCCATGTCCAACTCGACGCCGCCCCGGCCTTCTGTGTAATAAAGAGCGAGATCATGCATAGCGATCCGGTTGCCGCCGCGTCCCGCACGTTCGATAAGTTGCCGTGCCATCACATCGTCGCGGGGCACACCTTCGCCCGCTTCGTAGAGTTTTGCGAGACGGTACAGGGCGGCAGGTTGATTGGCACTGGCCGATTGACGAACGAGGGCTGCGCCTTCGTCGGTTTGTCCGGCGTCAAGTTTGGCCAGACCCATTTGGAATTGCGCAATAGGGTTGCCAGCTTCGACCGCCGCTTCCAATGTATCAAGCTCCGCCGCGTCAATGATAACGGGCTGATTCTCGGCGTAAGATCCAATTGGATCCGTCGAGGTGTCAGGGGTTGCGAGTGTTTCTGTCACGCCTGTGCCCAAACGAGGGTCAGGCAATCCGGATGTCTCAGGCTGCGTGTTGATCGCCGTGAGCGGCATTGTTCCAGTGATTGGTTCTGTGACGACGACAGGCTGGCTTGTTCCGCCGATCCTATCAGGGTTAGGCCCATCGCCACTGCCAAGGATAACGCGGCCGGCTAATAGCGCGACGACGACTGCGCCCGTTGCGAGAAGGCCAACACGCAAATTCCGGTTATCAAGACTTGGTAATTTAAAGCGGCGGGTCGGGCCTTCGTCGGTCACGCGGACGGCCATAGGGGAGTCGTTATGGGAACGGGCCATGACGGCGGCGCGCGCATTCACATCTTCGGCGTATGCTGGATTGGAATAGACTGCATCCGGCATGGGCGCAGGTTCAAAGTCATCAACGGGCGTTAGCGGCGGCAAGGATGACGGCATTTGGAACGGTGGTAATGGCGGCGCGCCGACGCCCGAATTCGCTGTTTGGCCCGGGAAGGGTAGGACGGGTGAAGGCGGCGCTACAGTGTGCGGAGGTTCAGGGATGTAAGGTGTTGGCGCATCCGCCATGCGGTCAAGGGTTAGCGTATCTTCGTGCTCGGCGACATCATTCGATGTGCGCAGCGCGGCCGCGTAAGGATTTTGATTATCAGAAATCGGCGGTGTCCGGAACGACGTCAGGCGATCACGAAGTGTTTGGATCGGGTTTGGCGGTGGATCCATCGCTGGCGGCACGGTGGTTTCATTGGCCGGAGTGACGTGCAGGCGTTCTGGCGCGGACGGAGCTTGCTGTGTTGGAGCAGGCGTGTCGGGCAGCGGCGGAAGCGGCGCCATTTGCGGCATAGCCATCTCGACGGGCCGGTTTTCAAGCTCTGTGATACGCTGTTGTAAGCTGTCAATTCTGTGGCGAATATCTTCGCGCGCACGTTCTACGACGCGTTCTGCTGCGCCAGTCCCAACCGCAAGGTGACGGGCTTCCATCTCGGCAAGGCGGGATTCGAGTTTGTCCTGATATTCATTGAGTTCCGCTTGCGTTTGCAAGCCGAGTTCATTGACTTTTTTGACGACGACATCGTTGGACGCTTGGCGGCGCTGTTCCAAACGCTCGTGGATTTTTTCTATCGTGTCACCGACCTGATTTAACGCTTGGGCACTATCACGCTCTACGGCTGTGACGCGTTTTTCAACATCGACACGGGACGCAGCAATCGCGGTGGTTAACTTGTCAGTGACGTCATCCAATTCTTCGCGGCGCGTCTGTGTTTCAGCTTTCATTCGCGCATCAATGGCGCGGGCAATGTCAGCGAGATGTTTATTGACGCGGGCAATGGCGTCGGCTTGTGAGACTTCGGCTTTATCAAGGCGGAGCGATGCGCGGCCGAGTGCGGAGTCCAAATCAGAGAGGCTGCCTTCTGCAAGCGCGGCCTTTAGCTCGTTGCGGACAGCCTGACGCATGTCTTTCGTCTGTTGGTCCAGCCGTTCTGTGAGTTCGTTCACATGGCGTGTGAGGCGGCCTTTTTGTGATGTCGTCGATTTTTTAAGGCCGGCTTCAAGCGCGGAAACAACGGTTTCCAGCGACTCAACGCTTTTGCGCGTGACGCCGTCGGCGCGTTTCAGGCGAGCTTCTAACTTTTCCAAATCGGATTGGATTGATGAGGCGCGCGTCTTTTTTGATGGCGCCGCTTTCCGGCGTCGTGTTGCCGTTTTTTTCGGTGTCCGTGTTTCACCAAAGGAATTTGGCGGTACGGGTTTTGTCGATTTGGAACTTTCCGGTGCAGCCTTACGGGAATCTGTTTGAGACTTACGCACAGCCTCATCGTCCCCGGCAGGCGGGTCGTTCGGCGTGGCAGAGTCATCGGCAACCCGGCTGACCATAGCGCTTACGTCCTCTCACAATCCTTGTGGCGTTCAGGCGAAAAACGAATCACTTTGCCCGAAACAGGGACCGGAAACCCGGCCCATAGACCCCCATCGCCCAACTATGGTTAAAAGGCCGTTAAACCGTTAACGATAGGCATCTTATGTTTCCCTTGACGTTAACGTCAACTTGGTTCATAGCATGAGCATGCAAGCAAAACCGACATTGCTGAACCCGCAGTCTGTCTCCGCATCGACTGCTGCGAACTCACAAACTTGGACGATCCGCGAATTTGCGGACATGTTCGGCGTGACACCGCGTACCGTTCGTTTTTATGAAGATAAAGGTCTGCTCAGCCCAGCCCGTAACGGCCAGAGCCGGATGTTTCATTTGCGTGACCACGCCCGGTTCGAGCGTATTTTGCGCGGGAAACGGCTTGGGTTCTCACTTGATGATATCCGCGCTGTCTTCGATGTTCTTGAAGGCCGCATTGACGATCTGACGCAACTTCGCCGCCGCCGCGATAATTTCCAAGCCGTTATTGACGGGCTTGAAGACCGCCGCCGCGACGTTGAACTCCTCGCCGATGACATGGGCGAAATCGTGTCCATCATTGACGATCATCTCGATCACCACGCGGACGATGACGCTTCGGACGTCGCCACGCTCGCGGACCGCTACCAAGCGGCATTCCAAAAACACCTCATTGCACAACAAGGATCAATCTAATGCCAAGCTACAAGGCTCCCGTACGGGACATGCAATTCCTGCTTCACGAAGTTCTCGGCTTTGAAGAGCTTACAAAATATGATGCGTTCCAAGACGTCGATAACGATCTGGCCGACGCGATCCTCGTTGAAGCCGCGAAATTTGCCGAAGACGTTCTCGCCCCGCTCAATGTGGTCGGCGACCATGAAGGCTGTACGCGCCACGCTGACGGTTCCGTCACGACGCCAACAGGTTTCAAGGACGCTTACAAGCAAATGTCTGAGAACAGCTGGTCGGCTCTTTCAATGGACCCGACTTACGGCGGGCAGGGAATGCCCGGCATGCTCGGTATTGCTGCGTCAGAAATGTGGACATCCGCCAATATGGCATTCGCCATGTATCCCGGCCTAACAGGCGGCGCGATCAAAGCGATTAGCGTTGGTGGTTCGGACGAGCAAAAACAGACCTACCTACCGAAAATGATGGCGGGTGAGTGGACAGGCACGATGAACCTGACTGAGCCACATTGCGGTACAGATTTGGGCATGTTGAAAACTAAAGCTGTTCCCAATGGCGACGGCACGTACAAAATCTCCGGACAGAAAATTTTCATCTCTGCGGGTGAGCACGATATGGCGGATAATATTATCCACCTCGTCATCGCCCGTATCGAAGGGGCTCCTCAAGGCACAAAGGGCATTTCGCTCTTCATCGTGCCGAAGTTTAAATTGGACGAGAACGGTAATCCGGGCGAGCGTAACCCTGTCAGCTGCGGCTCTATCGAAGAGAAAATGGGCATCCACGGCAACTCGACTTGCGTCATGAATTATGACGAAGCCGAAGGTTATCTCATCGGTGAGGAGAACAAAGGCCTGCGCGTCATGTTTGTTATGATGAACGAAGCCCGCATCGGCGTTGGCCTCCAAGGGCTCGGCCAATCGGAAGTCGCTTACCAAAATGCGGCCATTTACGCGAAAGACCGTATTCAAGGTCGCGCTTTAACCGGTCCGCAAAACGAGGATAAGCAAGCCGACCCAATCATCGTTCACCCTGACGTGCGCCGCATGTTGATGGAGACAAAAGCGTTCAATGAATCCGCTCGCGCTCTCGTTATGTGGGCTGCGAAACACGAAGATATGGAAAAGCATTCCGGCGACGAAAAACTCGCTGAAAAATGCGACGATTATCTTGGCCTGCTGACCCCTGTCGTGAAGGGCTACCTGACAGATATGTCGATGAAGACAACGATTGATTGCCAGCAAATTTTTGGCGGTCACGGCTTTGTCGAAGAATGGGGCATGAGCCAATTCGTGCGCGATAACCGTATTGCGCTGATCTATGAAGGCGCGAATGGAGTGCAAGCGCTCGACCTTGTCGGCCGTAAACTCGCCCGTAATGGCGGACGTGCGCTGATGACGCTCAACGCGGAAATAGATCAGTTTGTGAAAGAGAATAAAGATACAGACGGTATCGCCGAATTCATGGATGGTCTCGCTGGAGCGAAAACCAAACTGACTGAAGCCACCATGTGGTTGATGCAGAACGGCATGAAAGACCCGAACAATGCGGGCGCGGGTTCCACCGACTATATGCACATGCTCGGCCTTGCGACGCTGGCTTATATGTGGACGAAAATGGCGGTCGTGGCGCAAGCCAAAATAGACGACGGCTCCAATGAGGACTTCTACCCGAACAAACTCATCACAGGCCGCTACTTTATGCTGAGAATGTTACCGATGATGGACAGCCACCTAGCGAAAATCAAAACGGGCGCAGAGCCAATGATGGCTTTGGACGCAGCGGCGTTTTAAGCCTGCTACAATCTACTTAAACATTAAGCCGTCCTTCGGGGCGGCTTTTTCTTTGGTGAATAGATGAACCCTATTTGAACAGTTTACACAGATTAATTTTCTAACTGGACAGACCCGAACCCCTCAGCCAAAAATCACGCGGCGTATAGGTTTACTGTGCAAACGGCTTAAAATTGTGAGGGTATAATGCAGGCGAATGATCAGACCATTCAGGCCGATGAGGTCAACATAAATATTGAGGAAGACATTCAGGCCGCGGTCGAATTCTTCTCACCAGAAAATTTGATGGACATGGCGCAAGTTGTTCTGCCCTATGTTGTGCGAGGCGTGATTGCCTTGCTGATCCTCTGGGTCGGATTTAAAATTGCGCGCTGGATTGGCCGAATGGCACAACGCAGTGTTGTCAAAGCGCCGAATGTTGACCCGACGCTGGCCAAATTTCTTGGGTCCCTTGTGCGCTACGCTGTTATGGCGATTGTGGTCATCGCGGCCATCGGGCAAGTCGGAGTTCAGACGGCCTCACTCGTGGCGATCTTTGGTGCGGCGGGTTTAGCCATTGGTTTGGCTTTGCAAGGGACATTATCCAATATCGCTGCGGGCGTGATGTTGATGTTGTTTCGTCCTTTTAAGAATGGCGACTACGTCAAAATTGCGGGCGAAGAAGGCGTCGTGACAGACATCAACATCTTCACAACAGAACTTTCCACCGTGGATAATATTCACGTCATCATTGGCAATGGCGATGTGTTCGGCACAACGATCCAGAACCTGACGTCACTTGGTGTGCGCCGTGTCGATAATGATTTCGGTATTGATTATGAAGACGATATCAATGTCGCGATGAAAATCATCATGGAGACAGGCGCGGCACATCCGAAGGTGCTCAGCGATCCGGCGACGCCGTGGGCCAAAGTTGTCGGATTGGGCGATAGCTCCGTGAATATTCAGAGCCGCGTTTGGTGTAAATCCGAAGACTATTGGGACGTTATGTTTGATCTCAACAAATCGGTGAAGGAAGCATTTGATGCTGGTGGCATCACGATCCCGTACCCGATCAGTGTGGAACTCGACTCCAAGTAAGTCGACTCTCATACACGATCAAAGCCGGGCCTGCGGGTCCGGTTTTTTCATGCGCTCTCTTCACATGCTTGATATGCGCAGGGGTGCGGCAGGGTGACGTTCGCCATCGTTTGAAATGCCTGCTACGATGTTCAGGACGGAAACTAACCGCACATTGTATAAGACTGATTGGACACCCTATGGCTGAAGCACTCGATTTCAAAAATCCGGATTGGTACGACGAAGAAGATATCAACATGTTCCGCGATGCGGTCCATAAGTTCTACGCCAATGAAATGGCGCCGCATTCCGAAGAGTTCCGCAAGAACAAAAAAGTCGACCGGAAATATTGGAACAAGGCGGGTGAATATGGCCTGCTGAATTGTGCCATTCCGGAAGAATATGGCGGCGGCGGCGGTGATTATCGCCACGAAATGATCATCATGGAAGAGCTAGAACGCGCCGAAGTCGATGGGTTCGGCCTATCGCTCCACAATGCGATCGTTGCGCCTTACATCCTGCATTACGGCACGGAAGAGCAGAAGCAAAAATGGCTCCCACGCATGGCGTCCGGAGAGCTTGTCGGCGCAATTTGCATGTCAGAGCCGGGAACGGGTTCGGACCTCCAAAACGTCAGAACCAACGCGAAACAAGATGGCAATGGCTGGGTCATCAACGGCTCCAAGACATTCATCACGAATGGCGGGACCGCTAACCTTCTGATCATCGTTGCCGATACAGGCGGTGAAGGCAAACACTCCAAATCGCTCTTTGTTGTTGAAACGGATGATCTCGACGGTTTCCGCCGCGGCCGTATTCTCGACAAGGTCGGTATGGAAGCTCAAGACACGGCGGAACTGTTCTTCGACGATATGAAAGTCCCAGCGGATGCACTGCTCGGACAAGATACCGGACAGGGCTTCATCCAGTTGATGACAGAATTGCCGCAAGAACGGCTCAACATCGCGGTGCAAGGTGTCGCTGCGATGGAAAAAGCGCTGCGCCACACGATTGAATATGTGAAAGACCGCAAAGCGTTCGGACAACGGATTATTGATTTTCAAAACACGCAGTTTGAGCTGGCCGAGCTCAAGACCATCGTCACAGTCTGTAAGGTGTTCACCTATGATTGCGCTGAAAAACACCTGCGCGGTGAGCTGGATACAGTCACGGCGTCTATGGCGAAATATTGGGTCACGGACCGCGAATGCGAAGTCATGGACCGCTGCCTGCAACTGTTTGGCGGCTACGGCTTTATGAACGAATATCTGATCGGACGCCAATGGCGCGCCAGCCGTGTGCAGCGGATTTATGGCGGCACGAATGAGATCATGAAAATGGTAATCTCGCGGAGCCTATAATTCGATCTGGATAGATCATTGAAAACGCCCCGAGGGGCGTTTTTTTATGCCTTAAAACGCCCTCGAAATATCAAGACGTAGGAATGGTCCGTCTGCGTCTCGGCTTCGGCTTTCGATTTTGCTGACCGTGCCAATATCTCGGCGGCCGGTGTAGATGGTCCGCGAATAGTTGGATTTTGAATTCGTCAATTCAGACAAACGGGCTTGCACCGTCATTCCGAATATATCCTTGTGCTCGACAAAGATGTAATTGTCCCCGGGGTTTATATCTTGCCGAACAATGATGTTGGTCTGGTAGCGCGGCGCGATTTCCGTTGCTGTGAAACGCCCGCCCCAGGCCCAATTCGTGCCTTTCAGATCGTGCCTATAGTCAAACCGCAAAGATTGGGTTTGAAGGTCGCTAATCTGGCGTTCGAACCCTTGGACGGGGTCAATGACAGAGGAGTTTCGGACGATCCCGCTAATGTCGAATTGCGCCCCGTCAAGGCCGATGGCGGACCCCATTAATGTCCCTGTTAGCCTCAGTTTCTGACGCCAAGCCTTGTCAATATTACCGACGGCGTCGCCATTAGCGCCCACGGGAATACGGTCAACCAAGTCGCTGATGTCTTCATGCGACGCTTCTAACGCTAGTCTGTGACCTTGTGACCAACGGCGATCAATCCGTCCTAATATTGTCCAGCTCTGAGGCGGCACGAGTTCCGGGTTCGCCGCAGTCTCGAACTCGTCGACAAGCGATACGGAAGCGAGGAAGTCGCGGAAGTTGATCTGTCCGACGTCGCGCGACAGGCGGGCAGAGGTCGTTAAGTTCGGCGCCGGATTCCATGCGAGTGACAGGAACCCTTTGGGCCGAACAAAGGATCGCTCGGTCGTCCCTTGTTGTAAGACAGAATATTCTGCACCGACTAAGGCTTGTAAGGATAGAGACGGCGTGAGGGGGCGGTTATGCGACAGGCTGGCGTCATATCGCAGCTCTTCAATTGTCGCATTGCTTTGGCGCGGGGTGCCTGAAACGTTAAGCTCTGTATCCAAATCGAGGCGGTTCAGCGCGACTTCCGAAGCGATTTGCCAACTTGCATAACCGCTGTTTTGCCAATCAAATTCTACCCGCCCGATTGTCTCCAAAGTCTCAATGTCCTCGGCGAACGTTTGGCGTCCAATAAAGCCACTAGCATTAGTGAAAATATCCAACGTGTTGGCCAGGTCGCGTGTCTCGTGGTCGATCAAAGCAATGAGTTTGAGCTTTCCGAATGCGACAGGATGTTGGGTGTCGCCATCAAACCGTAGCGTGACCCTGTCTTCGGAGAACAGCGAGTTGACGGTGCCGTCCACACCGCCTTGATCAATGCGCCGTGTGTCCGAAAACTGAGGCCGTAGAAAGTTGAATGTTTCGACCGTGATTTTACTATTGGCAGAACGCGCGTTCGCCCCGTCCCAGCCCAAGGTCGCAGTCGCCCGGGATATGTCGCCTTTAATCTCCACACCTTCAATGCGGGTCTCGAATAAAGTGCCGTCATCGCGGGTCAAAGTCTCCGGCCCATAAAACCCGTCTCTGAGTTGATCCAACTCGACCCCTAAACCGAGAGTGACTTCGCCCGATTGGCGCGTCACGGCAATCGCCCCACGTGCGAGGGCGGCCTTATTTCGGGGCTGAAACTCGGGGGACCAACGCCATGTCCCGCTGGTTTGCCCGCCCCGCGTCACGATGTCTGCCACCGGACCGTCTAAACCCGGAATATCGAGCGTTTCGCCTTCAACGATTTCAATATGAACGATATTGGTCGCCGGAATGCGGGCGAGTTGTTCGAGCGGCGTCTCGCCTTTGCCCGTGATGAGTTGACCGTTGATCAGAACATTGGCTCCTCCTGACCCGAGGCCTCGCTCATCACTTCCGGCCGTGAGCTGAAAGCCGGGTAAGCGTTCAATCATGTCGGCAGCGGTGCGTGGTGCGAACGTTTCGAAATAACTCGCGTCGAATTTTCGTAAGTCTTGCGCGTGAGCCGGAGCACCGTGAGCGACAAGAGCCAACGCAAGTGCGCCGCTAAAAAAGAATGAGATCTGCCGCTTGTATGGGCGGTGCGCGCTGGGAAGACGCTGGGATATAGGCGTAACTAACATGATAACTCGGCTGTTTCTGTGATGGCTAAGCCATGCCTACAGCGATTGTTTTCAAGCTTGTTGGACCGAATTTAACGCGCCTTGGTGCGATAACGCACCAAAATAACGGTGTGATCATAGATTTGGTGCAAATTCGTTTGTTAATAGCAAGGTCGGTCTCTCCACTTTGTCGGGGTTTGTGACCTCATTCGACAAAACGGGCGCAAGATACTACGCACTTGGAATGTCTGTTGGTTCCTCACGCAGGCAGTTTTGGAAAGACCATTCGATGCATCTTATCAGTAAAATTCTGATCGCTTTAGTCGCTTTGATCCATAGCTATATCCTCGTGTTCGAGATGTTCCTTTGGGAAAGCCGGGGTCCGAAAGTATTCACGAATATCCCAGAAGACATGTTTGCACCTACAGCCGTCATGGCAGCCAATCAGGGGCTATATAACGGATTTTTGGCGGCAGGTATATTCTGGGCGCTTCTGTTTATCAAAGATGCAAAATGGAAGCGTAATGTGGCTTATTTCTTCCTGTCGTGCGTGGCGGTGGCCGGGGTTTATGGCGCGATGACGGCGTCTATGAACATCATCTTTGTGCAAACGGTTCCAGCCGTTCTCGCCATATTGAGCCTGAAGTTCCTCAAGTCTGCAAAATCATGATTATTGTTTTAGGCTCAGCTATCGCCAAGCCCGGGCAAGAAGAGGCGGTCCAAGAGTTAAGCCTCAGCCATGTGCAGCGCTCACAAATAGAGCCAGGCTGCATCGCGCATAATGTCTCCGTGGATAGCGAAAACGCCTTGCGGTTTGTATTTGTCGAATATTGGCAAGATATGCCCGCGCTGCTGGCGCATTTCGCGCTTCAGGACTCGCAGGATTTCGTTCGGGATTTGCAGCCTTTATTATCTGAAAAACCTGAGATGAAAATTTTTAAGGCGGAAGAAATACTGCCTTAGTAAATCCTGACCATGTCGTTTACTCTAGTCGCTTGGCCATCTGCTGATGGAAATGCACGATAGCGGGTTCGAAATGACCAAACGTAAGCACATCATTGGCCCCGGTCTTTAGGCTGCGCTGTATGCCTTCGACCATTGCTATATCTTCGGTCTGGCCAGTCCCATTGACGAACTCCAAGTCCCGTTCGGCTGTTTCTATTAGCGCATCTTTATCGGCAGCGGGGTCTGACTTAGTAATATGATAAGTCGTAATTTTTGTGCGGGAGACGCCGAGCGGTTCTAAGATGCCCAATGTCCGGTGATGAGAGAGTTCAGCCAAAATCACATTCGGGAAAAGGTGATTGAGGTAGGTGAGTTTATCCGACACCTGACGGTCTTCTGGCGCAACATCCGCCAGTTGCGTGATGCGCTGAAACGGGAAGGTTACGCGCGCATGCGGCCCGCAAAATTCGATCACATTCAGATTGTCATAACCGAACGGATAGAAGGTCTCCTTATGTGTGGCCTTAATATGATAGCCTTCGAGAAAACTCTCAAGATGGAGTTTCCAATTGGCCTCGACGATCACTTCGTTCTCGGCAAAGATGATTTGATCAGGCGCCAGAACATCTGGAACGCCCGCAAGTCTGTCTTCAATATTTGAACCCGGTTCATCCTGACAGACAAAAATAATGCCTTTGGTTTCAATCGCGGTGACTTCGGCCAATCCTTGTTCCAGCTTATCGATGTCGGGAAATCCGTCTTCGTGAGGAATGCCCAGTAAGGCCCCGTCCAATCCGTATGACCAGCCGTGATAAGGACAGACGAATGCACCCGCGCAGCCTTTACCATCGGCGAGTTCAGCGCCGCGGTGACGGCAAGCGTTCTTAAACGCGCGTACTTTTTTATCATGGCCCCGGACGACAATTAAGGGCGTGCCGGCCGCTGTACGGGCAATGTAATCGCCGGGTTTTGCGAGTGCGGTAGACGGGCAAAAGGCGGTTGGGACGGATTTGAAAAAGCCGAGTTCACGAGCGAGGCGGTCTTCTGAGATATAATGGTCGACAGGTTCGCGCCATGTCTGTGTACCCCGATCCGTTGTTCCAGCCGCAATATGTCCAAGCACCCTGTTCACGACATCACTATCGGACATGAAGGGGGCGGTGGAGCCGAGTTGAGTCTTTGGCATATCACGCGCTCCATTGGCTCGACAGTAGGTTCAATCTAATAAGCGAGAACAGACTAATTCGAGAGGGTATGAACGCCTAGACAATTTCAATACCATCGAAGAGCGGATCATCTTCGGCATTTTGGACGCGATTTTCGATAACGGTTTCTGTGTCTTCAAGATCATCGACCCGCGCAATGTGGAACAGCGCATCGCCGCGATTGACGATGGGCAGGTTCGTCCGACCGATAATCACGCCGGAATATTTTGCCAAAACATTTTCCTCTGTCTCGCCCAAGGGTCCTGCGACACTCGCAATGACCGCACCCTTTTTGACGGCGTCGCCGAGGCCATGCGCGGCGCGCATCAGGCCGCTAATCGGCGCGCGCACCCAATGGCTAGAGACAGGTTCAACGGGTTCAATTTTACGTTTGGACGGTTTTATCTTTGGCAACATGCCAATATTGCGCATCACGCCGAGCACACCTTTGACGCCGATCCGAACCGCCGTTTCGTTGAAACGAAGGGCCTCTCCGGCTTCATAAAGTAACATGTGGCAGCCGACGCTTTGTGCCGCTTCGCGCAAAGATCCGTCGCGTAAATTGGCGTTGAGCATGATTGACGCGCCAAAGGCCGTCGCGATTTCCTTGACGATAGGATCGCTTAAGTTGGCCCTAATTTGCGGGAGGTTTTCTCGGTGAATAGCGCCGGAATGCAGGTCGAGACCGAAGTCACACCGCGATACGATTTCCTGCATAAACGTGTAAGCGAGTTGTGAGGCAGGAGAGCCTTTTTCAGATCCAGGAAACACACGGTTCAAATCACGGCGATCCGGCAAATAGCGCGACATGCCTAGAAAGCCGTAGCTGTTCACAATCGGAATAAGGATGAGCGTTCCTTTGATCTTGGACAGTTGTTTCATGCGCGCGATCCGGCGGATGATTTCAACACCAATAATTTCGTCACCGTGAATGGCGCCGCTAACAAACATCGTTGGCCCGGGCTTCTTCCCGTGAACAACAAGGGCCTTCAGCATCATGTCCGTATGGTCCGCCAATCGGCTCAGCGGAATTTGAACAATCTGTTGCTCGCCTGCCGCAACAATGGCGGAGCCAATTTCAAACGGGTCCCGCATATTAGCCTTTGCCGCGCGTGTTTGTTTTTCCGGGCTTGGCATTCTTCTCGATAAATTCGATAATCTTCGTCGCGACATCAATGTTGGTTGCGTTCTCAATACCTTCCAGACCAGGCGAGGAGTTGACTTCCATCACGACAGGCCCCCGGCTGGAGCGAAGCAAGTCGACGCCGCAAATATTCAATCCCATCGCTTTCGCGGATTTTACGGCCGTCTCGCGTTCTTGCGGGGAAATTTTAATGGATTTCGCTGACCCGCCGCGGTGCAGGTTGGACCGGAATTCGCCATCTTGTCCTTTGCGGAGCATGGCCGCGACGACCTTGTCGCCAATGACGAGGCAGCGTACATCTTCGCCGCCGGCTTCCTTGATGAATTCTTGGACGAGAATGTTGCTACCCACGCCGCCAAAGGCCTCAATCACGCTTTCTGCCGCGCGGTCGGTATCGCTCAGCATCACGCCAATGCCTTGCGTGCCTTCGATGAGTTTGATGACAACAGGCGCGCCGCCTAGACGAGAGACGACTTCTGCCGCATTATTGGTTTTGTGGGCAAAGATCGTCCGGGGCAGTCCAATGCCGCGCTTGCTCAACAGCTGCAAACTTCGAAGCTTATCCCGTGAGCGCGTAATCGCGACAGATTCATTGACGGGGTAAGCCCCCGACACTTCGAACTGACGCAGCACTGCGGTGCCATAAAATGTTACAGACGCCCCAATGCGCGGGATGACCGCGTCATAGTGCGGGAGCTCTTTGCCCTTATAGACGACTTTCGGTTCGCCCGACGCAATATCAATCAGGCAGCGTAAATGGTCGATGACATCCATCTTATGCCCCCGCGCCTCAGCCGCTTCGACGAGTCGTTTATGAGAGTAAAGATTGGCATTGCGGCAAAGTAAGGCGAGTTTCATAATGGGTCTCCAGGAGGCAGGAGTAACACATCCACACGCGGCGTCTGTAGGCCAACTCTTTTAAATCTGTGCAAAATGGATCGACCTTGGTATCGTCGCCGATCTCAGAAAGATCTAGGTTTCTTAGGCATAAATTTTGTTATGCGGCCTAAACGGTACCCAAGCGCGGATTGACCCCAGCTTTCGTCTATTCTCTAGTCACAAAACCCACCCGACCCACACGCCGCCACTTGCGACTCAGGCCGCATCCCCGTAACAGGCGAAAATTTGCTTTTTCGCCGCAAGGACCCGCGACCCTATGCCTAAACGCACCGACATCAATTCCATCCTGATCATTGGCGCGGGGCCGATCATTATCGGGCAGGCGTGTGAGTTCGATTATTCCGGCGTGCAGGCATGTAAGGCGCTGCGGGAGGAGGGATACCGCGTCATCCTCGTGAACTCTAATCCGGCGACGATCATGACGGATCCGGACATGGCGGACGCGACATATGTCGAGCCGATCACGCCGGAAATTGTCGAAAAAATCATTGCGATAGAGCGCCCTGATGCGCTGCTCCCGACGATGGGCGGCCAGACGGCGCTGAACACGGCGCTATCATTGGAACAAATGGGCGTGCTGGAAAAATACGGCGTCGAGATGATCGGCGCGAAAGCGGACGTGATCGACAAGGCGGAAAACCGCGAGCGCTTCGCAGAAGCCATGACGAAGATCGGGCTGGAAAACCCGCGCGCAACCATCGTCACTGCGCCAATGCGCGAAGACGGTGAGGCCGATATTGCAGCGGGCGTTGCGGAAGCCATCAATGCGCTGGATTATACGGGCCTACCCGCCATTATCCGCCCCGCCTTCACGATGGGCGGCACGGGCGGCGGCGTTGCCTATAATATCGAAGAATACCGTGAGATCATTCGCTCAGGCCTGTCTGCGTCGCCAACCAATCAAGTGTTGGTCGATGAGAGCCTGCTGGGGTGGAAAGAATATGAGATGGAAGTGGTGCGCGACAAAGCGGACAATTGCATCATCATTTGTGCGATCGAAAATATCGACCCAATGGGCGTCCACACGGGCGACAGCATCACCGTCGCGCCAGCACTGACTCTGACGGATAAAGAATATCAAATCATGCGCGACGCCTCGATTGCGGTGCTGCGCGAAATCGGCGTGGAAACGGGTGGATCAAATGTGCAGTTCGGGTTGAATCCCGTTGATGGCCGCATGGTCGTAATTGAGATGAACCCACGCGTGTCGCGTTCCTCTGCGCTGGCGTCCAAAGCGACGGGTTTCCCGATTGCGAAAATCGCGGCGAAACTCGCCGTCGGCTACACGCTGGATGAACTCGACAATGACATCACGGGCGCAACGCCTGCCGCGTTTGAGCCAACGATTGATTACGTCGTCACAAAAATACCCCGCTTTGCGTTTGAGAAATTCCCCGGCGCGGAACCAGTCCTGACCACGGCGATGAAATCCGTTGGCGAAGCGATGGCGATTGGGCGGACATTCGCGGAGAGTTTCCAAAAAGCGCTGCGTTCGCTCGAAACTGGCCTGACCGGCCTCAATGAAATTGAGTTCGATACATCTGATCCGGAAGCGCTCAAATCCGCGTTGAAAGCGCGCTTGTCGATCTTGGCGCCCGACCGTTTGCTCGTGATTGCACAGGCGTTCCGCCACGGCATGAGCGTCGATAAAATCTATCAATATACGATGATCGACAAATGGTTCCTGCGCCAAATCGAAACGCTCGTGAAAGCCGAAGGTTGGTTGTCCGAGAACGGCTTACCCAAAACGGAATCGCAATGGCGCGCCATCAAGTCCGAAGGTTTTTCCGATGCGCGCATTGGCGAGTTGACTGAGACGAAAGAAACCAAAGTCCGCAAAGCACGCCACAAAGCGGGCGTGCGCCCCGTCTATAAACGCGTCGATACCTGCGCCGCCGAATTCGCGGCCAAAACACCTTATATGTATTCGACTTACGAAGCGCCGAGTTTCGGCGGTGTCGTTGAAAACGAAGCCCGCGTCACAGATAAGAAAAAAGTCGTTATTCTTGGCGGCGGCCCGAACCGGATCGGGCAGGGCATTGAGTTTGATTATTGTTGTGTCCACGCGGCCTACGCGATGGCGGACCTCGGTATCGAGAGCATCATGGTCAACTGTAACCCAGAAACCGTCTCGACTGATTACGACACGTCTGATCGCCTCTATTTCGAACCGCTAACCGAGGAAGACGTGTTGGAATTGATCCAAGGCGAAATGGCATCGGGTGAGCTGCTGGGCGTTGTCGTGCAGTTCGGTGGACAAACACCGCTGAAACTGGCGAGTGCGCTCGAAGCCGCAGGCATTCCTTTGCTTGGCACGAAATCCGATGCGCTTGACCGCGCCGAAGATCGCGAACGTTTTAAAGCGTTGGTCGAAAAACTTGGCCTGCGTCAGCCCAATAACGGAATTGCGCGAAACGCGAAAGAAGCCCGCGAAGCGGTGGAGCAAGTCGGCTATCCGGTCGTGCTGCGCCCGTCGAACGTGCTCGGTGGACGGGGTATGGAAATCGTCGATAATGATACGGAGATGGAACGCTATATTACCGAGGCCGTGAAAGTGTCCGGCAAATCGCCGCTGCTGATTGACCAGTATTTGCGCGATGCGGTCGAAGTCGATGTTGACGCGATTTGTGACGGCGACGACGTATTCGTCGCGGGCATCATGGAACATATCGAAGAAGCGGGTGTGCATTCCGGCGATAGTGCTTGTTCACTGCCGCCCTATACATTGTCCGAAGACATTCAGAACGAGATGCGGCGTCAGGCGCGATTGCTGGCGTTGGAGCTTGGCGTAGTCGGGTTGATGAACATCCAGTTCGCGGTCAAAGGCGACGATGTCTACCTGATCGAAGTGAACCCGCGCGCGTCCCGTACGGTGCCGTTCGTGGCCAAAGCCATCGGCTTGCCTATCGCTAATATTGCGGCGAAAGTCATGGCGGGTGAAAAACTCTCTAGCTTCAATCTCACCACGCGCCCGCAGAAATATATCGCGGTCAAAGAAGCCGTCTTCCCGTTTGCGCGGTTCCCCGGCGTGGACACGGTCCTCGGTCCCGAAATGCGTTCCACAGGCGAAGTCATGGGGTTGGCCGATAGTTTCGGTGTCGCTTTTGCCAAGAGTCAGCTCGGCGGTGGTGTGACTTTGCCAAGTAGGGGCGCGGTATTCATTTCAGTTAAAGATGATCACAAACCGCAGATGGTTGATCTCGCGCGTGAACTTATCGCGCTTGGCTTTACCATCACGGCGACAGGGGGGACGTGCAAATATCTCCGCGCGCAGGGGCTGACAGTGGATTACGTCAAAAAATTCCACGAAGGCCGCCCGAACATTGTCGATGCGATGAAGAACGGCAAAATCCAGCTCGTGTTCAACACGACTGAAGGTAAGCAAGCGCTCAAAGATAGTTTTAGTTTACGCCGTACCGCGCTCGACCAAAAAATCCCCTACTTCACAACATTCGCCGCCAGCCGCGCGACGGTTGAAGCGATTAAAGAGCTGAGTATCGGCGGGTATGAGGTGGAGAGTTTGCAAAGCATTGCGGCTGGTTAGCTAGAGGCTGATATGAATGAAGATAATCCAGATTGGCATGACGATGATGTTCCCGTTGGCCGAGGACTTTATCTGCTTACAGTGGTCATTCTGCTAAGTGCGACGGTAGGCATAGCCTGGACGGGGTACAACCATATGGCTTTGATAGGTTGGCCTGTTTTGGGTGGCTTAGCGTTTGTTCTTTTGCGCGTTTGGAAACGTATGCTTAGGGATACAGTTGATGATGTCGTGGAAACTGTAGATTTGAAAGGTAACATTTTCGATGACACTCCCGTATCTTCTGTAAGTGAGAAACGAGAACGAGATATTGATAGTGCATCAAAATCTGGCTCTAACTGGGTCGCAATCGGTCTAGGGCTCTTTGTCTATGCGATATTCATCACCTTGTTTTGGTATGGTATTGGCCGTGGTGTTCATTGGATTGTTGGGTTTTTCTAAATACTAAAAAGCCCCACTGACGCGGGGCTTAGTTTAGTTCCGCTGAAAACTATTATCGCACTCCTAAGTAAGCCGTCTGCCCATCACGTTCGACGACCAACGCATAAGGACCATCATTCGCTTCTAAGAACGTCTTGAAACTTCTCAAGTCAGTCAGTTCGGTCCGGTTAACGCGGCGGATGATGTCGCCTTCGCGGAGGCCGGAGCGAGCGGCGCGAGAGCCTGTGCGCACGTCGCTAATGTAAACACCGTCATTCCCATCGCGCAGGTCGAGGTCGTCCGGAATAGCGGTAATTGTTGCGCCGGAAAAACTTTCCATCGATGGGATGTCATCAGTGTCTGCCGTGTTTAGGACTGCGATTTCTTGCTCGATGGCTTCGACAGTAATACGCGTCGTACGGCGGCGGCCATCGCGTAGGTATGTGATGTCCGATGTTGTGCCGGGGGTGAGCAGACCAACCGCATTACGCAGATCAGAGCTATCTTCCAAATCCTCACCGTTAAAGGTGACGATCACATCGCCTGCTTCCAATCCGGCTTCTTCAGCTGGGCTGTCATCGGTGACGTTGGACACGAGCGCACCGCGCAAAGTCTGCAAGCCGAGGCCGTCTCGCAGTTCAGGGGTGAGGTCGCCGATCAAAACGCCAATGCGCCCACGGCGAACTTCACCGAATTCGGTCAGTTGATCGATGACGTTGCGAATAGTGCGCGTTGGCACGGCAAAGCCGATCCCGGCGCTAGAGCCAGACCGAGAAATGATTGCTGTGTTAATGCCGATCAGCTCGCCTTTGGAATTGACGAGCGCGCCGCCGCTATTGCCCGGGTTAATGGCCGCATCTGTTTGGATATAATCCTCATAGCGGTCATTGCTGCTGCTGGTCCGGTTTTCGCGGCCCAAAGCCGATACGATCCCGCTTGTTACTGTTGAGGACAGGCCGAATGGGTTGCCGACGGCAATGACATAATCGCCAACCATGACGTCATTCGCGCCCGCAATCGTGAGGTCTTGCAAATTGCGCGCATCAATTTTTAACAGTGCAAGATCCGTCTGAGGGTCCGCTCCGATGACTTCGGCGGTAAATTGACGGCGGTCTTCGAGCGTGATTTCAATTTCGTCTGCCCCGTCAATGACGTGGTTGTTGGTGATGATCAGCCCTTCACTGGCATCAATGATAACACCTGAACCCAATCCGGCCCGGGGTCCGCGTTGGCGCGGTGTTTGACCGAAGAAGCGCTCAAACATTTCCATACGCTCGTCGCTCATCTCTGGCGTTTGCCTTTCCGTCACCGTGTTGATGGACACGACGGCGGGTGTCACTTGTTCCAGCAGCGGAGCCATTGTGAGCACACCGCGGCGGGAATCAAATGTCATAGATGAGTTATTACCGCCGCCGAACAGTTGCACAGGCTGAAAGGCGGGCGTGCTGTATTGATCCGGCGTATTGACCAAAACCTGAGAGAGGGCGACAGGCGCAGTCACGAGGCCGATGGCAGCGACGGATAGGATGAGGGCTTTTTTCACAAATATCTCCTTTATACGGATGGGGTCCGTAATGTATTGGTAATATATGGAGCGAGGCCGCTATCCCGCAAGCTCTAGAGGCATAATGTGAATGAGGTTTAAGATTTGCTTCACGATGAAGGCAAATGCATCAGCTGCTTTCGAGGCCGTTAGGTCATCGCTCGGCCGAGATAGGTATAAAGTTCCGGCATCAGGCCCGGTGACCCGCACGCGACGAGACGCGGTCCGTCTTTCGGGTTGTCGCCGTGCCAGTCCGTGATTACTCCGCCCGCGCCAATGACGACGGGCATGAGGGCGCGGACGTCACAGGGTTTCATCCCGCCCTCAATCATTAAATCCATGCGTCCTTGCGCCAGTAGGACATAGCCAAAGGCATCGAGTCCCAACCGCGAGAAGGCGACACCGCTTTGAATGATTTTATAGGCCGCCAATTCACCAGGGCCGAACATGCCAAACGGTTGGGTGCAGCCAAGGCGGGCGTCGAGTAAGCGATCAATCGTACGGACCTGCAGAGGCTCTTCCGCGCCATCATCATGGATGAGCGTTGCTTTCGGCGCGCCGGAAATGTTTCCCACAGCACGGATGGCGAGGGCCGGCAGATCAATCAGGCCGAGAACGGGTTCGCCGTGTTGAGACAGCGCGATGAGCGTGCTCCAAACGGGCACGCCTGCGACGAAGCCGCGCGTGCCGTCAATCGGATCGAGGGTCCATGAAAATTCATTACTCCCGCGATGATCGGGCAGTTCTTCGCCTTCGATGGAATCGTCTGGAAATTCAGTGCGAATGAGGCGGCGGAGTTCGCGTTCGGCCTCAATATCGGCTTCGGTGACGGGGTCATAACCGCTTTCGGCCTTGTTCTCCGCCGCGACGCCTGAGCGGAAGAGCGGCAGCGTAATCGCGCGAGCGGCCGCGGATAGCGTATCCAAAAAGGCGAGGCGGGCAGCGATTGGGGGTGTGGTCATGAGGCGCGTTTAGAGCGTCGTTAGAGCGATCTCAATTGTTTCTTCCTTCCTCTCGGGGAGGAAGTTTGGTGTGTTGCAAGGCCATTTTCCTTCCCTTTTAGGGAAGGTGGCGCGTAAGCGTAGCGAGGGGGTCGGAAGGGTACGGTATGACCAAGCTAGACTGCGTGACTTTACCCCTCCGTCCTCGTTTCACTCGAACACCTTCCCTAAAAGGGGAGGAAATGAGTGGCCGCCGTCGCTAAACTCAATCTCTCTTGCAGCCACTATCCCTTAAGGGGCAACTAACCGCAGTGCGGGTTTTGGCGCTGCTGATTCAAGCGATTTGGCTAAGTCAAGCAGGTGTTTGCGCGGACCTTCGCCCATCGCGTAATAGGCGCGCACCAAGTCCATCGTTTCTTTCTTGGACAAGACATCTGATGCGATATTGGCCGGGTCTTCGCTGCCAAAGGCATCGCGTTGCGACAAGCCTTCGTAGAAATATTGTACTGGGACGGACAGGGCTTCTGAAAGCTCGAATAATCTTGCAGCGGATACACGGTTCGCGCCGCATTCATATTTCTGGATTTGCTGGAAACGGATGCCCACTTGTTCGGCCAAGGACTGTTGAGTGAGGCCAAGGAGACGGCGGCGGCGGCGAAGGCGCTTGCCAACGTGAAGGTCGATATCGCTTGTCATGGGGGAACTCCTATAAATCATGTCTCGCTTCATAGGAGAGCAATCGCCGTGCCAGCATCGCAGGGGTTGTTCGCGTGAAAAGAGAGTGATTTTGGGTCTTCCGACTCGCTTTTTAGGGTTAACGGCCCGAATTTGGATCGATTTTACCTTGTCTTGTGCCGTTTCTGGACAGGTGGGATGTGGCGGGCGCCTATTGTGCCGCGAGCGCTACGGGAGCGCGGAGGTCGATAATTCGCTTCACTACGCGTGTCATCCTCTCGGCTGTGGCATCATAACTTCGTTTTGCTGTCAACGTGACCGGATTGAGGTAAAGATCACGGTTGATTTCGATTTGCACCGTTTCAACGCCCGCCTCTGGTCGCCCATAATGCTCCGTCACATAACCGCCCGCATAGGGATAGTTCACGGCGACGGAAAACCCTTCGGATTGTAGAATTTGCCTGATGTTTGATAATGTTTCCGCATGGCAGGATTGACCGAACCGATCGCCCAATACGATATCTGGCCGCCGCGATCCCATGGGCGCAAAGCCGGGCATGGAGTGGCAGTCAATCAACAGGGCTTGGCCAAAATGCGTTTGCGCGTCTGCGATCAAACCGGACAAGGCGTCGTGATAGGGATGGTAGAGCGCCTCAAGACGCGCACGCGCATCGGCGCGTCTGGGCAGCCGTTTATAGATCGGGGACCGCTCGCCAATATGGGTCGGGACGACGCCAATGCCAGCTTGGGCGCGGGCCGTTTCTTTGATTGGCGTATGGGACCAAGCCTGCGGGAGTTCATCCGGCGCGCGGTTTACATCGACATAACAGCGCGGGAAGCGCGCCCGTAGCAAAGGTGCCCCGGCCGTGACGGCTCCCGCGACTAAACGGTCTACGAACATATCCTCATTCCGGCGGAGCTGCGCGGTGGATAGAGGAGAGGCTTGGCGAAAGTTTTGCGGATAAATATCGCCGGAATGGGGCGAGGCGAACACGACCCCTGCGCGCCACACAGCCGGGCGATCAATCAAATGTCCCGGCGACAGGGCGGCGAGGGTCTCGCGTTCGGCGGCACTCATCTTTGTCATATTTAAACGAATATTCGTCATTTCTTTACCATAGCGCAGGGAATGACAGAGCGTCAGGGCTTTTTTAAGTCGTGCACATTACGGTCGGCATGAATAGTGCTAGGCATAAGCAGATTGACCCGGATGAAGAATTGGCGCTCGCCGTCAAGACGGTTTTAGGTTAGCTGACAATAAGACCACTGGGTCGGGACATATAATATGGCGACAATACTCTACGCTGAAGATGATGCGGATATGCGCAACTTCTTTGAAAAAGCGCTGGAAAAGGCGGGTCACAATGTGATTGCCTGCGCGGACGGCGAACGGGCGTTGCGCGCGCTCAAATTTGCGGACGGTGCATTCGATCTTTTGCTAACTGACATCATGATGCCAGGGGTCGACGGAATCGAACTGGCCAAACAGGCAGAAACTTTGTCGCCCGGCATCAAAGTCATGTTCATCACCGGCTTTGCCGCCGTTGCCATGGGCGATAACAGCGCGTCCGAACAAACGGTTCTGTCCAAGCCTGTACATCTGCGTCAGTTGGTGAGCGAAGTTGATCGGTTGATTGCGGCTTAGGCCGCTTTGCTTCCCCGAAAGGGGTCTAAGCCTCGCAAAGCGAGGCGTAGCAAACCTTGTTCTTCAGAACATGCGCCGCAAAGGGCGCACATCTCGATCTCTCAGTTCACGAATTTCCGGCGCAAGCTGGCCGCAGCGTTCACGCGCCAATATTAAAGAGAATTCACCCGCCAATATTGAAGATTACCACAGGGCCGATACGCACGGTCTGCGCGGCGCCAGCCAAGTGGAACGTATAACCCGCTTCCATGGCGCGGTAATCCTTATCCGCTTCGACAAAGACGGCGTAAGGCTTCCATGTTGGGTCCAGAGGAACCGACATGAGTTGATCAATCGCCGAATAGGGCGCCGTGTTCATTTGTAGTCCGACATTCGCAATTTCGCCGGGCCCGCCAAGGCTCTGCGCCCAAAACGTCATGGCGAGCGTGTCGCCTTTTTTGATGTCGGATGTCAAAGGTCCGGATACGCCGCCGTCCCATGGATTTTGTCCAGCGCGGCGAACTCTAACTTCAAGAGCATGGCCGCCCGGTACGTCCTTGTCATCGACATGATAGCCTTCAATGGGCCCATAGGTTGCAAGCCTGTCGGCTTCAGGAGACATCATGAGTTCGGCGTCTGTCCCCAGTTCGCGCCGCAATTCATCAATGGCAAGGTCTAGGCTATTGCCCGCGCGCGTCCTGCGCGGTGCGCGTTGAGGCTGTCTCTCAACACGCTCGCCATTGGGCGACAGTCCAAGGGCGGCGAGTTTTTGCTCATCCCATTGTGACGACGCGCTGTCATAGAAAGGAAAGGTCGCCGTAAAATTCCACACGCACCAACTGATCCCAGCGTCTTCAAACGCTTTCCTCGTCTCATAAGTATAGTGGACGACATCTTCGTAGGGCGCTTTTTCGTAAGCGCCCAGTTCCCCCAAAAATACTGGGAACCCAAGTTCGGCCTGTGCGCGCCGCGCTTTCTCGGCGGCGGCCCTTAATTCTTCGGTGTCGGCGCGGCTGCCCCATTGCACGGTGCCGCTATTTCTAAGGTCCGTCCAGCTGGCCTTTTGGTGAGTAAATTGGAACGGGTCGTAATAATGGAATGTGTGGACTTGGTTGGGATCATCGATCACCGGAATGGTTGAAAGACTGTTGATACCTGACCAGTTGTCACCGCCCATGATCAAAATGCGGGTCGGGTTAGTTTCGCGAATTTGCGCGAACGCTTCGGCGACGATGTCCCGCATTAAGTCGCCTTTGAAATTGGCGTTCGGTTCATTGATGATTTCAAAATAGACGCTGTCAGGCAGATTTTGATACCGGGAAGCGATCTGATCCCAGAGGGCTAGAAACTTTGCGCGGTTCGCTTCGGGGTCTTCGTTGAGCTCTTCGAAATGGTGGATATTCAGGATGATTTGCAAATCCTGCGCGAGTGCTTGGTTGATGACCTCTGTCACCCGGCGAAAGAAAGGCTCATCAATTGTATAGTCCGGATGTCCACTTGTGTGTGCGCTCCAGCGCACGGGAATGCGGACCGTATCAAATCCGGCCGCAGCGACCGTGCGAAATGATCTTTCCTCAATTGTATGCCCCCAAACACCCTCATTCGGCGCATCCAACGCGTTCCCCATATTCATACAGCGCTGCGTCTTAAATGTGTCAGCGGACGCAGAGAGAGGCTGGCTGCCGACGGCCGTAAGAACGAGGCCTGCAAGAATAAGTTTTTTCATTCAATGATCTCCCAACACATCCTGATAGCGCTAACACTATGGTGATCTGTAGAGAGCCGTAAAGGGTTTATTGGTGTCAGAGCCGGTTGGGTTTTAGAAAATTGTCCTCAGCTAGCCTGAGCGTTTACACAAGCTGAGCAGTCAATCGGGTGGGTTGGATGAAGTCTACGGCAATGACAACGTTGTTAGTCTGAACTGTATTTGTGCAGACGTCATAGTCAAATGCGATTTTGGTCGATTGGTATTCGCTATCGCTAATCTCATTATTGTCACCAGATTCGCATATGAATACGTAATCTGTGGACCCTGTATCGAGTATTAAACTGTCTAGAGTTGTGCTATGCCAAGGGCGACGAGAAGAACTCCGGATGTTGTGAGCAAAAATTTGCGAGTCATGATTGCTGGTCCCGTCCTGAATTTAGTTTTGGGTACGTCTTGGGTCATAGCTCGAATTTGTGTCTTTGATGTGGCGGCGAGTTTTTTTATCTTGGAGTTTATTATCGTCGTGAAGAGACGGGTTTTAACTTTCACGTCGCGGGGGTACGAGGCGTCTGTTCACGGCCTTTGCGGTATGAAACCACCACATCCGCAACTGCAACCCACTCGCAAACAAAATCACCACTGCGACGGATCGCAGCTTGCTGCATCGGACCTCCAGCCTTATTCGTAACCACTGATACATTGACCTGACGGGACCGCGACCTAAGTTGCGCGTCACTCAAGAGCTGGAGTTTTCATGTCATCCGAATGGACAGACCCGCGGCCGATGTCGCCGCATTTACAAGTATGGCGTTGGCATGGGGCGATGCTGAGCTCGATCTTACATCGGGCGTCGGCGATCATTTGCTATGTGGCGCTGATCATTGTTGCGGCGGGTCTTCTCGTTGTTGGCCTGACGGGCGAATTGCCGCTGCAAGGGCTGTTGTTCAGCCCGTTGGGCGCGATTGGTCTGTTCGTGTTCCTCTTTGCGTTCTTCTTTATGACGTTAGCGCAGCTTCGCCACGCGGTGTGGAACCGCGGTGAGTTGATGGACCCCAAACTCAATAACATGTTGTCCTACGTCATGATCGCTGTTGCGGTCTTCTTGGCCGCTCTTCTGACTTATGCAGGTGTATCATGAGCGCGAACTCCGCCGGACACGGCACGAAACATTTCAAGATGCACAGCCTAGCCGGCTGGGGCGTCATCCTCGGCCTGCCAGTCGCGGCGCTTCACGCCATCATGACCATCAAACACGGCCCCGACAGCATTGTCGCCTGGCTATCCAGCACGCACGGCGCGCTTGGCATGATCGCGTTTCTGTCCGCCGCCATCCTCTATTGTAAGCTAGAGATGGACGAAGTGATCATGGATTACTTTAGCGGTGGCCTGCGGTCATTTGGCCAGTTGGCGAATACGCTCGTCGCGACCATCTTATGGCTAGCGTGCGTTGCGGGCCTCGTCCTCGCAGCTTTCGTCTAGGGCCTGCGCCCACACCTGCCGAGTTCATTTCAGAGTAGAGAATAGATCATGACCACTTTCATCGATCACGAATATGACGTCGTTGTTGTTGGCGCGGGCGGCTCTGGCCTCCGCGCAGCATTAGGTGCGGCGCAAGCGGGCCTCAAGACCGCCTGCGTGTCCAAAGTCTTCCCAACGCGCAGCCACACGGTCGCCGCGCAGGGCGGGATCGCCGCGTCGCTCGGCAATATGTCGCCGGATGATTGGCGCTGGCACATGTATGACACGGTCAAAGGCTCTGACTGGCTCGGCGATCAAGACTCCATCGAATATCTCTGCCGCAACGCGCCGGACGCCGTTTATGAGCTCGAACACTGGGGCATGCCGTTTTCGCGTACTGACGAAGGCAAGATTTACCAGCGTCCTTTCGGCGGCATGATGCAAAACATGGGCGAAGGCCCAGAGGCACAGCGCACCTGCGCGGCGGCGGACCGGACGGGTCACGCCATGCTGCACACGCTCTATGGTCAATCCCTGCGTCACCAGACCGAATTCTTTATCGAATATTTCGCGCTCGACCTGATTATGGAAGACGGCGCATGCCGCGGCATTACCGCGTGGAAACTCGACGACGGCACGCTGCACCGCTTTAAGGCGCAGACGGTCATCCTCGCCACGGGCGGTTATGGCCGCGTGTTCTTTTCTGCCACCTCGGCGCACACCTGTACGGGTGACGGCAATGCGATGGTCCTGCGCGCAGGCTTGCCGCTGCAAGATATGGAATTCATCCAATTCCACCCGACCGGCATTTACGGCGCGGGCTGCCTGATCACCGAAGGCTCAAGGGGCGAGGGCGGCTACCTGACCAACTCCGAGGGCGAACGGTTCATGGAACGCTACGCCCCGTCCGCGAAAGACCTCGCGTCGCGCGATGTTGTCTCCCGCGCCATGACGATTGAAATCCGCGAAGGCCGCGGCGTCGGCCCGAACAAAGACCATATCTTCCTGCACCTCGATCACTTGGACCCCGCCGTTCTGGCCGAACGCCTCCCCGGCATTTCCGAGACCGCGAAAATCTTTGCGGGCGTGGACGTGACGTCGCAGCCAATTCCGGTCCTGCCGACCTGCCACTACAATATGGGCGGCATTCCGACCAATTATCACGGCGAAGTCGTAACGTTGAAAGACGGCAATCCGGACCATGTTGTGCCCGGCCTGATGGCTGTGGGCGAAGCGGCCTGTGTGTCGGTTCACGGCGCGAACCGCCTTGGCTCCAACTCCCTGATCGATCTGGTTGTGTTTGGCCGCGCCGCAGGCTTGCGCGTCGGTGAAACACTAACTGCAGGCGCAGACAAAACGCCGCTCGCCGCTGATGCGGGGGAGCAGTCCATCGCCCGCCTTGAGAAATTCAAAGCCGCCGCCGGCACACGCGGCACCGCCGATATCCGGCTCGAGTTACAAAAAGCGATGCAAGCCCATTGCGCCGTCTTCCGGACCGAGGAAAGCCTCGCCGAAGGCGTCGAAAAAGTCACGGCCATCGCTGGCAATATGGCCGATATCGCCGTGACCGACAAAACGATGGTCTGGAATACGGACCTGATGGAAACGCTCGAACTCGACAACCTCGTCGCCCAAGCCCGCGTCACCATCGCCTCCGCCGACAACCGCAAAGAAAGCCGCGGCGCCCACGCGCACGAGGATTATCCGGATCGGCTCGACGCGGATTGGATGAAGCACACACTGTCATGGTATGACGACGGCACAAATGCGGTCACCATCGACTATCGCCCCGTGCATGATTATACGATGACGGATGGGATTGAGTATATCGTGCCTAAGAAGCGGGTTTACTGATGCAGTCATCAATTGAAAAACTTTCACTGGGAAGTCTGTTGCTGGACCCAAATAACTACCGACTCCAAGATAATGAAAGTTTCGCAAACATTGAGTCTGAAAGGTATCATTTACCAAAAGTTCAAGCTGGAACTCTTTCTCGATTGCAGGAGGAAGGGTTAAAGGTTCTTAGGGACTCTATTTTTTCAAATGGATATCTTGATATTGAAAGAATTATTGTTGTCCCATACCAACATGAAGCTGGAAAATGTATTGTATTGGAAGGTAATCGGCGCGTTGCCGCTCTTATTCAATTACAAAAAGAAGAAGATGCAGGAGTTAATATACCTCAGCATGTCGTAGATGTTTTTGATGGTGTTCCTTGTTTTGTTCTTTCTGATGTAGATGAAACTGGAATATTTCAAAAAACACTAATGGGTGTTAGGCATGTTGGGGGAATTCGTGAGTGGGGTGGATTTCAACGAGCGAAATTAATTGCTGACTTAATTGATGACCATGACGTTGAGTATGGGGATGTCGCCATGAGATTAGGCATTTCTGCAAACGAAACTTTGAGGCGATATAGAGCTTATAAAGCGTTAGATCAGATGATTAATGATGATAATTTTGGCGACCAAGCAAACTCTACATTTTACCCGCTTTTTCATGAAGCAATTGCGGTTCCAATCGTGCGTGAATGGCTAGGCTGGGACAAAGATAAGTTTGAATTTGCAAATAGTTCAAATCTTGAGCATTTTTACCAACTAATTGTGCCAAGACAGATTGGGGAGGATGGTGAAGCGGACGATCAATCGTTACCTCCTAAAATTGAAACTTATTCTGATGTTCGGAAACTGCGCGAGATAATTCCAAATCAGGCGGCACGATCTTCGCTATTAAATCTGTCAGAAAACTTTTCATCAGCAATAGCCTTGGTTGACCTTGATCGCCAAAGTAAACGCTGGAAAGAAGAGGTTAAAGAGGCGACTAAAGCCTTGGAAGCCCTCCCACCTAAGGTTTTAAGGGAATTAGATGCGAAGGAACTAAAGGTCATTGAGGATTTGCGGGATCAAGCCGTACAAACGTTAGATGATGTTTCTGCACTCACTAAATCAAAGTGAAGGGAGGGCCCAGTCAGGCAGCGTTGATTTGGGCTGAGAGAATTGAAATTGACGCTTCTCCTGTTCACGTTGATGTGTTGTTATTGGATTATATAAACGAATTCCACAAAAATGACTCTCGTTTACCTGATGAGCTTCTTATTATTTGGAGGGTAAGGTTTTCTTCAGCTTTAAGGAATCTAATTAGGAGTGAAAGAAGTAAACGTAGACATCCTCCATTTGTGTTTAATTCAGCTACAGAAGAATACATTCAAGGTTATTGTTTCACGGAGCCAAATGACTCACCCGAAACCATAGAATCAAAAAATAAGCGTTCTAGGCAACTTTCTTACTTAAGTTTTATTGAGAGATTAACTCCGGCAGAATTCGAAAAATTTTGTGGAGCATTATTAAACCTTTGGAAGTGCACAGACGTTTCAGTATCGGCCTCATCTGGTGATCAAGGTTTAGACTTTTATGGTAAAATTCCTCTTGGTAAATTTCTTAAAAATACAATCCTTCCGGATTCCGCCGAAGAGCACATGTTCGCTTGGGTTGTCGGACAAGCCAAAAAATACAACCTGACAAAAATTTCTACATCAGAATTACGAGAGTTAGTTGGTTCAGTCCAGCTTGCTCGTTCGAAAGCTTTCTCTAACTCAAGTGATCCGTTGTCCGGACTCAATGTGCTGATTTGTGACCCAGTTATTTATTTGATGGCAACAACAGGTAGTATGACAAGCGGATGCTACAATGTTCTTGAAAAATCAGGAATTATTGGTTTGGACGGTATACAGCTTTCTACAATTCTGGCTGATAATGATGTTGCACTTCTAAATGGTAAGGCTGATTGGAATGAATTCTATAAATGGATGGCTTACTAAGCATTGATTCTCCTCATTTTTAATAAAACCAATCCACGCCTACAAACCCCATGATAAACCTCTACCCCTCACGTCCCAAGGCATGAGGGGGTCACATCGTCCCTGAGTTTGGGGCGGGAGGGACGGCGCGGGTGTGTCGGATGGGTCGGGGTGACAGCCGACCAACGGTGAATGGCGAGCGGCTTTAGGCGGCTTTGCTCTTTGCGACAGTCCGGCATTCTGATCGAAATTGGGGTGATGTGCTCACGTTTCGGCTCGGACCGTGCGGTTGGTTTGGATTGATCTGATGCGTTTGCTTGGCGCGCGCCATAGACCCCGACGGTCTGCACATTCGTGCGGATGTCACCGTCGGGATAGGCCGTCGAGGGACGCGTTGGGGGATGTAAGCCCGCCGCCACCGCCACGCTCGTCCATCGCGCAGGCTCTGCTTTGCGACGAAACGGTATTTTAAACTCTATCCCGGCCACGGGACAGAGCCTGCGCCTCATGTCCACTTTAGGAATGAAGGGTCACTGTTCGAGTGATGCTGACATCCGCCGTCAGTTGGATGGGCGCGTGTGGAATTTTGCAGCCTGCAACGGCGTGATGGCCGTAAACACATCATGACCCAAGACAGCAACGACACCTCCACCCCGCCTCGCACCTTCCCCGATGATTTCGTCCCCGCCGCCCCGCGCGCGGATCGCGGCGATGTGACGGCGTCGGAAATTGTCGCAATGGCATGGGATGACGAAACGTCGTTCGACGCGATTGAGGCCCAAACCGGATTGGCGGAGGCCGAGGTGATCGCGGTGATGCGCCGCGAAATGAAGCCGAGTAGTTTTCGCATGTGGCGAAAGCGGGTGAGCGGGCGTGGCAGTAAACATGCGAGGGCGGATAGGCGGTAAGGGCAGGCGACGTCAGTCACGCACAAGACAGCGCGCCTCATCCGCGTTACTGAGCGTCTATGACGTCTCTGTTCGAATCCGCTGGCCTGTCCGATGGTGCGCCTCTGCCTTTGGCGGAGCGGCTCCGTCCGGCGAGCTTGTCAGAGGTGATCGGGCAGGATCATTTGCTGGCGGCGGATGCGCCCATCGGGCGGATGCTCGCGCAAAGCCGGCTATCGTCCATGATCCTCTGGGGTCCGCCGGGCGTCGGAAAGACAACGATTGCGCGCTTGCTCGCAGGGCGCGCGGGGCTCGAATTTGTCGCCTTGTCGGCGGTGTTTTCGGGCGTCGCGGATTTGCGCAAAGTGTTCGACGCGGCGAAATTGCGCCGTGACGCGGGGCAGGGGACGTTGCTGTTCGTCGATGAAATCCACCGCTTTAACAAAGCGCAACAGGACGGATTTTTGCCCTTTGTCGAAGCGGGCACGGTCACGTTGGTCGGCGCGACAACGGAAAACCCTTCGTTTGAGTTGAACGCCGCGTTGCTGTCGCGAAGCCAGGTGTTCGTGCTTAACCGTTTGGACGCGGCGGCGCTCGAAGGGTTGCTCGCGCGGGCGGAACGCGTGCTAGAGCGCGGTTTGCCCGTGACGGCTGATGCGCGGGCGCAGCTGGTCGATTTCGCGGATGGCGACGGGCGCTACCTGCTGACGCTGGCCGATGAAGTGTTTGCGCAGACGGACGAATTGGACGGGGCGGCGCTATCGAAGCTGCTCCAGAAACGCGCACCCGTGTACGATAAAAGCGGGGAGCAGCATTATAATTTGATCTCCGCCTTGCATAAATCGCTGCGCGGATCGGATGTGGATGCGGCGCTTTATTGGTTCGCGCGCATGATCGAAGGCGGCGAAGACCCGCGCTATATCGCCCGCCGGATCGTGCGCTTTGCGAGCGAGGATATTGGCGCAGCGGACCCGGTCGCGCTCATGATCAGTGCGGAAGCCGCGCGGACTTATGAGCGGCTCGGCAGTCCGGAAGGGGAGCTCGCGCTCGCCCACGCCGTCGTGCATTGCGCCACCGCGCCCAAAAGCAACGCCGTCTATGTCGCGTGGAAAGCGGCGCGGGCGCTGGCAAAAACCACGGGGTCCGTCGCGCCGCCCAAACATATTCTAAACGCGCCGACCAAAATGATGAAGTCGCTCGGCTATGGCGACGGTTATCAATATGATCATGATGCGGCGGACGGGTTTTCTGGCGCGGATTACTGGCCCGATGAGATGGAGCGTGTGGTCCTCTATGCGCCGAAAGAGGCCGGACGAGAGAGCGCGATTGCCGCGCGCATGGCGCGGTGGACGGCGCTGCGGCGTACACGAAAATGAAGGCTGAATTATCTAGCGGTTCGTTAAGGGTTACGCGTTACTGAGACGCTGTATGGGAGCGTTAGCATCACAACCGAATTTTCCGCAGGGCGGAACTCTGGACGTGCTTCTGCATGTGCTCGATTTGCTGCCCAATCCCGTTTACGTCAAAGACCGCCAGCACCGCTGGGTCGAAGCGAATAAAGCGTTTTGCGAATTGCTTGGACGTCCGCGCGAACAGCTGCTCGGCTTATCAGATTATGATTTCAATCCGCGGGAACAAGCCGATGTGTTTTGGGCGATGGATGATGTGGTATTTGAGTCAAAAGGGAAGAACGTCAATCACGAGGAAACGGTGAATGAGGCGGGCGAGAGCCTTTGGGTGGAATCACAGAAAAGCTATTTTCGGGCGGATGACGGCGCGGAATATCTTGTCGGAGTTTTGACGGATCTGACGGAGCTGAAAGCGCGGGAAACGGCTTTGGCCGCAGCGGAGCAAAAAGCCTTGGCCGCTGCGACGGCGAAGTCGGAATTCCTCGCCAATATGAGCCATGAAATCCGCACGCCGATGAACGGCGTTTTGGGCATGACGCAAATTCTGCGCGGCACGGGGCTGACGGAACAGCAATCTGAACTGGTCAATACGCTGGAGAGGTCCGGCGATGCACTCCTGCGGCTAATCGATGATGTGCTCGATTTCTCAAAGATCGAAGCCGGGCAGTTGCGGCTCTCGCCAGAACCGTTCGAGTTGCGGCGCATGGTCGATGATGTTGCGGTCCTCCTCGGTGCGACAGCGCGCGAAAAAGGGCTCGACCTGATCGTGAAATTCGCCCCGAAATTACCGAGCCATGTTGTCGGTGATCCGAGTCGGCTGCGTCAGATTTTGATGAACCTGATCGGGAATGCGATTAAATTCACGGCAGACGGCTATATCAGCGTGGAAGTGGACGGCGTGGTGGAGGGCGAAACTCTACGGCTCTCAGCGTCCGTCTGCGATACGGGCATCGGGATCGCCGAAGACAAACTCGCGACGATATTCGAGAAGTTCCAACAGGCCGATGGGTCGACCACGCGGCTCTATGGCGGGACGGGGCTTGGCCTCGCCATCTCCCGTGATCTCATCAAATTAATGGATGGGACTTTAAGCGTGACGTCGACGTTGGGGACGGGCTCGCGGTTCCGAATGGATGTAGCACTGCCAATGGCCCCTGAGATCGACATCCCTCAACCCGTTGTCGAGGCTCATCCGGACTTTAGTCGATTGAAAATCCTCGCAGTCGACGATATTGCGCTCAATCTGGATATTATCCGGTCGCAAGTGGGTCGATTGGGGTTGAAAGCGGATGTCGTCACCTCTGCGAAAGCGGCAGTAGAGCGTCTCGTGGCCGCGCACACGGCGGGTGATCCTTACACGCTGCTGATCACTGATTTCCAGATGCCGGGATGTGACGGGCTGAAATTGACGCAAACGCTGCGCCGTCATGCTAGCTTTGCCGCACTCGATATTATCGTGATGTCATCCGTCAATGACGCGTCCGTTCGGGACGGGTTCAGGGCCGCAAACGTGCGAGACTACCTCGTCAAACCGATCACGCTACCAGATTTTGACCGCATGATCGTCAGCGCGGCCAGCCGCCTCGCGAGTCATCAGCGACAAAACCCCCGCTACCGCGACGGCTTTGGATAATGACGCGGCTTGGAATAGTGAACGCTCATCCGCGCCGCCGATGAAATGGCTAAACGGGACGCCGCCACCCAAAACCGTCACTGCCGCCGCCCGCACATCATGGGCGTCCGCGCGCTCATCCATCAAGGTAATCGCCTCTGGGGCTGTCAGCGCAGCAAAGAATTGGATGACGTCAGTGTCTGCGGGCGCGTCGGAACAGGCCGCGATAAGGCCGCATAAAACCGACACTGCCGCCCCTTGAAATGCCGTTATCATAATTACATCCCCGTTTTGATAGGGGTAGCAAGGTGAGAGGTGGGGTGCAAATTGTGTGCCCCTTGATGTTTTGACCCAATAGCTGAATGATACCGCATGGGACACTACGCAACAGTATATGGATTTATTCAAGTCCATCATTCCTTTGTCGAAGATATGAAAAAGAAAATTTCTTTGTATTTAGAAGAAAGAGAATTCTTTTCAGACATGATATTTGGCCCTCACGATAATAAACAAAGTGGATTTTCAACTTTCGCAATTGTTGGGGAAGTAAAAGAGTCGTATTATGATGAACCTGAAGACTTCGAAGCCCATCTAAGAAAGCTTTTGCCAGTTGTGCCTTTTGCAAATTGTCAGTTGAATATTGTATCTGAGGTAAGGGATGATTCAAATTCTATAAAGTTGATTTCCTCTGAAGACTGCAATTGGAGTCCTCAAATTTTTACTCCAAAGAGGCGGAAACCCTGATGCAATCGAACTTTACGATCCGGAACTGCATAATCCCTTGAAGCGAGCGTTCCCCAAGGCGTCTATGCGGATGAAGATTGGGCGAATTATAATCTTTTGATGGAAGCGGGGCCGGACTTTGACCTCACAATCCCTAGAATAAGGTAGATGAAAATGACTGAATTTGAACAATTGAAGTCAAGGATTGTGGCGCATATTTCTATCGCAAAAAGCGAAAAGAGGCGTCGAGATATTTCAATAAGTTGGAATGGATTTATTGCGGCAGCTGCCGAATACGACGAAATTTCTCCGCAGGAACACCTTGATCTTGTGAATTTGTTGCCGCGATATGAAGATGACCCAGTCATTGAAATTACTCTTGGAACGGACAGCGAGGTGCTAGTTGAATGGCGGAAGAAATTCGATTAAGTATATTGCAAAATAATTACTTATAATTTTTAGTTCAATAAATTTATATAATTTCTCTCTCTGTTTTTATGGATGCATTTGAGTCTCATATCTTGGTCGTAACGTTAGGTTTGGATCGAGGTCCCCCAGCTCAATTTCCTCTATCCCCGCTTAAAACAATCTCAATCCCCGCCTACCCACACCATGATAAACCCATCCACCTCACGTCCCAAGGCATGAGGGGGCCACATCGACCCTGAGACTGGGGCGTGAGGGAATGGCGCGGGAGCGTTGGATGGGCCGGGGTGACGCTCGGCTTATTGCGGGGGGTGCTCTGCTTTGCGGAGACGAGCCATGCGAAAGTTCGGCATTCTGTTCGAATGGTAGGTGATGTGCCTGCCGGATCGACGGGGACCGTGCGGAAGGATTGAGTTTTGACGGTGCGTCAGCTTTGGGCGTGTGAGCCAAACATCCGGCGTCCCGCGTTTCGGCGCGGGGGTCAGCGCTGGTTAGGCCGCCTAAAGCCCGCTTTGAACGAGCCCAATCTCGCCGCCGCCGCCGTGTTCATTCCATCGCGTGGGCTCTGCTCTGCGGCGAAACGGTACACCTTACTCTATCCCGGCCTCGGGGCAGAGCCCACGCCTCATGTCCATTTTGGAATTTGAGGGTTCACTTTCAGAGTGATGCCGGAGCCCTTCTTCGGTTGGATGGGCGTGTTTGCGTGGTTCGCAGGGGGTGAATTCAAGCGCTATTCCTTCCCCGTATGGGGGAAGGTGGCACCAACTGAGCATCGCGATGGCGGTGACGGAGGGGGGCGCGGTTTTGCACCTAAAGGACGATCCCCCTTCCGACCTGCGCTACGCTCCGGCCACCTTCCCCCAATAGGGGAAGGAATTTGGTTGGGGTAAATTATAGATTGGAGACGGAGAGAGATGGAAGTTCGAACGCAGGGATAAACCTTCATCCGTCCCGTGATGCGCGAATGCAGTGGATGGACGGTCAGCCTAGTGGGCGTTACTCTCGCATAAATGAGGAGACACACACATGGCCGCAGAAGACGCTTCGAGCGAAACCTTTAAAATTGTTCGCGATCCGGATGTTCCCGGCATTGTCGTGATGACCATGTCGCGCCCTGCCGCGATGAATAGTTTCAACATCGCGCAGTTCCACGCCATGTTGAAAGGGTTCGAAGCGGTCGGCGCGGATAAGACGGTGCGCTGCGCCGTTCTGACGGGCGAGGGGCGGGCGTTTTGCGCGGGCGCGGATATTTCGGATGGGTTTGGTTCGGCTGGGTTATCGACCAATGTCGAGTCTGTGGACGGGGTTCCCCGCGATACGGGCGGGCATCTCAACATTGCGATTTCGCGCGTCAACGTGCCCATCATTGCAGCGATGAACGGGTCCGCCGTAGGCATTGGCCTGACCATGACTTTGCCGTGCGATATTCGGATTGCTGCGCGCAAAGCGAAATATGCTTTTCCCTTTACGCGGCGCGGGATTGTGTTCGACGGCGCGGCGAGTTTCTTCCTGCCGAAACTGGTGGGGTATTCCAAAGCGGCGCAATGGTCACTGACGGGCAATTATATTGATCCGGAAGACGGTCTGCAATCCGGTTTGTTTTCGGAACTCCACGATAATGCCGACGTGCTGCCGCGGGCGATGGAACTCGCGCGCGATATTGCGGTGAATTGCTCGCCGGAAGCCGTGGCGCAGAATAAGCGCCTGTTGCGCGCGACGATGCTCGGCCACGGCGCGCTCGCTGGCGGGCCGTTTGCGGCGCATATGGAAGAGAGTGTTTTGCTTGAGGAGGCTTTTGTCTCGGCGGATTGCGAAGAGGGCGTGCGCGCGTTCTTAGAGAAACGTGAGCCAAAATTCGCGGATCGCAAAACGGACTAATCATGGCGGACATGACGCAAGAACAGGCGGACCAGTGGGTAAAAACGCGCGCAAAAGGCCGCTGGCACTTCATCCTTCTTCAAGGTGTTTTGCTGTGGGGCGGTGTGACGGCGATCCTTTGGTTTGCGTTTATGTAGGTCTTTAGCGATCAAGGTTTTATCGGTGTCGTGGAGATCGCTTTGCCTTTGTTCATGGCGGGCGGATTTTTCTGGGGCTTGTTCATGTGGCGTTCGAGCCATAGACGGTATGAGGCCTTCAACGCAAAAGAGAATGATCCTTTATGACCCATCGTCCAACATTTGATCGCCGCGCGCTTTTGGTGGCGCTTTCCGCTGTGCCGCTGGCGGCGTGTGAAACACTTGATCCGGCGCTGATTGAAAGCGTGCTCGGCGCGGGCGGCCTGACTCAGGGCGAAGCGGCGATGGGCATTCGCGCGGCGCTCGATAATGGCATTGGTAATGCGTTGACGAATCTGGGGCAGCTCAATGGCTATTTCGGAAATCCAACCGTGAAAATCCCGCTGCCCGGCGTGTTGCAGGATGTACAATCCTATCTCGCGCCATTCGGGGCAGACAATTTACTGGTTGAGTTAGAGCAGCAGCTCAACCGCGGCGCGGAAAAAGCGGCCCCTGTGGCGCGCGATATTTTCATCGACGCCGTGCGCGGCCTGTCGATCCAAGACGCGATCAATATTGTTCGCGGGCCGGATACGGCGGCGACGGATTACCTACGTGACCGCACAACGGACAGCCTGACGACTCTGTTCTCGCCGATCATGGAAGACGCGCTCGCCGATACGGGCGCGCTCCGCCTAGTCGATGAGGTGGAACGCCAAGTGCCGCTGGGTTTAATTGGCGGGAGCGGCGTAAATTTGAAATCCGATCTGATTGGTCACGGCGTCGATTATGGTCTTCGCGGTGTGTTCCACTTTATTGGCGAAGAAGAGAAAGCGATCCGAAGCGACCCTGTCGCGCGGACATCTGCAATCTTGCGGCGAGTATTCGGTTAAAGTCGTTTAATTCGGTTCCGAAGTGACATAGTTAATGTAATATTAACTTTCGCGCACGGATTTAATGTGATGCCATAGGGATGCAAATCCTGCGGCTTTTGTTCAAGGACAATTCCAATCGATTTGCGCGCGGGGGCGCGTTAGTTTGGGGATGTCGATTTTGGCAATTTGGGAATTTTTTGGACGGCGGACACAGCGTCCGCGCTGTGAACGTGCTGCTTTTGCATCGCTGGCGGGCAAGGCTGAATGTGCTGAGTTTTGCGAAACGAACACATTTGTCGCGAGCGCTCTGCGCGCCGCAAATGGCGCGCCGTCGCCGCATCGCCGCGTCATTTTGACAGAAGTCGCGGGCCTTCTATCTTGCGGGGCAGAAGACCTCGATTTTCTATTCGATGGTCCTGTGATCGCTGCGAATGATAGCGACCCGGTTGCTATGCCTGATTTCCGAGCGGCCCTGATGGATGATCGCCACGTCGCAGTGCGTTAGAATTCGTTCAAGGGGCGTCCCAACAAAGCCTCCCACTTGCCGCAATGTTCCCTTTTTCGGTCATGCTCTCGCCTTAGCGAGGCATAATGGCCGCTTGGAATAATTCTGCTAGGAGCTTTCCATGACAACTCAATCGCCCACATCTTCGCCGACATTTAAACCGCCAGGCGGAGGCAGCCGCTCGCTCGGCCTAAAGCTGATCGTCATTCTCGCGTTGATCGTGTTGATGGCGATCCCCGTGATGTTTATCTCCTTCATTAGCTTTGAGCGCTCATCGCGCGCGGATGAGGTGACCCGTGACGTCAGCCAAACTTATGGCGGCCAGCAGCATTTACTTGGCCCTATCCTCGTTGTGCCGTACCGCGAACGCCTCGCCAATGGCGGCATTCGGGAGGGCGACTACATCGTTTCGGCCAGTGAAGGCGCCGCCATTTTTGACAATATCACGGTCGAAGAGAAGAGCCGCTCGCTTTACAAAGTTCCGGTTTATACCGCGCAAGGGCAGCTCTCCGCGACCTTGCCGCCGCTCAGCACATTGCCGCAGCAGCCTGGCTTGACCTTCGATGTGGACCAAGCGAAAATCGTCGTCGGGCTTGGCGATGTAACGGGGCTTCAATCTGATGTGACGTTGAATGCAGGCGCGAAAACGTTGACGTTTGAACCTTATTCACGCCCGTCGCGGTTTCAAAGACAAGACACTTATGACGGTGCTGATACTGTTGTCGAAGCAGCGTATGAGGGGGCCCGGCCAGGCATTGTTTATGACCGTTTAGATGTTCGCGGCACAACGCTCCTCTCCGTTCCTGCGGCGGAGTTTTTGCAAGCGACGCCAACGAAAGTTGATGCACGATTGGAATTTACCGGTGCCAACCGCCTCTCCGTCGTACCTTACGCCAAAAGCACGACCCTTCGGATCAGTTCTGATTGGCCGCACCCGGGATTTGACGGGCGTTTCCCGCCCGGCGACCGCGACATCACAGATAGTGGATTTACCGCTGATTGGTCTGTGCCTTACCTTCGCCGCGGGATGATTGCGGAAGGCCGCGCTAATGAAATGAACGGGCTCACGCACGGCGGCATCGGCAATATGCAAGTTCACTTCGTTAGCCCGCTTAATCCGTACCAAACAGTCAACCGCGCGCTGAAATATGCGGTGCTGTTTATCGGGCTCGTATTCTTGGCATATTTCCTGATGGAAACATTGCTCGGTGTTCGGGTTCACCCCGCGCAATATCTCCTGATTGGGGTCGCGCAGGCTGTATTCTATTTGTTGCTGCTGGCCTTTGCCGAACATATCGGTTTCACGCTGGCTTTCATCCTCAGCGCAGTCGCCACAGTGACGCTAACGGCGGGATATGCCGGAGCCGTTTTTGGACGAGATTTGATCTGGAAATCAGCCGGAGTCTTTGGCGCGGTCTACGCCTTGCTCTTCGTCTTGATGCGTATTCAGGACTTCGCGCTGATGGTGGGGGCGCTGATTAGTTTCGTCGCAATCGCCGCAACGCTCTACTTGACGCGCAATATGGACTGGTATGGCGACAAAATGACAGGCCAATAAGTCGTATTCTGACTGACTAAGCCCTTCGTTTCTTGATCAGATCCCGCTATAAGGCGGGGTCTGCACGGAAAAGGAAGTCTCATGGTTCAGCTGGCGCTGCCCAAAAATTCACGGATTGGTAAAGGGAAGGTCTTCAAGGCCGACGCCTCTGCCGCCAATGTCCGCACGTTTAAAATCTATCGGTTCGATCCCAGCACTGGCGAAAAGCCGAGCTGGGATAGCTATGAGATTAATCTAGATGAGTGCGGCCCGATGGTCTTGGACGCGCTGTTCAAGATCAAAAACGAGATTGATCCGACGCTCGCGTTCCGCCGCTCTTGCCGCGAAGGGGTCTGCGGATCCTGCGCCATGAATATTGGCGGGAATAATACGCTGGCTTGTACGCGCGCGATTGAAGATGTCGCGGGCGGCGATACGGTCATGATTAGCCCGCTGCCGCACCTACCTGTTGTTCGGGACCTCGTGCCGGACCTGTCTAACTTCTACAGCCAATATGCGTCTATCGAGCCGTGGCTGCATACGACCGAAGCTGAGCCAAAAGAAGAATTCAAGCAAAGCCCGGATGACCGCGAAAAACTGGACGGCTATTACGAATGTATCCTCTGTGCATCCTGCTCAACGTCTTGCCCGTCTTACTGGTGGAACGGTGACCGTTACCTCGGACCTGCGGCCTTGCTGCAAGCTTACCGTTGGTTGGTGGATAGCCGTGATGATGCGCAAACGTCGCGCCTGGATGATTTGGAAGACCCGTTCAAGCTTTACCGCTGTCACACAATTATGAATTGCGCGAACGTCTGCCCAAAAGGGCTGAACCCGGCCAAAGCAATCGCGGAAATCAAGAAAATGATGGTGGAACGGGCTTAGCCCTCTCGCGCCGATAATTTTCGCGGTCGCCTTTTTTAGGCGGCTTGCGTTTGCGCGGTTTCGGTCGCTGTTGCGATTGGTAGCGTCAGGGTGAAATAGAACGTCGTTCCTGCTCCTGGTGTACTCTGAAGTTCAAGCGTGCTGCCCATCATGTCTGTCAGCTCTCGGCAAATCGATAGGCCTAAGCCTGTGCCTTTTGTCTTTGTGGTTTTCGCAGACTCCGTTTGTGTGAACCGTTCGAACACGGCTTCCTGATCTTCCAAGGGGATCCCGACGCCTGAATCCTGCACGTAAAACTGTACAGCCGCCATTTCATTATTAATTCCGGCAAGCCTCGCTCCAATTCGCACGCCGCCAAGTTGTGTGAATTTCAAAGCATTGCCGACCAAATTACTGATGACTTGGCGAAGGTGCGAATTATCACCGATCAAAGTTGCCGGAATATTGGAGTCAATATCGGTGCCCATCCAAAGGTTTTTCTGACCGGCTTTGACAGCGAAAAGATCGCAGACATCCTGCAAAAGTGCAGCAGGCGCAAACGGCTCGGCTTTTAATTTGACTGTCCCATCCTCAAGACGCGCCATGTCGAGCACTTCGTCGATAATCTCCATCAGGTTGTTCGCGCTGACGGTAATCAACTGCGCGTAACGACCCTGCGGATCTTGAAGATTAGAGCGCGCCAGCATGTCCGATAGACCAAGAATGCCGTGGAGCGGTGTCCGGATTTCATGACTCATGGTCGCAAGGAAATTCGAACGCGCTTTTTCCGCAGATTGCGCGCGTGCGACGGCGCCTTCAAGGTGCGTCAAATTGCGGTAAACAACATCAGCAATTATCGTACAAATTGGCCCAACGAGAAGCACCGCCACACAGGCTTGGATGGTCCGTTGCCAGGCTAAGATAGCATCGACGCCAGTGGGGTTACTCGACGCCGTTATTGTATACATAATGCCGATGAGCGCCAAACTGCCAAGAATATAGCCAATGGAGATATTCCGCGTTCCGATAAAGGCGATGAATGCTGACGATGCGCAGAGAGTTGGCAAGAGAGCCGTGTTAATACCGTAAGGCGGAACGCCGGGGATCGTTTGTACGGCGGCCGCGGCGTAAACAGTCGTCAAAGCCAAAAGCGCGTAAGCAGATCCATAAAAGACGGGGGATTTGGTGTAACGAACCGCAATCGTCATGCCCAAAAAGATGAAACTAGAGAACACAGAAATATTATGTTGCGCGGTCCAACCTCCATAAACGATGAACATAGAAATCATGTTTAGAAATTGAACGACTAGGAAAATCAAACCTGTTGCGTAGACAATTCTCGCGCGGGCACGAGTCGCAGTACTGACCCGGTCATCAATCCTGAGAAACCGTTCAAATCGTTCGCGTAACTGTATGAGCCCCACCAGCATGTTAGAGGCTATAGGGTGAAAGTCTTTCGGTAGTCTGAACAGCGTCCAGTTGTCGCGGTATCCGCAAAATTATGCGGCGGCAGGTGTTTCGATGGAGGGAGCCTGATTGTTTTCCAAAGGTAATATCAGGGTGAAATAAAACGTGCTTCCGCTTCCAAGCGCGCTTTGAACCTCTAACGTTCCGCCCATTGCGGCGACTAAGTCATGACTGATGGCAAGACCAAGTCCGGTCCCGTCCATATGGGTTGTTTGTGCGGATGAGCTTTGCCCGAAGCGTTCGAAGACATGTTGTAAGGCATCATTTTCAATGCCGACGCCCGTGTCTTGAACAAAAAACTGAACGACAGCGCCCGCATCCGTTTGTCCTAAATGCCGTGCGCCAAGCCGAACGCCGCCTGTTTGAGTGAACTTGATCGCGTTGCCGATGAGATTGTTCATCACCTGCCGAAGGTGAGGGCCATCGCCGCGAAGCGTTTCAGGAAGGCTGTCTAGTCCATGTGTCCCGATCCAAAGTCCTTTTTGCCCTGCATGGGCTGTGAACAAGTCGCAGGTCTGTTGCAGGACATCCCTCGGGCTGAACGGCTCACTTCGGACTGAGATATCTTGTGCGCCAATATCACCGAGATGCTCGGACCGTGCACGGCCCAAAGATTCATTGACAATTTCCAACAGGTTCGCGGCGCTTAGACTAATGATATTCAAATGCGTCTCGGTCGTCTCGTCATGTTTATGCTTCGCAAGCAAGTCTGAAACGGAGATAATGCCGTTGAGCGGCGTCCGGATTTCATGACTCATCGTCGCGAGTAATTCTTTGCGCGTCTTCTCGGCACGTTCGGTACGTTGCAGAGCCGCTTCGAATTTATTGAGGGTCGAGTAAGCGAGCCGCGATAGGGTGAAGCCGATTACGCACATTAAAAAGACGCCAATACCAACTTGCACAGCTCTCATCATGCCAATGATGCTGAGTTGAGGGTCGGTCGCGATCGTGTTGGACATACGGGTTAAGCCAATCAGGAGGGTCGCTGATGCGCCAACATAAAGGATCGCTGTGAGGCGAGTGCCGACCATCGTCGCAAGGATAGCGCCGACACAGAGTATCGGAAGTGTAGGCGTGTGAATGCCGCCGCCCAGCTCCATAGAGGCTTTTGCAGCAGGACTGCTGATTGCGGACACAAAGACTGCAATAATCGCCAAAACTGCGAAAAATGTCCCGTAGACGTTTTGTGACTTTGTATATCGAAGCAGGCCGAGAGCCCCCGCAAAAGCGAAACATGTCAAAAGGGCGATAGGGCGTTTGAACTGAAATCCATCATGCCAAATGGTTTGATAACTCAGATTTACAATTTGCAAAGCGATATAGCTGAGGCAGGTGTAGACAATCACACGCGCACGCAAACGGTCCTCTGCGCTCAGATCAGGTCCAATGCGCAGGAAGCGTTCCAATGCCTCTAATGGCGTTGTGACGGCCTTGATCATAGGCGTCTCTTTAGGTGAAAACCATTAAGGGGGCTTTACAGGTTGAGAACGGTCCGCCGTAACTTGGCTGTCGCCTCATCCGCATTGTCTGGCAGGTCCTTTGGGTCGATCATCTCGCCAAAGGTGAGGCGAAAGAGGCGGTGTTTTTTATTCAGCATTTCTCGAAACAAGGTGATGTCCCGAAGCTCTGCATTCACGCGGCTAAAGAGGTAATACATGGACGAGTTGCGGGCTTGAATGCGCAGGGGAACGACGGGGACTTTGTATTTTTTCGAGACCATCGCGGCGGAACTTTCCCAAGATTGATCGATCAAACCCCGCCAACTCATACGGGCCAAACGTCCGGATGGGAAAATGACAATACATTGACCTGCCTTGATAGCCTGCCGCATTTTCACAAGTGTCTCACGAGTTTTGGCAAGGTTACGTTTGTCATGAACCCATTCAACCGGAATAATGATGTCATCGCCGTTTGGAATCACGCGAAGCGCATCCGCATTCGCGAGGAAAATATGGTCGGGGCGGCGGTCACGTATGGCCTGAAAGACGGCGAGGCCATCGGCCAATCCGGTCGGGTGATTGGCAATGATAATGCACGGGCCTTTGCTCGGAATATTTTGAAGTCCTTCGACGGCGGTTCGCGGTGAAATATGCCGCGCGACGGTGCTAAAGGCGTCATGTCCGCTCATGGGACGAACAGCGTCGGCCATGAAAACAGCGGCGTCATAGGCGAGTAATCGATAGAGCAGCGGGCGAACAGACCGCCAGAGGCGGGGGCGACCGACAAGTTTCGGGGCGCGTTCGCTGATCAGTTGTTCGACAATATGCACAGCCTGCATTTTGGCGGCGATCATTGTCATTGGCAAGGGGCGGACCACGTCGAACGTGCGGCGAATAAATATTAGGCATAAAAAAACCGCCTCATTGAGAGGCGGTTTTTCATGTTTGATGTCTGGGGTTAGATTTTCGGCGGTGTCTTACGACGCGGGGCCGCTTTCTTAGGCGCTGCCTTTGTGGCTGAGCCGCCCATATTCTTTGGCGGGAACATTTTCTGAAGAACCTCTCCAGCCCACTCACGGCCGCCAAGGCCGAAGGCTAGCGCGCCGGCAACGGCTGTGCCGATCACAAGAGCGCCGAACGCTGTCGGGATGATGTCGCCAGCTGGGTCCAAGGAGGATAGACCAAGGAAGACAAAGATCAGGATCGCGACATAGCGGAAGAATTCCGCAATGCGCGGGCTGATCATGCCGGCCATGATGCGGCTGATGAAGTTCGCCAAGAACACGCCGATCATGATGAGAACGGCCGCGCGAAGCAATTGACCGCCGAAGGCAACGATGTCGTCAAAGGTCTCGGACAGGAAGTTGATGCCGAGAATATCGAGCGCAGCAGTCAGGCCCAAGACCGTAATGATCAAAAAGGCCAGGTTACCCGTAACAGACGACGGTTTGAAACGAAGGCCTTCGCCGTCATCAATTGCCATCAATGTATTGATAGAGCTGTCAAAGCCAAGTGTCGGCAGCAATCCTTTGAGGAAGTTACTGATGAACTTCCCGATTGCAATCGCGAGTCCCAAAACAACAGACGCGCTAATTAGGTAAGGAATGAAGTCGAGGAACGAGACTAATAGTCCGCTCAGCGGCCCTGAAATTTCTTCGATATCAAGAATACCTAAAGCGCCAATGGCAACGGGAACGATGACAAAGATGAAAACCAATGTACCGAGCGCTGTTGCCAAAGAGCCTGTTGATCCCGTTGATCGCGTCACGCCCATGCGTGTCATCAAATTATCAACCTGCATCGCACGCAATGTGGTTGTGGTCGCGTTTTGCGCGATTTTGGCGATGATGAAACCAATGCCAAACAGAAGGGCGGCGCCAATCAGGTTCGGAAGGAAGGCTGCGATATTGCGGAAAAGGTCATCAATAGGTTGCGCATATTCACCGAGGTTCAGGAAACCTAGGAATGGCGGAATGAAGAATAAGAGTGTCAGCCAGAAGCCAGCTCGGCCCAGCGCGCTCCCCAAGTTTCCGCCTGTCGTTTTGGCTTTTGAACCAAATTGAGTTTTGTTGACGAGAGTCGTAATGACGGCCTTGATAATAAATGCGATGATGACGGCGATGACGGCGGTAATCGCGGCGGCGACCCATCCTGGCATCGTGGCCATAAATTCGTTGATCTGTTCCATGGTGCTTTGGGTCCCTCCAAATGCCAGCGTCTTTTCGTAGTGACTGGCGTTACGGCATGAATCGCCGTTCCGGCGCACTATACCTTACGAGAAGTTAAACGTCGCATGAACAGATCAGTTCCGCTCGTGCGCGCAATTTCTCGACAAGCGGTTGACGGCACTGGAACGGTTAGGGAATAGCGCGGTTGTGACGTCTGATCCCAACACTAATGAGTCCAAATCCGATATCCCGCCGATCCGGCGTCCGTTTGTGTTCTACATGACCGTGACTGTTGCGTTTGGCCTGTTGGGAGCCGCTGTGCTGGCTTTGATCTTATGACTCCGCAAACGAACAGTGTGACCCTGTGGCTGGCCGATAAAGTCGAGACGAAAGCCCTCACGGCTGACGCGATCCAAGAGAGAGCCGCCGCAGCTTTGGATGACATGCTCGCCCGGCTCGACGGCTATGATCCGAAGTCTGGATTTTTAGGCCTATTCGGCAGCGACCCTACGCCTAAGGGGCTTTATTTATGGGGCGGTGTGGGGCGCGGAAAGTCCATGTTGATGGATGTGTTCTTCCGGTTCGCGCCAATTGAGCAAAAACGCCGTGTCCATTTTCACGCCTTCATGATTGACGTGCATGCGCGCATCAATGAGTGGCGAAAGCTGGACAAAGCCGGACGGCGCGCCAGCCCGCATCATAAGCGCGGCGATGGGGATGATCCGATTGTTCCTGTTGCGCGATCAATTGCAAAACAGGCCATGTTGCTTTGTTTCGACGAATTTCACGTCACCGACATTACGGATGCCATGATCCTTGCGCGATTATTCGAGGCTTTGTGGGCCGAGGGCGTCGTCGTTGTGGCCACATCGAACCGACCGCCGGATGATCTCTATAAAAATGGGCTGAACCGTGCGTTGTTTGAACCTTTTATCAAGACAATGCCGGATCACCTCGTGATTTTTGACTTTGATGGAGAGACGGATCATCGCTTGCGGCAATTGACCGCCGCACCCGTCTACTATGCACCGCTCAGCGTCGACACTGACGCAGCCATGGACGCGGCATGGGCGCGCGTGACCGGAAACGCGAAAATGCGGCCGATGGTTTTGACGGCGCAAGGGCGGGACATGACTATCTCGCGAACAGGGTCAGGCGCTGCGCGGGAGAGTTTCGACAATCTTTGTAACCGTCCGCTGGGCGCGGCAGATTATCTGGCTGTGGCGAAGACATTTCATACGCTGATGCTAGATCATGTGCCCAAGATGGACCGCGATAGCCGCAATCAAGCCAAACGCTTCGTCGCGCTTATAGATGCGCTGTACGAAACCCGGACAAAACTGATTGTCAGTGCTGATGCACAGCCTGACGATCTTTACCCATTCGGAGACGGCGCGTTCGAATTTGAACGCACGGCGTCGCGCTTGGTAGAAATGCGATCCGAAACTTACTTGGCCGAAGCCCGGAAGGTAGGAGCGCCGGACGGCTAGTCCCAGTAGGCTGCTTTTTGATTGGACCGCCGGGCTTTTCCCCAGTCCTTGCCTTTTGGACGTTTGGATTTGGGGGCTTCCAAGTCAACAGCGTCTACTTCGATGATATCATCATCGAACATGCGGTTTTTGCGGTGGCGCTTTGACATATCAATCTCCATCAAAGCCGGTGGAACATGTGATCATCCTATAGCGCATTTTAGTTCTGCGCCACGCAAATTTTTGTGACCGTCTCGTTAGGCTTACGCTGCGCTTGAAAACGCGTTCCGAAAGGCTTTGATGAAGCGCGGTAGGTCGGCCTCGCTCAGCGCGTCAATCCCTGCGGCCGCAGATCGTCCACCGCCGCCAAATTGATTGGCGATGTCTGCGGCAGAGCCACTGACGCGGGATCGCGGCGCACGAATAGACACGCGGTAGCTGGAGCCATCGCCCAACTCAGTCAGCACGGCAAAGGCTTTGCCGGGCTCTTCATCGACTAACGCATTACCGAATAATCCGCCAATTCGGTTCGAGGCCGCGCCGCTGGGCAGTGACAGAATTTGTCCAGCATCGGAATTATCAATGTCGCGCGCATTCTGCGCCACATCCCAATCGGCACGGTGGCCGGATTGGAGCGTTTCGAAAATTGAGTGAGCGTCATCGAGAAATTCGACAGGACCCGGATAGTTCAGCAGAATCTCAAACAGGTCTGACGGGTGAATATGCAAATCTTCAACGCTCATGCCATAGGCATTATAGTTCACCAACTCGCCCAATTCCCGCAGCCGTCCCATCGGTAAATCAAGGCCATGAGACATGGCAATGCGTTCTGCCAAATTTTGGAAATTATCACCGTAAGCGCCGCAAACGGCCCACGCCGCTTTGGCGCCCTTGAGGTGTTGATCGACCAGATAGGCAGTGCACGTTTCTTTCGCATCATCAGTGATGACGGTCAGTCTCTCGCTCTGTGGGACTGTGCCAGTTTGATGGTGATCGACATAAAACACCTCCGCGCCATCATTCAAAACTTGCGACAGCGCATCCGTGTTTTTAGCCATGCTGATATCCAGCGCCGTAATTCGGTCGCCGGGTCCGGCGCGCCCGACAATGCGGGGGAAAAGTTTGATATCGCGTTTGACGCCCGTCATGCGTTCCGCATCGGGTCGGGGGTCAACTTGACGCAGTTGCAATAGCGAGAAAATGCCGTCCGCGTCACCATTGAACAGGTCAAAGTCGGCCATTAGATGCCGCCTCCGTCACGCATGACATTTTGGGCGTCATCTAGGCGGTAACGGGATCGCAGAAGACCTAGGATTTGTTCTGCGGCTTCGTCTGCAGATGTCACTGTCGTGTCGATACGAAGATCAGGATTCACGGGCGGTTGATATTCAGAATCAATGCCTGTGAAGTTTTTGATCTCTCCGGCGCGGGCGCGTTTGTAGAGGCCTTTGACGTCGCGGTCTTCTGCTATTGCCAGCGGCGTGTCGACAAAGATTTCGAAGAACTCGTCCTCACCCAATATATCGCGCACCATTTGACGCTCGGCGCGGTACGGGCTGATGAAGCTACACATGACGATCAGTCCTGCATTGGACATAAGCTTGGAGACCTCGCCAATGCGGCGGATATTCTCGATCCGGTCTTCTTTGGTAAAGCCTAGGTCGCGGTTGAGCCCGTGGCGAACGTTATCACCGTCCAACGTATACGTATGATGGCCGCGTTCGAACAAGGCCTTGTCAACAAGGTTGGCGATGGTTGACTTGCCGGAGCCGGACAGGCCCGTGAACCACAACACTGTCGGCTGTTGCCCCTTTTGAGCGGCCCGTGCGGCACGATCCACGACTAAGTCTTGGCGCACGATATTGCGCGCACGGCGCAGCGCAAAGTCGAGCATGCCCGCGCCAACCGTGCGGTTAGTCAAACGGTCAACGACGATGAATGCGCCCGTGGCGCGGTTCTTGGCGTAAGCGTCAAATGGGATCGGTTTTGACAGTGATAAGGTCACGACGCCGACTTCATTTAGCTCCAATGTCTTGGCGGCGGCTTCAGAAAAGTCTTCAATGTCGATCCGGTGTTTCAGCGCCGTAACAGAGCCAGACACAGCCGTGTTATTGGTTCGGATAATATATTGCCGTCCGGGGAATAACTTGTCGTCATCCATCCAAATCAGGTGGGCTTGGAATTGATCGGCGACGTCGGTCGGGTGGTCGGTGCCGCAGATCATATCGCCGCGAGAAATGTCGATTTCGGTCTCTAATGTCAGGGTCACCGCTTGGTCTTGGCGCGCATGATCAAGGCTATCCGTATGTAGGATGATGTCTTTGACGCGTGAGCGTTTGCCCGACGGCATAGCGATGATTTCTTGTCCTTTGGACACGGTGCCGGACGCAATCGTGCCAGAAAAGCCGCGAAAATCGAGGTTGGGACGGTTGACCCACTGGACGGGTAGGCGGAACGGGGCTTCGAGGCTTTCGCGGTCCACGACGACGGTCTCTAGGAAGTTGAGCAGGCTTGGACCTTTGTACCAATCAGCTTTGTCCGACCGCGTGGTGACATTGTCACCGTCCAGCGCGCTGACCGGAATGGTCATAATGTCTTGGAATGAAAGCTGTGACGCAAAGGCGCGGAACTCAACATCAATCGCGTTGAAAACGCTTTGGTCGAAATCGACGAGGTCCATTTTGTTCACGGCCACGACGACTTGAGGAATACCGAGCAGGCTCGCGATAAACGCGTGGCGGCGGGTTTGCTCAACGACGCCGTAGCGCGCGTCAATTAACAGGATCGCGACATCGGCGGTTGATGCGCCTGTCGCCATATTGCGCGTGTACTGCACATGGCCCGGCGTATCCGCGATGATGAACTTACGCTTGTCGGTCGAGAAGAAACGATAGGCGACATCAATCGTGATGCCTTGTTCGCGTTCTGCGGCGAGACCATCGACGAGCAATGCGAGGTCAGGTTTTTCACCTGTTGTGCCGGACGCCTTTGAATCGCGCTCAATCGCCGCCATTTGGTCTTCATAGATCAACTTGGAATCATACAGCAGCCGCCCGATTAGGGTCGATTTTCCGTCATCGACAGAGCCGCAGGTGAAGACGCGAAGAAAGCTTTTGCGTGCTTGCGCGTCCAAATAGGCTTTGATGTCGGATGCGATGAGGGGGTCTTGATGGGCCATTAGAAGTAACCCTCTTCTTTTTTCTGTTCCATCGACGCGCCTGAATCCGAGTCGATGACTCGGCCTTGGCGCTCTGATGTGGTGGCGAGGAGGGTTTCTTGGATGACTTCGGATAGGGTCGTGGCTTCACTCTCAACGGCGCCGGTTAGCGGGTAACAACCGAGGGTACGAAAACGCACAGATTTCATCATCGGCGTCTCGCCGCGTTCTAGCGGCATCCGGTCATCATCGACCATAATAAGCGTGCCGTCGCGCTCCACGACAGGGCGTTCAGCGGACAGGTAGAGATCCGGAATTTGGATATTTTCACGGTGAATATACTGCCAGATGTCGAGCTCGGTCCAATTGGACAGCGGGAACACGCGCATCGACTCGCCCTTTGTGACGCGGGCGTTGTAAATGTCCCACAGTTCCGGACGTTGGTTCTTCGCGTCCCAACGGTGTTGCTCATTGCGGAAGGAGAAAATGCGTTCTTTGGCGCGAGATTTTTCTTCGTCCCGACGCGCGCCGCCAAAAGCGGCATCATATTTTCCGGCATTGAGCGCCTGCTTGAGGCCTTGGGTCTTCGTGATATCCGTGTGGACGGCAGAGCCATGCGTGAACGGGCCGACATCGTCAGCGATAGCATCAGGGTTGATGTGAACGATCAACTCCATCCCGGCTTCCTTGGCGCGGCGGTCGCGGAACGTGTACATATCGGTGAATTTCCAACGCGTATCGACATGCAGCAATGGGAAGGGCGGAGGCGACGGGTAGAACGCCTTTATCGCCAACTCCAACATCACGGAGCTATCTTTGCCGACCGAGTAAAGCATCACGGGGTTGTCGCACTGTGCGACGACTTCGCGCATGATGTGAATGCTCTCGGCTTCCAAGCGGTCGAGATGAGACAACTCCAAACCGAGCGGCCCAGCGTAGTCTCGTTCCAACTGGTCCAGCCGCTCACGTGCCTTTTCCAATGTGCGCGGCGTCAGCTGCCCGCCTTCACGCAAACGACCGACGGTTTTGCCATCGTTGAAGAGTTTACGGGACAGGGTCGAGATAGACTGGCCGGATCGATCAGCAAAATCTTCGAGAGCCGTAAGAAGTGTTTTCGTTGTCATGTGGGATATTTCCCACGAACAACTTTCGACGTCAATCAAAGAGTTACGTTTTCTCGATCACGCCTTTGCGACCTCCGTCCGAAATGCCTCTACGGTCGTGCTTAAACCCTGCTCCAGCGGTATTGACGGTGTCCAACCCAGCGCGGTGAGTTTTGATCCGTCCATCAGCTTGCGCGGCGTTCCATCCGGTTTCGTTCGGTCGTAGGTAATGTCCCCTTCAAACCCAACGGCGTGCATTACAGCGCGTGTCAGGTCTAAAATGGAGACATCATCGCCCGCGCCAATGTTGATGGGCTCAGCCTCGGAATAATGTTTGAGAACATGGACGGCGGCATCGGCGAGGTCATCGACATGCATAAATTCGCGGCGGGCTGACCCTGTACCCCAAATCTCCATGCTCGGTTCGCCAGCAATGCGCGCGGCGTCGGCTTTACGGATCAATGCGGGAATGACGTGCGACGTCGTCAGGTCGTAATTGTCGCCGGGGCCGTAAAGGTTTGTCGGCATGGCCGAGATAAAGTCGCGGCCATGCTGCGCGCGGTACGCTTGGCATAATTTGACGCCCGCGATTTTCGCGACAGCATACCATTGGTTCGTCGGCTCCAACGCGCCTGTGAGAAGCGAGTCTTCGCGGATCGGTTGCTCAGCAAACTTCGGATAGATGCAAGAGGAGCCGAGAAAGAGTAGCTTCGTAACGCCCGCTTTATGCGCCGCGTGAATCGAGTTCGCTGCGATCATCAGGTTTTCATATAAGAAATCAGCCGGCGATTGATCATTGGCGACAATCCCGCCGACTTTCGCGGCGGCGATAATGGCGACATCCGGTTTTGCGTCTTGGGTCCATGCGGTGACCGCCGCTTGGTCGATCAAGTCAAGTTGATCACGACCAGCTGTGAGGACATCGGCAACCGGTTCAGACTCAAGTCGCCGCAATAGCGCGGACCCCACCATGCCGCGATGACCGGAAACCCAGACGCGTTTTCCGCGCAAATCAAAGGGTGTCTCAGACATGTTGCGCGGCAATCGCCATATCGGCATCGACCATATCATTGACCAATTCCGTCAACGTCGTTGTCGCGCTCCAACCTAGATCGGCTTTGGCTTTCGCTGGATTGGCGAGCAATTGTTCGACTTCGGTCGGACGGAAATAGCGCGGGTCAACTTCGACAAGGGTCTCGCCGGTTGCGGCGTTGCGGCCGATTTCATCAACGCCAACGCCAGACCATTCTAATGTGATACCCACGCGGGCAAAGGCACGGTCCGCGAAGCTCCGCACCGTGTGCATTTCGCCCGTGCCGAGCACATAATCGCCTGCCACATCATGCTGCACAATCCGCCACATGCCTTCGACAAAGTCGCGCGCGTGACCCCAGTCGCGCTGCGCGTCCAGATTGCCGAGATAAAGGCGCTCTTGCAGCCCGTGATGGATGGCGGCAACGGCGCGCGTGATTTTACGGGTTACGAAGGTCTCGCCCCGGCGCGGGCTTTCGTGGTTGAACAAGATGCCGTTGGACGCGTGAATGCCGTAGCTTTCGCGGTAATTGACAGCGATCCAATAGGCGTAAAGTTTCGCCGCAGCATAAGGACTTCGCGGATAAAAAGGCGTTGTCTCGGATTGCGGAACTTCCTGCACCTTGCCGTACAGTTCTGACGTGGAGGCTTGGTAGAACCGCGTTTTATCTTCAAGTTTTAGAATCCGGATGGCTTCGAGTAATCGGAGTGTTCCGACCGCGTCGGCATTCGCTGTATATTCCGGCGTCTCGAAACTCACCATAACGTGGCTTTGTGCGCCGAGATTATAAATCTCGTCCGGCTGCGTTTCCTGTACGACGCGGATGAGGTTGGTGGAATCTGTCAGATCACCATAATGGAGGAAAAATCGCGGGTGTTCTTCGTGTGGGTCGACATAAAGATGATCGATCCGCTGCGTGTTGAAGGACGAACTCCGGCGCTTGATGCCGTGAACCGTATAGCCCTTGGCGAGTAACAGCTCCGCCAGATAAGAGCCGTCTTGGCCCGTGATGCCGGTGATGAGCGCGGTTTTGCTCATGGTGTGGGCCTCAATTCATAAGAGTGCGAGGCCGTTAAAATAGCCCCATTGTGGTCGAGCATGCCTATACAGACTCACTGCGTCCGTGCAACATGGGGTCATGTCTGCCACAGAAACGCACCCGGGTTATAGCGCTGATATGGAGCCGCTAGTCGAGCGGATCATTGAACTTATTCGAGAGAACGGACCCAGCTCGGGCGTGCAGCTATCGGAATGGCTGGACGGTATCCCACCGATCAACCTGTGGCGCGCCTGTTATGTGTCGCGGCAAATCCGTATTCGAAATTGTGCGCGTTACTATCTGCGTTACGACATAACGCGCGATAATGTGCTGCGCCTGTCGCCGTCTATTTTGCGGGATTTCCTGACGTTCAGTTTGATTTATCTGCCTGAGCAGGCGGTTACTGCCGTCGAAGGCGGCACTTTATTGGCCAATAAATTCCGGTCGATTTCTTTGCGAAAACTAAGCCGCGCGCGGCAAGCTTTGTTGGAACTCGACCCTGAATTACAACGCGAATTGAACGATCACTGCGTGGTCTTCCTGTCTGGCGATATCGCCTATTTCCTCGCCCACGACACGCGCCGCCAACATGCCACGCTCGACGTCCCTGTGAATGGGTCCGACATTGATATTGTGATTGTGACGAATAATGAAGCCGACCCGGTCAAAATCAAAGCGATCGAAGATGGGCTCCTCAAGATCAAACGGCTTTTCCTCCTGATGCCGCAAGTCCGCGAGGAATTGGACTTCATCGTCAAACCCTTTGATAAAATGCTGGATCAGCTCGCCTATGGCGATATTCACCAAAAAATCGCGTCGAAAATCCTATATGAGAGCTACTTTCTCATGGGCCGCGTCGATATTTATGAATCGCTCATGCGCCACCTTGAACTGCGCGGCACGCGGGCAAAGATCGAAGCCGATTTCGAAACAGCCCTGACCGAGCGGAAGAACACGATCAGCACAATTTTGGCGCTTAAGCCGGAGGAAAGCGTGAAGGATAGTGAAGTGGCGTCGCTGTTCTTCGCATCGCAGGAGCGGTTGGAGTTTCAGTAGGCAATTACTTCGGTGTAATTCAGAAAGAAGGTTTTCGTAGTAGGTAAAACTATTTCGCACATTTTACGAATTTCGGCTTCATCTTCTTCAAAAAAAAGCGACGTGATAAAGTCTGTTACACCTTGCAGACGTTCGTTTTGCAGCAGTTCTGAAGTACGAAACCCTAAAAACTGAGCGCCTATTCCAAATAACTTCACGTCAAACTGATCGTATAGTGTCCTAGCGATTAAAGCATTTTCCCATGGCGAGAAATCGTCTGAAAAATAACCATTGGGGAATGCTGCAATTGCATCGGCGGGGTGGTTTACAGGAACGATTTGCACGTAACTGAAAGTCTCCAATTTGATATTTGCAGCGGTCGATAATTTAGGGCCGTCCTCACTTTCCACACGTAAGCTTCTCGTTCCCATAATATCGGATAAAGTTGTCTTATCCTGAAATGCCTTAAACTTCACGAGCCTGTCATTGAAGGCAGCTCTGAAATTAATTTTTTCACCTTCGCCTATATCGTAATACTTATAATCGTCATTTAAACACTGATCTGCTGAATTTCCTGACGTGTAACAAGCTTGTTCATACCAATCGAGAGTCGCAAAAAGAATATGATCCGGATGAGTTGATGTCGTTACGTCAATGAAATCAGCGATGTCATTCAACGAAAAAGATCCTTCCAACGTATATCCTGAGCAAAGGAATTGATTGTAGCTGTCGACTTGGTCTGGGCTAACGCGCGTAACCTTTAAAGTTGATTCTTGACGCTCAGTCATCGCTAAGACCCCTGACTCACCCGCGAATTCACAACGTCCAGCACGTCTAAAACTGCTTCCGGAATATTGGTCCCCGGCGGGAAGACGGCCTTTGCGCCCATCTCTTTGAGCGTTTCAACATCTTCGGGCGGAATAACACCGCCGACGATGATGAGGATGTCGGAACGGCTTTTGGCTTTTAACGCGTCACGTAGCCCGGGGATTAAGGTCAGGTGACCGGCAGCGAGGGATGAGGCGGCGATGACATCGACATTCTTAGCAATGCCAAGCGCCGCAGCTTCTTCGGGTGTTTGAAATAGCGGCCCAATTTCCACGTCAAAGCCAAGGTCGGAAAATGCCGTCGCGACGACTTTTTGTCCTCGGTCATGACCGTCTTGGCCCATTTTGGCGATGAGGATACGCGGTTTGCGGCCTTCTAATTCGCTGAACGATTTCACGCGTGACAGGGCTTCGGCATAGGCTGGATTACGGGCATCAAACGCAGAGGAATAGACGCCCGTCACGCCCGTGGGTTTGGCTTCGAAGCGGCCATAGACTTTTTCAAGCGCGTCACTGATTTCGCCAACTGTCGCCATTTTGCGCGCGGCATCGACGGCGAGCGCAAGCAAGTTGCCTTCGCCCGTATCGGCGGCTTTTGTCAGCGCATCCAGCGCCGCGAAGGTTGCGTCTGGATCTCGGTCCGCGCGCAGTTGTTTCAAGCGCGCAATCTGTCCCTGACGGACTGTGTCATTATCGACTTTCAGGATCGGAATATCATCTGCTTCCTCCGACAGATATTTATTCACGCCGACCACCGTCTGCGCGCCGCTGTCGATGCGGGCTTGAGTGCGGGCCGCGCTCTCTTCGATGCGAAGTTTTGGAATGCCCGCTTCAATCGCTTTCGCCATCCCGCCAAGGGCTTCGACTTCGCGGATATGGGCGAGGGCTTTGTCGGCGAGTTGATGGGTGAGGGCTTCGACATAATAGCTGCCGCCCCACGGGTCGATTGTTTTGGTGTGGCCACCTTCGGTAGCGAGGTAAATCTGCGTGTTGCGGGCAATACGCGCCGAGAAATCCGTCGGCAGCGCGAGCGCTTCATCCAAAGAATTAGTGTGCAGGCTTTGCGTATGGCCATCCACCGCCGCCATCGCTTCGATATGGGTGCGCCCAACATTGTTGAACACGTCCTGCGCCGTCAGGCTCCAGCCCGATGTTTGGCAATGCGTGCGGAGCATGGTTGATTTGGGATTGGTTGGTTCGAACGGGCTAATGAGTTTCGCCCAGAGCAGGCGCGCCGCGCGGAGTTTCGCGACTTCCATGAAATAGTTCATCCCGACGGCCCAGAAGAAGCTTAACCTCGGCGCGAAACGATCAACATCCATGCCAGCGGCCAAGCCCGTGCGGACATATTCTAGCCCGTCCGCGATGGTGTAGCCCAGCTCAATATCCGCTGACGCGCCCGCTTCCTGCATATGGTAGCCGGAGATCGAGATAGAGTTGAATTTTGGCATGTGCTCTGACGTGTGCGCGAAAATATCGCCAATGATCCGCATCGATGGTGTTGGCGGATAGATGTAAGTGTTGCGCACCATGAACTCTTTCAGAATGTCGTTCTGAATCGTCCCGGCGAGGTCTTTTTGCGCTACGCCCTGTTCTTCGGCCGCGGCGATATAAAGTGCGAGGATTGGCAAAACTGCGCCGTTCATCGTCATGGAGACACTCATCTTATCGAGCGGAATTCCATCGAATAATACGCGCATGTCATAGATAGAGTCGATTGCGACGCCGGCCATGCCTACATCGCCCGGCACGCGGGGATGGTCGGAATCATAGCCGCGATGCGTGGCCAAATCGAAGGCAACGGACAGGCCCTTTTGTCCAGCGGCAAGGTTGCGGCGGTAGAAGGCGTTACTGTCTTCAGCCGTCGAGAAACCCGCATATTGCCGGACCGTCCAAGGGCGCTGCACGAACATGGTCGGGTAGGGACCGCGGACATAGGGCGCGAGACCGGGATAGCTGTTCAGCGCGTCGAGGCCTGCCGTGTTCGCTGGGCCGTAAGCGGCGGCAATGTCGATCCCTTCGGGCGATGACCACGCCTCGCCGCTGCGGTGGCTTACGGCGGCGGGGCCTAACGGGAGTTTTGTGAAGTCTGGAAAGCTCATGACCGAACCTCCGGCGTTGGGACATCGTTGGAGGGGTGGAGGGTTACGCCCAAAATTGGCTCATTGCGATCATCGCGGGCTTCCGCGCCCGCCTCGCAATCGGCTTTAAACGCGCCGCTTGTCAGGTAGGGCTCAATACCGCCGCCCGTTTCGATCTGTTGGAATTTCGACCACGCTGCTTGGGCTAAATCTTCGGTGAGGCGTTCGTGAAAATAGCTGCCATAGGCGGCGTCTTGGACCTGCCCGAGGTGGCTTTCTTCCATCATTAAAAGCTGTTGATTGCGCGCGGCGCGATAACCGAACGGCGTCGCATCGCCAAGCCTATCTGATGTGTCTGTGAAGGGCCGTGTCGTGATATAGTCTGCACCGCCCGTGACCGCGCCAAATCCCGCGCTCATGGTCCGGAGCATGTTGGTCCACGCATCGGTGCTTTGCATCATGCGCTGGCTGGTGATGACGTGAATGGGGAGTGTGGGCGTTTCGATGCTGAACGCGCCCGCGACCGCCGCGTAAAGGCGGCGGGCCGCGCGAATTTTTACGATGTTGAGGTGTGCGTCAGGGCCGACGGCGAGCAGCGCGCTCATATGGTGATGCACCTTGGGGCTGTGTTTGCGGAAGGCTTCCGCCGTGGTCGCGGCAAAACCGGCCAATTCCAACGCATCCATACCACCCGCTTCATGAATGGCGGCGGCATTGGCGGTGAAGGCGCGCCAGCCTTCGGGGATGTCGGGCAAATCGCTTAATGGGTCGAGACCGAGCGTCACGGGTGTACCGCGAAGGCTATCCAATTGCGGCGCGAACTGAGCGGCATCATTTCCCGGGGCGATCACGACGGGAACCAAGTCCAGAAACACGTCTTCCAACAAGCGTTTTAAGTCCGCTTTACGCGCGAACGTGCCGCCCATTATCCGGACAGCGGTCGCTCCGCCTTTCAGGTCAGCGAGCAGTTGTTCATTTGCGAATGCGCCGTCTGGGTCCATGACGGGCGCGCAAATGTGCCACGGGCGTCCGCTCAAGAGAGGCGCGCTGACTCGCGGCGCCGCGTTATGATTTTCTGGTCGATTCGCCTCATCAAAGAGAGGGCCGCGCGCGAGTCCGTCTTCGGTTTGGCTTTGCAATGTCTCAAACGCTGCGCCGCGTAGGCCCTTCTCGGCCAAGGCGCGCCAGTCCTCACGCGTGTGATCTGGGAAATCATTTAGAAGTGTCGGCTCAGTCATGGGGTCTCCTTAACGGATACGAACCATGCCGTCTTGCGATAGGTCCAGAAAGAGACCTGAATGACTATCGAAAACGTGATTGCAGTTGGGGTAAATCGTTCTATATAAAGAACACTCGTTCGTTATATCGGATGTTGAAACTCTACACGTGGCCCGCTAGAGGCCGCACGCCTGCGACTGCCGCACCAGAAAGACAAAGCCCCATGTCCAATGCCCCCACGGAAGAAACAGTGCTCGAAGTCGAGCATTTCACCGACCGTCTCTTTGCGTTCTCGATTACGCGCCCGCCGTCTTTCCGGTTCCGGACGGGTGAGTTCATTATGATTGGTCTACCGAAAACAGAAGATCAAAAGCGTCCGATCATGCGCGCCTACTCTATCGCGTCGCCTGCCTGGGATGACAAATTGGAGTTTTATTCGATCAAGGTTGAGGATGGCCCGCTAACGTCGCGCCTGCAGAAAATCGGAAAAGGCGATACGGTTCTTTTGGGCCGTAAGCCTGTTGGAACCTTGGTTTTGGACGCGTTACTGCCTGCAAAACGCCTGTGGATGTTCAGCACGGGCACGGGTTTCGCACCGTTTGCGTCGCTGATCCGCGATCCGGAAACTTATGAGCGTTATGACGAAGTCATCGTCACGCATACGTGCCGCGAAGAGGGTGAATTGCAATATTCGCAGCGCCTTGTCGCTGCTCTCATCAATGACCCGCTTGTCGGCGAGATGGTGGTGAATGAAGACGGATCGCCAAAGCTTAAACTGATCACATCGCTCACCCGCGAAGATCACCCTCTGACAGGGCGCATCACCAGCCTGCTGAAGACCGGAGAGCTGTTCGAGGTCGCCGGAACCGGACCGCTTAATAAAGAGACAGACCGCGTGATGATTTGCGGTTCAAAAGACATGATCGACGATACAGCGAAAATGGTAGAAGGATTTGGTCTCGAAGAAGGCTCAAATTCAGAGCCCAAACACTTTGTCGTTGAGAAATCCTTCGTCGGGTAGGCGGCGAGCGGAGGCTTAGTCTCCGAAACTCCCGAGCGTAGATAATGTCAGCCTGATCCCGAATTCTGAATCATTGCGGATCAGGTCATTATCAAAATCGCGCTTTTCGAAGTAGAGTTCGACCAGCGTACAATCATCTTTGTAGCCGATGGATGCTGTCTGTGACCGCGTCACATCGAGACCCAGATCGCGTACCGCGCGGTACCCAACAGACCAACCGCCAAACGGCCGGACCGTAATGCTGCCCGATAATTCTTCTTGTGGTGCGTTGTTGAGAATCGTCGTGCCTGTTGGCGCATTGAGTTTGAAATAACGCCCCGTCAGAGAGAGGTGTTTTGTGTAAGCCGTCAGTGTTGAATCGATACGCGACAGGACATCGCGGTCTTCATCGTAACGCACCCATGTATTTGACCGCAGGAACCCGCCAACGTCGAGGTCTAGCGCGGCGATATATTCTGAATTTGCGCCTGATAGCCCTGACGCTGCATCGAACGGGTCTGTGATCCCATCAGAAAAACTCCGTCCGGCGAAGAGAGAAATTTCGCTTTCGCGGCCGCGTAAGTCCCACATGGCGGCAACGCGTGCACCCACATCAAGGCGGCGGCCTTCTTGGAAGAAGTCAAACCCGTCGGCTTTATTAGGCTCAAATAGAAGCGCTGGGTCAAGATCGGGCGACGCGCCGTCTTCAAACAGGAAATCACCGGAGACGGGATCAAAGAACTGGTCGAGTTTTGAATCGCCAAAACTCTCGGTGAACAAAGCGCGCGGCTCAATAAGAAGATCAACAGACCCGCCGCGCCGAATGAATGGATAGCGTAGATCAAGACCCGCTTGGCCGATGGTCCGGCTAAATCCAATATCGTCGCCAGACGGCGTTTGAATGTCGTAATTGTCGAAACGGCCCCATGCGAATGGTTTCACTTCAAGTCCCACGCCTGTGATCCAAGTCTTGGAGTAATCCAGCCCTGCGGTTGCACGGCCATAATCACTGCCCGTTTCGCGAGTAAGATAGCTCATATCGCCAAAAATACGGGCCCGTCCGCCAAGCGCTGGGTCGGTGACATAATACTCACCTTGAATTTTGGGCGCAATGATCGGCAAAATACTATTATCGTCGCGCGAGACGTCGATCAGGCCGGTCATTTCGTTTTCAAGAAACCGGCTGTTCAGATCTTGGAAACCCGCGGCAACGGCGGAGACGCGGAAGTTCTCGCCTTGACCCGCAATGAAGGCCTGCGTGGTGTTTCGTTGCGGTTCATTTTCGAACAAGCCGTTACTTTTGAACGTCGAATCGAGGCCGTAACGGTTCAAATAGGTGTCATCCGTTTGAAGCATAGCCGTGTAGCCATAGGTCCATGTATCGGATGGCTTGAAATACCCATCAACAAAGAAATGACTGGAGAGCTCCGGACCTTTTTCTGCGTTGGTCGGATCGGTAAATCGTGTGGGGTCATCCAAAGTTTCGCCATTACGGTCAAAGACCGTGCCGCGTGTGAAAGAGCCCGCGAAGTTGATTTCACCCGTGTTGAACTTTCGGCGCGCTTGTAACTCCAACATCGGATTGACCTTGGAATAGATGTGCGGCGTCACAGTCGCTTCGGTGTAATCATCAATGGCCCAGTAATAGGGCTGAATATAGGTAAAGCCGCGTGCACCGGATGTTCCGAGCGTAGGGATCAGAAGGCCAGAGGCGCGGTCTTGGCTCGGATCCGGGTGCGCCAAATAAGGCGTGTAGAAAATGGGAATGCCGAACATTTCGATAACCGCATCGCGGTAGCGAATCGTGCGAGATTCATCGTCTTGTTTGACGCGGCGCGCTCGTAATCGCCATGTCGGCTTTTTGGCGTCGCCTTCGCTGTTGCGGCATAACTCGCAGGCCGTGTAAGTGACGTTGAAGAGTTCAAATTCGCCGTTTTCTGCGCGTGTCACGAAACGCGCCGCCGTTGTCGCTCCGCTCGCGAGGCGCGCGGTGAAATTAGCGGCTGTACCGGCTTGCAACTCATCAGACAGTTCAAGCTTATCTGCATATTGAACATCGCCTGTGGCGTCGATCAATACAACATTACCTGTCGCGAGTACTTCTCCGGTTTCCAGATTATAATCGACGCGGTCCGCGCGGAGTGTCCGGTCTTGGTAACGGCCTTCGACTTCGCCAAGGGCCGTTAAGACTTGCTCGCCTTCGTCATTAATCAACTCATCGGCTTCAAGATAGATTAAGTCAGGGTCTCGGAACGGGCTATCAGAGGCCAGTTTGAGCGCGCGGCTTGTTCCCGCAGCCGTTTGGTTTTCAGCCAGCTGCGCGAACCCGGTCGGCGCAACGCTCATCACCAAAATCAGGGCAAGGGCAGAGGCTTGCGCGGCGATTGTCGAACGGAACTTTTTTTGTGATGGGTCAAGCATAGTAATTTTGATATTTCCCTGCGAGACCCAACAGATTGTAACCCTAAACAAATCAGAGTGAATCCGTCCATTAAGGTTCGCCATAACCTCTCGCCATCGCGGGGTCCACGGGGGCGGACCTAAAAAGGCCCGAGATTTGCATTAAATTTCCGTGGGGCAGCCTCATCGCAGTAAATTTTACGTAAAATCGGGTTTTGACCTGATTGCAACTTTGCAACCGCACGTCGGGACGCTTAAGTAGGCGTGACCGGACGCATGAGTGTGTCCGGCACAACGAGGCGAATGATGGCGGCAGGAAAAAAAGCAGGGACGGCGCGACGGTCCGGTGCGAATGCCGCTGACCGCACTGGCTTGCGCTCGCCTGTGGGCGAAGTGTTGGGACGGGCCCGATCTGCCTTTTACGGCGTTGGCGTTTTTTCTTTCTTCGTCAATCTACTGATGCTGACTGGCCCAATCTACATGTTGCAGGTCTATGACCGCGTGTTGATGAGCCGGTCTATGGCGACATTGATCTTTATTTCTGTCGTCATGTTGGCGCTTTATTTCTTTATGGGGCTGTTTGATTTCTGGCGCTCGCGCGTCTTGGTGCGCGTTGCGGGTGAATTTGAAGACGTGATGACGTCCAACACATTCACGGCATGGCTGCGTCAAAGCACAAAAGGCGGCGACGCCGCGCGGTCGCAACCGATGTCCGATATTGGCACGATCCGGCAGTTTTTGTCGGGACCAGGACCTGGTGCATTTTTTGACCTGCCGTGGGCGCCGCTCTTTATTCTCTTGATCTTCTTCCTGCACTGGACCTTGGGCGTACTGGCCGTGATCGGCTCCGCCATTATTTTTATCTCGGCTTGGATTTCCAGTCGCCGAACTGAGAAACCGATGATGGAGAGCCTCAAGCTTCGCCGCGCGGAACAAGCGTTCGCCGGAACGGCGCAGCGCAATGCCGAGGCGATTGAAGCCATGGGTATGGGCGAGAATATTCGCGGGCGTTGGGCGCAGTTTAATACCGAAGGCGCGCGTGAAACCGTGACAGCCGCGGACCGCTCTGGCGGGGCGTCGTCTTTCACCAAATCCTTCCGCATGTTCCTGCAATCCGCTATGCTCGGGGCAGGCGGCGCACTCGCGATTCAACAGATTATTTCTCCCGGAGCGATGATTGCCGGGTCCATCATTTTGGGCCGCGCGCTGGCGCCTGTACAAATGTTGATTGGCCAGTGGCGCAATGTCGGACAGGCGCGTGACGCCTATCGCCGCCTCAATGAATTTCACCTGCGCGAAGAAGATCACCCTGAATCGACGCAACTTCCTGAGCCGACGGGGCGTCTCTCAGTTGAAAATATTACGGCGGGTCCCCCAGGCGCACAAAAAGCCGTCCTCACGGGCGTGAATTTCGCGTTGGAGCCGGGTCAAGCGCTGGGCGTGATTGGGCCGAGCGCATCGGGTAAATCGACGCTCGCGCGTTTGCTCGTCGGTGTCTGGATGCCGCAGCGCGGGTCTGTGCGTCTTGACGGCGCGACGTTCGAGCAATGGGACCGCCACACGGTGGGTCGATATATTGGATATTTGCCGCAATCGGTTGAGTTATTCGATGGAACGATCTCCGACAATATCGCGCGTTTCGATCCAAATAAAACGGATGAAGCCGTTGTTGCCGCCGCGCAGTGGGCGGGGGTGCACGAGCTGATTTTACGGCTGCCAGATGGCTATGAATCGCGTGTTGGCATTGGGCAAACGATCCTCTCAGGCGGTCAGACACAGCGTGTCGGTTTAGCGCGGGCGCTCTACGGTGAACCCAAGCTGATCGTGTTGGACGAGCCGAACTCTAACCTCGATCATGAAGGCGATATGGCGCTAACTAATGCGATCGTGCAGGCGCGCGCCAAAGGGTGTACCCTTATCGTCATGGCGCACCGCCCGTCGGCCATTGCAGCGGTTGATCTCATTTTATCTCTGAAAGACGGGAAGCAAGACGGTTTTGGCACGAAGGAAGAGGTGCTCGGCGCTCTGCGTGATGCCGCGCAGAAAAAACAAGGCGTGAGCGTTCAAAAGGGCGGACAAGCGGCGGCGCGGCAACGGCCAGCATCCGGCGGTCAACCCTTGACCATGTCAGGTCTCGGTTCCGGCGCTCTGGTGCTGGGGAATCCCAATGCGCCAAAGAATAAGGGAGATGGATCGTGAACGTTCAACTCCCGCCTGATCTCGCGGCGCAAACACAAGTCCCTCAAGGCGCAGCACCTGCCGCATCCCAATCCGCGCCAGCCTATAAACATTATCTGCGCGTCGGATATATCGGCGTTGCCGCACTCGTATTGGGTTTGTTTGGATGGTCCACATTTGCAAAAATTAAAGGCGCGGTCATCGCCCCCGGCTTCATCGGTGTTGAAGGCAAACCTGCGCTTATCCAGCATTTGGACGGCGGTGTTGTCGGCGAGATATTTGTGCGGGACGGCGATAGCGTGAATGCGGGCGATCCGCTTATTCAACTCGACCCGACAGAAATTGATGCGTCGCGCGAAATTGTCGAAGTGCAACTGAATGAAACGCGTGCGCGGGCAGAGCGGCTGCGCGCGGAACGCGATGGTTTGTCCAGCATTTCGTTCCCAGCCGACCTTTTAGCGTCCGCGCAAACGAGCCCGCGCGTGCGGGACGCAGTCGTCGGACAACGCAATTTGTTCGACGCGCGCCGCGCCGCCATGCAGGGCCAAGTCGGACAGTTGGAGCAACGGCAACATCAGGCGGAAAGCCAAATATCCGGTCTTCGCGCGATCATCCGCTCGAACGTCAATCAAGTTGCGAAACTCGACGAAGAACGGATCGCAAAACAGACATTATTTGAACGGGGCTATCTTGGGAAACCTGCCGTTCTTGCGCTCGAACGCGAACAGCTACGGCTCGAAGGAGATATCCAATCGCGTCGGTCTGAGATTGACCGATTGCAGGGACAGATGGTCGAAACGCAGGGTCAAATTGCGCAGCTCCAACGTGATCAGCAAGCCGAAGTCCTCACCGAATTGCGTCAGTCCGAAGCGGAAGTGTCCGCGTTTCGGGAACAGCTAACGGCGGCGTCAGCGCAAGCTGGCCGCGTCTTAATCACCGCGCCTGTGACCGGAACAGTTCATAATCTCATGATAACAACGACGGGGGGCGTGGTTCAGCCTGCGGCCGAGTTGATGCAGATTATTCCGTCAGACGCGGCGCTTGTGATCCTGACGCAGGTGCAGCCTGCCGATATTGATCAAATTTATGTTGGGCAGCCCGCCACAATCCGCCTGTCAGCGTTTAATGCGCGGACGACGCCGGAATTGAATGGCTCCGTTTACCGCATTGCGCCGGACCGATTGGTCGATCCAATGACGGGTTTTCCTTATTATGAAGTGCAAGTTGAGCTGCCGAACGAGGAATTATTGCAGCTGCCGACAAACCTGACACTTATGCCCGGCATGCCGGCGGAAGCTTATATGCAAACGGAATCGCGGACTGTGCTGGACTATCTGATGAAGCCTGCCACCGACGCCATGCGCCGCGCGGGACGCGAAGAGTAGCGTTTTAGGTCAACAAGCCGAGCAAATATTTTCCGTAAGCCGATTTTGCGACGGGCGCGGCGGCGCGCTTTAATCCCGCGTCATCAATCCAGCCTTTGCGCCAGGCGAGTTCTTCGGGACAGCAAATGCGGCGGCCTTGGCGTTCTTCGATAATCCCGACAAAATTGGACGCTTGAAGGAGTGATCTGTGCGTTCCTGTGTCGAGCCATGTTGTGCCTGACCCCAGTGTTTCAACGCGCAACTCCCCGCGTTTGAGATAGGTCTCATTCAGCGCCGTAATTTCGAGTTCCTGCCGTCCTGATGGCTTCACCTCGCGAGCATAGGTCGGCGCGTGTTCGTCGTAAAAATAGAGGCCCGTGACAGCGAAGTTGGACTTGGGCTCTACCGGTTTTTCCTCAATCGAGGTCACAACGCCGCCTTCATCAAACCCGAGCACGCCATAATCGCTTGGGTTTTTGACGTGATAGCCAAAGACGGTCGCGCCGTCCGTTTGGGTGTTCGTTCGCACCAATTGTTCGTCAAAGTCATCGCCAAAAAATAGATTGTCGCCCAACACGAGCGCGGATTGATGACCATCCAAAAACCCAGAATCTTCTCCGATCACAAGCGCTTCGGCGATGCCTTTAGGTTCGGATTGGACCGCATAATGGATATTGATGCCCAGAAGCGAGCCGTCACCGAGCAAATGTCGAAACGCCTCCTGATCGCGCGAGGTCGTAATGACGAGAATGTCACGCATGCCCGCGCTCATCAAAGTGCAGAGCGGGTAATAAATCATTGGCTTATCAAACACCGGCATGAGCTGTTTGCTCACACTGATGGTGGAGGGGTGGAGGCGCGATCCCGTGCCGCCCGCTAAAATAATGCCGCGTCTATCCATAAGGCGACGCTACCCCTTTGCCGCCGTGTTTCCAAGCCGTGTTGCGGCTTGATCGATCAACGGCGCCCACCACGCTTTATTGGATAAGTACCAGTTGACGGTTGAGGCCAAGCCTTCGTCCCACTCGGTCTTGGCCGTCCAGTTTAGCTCTTTCTTCATCCGGCGCGCATCAATCGCGTAACGGCGGTCATGGCCGGGGCGGTCCGTAACGAAGGCAATCAGGCTGGCGTGATCTGTTCCGGGAACATCCGCATGTTCGTCTAGCTGGTGACAAATATCGAGCACGAGATCGATATTAGACCGCTCATTATCGCCGCCAATATTATAGGTTCGTCCGGGGGCGCCATTGCTCAATACCGTCAGCAGCGCATCGGCGTGATCATCGACATGGAGCCAATCGCGGCGGTTCGTGCCTTCGCCGTAAACCGGAATAGGTCGCCCCGCGAGCCCGTTCAAAATCACGACGGGGATGAGTTTTTCCGGATATTGATAGGGGCCATAATTATTGGAGCAATTGGTGATCAGGACGGGCAGGCCATAGGTGCGGAACCACGCACGGGCGAGGTGGTCGGACGCGGCTTTTGACGCGGAATAGGGACTGCTCGGCGCGTAGGGTGTGATCTCGCTAAATGCCGCATCATCAGGGCCAAGATCGCCGTACACCTCATCCGTGCTGACATGGACGAAACGGAAATCTTCGGGCTGTCCTGCCGTGTCCCATTGCGCCCGCGCAGCTTGCAGTAAAGTCGCTGTGCCCATGACGTTGGTGTCAACAAACGCTGTCGGGCCGTCGATGGAGCGGTCAACATGGCTCTCCGCCGCGAGGTGCAACACGGCGGTTGGTGCATAAGTTTCGAAAATCCGCGTCATCGCGTCTGCGTCGCGAATGTCGGCCTTCTCGAACTGATAGAGCGGGCTGTCCGCGACGGATGCGACATTTGCTGTATTCGCCGCATAGGTCATCGCATCGACATTCACGACATTCAGGCCGCGCGCGACCGCCATGCGGCAGACAGCCGAGCCGATAAAGCCGCAGCCGCCCGTGACTAATAATGTGTGTTTAACCGTCATGATCCGCCCTATCGACGCTTTCGCGGGCAAGGTCTAGCACTTGCTCTGGCGATAGTCCGCTTTCACGCAAACTGCGGATTGTTTGCGACCCGAACCGTTTGCTCATCTTTTTCTCGCCGCTATCCATGACAAGACCGTGGTGGTGATAACGCGGCACGGGCCAGCCCATCAACGTTTGAATCAGAACATGGACAGGCGTTTTTTCATATAAGTCACGCCCGCGTCCAACGTCCGTAATGCCCTGCAGCCAATCATCATGCGTGACGGCGATGTGGTAGCTTGTGCCAATATCACGGCGGACCAGTGTCTTGTCCTCTAGTGACGTTAGGTCGATGGGGATCGTTTTATTGCGTTCTTCAAAACTCAGGCAGTCCATTCCAAGCGCGTCAATCGCGCGCGCTACAGAGAGTTTCACGACAGGCGGAAGCGTGCGGTCCTCCCGTCCGGACCGAGTCGTGTAATCCTCATAAAGCAGCCCGCGCGCGTTCAATGTCTCTATGACACGTTGATAGTCAACCATATGACCGCGCTGCACACGAACAGGCTCCGGCCAAGTGAAACCAAGCCACGTCAGGTCTTCATAGATTGCGTCGATGAGTTCCGGCTTTGAGCGGGTATTGTCGATATCCTCAATGCGCAGCAAGCAAGAGCCCAGCGCAAACGCTTGCTCTGCTGCATAAGCATGGCCGAGATGGAGGTGACCTGTGGGCGAGGGGGCGAAGCGGGTTAGCATGGGGACCGCTTGTGGAAAGTATTTTCTTTTGTCCCCCTCCACCATTGCTGTCGCAATGGTCCCCCTCCCCCTTGCGGGGGAGGAACTGAACCGAGGCCAAACGCAGCCTTAAGTTCCTCCCCCGCAAGGGGGAGGTGGCTGAACGAAGTGAAGTCGGAGGGGGACATCGTTAAAACGCCGCGCAGCAACACACCTCTCTACCGCCGCATCATCCCGCCAAGTAATCCGCGAACCGCATTGCGCATGGCGCGGCGCATGATGAGGCGGCCTTCGCGTTTGATTTCTTTGACGATGACGTTGTCTTTTTTGCGGGCTTTACGGCGCGCGGGTGTTTTTTTCTTCTTGGCTTTGTCCGCAGCCGCTTTTTCGCGCGCGGCGCGTTGCTCCTCTGCGGCCTCTTCCTTCGAGCGTTTTTCGGCTTTGCCTTCTAGGGTCTCATAAGCGCTTTCGCGGTCGATGGCTGTGTCATATTTTTCGCCGATCGGGCTGTCGGCTTGAACGGCTTTGCGCTCGGACGGTTTTGCGGGGCCGAGGCGGGAGGCAGGCGGGCGAACCATTGTGCGGCCAACGACACTGGGCGCGCCGCGTTCATCCAACAGGCTGACCAGCGCTTCGCCGATCCCCAAATCGGTAATGACATCTTCCGTATCAAAGGCCGGGTTTTCGCGGAAACTTGTCGCGGCGGCGCGGACCGCGCGTTGTTCGCGCGGCGTGTAGGCGCGCAGGGCGTGTTGGATGCGGTTGCCGAGTTGGCCCAATACACTGTCCGGAATATCCATCGGGTTTTGCGTGACGAAGTAAACGCCAACGCCTTTAGACCGGATCAAGCGGGCCACTTGCTCGATTTTTTGGACCAGCGGTTTCGGCGCATCTTCGAACAATAGGTGCGCTTCATCAAAGAAGAACACCATGATCGGCTTGTCCGGATTGCCGACTTCAGGAAGTTCTTCGAACAGTTCTGACAGCAGCCACAAGAGGAACGTCGCATAAAGGGCGGGGCTGTTGATGAGCTCGTCCGCCGCTAAAATATTGACCGCTCCCATGCCGTTTTCGTCGACGCGCATGAAATCTTCTAACTCCAATGCGGGTTCGCCAAAGAAGTTGTCCGCGCCAGCGCGTTCCAGTGTCAGTAAATTGCGCCGGATCGCAGCAACAGACTGACCCGTCACATTGCCATATTCACGGCTGACCTCGGCGCGGTTATCCGCGAGATGATTCAACAGACTGCTCAAATCCTTAAGGTCCAGCAGCAACATACCGTTATCGTCCGCAAATTCGAACGCGATGGTCATGATGCCTTCTTGCGTTTCCGTCAGGCCCATCAGACGTGAGAGCAGAACCGGACCCATTTCAGAAATCGTGGTGCGAACAGGGTGACCTTGCTCCCCATATAGGTCCCAGAAAATTGTCGGAAATGCGCGGTAGCTATAGTCTTCAAGCCCGATCTTGTTCGCGCGTTTGATCAGTTTTTCGTGCAGCTTGTGATCTTCGGACCCGGCTTGCGAAATCCCGGACAAGTCGCCTTTGACGTCTGCGGCGAAGACGGGAATGCCGTTGGCGGAGAAGCCTTCCGTCAGAATTTGTAGCGTGACGGTTTTACCCGTGCCTGTCGCACCCGCGACCAAGCCGTGCCGATTGGCTTTATCAAGGCGCAATTCCTGCCGCACCCCATCCGTGTCTGTGCCGATGAAAATCGTCTCGCTCATGCGGGTCTCTCCGAAAATTCGAAAATCAGTTATGGGGATTGCCCAATGAATGCAATATAGACAGGGCTATGACGTCAGATACAACTATTCGTTCTTCCCTTCTTATCATTGCGGCGATTGCGCTGTTTTGGACATTTTATGTCACGCGGCACCTGATCGCGCCCTTTGCGCTGGCGGTCTTTTTCTGGCTGGCTATTGATGCGTTCGCGCGCTGGATCGATGATTTGTCAGAGAAAATACCCTATTGGTTTGCGCTCACTGTCGCGATGATCGTGACGGTCGGCGCTTTGGTCGGTTTGATTGTCGTCGTCGCCGATACGGTCGGCGATGTGGTCGATGAGTCCCCGCGTTATGCCGCCCGGATCAACGAGCTATTTTTATGGGTCGGGAATATGACGGGGCAGGAAAATCTGTCTTTCTCTTCGATCAATGAACGTTTCGGGATCACGGATAGCCTTCAAGGCGCGATTGGCGGATTTGCACAAACGATACAGGGTGTCGTTTCCGACTTCCTGTTGATTGCGATTTATGTCGTCTTTTTGTTTGTGGCGCAGGCCAGCTTTCCGGATAAAATGGATAACCTCTTCCCCGACCCAGTCCGCCGCGCGCGGGCGGCGCGGATCGGATCAACGATTCGCCACTCTATTGAGCAATATATTTCAGTGCAGACGCTCGTGTCCCTGATCCAGACCGTCATCAGCTATATTGCGATGGTCGCACTGGGGCTGGATAATGCGCTGTTCTGGGCTTTGGTGATCTTCATTTTGAACTATATTCCCATTGTTGGCGGTTTTGCGGCTGTCGCCTTACCCGTCTTGTTTGGCTTGGTACAGTTTGACAGCCTCGTTCCTGTGGCGATTTTGGGCGGGGTGCTGTTCGGCGCGCAATTCCTAGTCGCCAATACGCTGCAGCCCAAAATGATGGGCGATAGCATGAATATGAGCGCGCTAGTCGTCGTGCTGAGCCTCACTGTGTGGGGCGCACTCTGGGGCGGTGTCGGGGCATTTCTCTCAGCGCCGATGACGGTGATCATGATGATCATTTTGGCGCAATTTCCAACGACGCGGTGGATTGCGATTATGCTGTCGGCAGACGGCGATCCGGATATGGACGGTGATGGAAAACCAGACATAGCCGTGATGCCGTCTCTTTGATCGGGCCTAATGTTCACTGCAACGTGATGCGGCTGTTGTTGGAAGGTTCAGTTTTGTCGTTTTAATAAGAGGGTATGAACTTGACCTCTTTCCAATCCAGCCTTGCCGCTTTTATTGCCCTCGGACTGACGGCGTCTCCTGCTTTTGCCGAGACTTTGTCGCAGCCCACGACGGTGGTGGAATTGTTTACCTCACAGGGGTGCTCATCCTGTCCTCCCGCGAATGCGTTTGTCGCAAATTTGGACGACGAGGCACCTGACGCTTTAACGCTCTCATATGGCGTCACCTATTGGGACTATCTGGGGTGGGCTGACACATTTGGTGATCCGAACTTTACGGCCCGCCAACGTCAGTATGATGCGGCGCTCGATTCGGGCGTTTACACGCCGATGCTCGTCGTTGGCGGAACAACGCATGCGCCGCGCATGACATCCAATCGACTAAACGGAACGCCAGTACCGGGCAGTCTCTCTCTGGTGCGTCATAGTGGTGAGCTTTGCATTGAGGGAACAGTGCCTAACGGCGCGAAGCTCGCCCTTGTTGACTATGAGCCGGGAACGCAGTCCGTTGCTGTGAAGAGCGGCGAAAACCGAGGGCGAACATTGACCCTCGCCAATGTGGTGACAAGTGTCCGCTATCACGATTGGTCAGGGCAGATGATTTGCGGATTGCACCCGAAAGCCGCCCTCGCAGTCTTAGCTCATGATGCAGACACATCCGCAATCATCGGCGCGGCGAGGTTCGAACCTTAAGCTAAAAAGTTTAAGGGATGGCCGAGAGAGCAAACACAGGTCCAATGTGGGGGCTGGGGGGCTGAAAAAACCAAATCAGTCTCGCGAGCGCTCTCTCGACAATCCAGATATCGCGTCAGATCATGGGCTTCAAAGGGCTGAAATAAGGCAATATTGGGGCAAACTCCTACAAATTAGCCACCGATCCTCCATGTATGGTCCCGCGCTTTGTCTTTGCCAGACCGCATGAAGGTGGGGTATGATCAGCTTAATGAGTAAAGTCGTTCGGATTGGTAATGGGCATAAAGCCCCGTCTCAGGTCAGTTTTGATCGGCGTGAACTATCCCAAATTCTCAATGTCTATGGCCAGATGGTCGCCAAGGGTGACTGGAAAGATTACGCCATTGATTTTCTCTCTGATCGTTGTGTGTTTTCAATTTTTCGTAAAGCGTCAGAGCATCCGCTCTACCGAATTGAAAAAGTCCCGGCGATGCAAAAGCGCCAAGGCCAGTTCGCTGTTGTCGCGCCGGGTGGGCTGATTTTGAAACGCGGGCACGATTTGATACAGGTTTTGCGGGTCTTTGATCGCGCCCGATTTAAAAGCATTTAGCCATGAAAATTTCGCCATTAGATTTAGACGGCCTATTGCTATGCGAACCTGTTCGTCACGGGGATACGCGCGGTTGGTTCATGGAAAGCTACCGCCAAGATATATTCGACGCGGCGGCGGGCAGGGATGTGCGCTTTGTTCAGGACAATCATTCCTTGTCCGCCGAACGTGGAACCTTGCGAGGGTTACATTATCAAGCGCCGCCCTTTGCCCAGGATAAACTCGTGCGCTGCGTTGCGGGCGCGATCTTGGATGTTGCCGTTGATGTTCGGCGTTCATCGCCAAGTTTTGGTCAATGGCACGCTGTCGAACTCTCGGCGGACAATGGTCACCAACTGTTTGTTCCGGTGGGTTTCCTGCACGGATTTTTGACACGTTCAGAGAACGCGGAAGTCGCCTATAAAGTCACAGCGCCTTATGACCGTGATAGCGACGGCGCTGTGCATTGGGACAGCGCGGGTGTTGATTGGCAGTTGGGTGATGCGCCGATGGTCTCTGACAAAGACCACGCTGCGCCTGCTTTTGCAGATTGGGTCAGCCCGTTTGAGTAAACGCATCCCGTAACGTGACTCGCCAATCGGGAAGGGCGCTAATTTTGGTCTCAAATTTCGATGTGTCGAGAACGGAATAAGGGGGTCGAGATGCGGCTGTAGGGTATTCCGATGACGGGATTGGCGTCACAGTGACGTCTTGGTCCGCAATATCGAATATGGCTTTGGCAAAATCAGCCCAACTGACGGCATCGCCCGTACCGGACACATGAAATATCCCATGATGGCCAAGTGCCGCAAGGGCGGCTTCTGCCAATACATCAGCATGGGTCGGGCGGCCGATTTGGTCATCGACGATACGAAACTCATCATGCGTTTCAGCCAAGCGCAGCATCGTTGTGACGAAATTTCTACCGTCTAAGTCATAAACCCACGAGGTTCGCAGAATGACGGCTGTGCCGCCTGCGGCTTGAACGCCCAGTTCTCCGGCGCGCTTACTGTCCCCGTAAACATTCAGCGGGCCTGTTGGATCTGTTTCCTGCCACGGGCGGGTCTGTCGCCCGTCAAACACATAATCGGTTGAGATATGAACGAACGGTATGTCCTGATCAGCGCAGACTTGCGCGATGACCGCGGGGGCGTCCGCATTGACGCGAAAGGCGAGGTCGCGGTTTGTTTCGGCAAGGTCAACATGGGTGAACGCGGCCGCATTAATGATGCCGCGCGGTGAATGCTGATCAATCAACGCCTCTAAATTGGCTTTGAATACGTCCGCAAGGTCCGAGAGATCGAGGTCTTTGCGCGAAGCCGTGCCGGCATCTTCGGATCGCCGCACCAAGGCCCGGGCGAGTTGCCCGGACTGTCCGATGACGAGGATCGGCGCGTTCATGGCAGGTCTATTCAACCGTGACGGATTTCGCCAGATTGCGCGGCTGATCCACATCGGTGCCGAGCGCAACGGCCGTGTGATAGGCCAGAAGCTGCTGACCCACGGCTTGAATGATGGGTGCGCAGAGCGGCGTTGCGGCGGGCAGGGTGATGATGGTCTTAGAGAGGGCCTTTGCCAAATCCGCGCCCTTGGCATCCGTTAACAGCACGACGCGCGCACCGCGAGCGGCCACTTCTTGTAGGTTCGACACAGTTTTTTCGAACAATTCATCATCCGGCGCGATTACGATGACGGGTGTATCTTTCTCGATAAGAGCGATCGGTCCGTGTTTTAGTTCGCCAGCGGCGTAACCTTCGGCGTGGATATAAGAAATTTCTTTGAGTTTTAGCGCACCTTCAAACGCGATTGGCACCATCGGGCCACGACCGAGGAAGAAGATCGATTTGGCTTCGGTGAGCGTCGCCGCCACGCGGGCGATATCTTCGCTGCACAGAATGGCTTCGGCGACTCGCGACGGGAGGCTCATGAGATCGCGGCAATGCGCTGCCGCCGTTTCGGCATCAATGTGGCCACGCTGCTCCGCGGCGCCAACGGCCAATGCTGCGAGAGCGCAGGTTTGCGATGTGAAGGCTTTGGTGGATGCCACGCCGATTTCAGGTCCGGCTTTGATCGGCATCGCAATGTCTGCTTCGCGGGCCATTGTGGATGTCATCACGTTGACAAGCGCTGCCGTCTTTAAACCATGCTGCTTGGCATAACGCAGCGCCGCAAGCGTATCCGCTGTTTCGCCGGATTGAGAAACAACGATCATCAGGCTCTTCGGGCTCAGGACCGGACTGCGATAACGGAACTCTGACGCAATATCGATATCGACAGCGAGTCCGGCGACTTGCTCGAACATATATTTAGCCACCATGCCCGCATAAAATGCGGTGCCGCAGGCGACGATGACGACGCGGTCAATATCCGCAAAATCCAATCCCTCTGGCATATCCACGCGCATGTCGCTGAGGTCGAGATAGTGTGATAGGGTGCGCGCCAATGTGTCTGGCTGCTCATGAATTTCTTTGAGCATGAAATGAGGGTATTGGCCCTTGTCCGCAACTTCGTCCGTGAATTGAACTTCCGTAATCGGGCGATCAACAGGATTATTATCCTTGTCGAAAATTTCATAGGATGCCGTCGTTAGAACAGCCCAGTCACCTTCTTCAAGATAGATCAAACGGTTGGTGAGCGGCGCTAAGGCCATCGCATCAGACCCAAGATACATCTCGCCATTACCAATACCAATGGCGAGCGGAGAGCCATGACGGGCGCAGTAAATCTCGTCTTTCGCGCCTGTCACCAAAATGCCCAGCGCGTAAGCGCCTCGGAATTGAGCAATAGCGTGAGCGACTGCATCGCGCGGGCTCATCCCATTGTCGATGGCATCATCGATCAGGTGCGCCGCGACTTCTGTGTCGGTTTCGGATTCGAATGTGCGGTGCGAGAGCGAGTCTCGGATTTCAGCATAGTTTTCGATAATGCCATTATGCACAACGGCCACGCGGCCGGCATGATGCGGGTGAGCGTTGGCTTCATTAGGCGCGCCGTGTGTGGCCCAGCGGGTGTGCGCGATGCCCGTGTGACCATCGATAGGGTCATCCGCCAGCTTCGCGTTCAAATTGACAATTTTGCCCTTGGCACGACGTCGTTTGATCGCTTCGCCGTCAACAACCGCGATTCCGGCGCTATCATAGCCCCGATATTCCAGCCGTTTGATTCCCGTGACCAAACGGTCTGCTACGGGTTTGTGTCCAATTATGCCGACAATGCCGCACATATAAATACCTAGTCTGTTCGATTGCGCCTTAGCGCTCGCGCGTATCAGTCGCAATCCGGCGCGACAAATAGATTATTCGCTCGCGTGTCACCTATTGGCTGACTTCGCCTTAACGGGGCGCTTGACAGGGTCGGCTTGTGGACCCAATCGCCGCAAAATGAGGGTTCTGATTACAGGAACGGCAGGGTTTATTGGGCAAAATCTGGCCTTGAGGCTTTTGCGTGCGGGCCATGAGGTTGTCGGAATTGACTCGATCACTCCTTATTACGATGTGTCACTGAAATATGATCGCTTGGAGATTTTGAGGCCATTTAAGGGCTTTGTGCAGCACGAGGTTGCCTTGGAAGACTTCGCCGCCGTGTCCGCCATATTTGCCAACACCACACCTGACTATGTTGTGCATCTCGCCGCGCAGGCGGGTGTACGCTACTCGCTCGAAAATCCGCGCGCTTATGTTGATACGAATGTTGTCGGTAGCTTTAACATTATCGAGCTGTGCCGTGAACATGCGGTCAAACATTTGGTGCTAGCGTCAACCAGTTCTGCTTACGGCGCGAATGACCGCTACCCCTTCGTCGAAACAGACAAGACCAGCTTTCCGCTGACCATCTATGCGGCCACGAAACAAGCATCAGAATTGATCGCGCATAGCCATAGTCACTTGCACACTATTCCGACGACAGTCCTCCGATTCTTCACAGTTTATGGGCCTTGGGGCCGCCCTGACATGGCGTTTTTCCTCTTTACCAAGGCGATGTTTGAAGGCCGCCCGATCAAAGTGTTCAACGAAGGAAAGATGGCGCGAGACTTTACTTATGTCGATGATTTGACGCGGTCGATCGAGCTTCTTTTGGAGGTCCCACCTGTCCAAGGACAGCCCGTTTCGGACGCGGATTCGCTTTCTCCCGTGGCGCCATACCGGCTCGTGAATATTGGCAATGCAGACCCGGTTCCGCTGATGGATTTTATCGCAGAGATCGAACGCGCCGTTGGGGTGACCGCGAGAAAAGAGATGTTGCCGATGCAGCCAGGTGATGTGCAAAAGACCTACGCAGATTCGGATTTGCTCAAATCTTTGACGGGTTATCGGCCGTCGACGTCGGTTCGCGACGGGGTTCAAGCCTTCGTCAAATGGTATCGCGACTATTACGCGGCAGACATTTGAAAGCCTATTCTAGAAGCTCACAGGCGGGGTTGAAAATACCGCGATACGACAGTAGAGGGAGCGCAACTCGGGGCGAACCGGTTGAAGACAGGAAAATAGTTTCGTTCAGCCTTTTGGAACGGAGCTTGCAATCCTCTTTGTCCATTGGCCCCTTACATTTTTTCACTCACAAGAGTAATTATCCGACATGACAACATCACCTAAAGTCGCCGTGTTCGGCTGTGGACATTGGGGCAAGAACCTCGCGCGCAACTTCGCCGAGCTTGGCGCTCTCGCAGCGGTTGTTGATCCAAACCCTGAAACAGCGGCCAAACACGCCGAAATGCACGGCGTTGCCGCTATGACCAAAGAAGAGGCCTTTGCCTCTGACATTGACGGTGTTGTGATCGCGGCTCCGGCTGAGTATCACGCTGCGTTGGCTCTAGAAGCTGCAGCCGCGGGCAAACATGTCTATGTCGAAAAACCAATCGCGCTGAAAGAAGATGACGCCCTAGCGATGATTAAGGCGACTAAAGACGCGGGCCGCATCCTGATGGTCGGTCACTTGTTGCAATATCATCCTGTGTTTGTTGCGCTTCGCGAAATGGTCCGCGCAGGCGGTCTCGGCAAACTACGTTACGCTTACAGCCACCGACTCTCGACCGGTAAATTCCGCGTCGAAGAAGATGCGTTCTGGAGCCTTGCGCCGCACGATGTGTCTATGTTGTTGGCCTTATTCGACGAAGCGCCCACGCATGTCCGTCAATCCGGCCTCGATTTCGTGACTAAAGGCATTGCTGACGAAACACGCCTCGACATGGTTTTCCCATCGGGCGGACGTGCGCATGTTTTCGCATCTTGGCTACACCCATTCAAAGAACAGCGCCTCGTCGTTGTCGGCGAAGACGCCATGGCGGTCTTTGATGATGTGAAACCGTGGGATGAAAAACTCGCGCTTTACAAGCATGTTATTGACACATCCGGTCCTGTGCCAGAGCCGCGCAAAGCCGACGTTGAATATGTCGCTGTGCCGCAAGGTGAGCCGCTTAAATCCGAATGTCAGCATTTCCTCGATTGCATCGCCAATGGCACGACGCCGTTCACAGACGGCGAAGAAGCTTTGCGCGTCCTTCGTGTCATGGCATCAGAAACACTACCGAAACCCATTTAGACACTCTTCAACCCTCCGCACACTTTTAACGATCCGTTAGCGGAATTTTAGGGACCCAGACTATGCAGTTTATTGATCTTCACGCCCAGCAAGCTCGTCTTAAGACAGAGATTGACGCGGGCATCGCTGACGTCCTGTCGAGCGGGAAATATATTCTCGGCCCACAGGTCACAGAATTCGAAAACAACTTGGCTGCGTTTGGCGACGCGAAATATGCAACGGGTTGCGCCAACGGTACGGACGCGATCCTCCTGCCATTGCTTGCTTGGGGCATTGGACCGGGTGACGCGGTCTTCTGCCCGTCTTTCACTTATTGCGCGACGGCTGAAGTCATCGCGCTAGCGGGCGCAACACCTGTCTTTATCGACATCGACCGCGATACTTACAACATGTCCGTAGACAGCCTGAAGCAGGCGATTGCAGACGTGAAAGCCAAGGGTGAATTGAACCCGCGCGCGGTCATCGCGGTGGATCTGTTCGGTCAATCAGCAGATTATAATGCGATCACGCCTATTGTCCGTGAACACGGCATGAAGTTCATTTCTGACTCGGCTCAGGGTTTCGGAACAACTTTGAACGGCAAACACCCGCTCGCGTGGGCTGACGTTCAAACAACAAGCTTCTTTCCGGCCAAACCACTCGGTTGTTACGGTGACGGTGGCGCGATTACGACGAATGACGAAGACCTTGCAAAAACGCTCGATAGCTTGCGCGTTCACGGTAAAGGTACCGATAAATATGACAATGTACGTATTGGCATGAACTCCCGTTTGGACACAATTCAAGCCGCGATCCTTCTGCCGAAACTGGCTGTCTTTGCCGATGAAATTGAAAAACGGAACGTTGCGGCGGATCGCTATTCAGCGGGCCTCGCGGGTGTTGCCGACCGTCTTCCAACGGTTCTGGACGGCGTTCTCTCGACTTGGGCGCAATATACAATTGAAGTGCCGGATCCGTTCGCATTTGCCGATAGCCTCAAAGCGGCGGGCATTCCGACAGCGCGTTACTATCCAAAGCCGGTTCACATGCAGACAGCCTATGAGCATTACCCTGTCGCGGGGAATGGTCTGCCGAACACGATGGATTGTATCGATCACATCATCAGCTTGCCGATGCACCCGTATCTGACCGAAGACGATCAAAATAAAGTCATCGACGCGGCGAAAGCGGCGCTGGCTTAAACCCAAATTCACCGAGGGCCGCTGGCCCTCGGTCTTACATTTATACATTTGAGGTCCGGGGCGCCGGGTCCGCACGAAGAGCGAAAATCATCATGAAAGCAGAGTTTCTTAAGAAGGCCGAATCCGGCGATCTCGTGATTGGCATTGTCGGTCTCGGCTATGTCGGCCTGCCGCTCGCCGAAGCCTATGTCGCGCAAAACACGCGCGTTATCGGCTATGATATCAGCAAGGCGCGCGCGGATCAGCTGAACAGCGGCAAGTCGGGCATGAAGCATATTGCGGATAGCCGCGTGCAAGAAATGATCGACAAGAAAATGTTTGTCGCCACCGCTGACCCTAAAGACTTAATAGATGCGGACGCGATCCTGATCGCAGTTCCGACCCCGCTTGATGTTCACCATCAGCCAGACCTGTCCTACGTTGTTTCAACCTGCGAAACGCTGTCCACTGTTCTTCGCAAAGGTCAATTGGTTGTTCTTGAATCCACGACTTACCCCGGCACAACCGAAGAAGTCATGAAGCCAATTTTGGAGAAATCCGGATTGACGGCTGGCACAGATTTTGCGCTCGCTTATTCGCCTGAACGCGAAGATCCGGGCAATAAGAACTTTGACACAGCCTCAATCCCGAAAGTTGTTGGCGCCGACGGCGCAGACGCGCGCGATATGGCCAAAGCGGCCTATGATATCATCGTACAAACGGTCATGGTGTCCAACGCCCGCACGGCCGAAGCCACTAAGCTGGTTGAGAACATCTACCGCTGGATCAACATTGCGGCCGTGAACGAGATGAAAGTCATCTTTGAAGCGATGGATATTGATATTTGGGAAGTCATCGACGCGGCAAAAACCAAGCCGTTCGGTTTCCAAGCTTTCTATCCTGGTCCCGGCGTTGGCGGTCACTGTATCCGCATCGACCCGTATTACCTGTCATACAAAGCGCGTGAGCACGGTCTCTCCACTCAGTTCATTGAACTGGCCGGCGACATCAACACGAACATGCCGCGCCGTATCGTTCAGCGTTTGCTCGAAGAAATGAGCCTGAAGCGCCGCAAAGCGTTGGCGGGATCAAAAGTCTTGCTCGTTGGCCTCGCCTATAAAGCCGACATTGACGACATGCGCGAAAGCCCGTCATTAGAGCTGATCCACTTGCTCAAAGAGCATGGTGCAGAAGTCTCTTATTTTGACCCGTTCATCCCTGAAGTGCCAATGACACGTGAGCATCCTGAATTTGCGGGCATGAAATCTTCCGAGAGTTTCGAAGGCTATGATTGTGCCGTGATCGCAACAGCGCATAGCGATGTCGATTATGACAAGCTTTGCGCAACGATCCCACTCGTGGTCGACACGCGCAACGCAACGGCCTCCCTAACTGACAAATACCCTGACACGCTTGTTAAAGCGTAAGGAGACGATCATGAGCTCGAAAATCGCTGATACAGCCGACGTTGCAGACACCGCTTTCGTTCATGAAAGCGCTTATGTTGATGGGAATACAAAAATTGGTGCGGGCACCAAGCTCTGGCACTTTGTCCATATTTTGGGCGGCACAGTGATTGGCGAAAATTGCTCACTTGGTCAAAATGTCATGGCGGGTCCGGACGTTCAAATTGGCAATGGCTGCAAGATCCAAAACAATGTCGCGCTTTACAAGGGTGTGGTTTTGGAAGACGGCGTCTTTTGTGGTCCGTCCATGGTCTTTACCAACGTCACGACGCCGCGTGCGGAAGTGAATCGTCAGAGCGAATATAGCGAAACTTTGGTCCGTAAGGGCTCGACGATTGGCGCGAATGCTACGATCGTTTGTGGTCATGAACTCGGCGAATATTGCTTTATCGCGGCAGGTGCTGTTGTGACGAAAAACGTCCCGCCACACGCTGTGATGGCCGGTGTTCCGGCCAAACGGATCGGTTGGGCCGGACATTCGGGCGAAATTCTGCGTAAGAATGACGAGGGCGTTCTGACCTGTCCACGGACACAAGATCAGTATGAAGACCGCGACGGAACGCTGCACAAGCTTTAGAGTAGGCAGCGTTGCGGCGGAAAACTAAAGTCCGGGCGCAGCAGGGACCGGATATGACCGACCAAACGGCCACAGATATGCGCGCAAGTGATGCGCCCTATGTGCCCCCAAGCGCCAGCCAGTTGGCGTGGCAGGACGTCCGTGCCTCACTCGCCAATCCGCGCCTTTGGCTTTATCTGGCGTGGCACGATATTCGCGTTCAGTTCGAGCGCTCTTTGCTTGGACCGCTCTGGATGAGCCTTCAAGCTGCGGCTTGGATTGTCGCGATTATCTTCGTCTTTGGCGGGATCATGGGGCCATACCGCGAATATGCGGTCTATGTAGCCATCGGCATCGTGCTCTATAATTTCATCACGACCGTCGTGACGGATTCTAGCGATATATTCATCCGCAACAGGATCGTCATCCACTCTTACGCGAACCCCTATAGTTCCTACGTCATGAAGCAGGTGACCTTCGCGCTGATCCAACTCGCGTTGCAATCTGTCGTGGTTTTGATCGTCTTTATCGGCGCGCAATATTCTGTGGGGCCGATTGCGCTCCTTGCGATACCGGGGATGTTGCTCGGCATTTTAATGGCGATGGGTTTGGCGCTGTGTTTCAGTCTGTTGGGTCTGCGCTACGGCGACTTTCGCTTTGCCATGCTCGCCATCATGCGCTTGGGTCTGTTCATTACACCAATCCTTTGGACGCAGGACGGCGGCGGCTGGATGAAAACACTGGCCGCAAACGTGAACCCGATGGCGCATTTCATCAATATCGTGCGGATGCCGCTAATGGGCGAAATGGCGCCGATGATGAGCTATTATGTGGCAGGCGGCAGTATTGTTGTTGCAGCACTGATCGGCTGGCGTCTGTTCGTCAGCGTCCGTCCGACGATCCCGATGTGGGTGTAGACGATGCTCCTCTGTGATCAGGTCAGTATCCATTTCCCGCTTCGCCGCGCGCGTCTCCGCCGTAAAATGCTGTCTGGTAGCGCGCAGACGGGCGGTAAAATTATCACCCATAATGGCGCGCCTTATGTCGCTGCGCTGCAAGGAATTACAACCCACTTTCAGAAGGGCGATTGCGTTGCGTTGATCGGGCACAATGGGTCAGGGAAGACGACATTACTGCGGACATTAGCGGGGATTTATCAGCCGTTCTCGGGCCGTGTTACGCGGCGCGGTCGGACGGCGACGATGTTCTCCTCCACTCTCTCGCTCAGCGATATGGAGACGGGACGACAGAATATTGGCGTCTCAGCTGTCCTGCACGGGATTTCACCAGAGCGCCTTGCCGAGTCGATGGACGAGATTGTCGAACTCTGCGGGCTCGGTGATTATATCGACGTGCCTGTCGCGATCTATTCAGATGGCATGCGCGCACGGTTGGGCCTCGCCATGGCAATCGTCGGCGACCCCGACATTTTGCTGGTGGATGAAGCGATGACCACGACGGACTCGCGCTTCCTCGCGTCGATCCGTGAGAACACGCGTTATTTTGGTAATGAAGAAACGGTGACCGTCATCGCGACCCATGCGCGTGACCTGACGGACGCGCTATGCAATCGCGCGCTATGGCTGGAACATGGCCACCTGAAAGCATTCGGGGACTATGACGATGTGATGACGCAGTATCAGGTGTCTCGCGACGCGTGATGACTTGAGTTGTGTGAAAGTCGGCGTCTCATTCTATCCGTGCTTATCCGTCTAAAAGGTCTGCCTAAGCCTTTGGCGTTGCGCGCTAAGCGATAAAGTTTCCCGATATCAATCCTCGCCATCATTTCGGACCATAGTGTCATCCTTCGATTTTCAAGAAGGTTCGACCATGCAAGCCACCCCGCGACTCTCCCTGCCGCTCATCCAACCCGGACAAGCGCAGAAACATATCACCCATAATGAAGCCCTGATCCGGCTTGATATGATGTCGGCGGTCTCGGTGATCTCTGACAGCCTGTCTGAGCCCCCTGAAAGTCCGGCGGACGGCGACAGTTACTGCGTGGGCGATGCGCCTACAGGCGCTTGGGCGGACCTCGTTGGGCAGATTGTCATGTGGATCGGGACGCAGTGGAATTACCTGCCCAGTCCAGAAGGACTGCTCATGTTCGTACGGGACATTGGCGTGTGGATGATCCGTAAAGACGGCGGGTGGGAGGGGCTGAATCCTGATGCGGCCGCAGACTTCACGGCGCAAAGCCTATTCGTCAACACAACCGCTGACCCGCAAAACCGGGTCAGTATGAAAACGCGGTCTATGCTCGTGTCCCATGATGATGTGACGCCGGATGGCGGGGATGTGCGCCTCTCGCTGAACAAAGCGGGGGTGAATGATACGGCGAGCTTGTTGCTGGCAAATGCCTATCAAAGCCGCGCAGAAATTGGGTTGGTCGGAAATGACGATTTGTCGATCCGGGTCAGCGCCGATGGGCAGACGTTCTTGCCCGCGCTTACAGTCTCTGCTGCCACAGGGCAGGTGAGCTTACCGCAAGGCGTCTCTGGGCCTGTGACGCTATCCGGCGAACCTGTCGGCAGCCTGTCCGCCTATGACGAGCTCTACCTCGATCCGATTGGCGGTAACGACGCGAATGACGGGTTGAGCGCGGTGAGCGCGGTCAAAACTGTTCAAGGGTTAGCAAGCCGCTTTCGAATTGGTCGATGGCTCCGGATATTCCTACTCGGCGACATCAATTGGGATCACTATGTCCAAATCAGCTATCCCGTCCACAAAATGACCTTTGCAGGCGCGACAGCGGCGGGGGCTTATACGAAACGAAAAATCATCGTTCAGGACGCCGCCAATGTCGCGGGCTATCCGGGCTGTCTGGCCTTTGAATGTCACGGCAATATTGAATTTGTATCCGTCGACATCGAGCTGGCATCCGCCTCTGTCTATCCGTTTTTGCTGTTTAACGGCACGACGGGATTTATGGCGACGGAGAATATGGTGATCAGCCGCACAGGGAGCGGGGCGGGCCATGTTTTGGGAATTGGGCGGTGTTTTGTGCCGAACTTTCACACCAATCTTACGGTGGATGCGTCGGCGGTGGGCTATGTGGCCTATGACGTTCCAGCGGGCGGCGATCCGAATGCGCGGCCTAACTTTATCTCGAACGTGACGTCTATGTAGCGGTCCGTCCGGACCGAAGCCCGGACGGAGAATAATATTTTACGCGTAAAGCTTTGGCATATTGTCAACGACGCGGATCATCCGGTCGAAGTCCATATTGATCAGATACGCATAATCACGGATCGCGTCCCAACGCGGTTCGTTGATTTCTTCCAGTGTCTTCATCGCTTCTTCGCGCGTAATCATACCTTCGCGGATCTGGTTAGACCGGAACGTATCAAACTCGGTAAATCCTGCGACTGTGTAATAGATATAATTATACCAAGGCTGCGTGCCATCACCGATGCGCCATGTTGACGGCGTATCCGGCGCAGTTTCCCAGCCATATTGACCGATCAGCACATCATTGATCGTGTTCTCGTCCCATTCCAAATAATCAAACATGAACAAGTGTTCTTGGTCGATCCCATAGTAAGAGAATGTCGCCCAAAGCGTATCGGGCAGTGAGCGGTTAAAATAGGCTGGGTTAGAGCCCAAACGCTTACCATATTGCCAGAACAGATTGGCTTTTTGCATCGCTGGCATTGTCGTTGGCGCGTTGCGCATTTCAACATCTGTTGGCGGAATTTTTAGGAAGCCGGTTTTAAAGTCGGTCTTTTCCAAACGGTTCGTACAGAATACGGACAAAGGAATTCCGGTCGAACGGATGGTTTCGCGCGCATACCACATGAACTGCTTATCACCGGCCATGAAGAGCGGGATCAGGCCGAGGTCTGGTTTCTTGAGCCATGCCGAAACGTTGCGGCGGATATTGTCGCGTTTCTGGCGGATATCCGCAGAAATCCAGATGTGCTCCACACCGAGCGAGCCACACATGCGGGCTTGGTTCCGGCGCGCCAAATCTGTGACCATGCCCCAGTCATAAGAGAAGGTCAGAGGCTTCATACCGTAACGTTCACACAATAGGTGCAGACCATAAGAGGAATCGCGGCCGCCGGAGAAGGCAACAATTGTGTCAGGGGCAGGGCCTTCTGTCCGATATTTGTCAAGTTCCTTGATCAGGATGTCTTCGGGCTTACGCTCCCACTTCTTGTAAGAGTGACAATAGTTACAAACGCCTTTGTCATCGAATTCGATGTAAGGCATTGTTTCTGTGAGAAGACACTTGGAGCAGCGCTTCATATTTTTGCGCTTCTCACGCAACTGATATGATTTCTCGTCGATCAGGCGCAGATCAACCAAGCCCGGCGACAGGTTCGGTGTTTCAAGTTCGGGGTTTAGTTCGAATTTCGTGACGTCGCGTGTCTTTAAATCAAGAATGCGGCCGTGGCCCGCTGGGCAATGGAAGATTTCCGTGCCTTCAAATCCAGCGACAGCATGTTTACCCGTTTGCAATTGCTCGCAAATGTATTTCTCGGACGTAAAGATGAAACTGCCTTTGGACTGGCTCCACATATAGTAGAGTGAACCCGTGTTGGATGCGAGCAACATGACAGGAAGATCGCGGAAGAAGGTCGCAATCGACGTTTCGCCGTAGATTTCGTCAAAAATCTTCTGTGTCGCTACGGCAATGTCATCACCCGCATCGCGGTATTTGTTCATCAGTGCTGCGAGTACTTCAGAATCGACCATCGCGCGCGGCTGAAGCGGGGCGTGATTTTCCCAAACGGCGTCAACATTGGTGATGATGCCATTATGAACGAGCACTGTATTGTCGCGCCAAATCGGCTGATTGTTTGCGTCAATACCCTGCACGCCGTTCGTGACGAGGCGGGAGTGGCCGATTGTGGCTAAGCTCTCTGTGTCATTGCGCTTGAAGAAGCCTTCAGCACCGCGTTCGACTGTTTTCTTATACTCCGGCTGGCGCAACATTTCTGAGGCTGACAGAGAGTCTTTGTGAATGTAAATTCCGGTTTCGTCGCACATGGCGATGCCGGCGGCTTCTTTGCCGCGTGTTTCGGACAGCTTAAAAAGCTGACGGATAGAATCGTCCCATTGGTTAGCGGTTAAACCGCCGTCTTTATAGGTGACCAGTCCAAAGATGCCGCACATACGGTATACCCCTGAAAATTAAAGTTAGCGCCCGTCGGCTCAACGAGCCGCTTATCGGCGCTCTCCCTATAGGAATTGCCGCTCAAGTAAAGCATCGGTGGCGGGGTGATCACCGTTGTGCCAATCTTGTACAATATCCGTGCGTAAGACGCGGTTTATGCGCCCTATTAAGGGAAAACGCTGCGATATTCTGCGTTGCAGAAGTTTGGGGAGGCTGTATTGACGATTGCGCCTTATCAAAGGCCGGGGCCAAAAGATAAATCTGAGAGTGACCTATGACTGATGCTTCTAAATCGGAGCTCCCAACGCCGCTGACTGTTGGGGTAATTGGATTCGGAATCATGGGGCAGGGCATTGCCCATGTGTTCGGTGTATCCGGCCATAAGGTCATCGTCATGGCGCGGAGCCGCGAATCTTACGAGGCCCGTTTGGTGAACTTTGAACGGTCTGTTTCGAAAAGCCTGTCACGCTCTGAAATCGATATGACGGCGGAAGATATGCTGTCGCGTTTAAGTTACGCCGATAAATATGCGGATTTCCGCGGGGCTGATCTCGTGATCGAAGCAGTGTCCGAAGATGACATTGAAAAAGCCGCCGTGCTCGGCAAGCTTTGCGAAGCGTTGGATGACAAGACTATCATTGCGACGAATACATCGTCTTTCTCCATCACTCAACTGGCAGCCTGTACAGACCGTCCGGGTAAATTCATCGGCATCCACTTTATGAACCCGGCGCATATTATGCCGTTGGTGGAAATCGTTCGCGGTCTGACGACGGATGAAAGCACGCTCGATACAGTCACAGAATGGGTCGAGGGTTTGGGCAAGACGGTTGTCACGCCCGCCGACTCGCCCGGGTTTATCCTGAACCGCATTCTGATCCCGATGATCAACGAAGCCATTTACTGCCTGCATGAAGGCGGCGGGTCTGTTGAGTCCATCGATAAAACCCTGAAGGGCGCGGCGAACCATCCGATGGGGCCGCTGGAACTGGCGGATTTGATCGGTCTTGATACATGCCTCGCGATTATGCAAAAACTGCATTCCGGCATGTCCGATCCAAAATACCGTCCATGTCCATTGCTCATTCGTTACGTCGAAGCGGGCTGGCTTGGCCGGAAAACCAAAAAGGGCTTTTATGATTATAAAGCCCCGGGCCGTCCGGCAACGTGGCCTCTCTCCGTAAAGTCCAGCTAAGGCGAAACCCTTGCCTCTGCCGCGCTCTCCTGCCTACTCTTTAAACGATTGATCTGACTCTCATGGCAATTCCTGTAATCAAAATGGCGACGATTGGCTTGTTACCGTCACCGCTCAAAGCCTTCGTTTACCGCCTTGGCGGCGCGAAAATTGGCAAGGGTGTCAAGTTTGCGCCTTTTTCAGTTCTAACGGCGAAATCGATTGAAATCGGTGATGGCTGTAAGTTCGGCCTGTTCACTTTTATCAACGCGCGCGATTCAATTGTCATTGGCGACCGCGCTGCGGTGAACTCAATGGTCGCGATTGATACGGGTACGGTCGAAATCGGAGACGATAGCGTCATCATGGAGCAGACGGTTATCGGCGGCATGCTGACATCGCGCTCCGCCATTAAAATTGGCAAGCGTGTCAAAATTTTCCCCTACTGCTTCATCAACCCGACAGAGCCGATCACAATTGATGATGATGTCGGCGTCGGTGGCTCGACCTATATTTTCACCCACGGAACATGGAAAAATGTGCTGGAAGGATATCCGGCGGCGTTTGCGCCTGTTCATATTAAGGCGCGTGTTTGGTTGCCGTGGCGCGTGTTTATCATGCCGGGCGTCACCATTGGCGAAGACGTGATTGTCGCCGCACCATCCACCGTGACCAAAGATATTCCGGACGCTTCTGTCGCCTTTGGGTCTCCGGCCAAAAGTCGCCCTTATCCGTCGAAACCTTTGGAGGCAGGGCAGAAGCTAGAAAAACTGCACGAAATTTTCACCGAATTCAGCGATTTCGAGCGCTATAAAGGCGAGACGTGCGAAACGGGTGAGCTGACTGAGACAGGCTTCACCGTAGCCCATAGCCGCGGCAAAATTGTCGTCAATATGAACGCTGACGGCCATGATGACGCTGCGGTCCTCGTCAGCATCGCGCCTATTGAAGACGCACGCCGTAAAGCCCTCGAAACCAATGGAACAGTCTGGTTTGATACGGATGTGAACGAGGCAAAACTGAGCAAGGACCCTGTTGCGATTGCCGCGTTCGAATTTATGGGTCGTTACGGTATTCGGTTTGATCGTGGGCCTGGGCGGTAGACCGGGCCTCTCTCGCATGAAATTTGCAAGGCCGCTTACATAATCCGATTTGACCGCTCAGCTGTGATCTCTGCCCCTGATGGGGAACGGGCGGGCGTTCAAAGGGTTACCAGTTTTAAATCCTACAGCAGCGCTGGACCTCTGGTGCTGTTCGTTCGGCGATGTTAAGTTACCAACTGATTACACTTGAGGAATTCCAAATGCGTATCTGGACTTTACTACTGATGGGCGGCGCGCTGTCCTTTACGGCGGCCTGTGAGCCATCCGCGAACACCAACTCTGGCGATAGTGGCTCCGTCACGATTACGGACGAGACAACTGAAACGACGATGCCAGAAGTCGTCGAACCTATGCCGGTTGAGCTGGTCAATGCAGCCTATAGTGGCCGGCTTGAATTTCGCGATAATATGGGCCGCGTCATTGAAATGGACGCACCATTGTCACTGTCGATTTTGGATCAACTTCGGGCTATGAGTTTTTCCGGGTCCGGCGTTAACGCTGTCCTGGCGCAAGCGTCAGACGCTATGGATATGAGCAATGTCGCTGAAGTTCGCGGTTATTCCGAAATCGTGGGTCTACCCGATGGGCAACCTGATCCGCGCTTGGGCGTAACGCTCCACTCTGGGTTGGTTTTCGTGAAACGCGGCGATGCGCTGATGGGCATGAACCATTCTATGGATTGGAATGCGGCAACCGAAAATGTAGAAATCACCGTCTCTCCGGTTGGCTTCGCGCCGACAGACATGAGCCTGATGACCCACGGTAACATCCGCGAAGATGTTGCGCCAAGCGACATTATTCCTATGGCCGGTAATTGGAACGGAAACAGCTATGTCGTCGCCAATGGCCGCGGCGGTGACGAGCGTTATCAATATACATTGATCCGCGTCACGGACCCAGCAACGGGTGAAGTCTTGGACTTTAACGGTCCGGATAATTTCCAAACCTATCGTTAGGTTGCGCGGCACATCATTCAGCCGTGAATGATACGGTTTACCGAAACCCGGGCGATAAAGTCGCCCGGGTTTTTTCGTGGCTTAATCTGCCTGAAACGAAAGTAGGCCGCGACGGTTCGACTCGACAGTGAGGTCTGCGAACGTTAGTCTACTTAAGATTACATCCTTGTCGTCGAGGTATGGCGACAATACTTAAAGACTGGATTTGAGTGCCTACTCAGCATGCCCGCGCGAGGCGCGGTCCGCTTTATACGCATAGAATAAACATAAGAGGCCCACGCGGAAAAACTGCGTGAGGGCTCGGAAGACCCAGATACAAGCCAGCTGAAAGGCTCCGTCATGTATAAGCCATTTTCGTTCGACTCTCTCCTAACGCTCCCGCTCGCGTTGCAGGATTATGACGATAGTGTTTTCGGGTTTGGTCAGGCTTTTGGGGTTGATACAATTGTCTTAAGCCAGATTGATCTATTCAGCGCAAAGCCGACGGGACCTGTGTTTGCATTGATCCAAGGAACGGACCAGCCGGAAACTTTGAACGGAACTGAAGATGACGATGTAATCCGCGGTCGTGATGGCAACGACACGATCTACGGTAATGGCGGAAATGATCAAATTTTCGGCGACAACGATAATGACACACTCGTTGGCGGCGCGGGCAATGATGTCATTGATGGCGGCGCCGGAAATGACATCCTACATGGTAATGCGGGCGTCGACTCTTTCACGGTCTCCAGCGGCACGAATGAAATCTATGTCGATGTTTTCGATATTTTGGACGGCGGAACGATCACGGGCGGCACGGGGTTTGACACGGTTTACGTCCAACTCGACACGGGTATTGCCGGCGGAAATCGCCGCATTATTTATAATATCGACGCCGCCTCACAGATTGACCGTTATGTAGGGACCGATTTGGCTGAAACCGTCGACGCCTCTGCGGCCAGCACAGCGGTTTTCCTTTATGGCTATCAGGGCCAGGCGACAGCGAACGGCAGTGTCGGCGATATTTTGATCGGTAGTCAATTCAACGACACAATATATTTCAGCAGTGATGTCGCTAGCGTTCGTGGCGGCGACGGGATTGATTCCGTTTTTTTCCAACAATCTGCGGCCGGACAAAATGCGTCTTTTGACATGGGTGTTTCTGAAATTGAAATTGCGACGGGCGGAAGCGGCAATGATGTTTTTGATGCGCGAACGCAGGTCAATGACGTCAAAATTTTCGGCGGTGACGGGAATGACATATTGCTTGGTGGTATGGGAGTTTCGGAAATTCATGGCGGCAACGGCAATGACGATTTGAGGGCAGGAACAGGCGCGAGCCAGGAAATATTCGGCGATGCGGGTGATGACATCATCATTGGCAATTACGTGACGTTACCTGGATCCGTGGATATTTATGGCGGCACTGGGACAGATACTCTTGTGATGACCGGTCAATCTTTAGCAGACTACACAATTGAATATTTAACGGTGGGTTTTCAGGATTTTAAAATCACCAATGATAATGGCGGAGAGCTCGATTATGTGACCGACGATGTCGAAATTTTCCGCGTCAATGGGCAATCTTTTGCAATCAATGGCCTGCAAATAACAGGGCTAACACTGACAGGTGATGCGGCGGCGAATACGCTTAAGGGGTCGGACGCCAATGACACAATAAATGGCGGTGATGGCAATGATATTATCAATGCGCGCGGCGGAGGTGACACGATTGACGGCGGCGCGGGTAACGATACGATTACGGCGTCATCCAGCGCCAATCATAGCAATTTGATCACGGGCGGCTCTGGCAACGATACAGTTACAGATGCTGATTACGGCAGCTCCATTTATCTGCTGAGTGGGCCGCGTGCCAATTACACGGTGACATTCGATGCGAGTTTAGGCGCTTTGATTGTAACAGATAATGTCGGAACAGACGGCACAGACACACTCGTTGGGATGAAGACACTCAGCTTCGCGGGCGACGATCACGCTGCGACATCATTTGCGGGTGCGATTGGCAGCACGTCAGGGGAAACATTAACCGGCACAGCCGGCATCGATACGATTTATGGTTTGGGCGGCGAAGATATACTCAACGGGGCTGCGGGTAACGACACGCTCTTTGGCGGTGATGGCGACGATGACCTGTTCGGTGACGGTGACGATGACACCCTCATGGGCGGGGGAGATGATGACAGTCTTTTCGGGGGTGATGGCAATGACATGCTCTTTGGTGGGAGTGGCCATGACAAATTGAATGGGGGAGATGGGGACGATTATTTGGATGCCGGCACAAGTGGCGATAATCCATTTGGACGCGATGAGCTTCGCGGTGGAAACGGTAACGACACAATGATTGCCGGAACGGGGTTGAACATAATGATCGGTGGCTCCGGAAATGATATTTACGACATTTCAAAAACAGCATTCTCGGTGACAATTACTGAAACCGCGGGTGAAGGAACAGATGTCCTTAAACTCGGCGATGGAATCAATGCCGGAAATCTTTCACTCGCCTTGATCGGAAAGCAAGGCAGGCTTTCCGATTTCTACTATGACCTGGTAGGAACCTATAACGGTCAGACGTTATTTAGTGTGAGGAGCGAGTCTGCGGACATATCAACCTTTACGGGAGAACCTCTCAGCTACATAGGTGTTGAGACCATCCGCTTTGCAGACGGCAGCGAACTATCAGTTCAAAGTATAACCAATTTTACGGGCTCAGCGGTTAGAGTCGGCGATGGTGCTTGGACCATGGTGGGCAGTAGCGGGAACGACACGATTACTCATACGGGAGGCTCTGCAGTTCGAGCTTCAATTGTCGACGGGCTTGGCGGAAATGATGTCATTTATGGGCTAGACAATAATTTGGAAATATTGCGCGGCGGTGCCGATAATGATGTGATTTTCGGCAATGGCGGCGATGATAGAATTGAAGGTGGCACCGGCAATGACACGCTATATGGCGGTGCGGGGGCGGACACAATTCTTGGTGATGATGGTGATGACTATCTCTATGTCGATGCGGCGGACACGCTGAGAGGCGGCAGCGGGTATGATACTGTCATTGTTCAGGATCTTTATGCATCGGGGGTAACGATTGACTTAGGCGAAACAGCGATTGAACGTGTCTTGGGAACGAATGTCGCTGACACACTCAATGCGTCAACAGCAAGCGCAGGCGTCACGCTTTATGGTTTTGCAGGGGCCGATACACTGATCGGCTCGGCGCAAACGGACTATCTATTCATTGATGAAGACGATGTAGAATCCGGGCAGGTCGACGGCAATGGCGGTTATGACTGGGCCTATAATAATTCATCCAGCGCCGAGAGCGGGGCGTTCACCGTCAATATGGCGGCGCTAGAAATCGAAGGCTATTACGGCACATCTGATGCCGACGTGGCGGAGATTGTCGATGCGTCCGGCGTGGCGACCTCTGTCACGATTTACGGCAATGGCGGCGCGGACCAGCTGACGGGCGGATCAGGCGGCGATTATATTTATGTCAATTCCGGTTTCACATCCGCCCAAGGCGGCGCGGGCTATGATTATATTATTTACAATAGTTTCGACGGATCGGGCCTGACGTTTAATCTCGGCGTAAACGGATTTGAAGGCGCGGTCGGACGGGGCGGTAATGATGTGTTCGATGCATCGACAGTCACAGTCTCGACCTCGCTCTATGGCGCGGGCGGGAATGACACGCTGATCGGCGGATCGGCGACGGATTACCTCTACGGCGACGCTGGGAATGACACTTACACGGGCAACGCGCACTTTGATTATTTCCTCCACGACAACACGTTCGGCGCGGACACGATCACAGACTTCACCCAAGGCGAAGACGTGATGATCATCCGCACGGCGGGCGTCGCGTCTATGGCCGATATTGTGTTCACGCAGGACGGCGCGGACGCGCTCCTCACAATGGGCGCGAACTCAATCCGCCTCACGGGCGTGACAGCGGCCAATCTTGTGGCGAGTGATTTCATCTTTGCGCCGACAAGCGCAGAAGCGCCGGAGACAGGCCCAGATCAACAGGCGGCTGAATTCACTGACTTGGAAGCGGGCATATCACAGGACGTCGTTGAAACGTCTGAGGACGCGGTGGTATATCCCCACGTCACCGAAGCGGATGACGCCGACAGCTTGTCCTTTGATGGGAATTGGATGTGGGCAGATGGGTTTGACGGCAGCTTGCTTTAAAGATGATGTTCACGACCCGCGAAGAGGCGCCGCGCTTAATCTATGCGTCACAGACGTCGAATCTGCATTAAACTTCTGTTAAAACAACGCTTGCGTCATCAATTCAGATTGATCTCTCTACTTTAAAGAGAGATAGTTAGACGGGAGATGCGTTTCCCAAGAGGTTGGATGAATCTGCCGTCAAAGTTTGAGGCGCGAAGATGATACGTTTGACCTCGGCAAAGACCGGAGCGTATCATGGCGATTACATATTCATCGACACTGACTGAAATCACACGGGTTGCCGATCCGCTTTCGGCAACGGGCGGAGAGCTAGCGTCCGTGGGGGGCAACGCCACGTTGACCCTAAGCAATGGTTACACGGTGACCTCCCGCGCGGAGATATTCTCCAATAGTTCCACCATGTATGGGCAAGTTTATGACGACAATGGTGTCGCCGTTGGAGTTGAGCACCGGTTTGCCAGTGCGATAACGGGGCCTGGCGGCGGTGTTTTTGATTTTAAAATGGTCGACCTTGGGAACGGTTTTTTCGCCGAGTCTGCGACGAGCGACGCTTATAATGATAGTAATGATAGCCTGTCAGTCAGTGTCTATAACTCCGTCACGGGAACTTACGTCAGCGGCTTTGGCGTTTACCGATCCGGCGGAGAAGTTGATTTTTATAGCCTGCCGGGCGGCGGGACCGCTTTCACTTATAGTTTTCAAGCGCGAACAGGGCAGGGCGATCCGTTCCTCGCGCATTGGGGTTTTATTGATGAAGATGGTCGGGTTGTTTCGGCCAATATTCCGGGGACTTTAATCACCAATGTTCTGGAACAAGTCGCGATTGGGGATAGCCATATCGCGATTTACGACATTGTCACCGACGGATCGACAGGGGCAGATTCTGTTCAACTGACGGTTTATAATACCGATAATTCTGTCGCTTTTAATGCAAGCTTGGCAGTAAGCGATGGCTCGGATATTTTAACGCCGGACATGACGTTCCTTGGCGGCAACCTCTTGGCTTTCACTTACGAGATAGACGGACGTTCCGGTTCATTCGCTCGGATTTATGATGTGGGCGGCAATATCGTTTCAAATTTCACGTTTGACCCGGCATTTGGAACGGTCGTTGAAGTCGGCTTGGCGGATGTGGTTGGCGGGAAATCGACCTTTGTTGCACTTTTCTCTGACGGCATGACGCGGCAGTTTAGCTTTGAATTGGGCGCTTTGGTTGGCGATGGCGCAGATGATGTCTTCTTCGGCACTTCCGGTGATGATATCATGCAGGGCAATGGCGGGAATGATACGTTCAAATTTAGTGGCGCTAATGACGTCTTTGATGGCGGCAGCGGCACCGACACAATTGATTTTTCCAATGCGACATCCGGTCAAATCGTGTCTCTGCGCGACACTCGCGCGGACGGCGGTAATGAAGCGGCGATCAGTATCGAAATCGGTATCGGCTCTGACTTTGCCGATGTGATGGTCGGGAGCAACAATGCTGACACGCTCTTCGGCGGCGACGGCAATGATTATATCTATTGGTCAACGGGTGCTGACGTTATCGACGGCGGCGCGGGCTCTGATACTTATGTCTTATTCGGCCGCCCCGTTAATGGCGGTCCGGTCACGCAAGCGTCTACGGGCGCGTTTGAAACATTGGTCGATTTGGCCGGAGAACGACTCAGCTTTGCGCATTATAATGATCCGTCACTAAACCCATCGACGATTGTTATTCAGAATATCGAAAATTTCACGGGCTCGGATAGCTGGGACACGATCTTGGGCACCACGGGATCCAACACGCTCAACGGCGGCGGCGGTAAAGACACGATTTATGGCGGCACGTTTGGGCTGGATGTTCTGACGGGCGGAACAGGCGAAGACGTCTTTGTCGTCGCGCCGCGTGCCTATGCGCATGAGCCAATTATCCATAATGTGACTAATAATACGACGCGTATCACGGACTTTGAAATCGGCGTCGATAAGATTGATCTGGGCGGTCAAAGCGGAACCTATGCAGCGTTCGTTCGGAGCCGCGCAGAAACTGGAATTGCAGGCATCACGGATGATGGCAATGGCAACGCTGTGCTAGAAATTAGCATGTCGACCAACGGGAGCGTCCTCACCGACCGCATCATTATAGAAGGGGTCGCCGCCTCGGATTTATCGACGTCAGATTTTATTCTACCTGCCGTATCGCCCAACGGGTCATACGAGATCATCAATAATGTTGTGACGGGATCGAGTTCGAACGACGTCATTGATCTCAGCGGCTCAAGTGTGGGTTATACGGGAATCATCGGCAATGGCGGTGACGACACGATCACCGGAACCGAGTTTAATGACTCAATTGGCGGCGGTGGGGTTTATCTCTCATACCTCAACTCTGACGACAATGGGAATGACATCATCCACGGCGGCGGGGGGAATGACACGATCCTCGGCGATTATGGCGATGACGAGCTGTTTGGTGATGCGGGCAATGACGATATTTACGGCGGCGGCGGCATTGATAATATGTATGGCGGCGACGGCGATGATACGATCAATTTCGAACTGACGGACATCCAGGGCGGCGCAACCATCCAAGGCGGTGCGGGTTATGATACGGCCTATAACCGTCAAGGGTTTGAAAGCGGTCCAGCAAGTGCAGCGCCCATCTCATTCGACATGACGGCAAATGGATTCGAGCGTTATTTTGGTTCTGCAGGCGCAGAAACAGTCGATGGACGTGGGTCAACGGCGGATCTGGTCATTAATACGAACGGGGCGAGTGCGGGCCGTATCATTGGATATGAGCCCGACCCTAATGTCCCTTATGTCGATACGGTGTATGGCGGTTCAGGGAATGACACAATAACGAATGCTCACCGCGTTTATGCCGGCGCTGGCGATGATGTGGTGACCGCATTTGGAAATGATTATGACAATATAAGAGGCGGCGAAGGGCAGGATACACTCTATATCAACACTGTGGACGGGTTAGACCTTGTTAACATGGAGTTTGAAACGGTTATTCTGAAGTCGACCCATTCTACAGTAACGCTTGATGCAACAGGTATTTCTCATGCAATTCGGCTCGTGGGCGGTGGCAGTCACGATAGTCTAATCGGAGGCGGCTTTGCCGACACGCTCGAAGGCAATGACGGTACCGATACGCTCAATGGGATGGGGGGGGACGACATCCTCATTGGCGGGGACAGTGACGACACAATCAATGGCGGTGACGGCGTTGATGTGGCGGTCTTCGCCGGCAACTCAGCGGACTATGTGATTTCTGAAAGCAACAATGGTCTCGTGACTGTCGATCACAATGGAGCCGAGGGAACCGATACGCTGACCAGTGTCGAAATTCTTCGTTTCGCAGACGGCGATTTGGACCTCAGAGCGACTGCCCCGAGCTTTACAGAGGCGGCTGACGTGGCGTCCGGCACGTTCAGAAGTGAAACGATGAACGGGCTTGGCGGCAATGATGTGATCCGCGGCCTAGCGGGCAATGATACGATTATTGGCGGCGCCGGAAATGACTCGATTTATGGCGGTGCGGGCGGAGATTTCCTCTCTGGCGGAATTGGCGATGACTATCTTTATTTTGACGCGGCCGATGTCAGTTCGGGCAGTCTGTCCGGCGGCAGTGGATATGATACTGCCATCGCAGAAAACCTATATGGCGCAGCGATTGATATCAGAAGTTTTGGTGCATCTGGAATTGAGCGTATTTTCCTAACGCATCAAGATGATGTCGTTGATGGGTCGGATTCAACGGCTAACCTGACCGTTTACGGATTTGGTGGTTCGGACACGATCCTGACAGGGTCCGGCGATGATTATATTTTCTTCGATCATCAAGACTTGTCTGGCGCTGGCGGTATTCGAGCAAATGCGGGCTATGATTGGCTGGTCAATAATTCCTCATCGTCGGATAGTGGAACTTACACGATCAATTTGACGACATTTCAGGCCGAAGGTTATTATGGAACTGCGGATGCTGACGTTATCGAAATTATCTCGGCGGCGGGAACCTCGGCATCTGTCACGATCTATGGCAATGGTGGTGCGGACCAAATTACGGGTGGGTCGGGTGACGATTATATTTACGTCAATTCGGACACGGCGTCCTATGTCGGCGGCGCGGGCTATGACTACCTGATCTACAATACGTTCGATGGAACTGGCCTAACGGTCAATTTGACCGCGACAGGGCTCGAGGGCGCGGTGGGCCGCGGCGGTAATGATACGTTCAATGCGTCGGGCAATACAGTGTCCGCTTCGCTTTATGGCGCGGGCGGGAATGACATTCTGATTGGCGGGTCGGCGACGGATTATCTTTACGGC
>Ga0189291_100064_pt1 | contig 156529 bp, 146 predicted proteins | sample UW1redminimetaG_FD_130331 | JGI IMG/M metagenome (GOLD analysis project Ga0189291, IMG submission 130331) | Marine microbial communities from the Costa Rica Dome - UW179B-red mini metaG | ecosystem: Environmental > Aquatic > Marine > Oceanic > Photic zone | place: Costa Rica: the Eastern...
ACACCATCAAACAACGGCGCTTGCAATACCGCAAAGTCGCCGCATAATATCAACAACAAAGATGGACCAAATCATCTCGTAGATCAGACAACCATCTGTCTCAAATACCCTGAACACGGACAGTCAGCAAGTAGCTCATACTAGTTTTTCGGTAGCTACTTCCGCTCACCTGCAATCAGCCATTGAGCGATTGCTTGAGAACCTGATCGGCGTTACTTATGCCAACGAGTTGAGAGAGCTACGGCGGCAAGAGCTCTTGCTTTTACTCCAGTCCGACGCCACTGCGGTTCTGCTTTTTGATGGCTCAATCTCAGGCAAAATTGGAAATCTAGTACGCAATTATCCAGACAGGGAATGGACGCTTTCCCTCATATCCCGCGAATTGGCCATCGCGCCCTCGACACTGCGGCGCAAATTGCGAAATGAGGGCATGAAATTCACGGAAATACTGAGGGAACACCGACTTGGAGTGGCTCACCAGATGCTGCTGGATGGAGCATCATCATTCGAGGCACAAACGCTATCGGGTTTTCGGTCGCGCTCGCATTTCGCTAAACATTTCAAAAATCGTTTTGGTAAATCTCCCGCTAGAGTCTGAGCGTATGTAGGCTATCGATTTTACCGCATGTGTTAATCGAAGCAGAAATTTCGCTCTCAGCTTGAATGATATTCGACCATCGCACAACATTCGCAGATTTGGGCTCAGAGCAGTCTTTCGAAAATTCATGCTGCATTCCAAATTAGGTCAAAAATGCTTGACGTTTGAGTCAGCATTGCTTGGCGGGCTCCGGCCATTCGCCTTGGTTTTGCTGACTGCCTGGGTCAGAAACGTGTGACGTTCCACAATAAGGGCGCGCCTCTCTAAGAGGACAAACGACACTTTGGTCTAAAATGTGACCATTGGCCAGAATTGGGTGACATCTAACATGAAGATAATGGTGCACCGGGGAAGATTCGAACTCCCGACCCCTTGATTCGTAGTCAAGTACTCTATCCAGCTGAGCTACCGGTGCATTTATGACGGTGGGTAGTGGCTACCCTCATCAGTGTGGCAAAGGCATATACCGCGTTGATTTGGATTGCAAGTGCCTCATTTATATCTTTTTTGTTTTTTGTCGCTTTTTCTAGTTTGACCACGCTTATCGTGGTTTCCTAGACCTTTGCTGTGGGCAACTCGATGGAGAAGGTGGTGCCCACTTCTGTGTCTAAATAGGCAAGGCGCCCGCCGTGAGATTCTGTTATTTCTTTGGCAATGACCAAACCAAGACCAGTGCCCCCGGCCCTGCCCGAGCCGTCAAAAGCAACAAACAGGTTTTCTTTGGCGCGTGGTGGCAAACCCGGCCCATTGTCGCTGATCATAATTTGATAGCAGATTGGCTGCTCTTCTAGCCTAATTGCTACGCGTTTTGGGGTTTCATTACTCTTATAGACTTCGAGCGCCTCACGGGCATTTTTCATGATGTTTATGAAAACCCGCGATATCTGGTCTGGATCAACATTGATGACCACGTCATCAGGAATGTCATTTTCAAATACGATTGAAGGGTGAGAGCGCACGCCAGCATCAATGGCCGATTCGTCAATCAGGGCGCGCAAATCTACATGCATGAATTTTGGTGGAATGGTTTTTTGCCGTCCGTAATCAAGCACGGACTGCGCAAAATTGATGGCACGATCAAGCGTTGTGACCAAGCGAGGCGCGAGGCGTTGCACCTGCGGGTCCTCAAGCGTTGCCACTTGATCAGATAGCATTTGCGCCGCGCTTAATGTGTTGCGCAGATCATGGTTGATTTTGGCCACTGCTAACCCAAGGTCGGCAAGGTGCTGTTTTTGCCGCAACATGGAGAAAATATCTTGCTCCATCATCGCCAACTCACGCTCGGCTATGCCCACTTCGTCCTTACGATTTGAGGGCACGATGATGCGGTTTGCATCTTCCGGTGTTTTGCGGAAGGCAATCATATTCTGCGTCATGCGGCCAATTGGACGCACCAGCAACCGATTAAGGAAGAAGAAAATCGCCGCTGCGGTGGCAATGGCAACCAAAAGAGATAACCAAAAGATATTGCCCGAATAGGTCAGCATTTCTTGGCGCAATCTGGCTTCGCTCATCAACACCTCAACCACAATATCGGGCGCGCCTGTGGGCGACCCAATGATGCGCATGGTGCGGTCACTGCCGTTGATAATGACATCCAGTGCCCCAGCAATGAGCGCCAACGATTCTCTTTGTCTGGTGTCCGCCCCAACCACTGCAACGGGCATGGGCATGTCCAACCGCTCGATCAATTGCGATTTATCATTCATACGCACAATCAACGCTTCAGCCTGTGCGGCTTTAAGCAAATTGTTGATCATGTCTGGGGTAAGGTCCATAGCGTCGGGCACGGTTTCGATGACACGCGCAGCAACGCCTGCAACTTGCACCCGATCATCCAACCAGCGGATGCGGAAATTGGCGACCGACGGCAGGTAAATCACAACTTCGACAATCATGATCATAGTGACAATCATGGTGATGAGTTTGATCGACAAACCAAAACGGGCGCGCTGATATGGCTGATTCTGAGGTACTGACATAAGGGACTATAATCCGATGTGGATCAGCCGAACAAACGGTTTAATGCGATAAGCCACTTGAGCACTGGGTTGTCTAACTTGTCCCTATAGAATTCTATGCTGATCCGTTTGGTGACCTCAAATAACGTTGGATATGGCGACACCATTTTGGTAAAGGCGCCAATTTTCATGCCGTTGGCGATAGCGAAGGCATACATGTTGATCAGTTCATCCGCATGCAGGCCCACCGCACCAGCGCCTAGGATTTTGCCGGAATTGTCGGTGAGTACTTTCAGCAAACCGTCGGTTTGGCGTTCGGCGCGGGCGCGATCATTTTCATCAAAGCTCCAACGTAAAACACGAAACTTGTCGCCATATTTCTCGCGGGCTTCGTCTTCGTTCATGCCCACCTGTGCGATGGCGGGGTCCGTGTAAGTCGCCCACGGAATGATTTGGCGGTTTTGTTTCACCGGCAGTCCAAACAGCGCGTTGCGCACCACAAGCCCAGCCTGATAACCAGCCACATGGGTGAATTGCAGACCGCTGGCGACGTCACCAATGGCATAAATCCGTTTGTTTGAGGTTTTAAGGCCATCATTTATGGTGATTCCGCGCTTGGTGTGCTTCACCATCGCCGCTTCCAAATTGAGCCGCTCAATATTTGGCACGCGACCCGCGGCAACCAACAAGTGGGTGCCCACCAAGAATTCCATTTCCCCATCGGGGTTTTCGATCTGCACGGAAATTGCGCGGGCTTTTTTGCTGACTTCAACAACTTTTGTGTTGGCGCGGATGTCAACGCCCTCACGCCGAATGTGGCGCAAAGCAATGTCGGCAAACTCGCGGTCGTCTTTGGCTAATGGTTCTGCCATTTCAACAACCGTGACATTGCAGCCCAGTCGTTGATGGGCTTGGGCAAGTTCCATGCCGATGGGGCCGCCGCCAATAATAATGAGTTCTGAAGGCTTGCGGCGCTGTTCAAAAATTGTTTCGTTTGTGAGATAGGGCGCATCGGCCAAACCAGGCACTGGCGGCACCATGGGCCTGGAGCCCGTGGCGATAACAAAACGGCGGGCGCGGATTTGTTCGTTGCCCACTTGCACGGTACGCTTATCGACAAAGCTCGCTTCGCCTTTAATTACATTTACGCCCAAGCCGCGAAATCGTTCAACCGAATCGTTAGGGGCAATGCCGGCAATGACTTCTTTGATGTGATCATTGATGCGGCCAAAGTTGGGTTTTGGCTCCTCCGCCTGAATGCCGAATTCAGGCGCGGTGCGCATCAACTGGGCACGAGTGGCTGCTGCAATAAGCGCTTTGGAGGGCACACAACCAGTGTTAAGGCAATCGCCGCCCATTTTGTCGCGCTCGATCAACACAACTGACGCGCCCATTTGCGCGGCAGCGGCGGCGACGGTTAATCCACCAGAACCAGCACCAATGACACAAAGGTCAGGTTTCAAATATTCGGCCATAAAAAGTCGCCCTTTGGTTTAACTGGTGGCATTATTCGCACGAAATCGTTTGATCACAATAGGCATGAGGGAAACAAGACCTAGCGCTGAAAATGCAATAAGCAACTGAGGTGTGACCAAATCGCTTGGTGCCAGTGAGACACCACAACTTGCCTGCCCTGCAGCCGTGCAAGTTGCAAAAGCTTGTGCTTGTGCCTCAACCAAAGAAGCGATTCCTTCACCTGCATATGCGTAAGCAAATGTGCCCGGTGCGATACCAAACAGCGTCGTCCAGAAGAAAATTCTAAACGGCACCCCAAGAATCGCTGGCACGATGTTGACCAATGTGAAGGAAAAAGCTGGCACGAGGCGCAAGAACAACATGTAGTTTACGGCATCATCCTGCATGCCTTTGCGGATTTTTTGTACGAATGGGCTGGCACTTTCGCGCATCTGTGCCCCTAAGGAGGTGCTGGTTACCCAGAATAGAATGGACGCACCGATTGTTGCTGAAAATATCGTCAAAAGGCCTGCAACCCACCAGCCAAAGAATATGCCGCCCGATATGGTGAGCACCCATGCAGCAGGGAAAGACAGCGCCACAGCAACAATATAAATTACCGCATACAGCGCAATGGCGATCAAAAAGTTGTCGGCAATATAAGACGTTAGGGCATCAAAGTTTTGCACCAATGCCTCAAAAGACAAGACTTTATAAGCCCCGGTGGCGGCGATCGAAGCAATCAGAATCACAAAGATTGCCAGAGGCAGCCATCGTCGCAATGATTTACTGCGCTTGGGTTTTTCCTGTTGAGGTTGCATTTTGGTCCGAACCTATTGATCAAGTTGGCTCACCATAACGCCATTTACGCAAAAGGTCTTATAGGTTCACTTGAATTTGACGGGCCGTGAACACTGGTTCAATTCCGGTTGATCGGTTGAAGTACACTTTCGTGCTGAACAAGCGGATTCTTTCATGGCTTTGAGATTGACTTGGGCTGTCAATTTGCCTATACACCGCCCAACTCCGCCGCAATTCGTGGCGCGAATGCATTTTTGCATGGCGTGCTACAGAGCGAATTGTTGGCAATTTGTAATTTAATTTCGAGAGGAACAGTGCCGTGAACGGCATTGTGGATGAGCAATGAAGCGTACCTTTCAGCCTAGCAATCTTGTGCGTTCTCGTCGTCACGGTTTCCGTGCGCGTATGGCGACAAAAAATGGCCGTAAAATTTTGAACGCACGCCGCGCACGCGGTCGTAAGCGTTTGTCTGCGTAAGAATGTACTCGTGACCCGATGGATTTACGTTGGGTTGAAGCATTTGCAGGTGGTTCTATGCGCCGTCTAAAGCATCGGGCGCAGTTTTTACAAGCCGCGCGTGGACTAAAATCGGTCCGCCGCGGCTTTGTGCTGCAAGCAATTCAGTGTGAAGAGGATGAACCCGGCATTGGGTTTACCGTCACTAAGCGTGTGGGCAACTCGCCTGAACGCAACAGAATCAAGCGCCGCCTACGCGCGCTGAGCGAAAAAACAGCGCAAAAGTTTCGGCCTAATTTCAACTATGTATTGATTGGGCGCAGAGAAGCGTTACATGAGACCTTTAGCCTTTTAGAAGAGGGCTTGGGCACAGCGATCGAAAAAATACACAATCCACGCAAACAACAAGTGGATACACGGGAGCGGAAAGCAAAGTCATGAATGGTGAAGGCCGCAATTACATTTTAGCGATCGGCTTGTCGATCTTGGTGTTGGTGGGATGGCAATACTTTGTTGCTGGCCCTCAACTGGAAAAAGCACAGCAGCAAGCACAAGTTGCTGCACAGCAAGCGGCGCAGGTTGATCCGAACGCTGATTTGCCAACGCCGGGCACAATTGCTTCTGGCGAGCAAGCAAGCACAAGCGCAGCGGCTATCACCGGCACTCGTGAAGACGTGATTGCTGCAACAGACCGCGTGAAGATCGCCACAGGCGCGCTTGATGGCTCGATCAACTTGGTTGGCGGTCGATTGGATGATCTACACCTCACCCATTATCGTGAGACGATTGAAGATGACAGCCCGATCATTACGCTGCTTTCTCCACAAGGCACCCCCGAACCCTATTTTGCTGAGCAAGGTTGGACTGCACTCGCGGGCTCAACCGTAACATTGCCTAAGCCAACAACCACTTGGACCGTTGAAGGCAATTCAACACTTGGTGCAAACACGCCGGTTACTTTGGTTTATGACAATGGCGAGGGTCTGGTTTTCAAACGCTCGTTTGAAGTTGATGAAAACTACCTATTTACAGTCAAACAAACAGTAGAAAACAATACCGCTGGCGATATTGCGCTCTACCCCTATTCATATGTGACCCGTCAAGAAACACCTCACACTTCAGGCTTCTTCATTTTGCATGAGGGTCCAATTGGTGTTTTGGGCGATGCGAATCTAATCGAACTTGCCTATAAAGACTTGGTTGAAGATAGCCGCAAGAAATTTGACGGCAAAACTGGCTGGCTTGGCTTTACTGATAAGTACTGGGCAGCTGCGGTGTTCCCAGAAGCGAACACACAAATCAACGCGCAGTTTGACTACAAGAAAACAGATGGCCGCGACACATACCGCGCAAGCTATGTGACCACAGAACCTACAGTGGTCGCTGCAGGTACAACAGCTGAGCACAAAAGCTACATGTTTGCTGGTGCGAAGGTTGAGAAAATCATCGATTCTTATGAAACGGGCCTTGGTCTAGATCGTTTGGAATTGTTGATTGACTGGGGATGGTTCCACTTTATCACCAAACCTTTGTTCTACGTCATTCGTTTCCTAAACGACATTTTGGGCAATTTCGGCCTCGCCATTTTGGCGGTGACGGTCATGATCAAAATTCTGTTCTTCTGGTTTGCTAATAAATCATACGCCTCTATGGCGGGTATGAAAAAAGTGCAGCCAGAAATGAAAGCGATTCAAGAGCGCCACAAAGAAGACCGCATGGCCCAACAGCAAGCCATGATGGAGCTTTATAAGCGTGAGAAAATCAACCCAATGAGTGGTTGCTGGCCAGTGCTTATTCAGATCCCCGTGTTCTTCTCGCTATACAAGGTGTTGTTCGTCACCATTGAAATGCGTCAAGCGCCGTTCTTTGGCTGGATCCAAGATTTGGCGGTGCCTGATCCTTCAAACTTGTTCAACTTGTTCGGCTTGTTGCCAGTTGACCCCACAAGCTTACCACTCATCGGCGGGTTCTTGGTTCTGGGTGCTTGGCCATTGATCATGGGTATCACCATGTTCGTGCAAATGCGTCTGAACCCACCACCAGCAGATGCAACCCAAGCTGCGATCTTTGCTTGGATGCCTGTGATCTTTACGTTTATGTTGGCAGGCTTCCCAGCTGGCTTGGTGATTTATTGGGCATGGAACAACTTCCTATCTATCTGCCAGCAGTATTTCATCATGAAGCGCCACGGCGCAGATGTGGATATCATCGGCAATATTCTGGCGACTTTCAAAAAGAATGATCCAGAGGGCGATCCGAAGTAATTTCGCACCCCTTTATGGTGTTGTGATCGCACAGACAATTGGTTATTAAAGCCGCGCTGAATTTTGGCGCGGCTTTTTTTTGGTTATCGCAAATGCTTGGACCAAACCCGGACAATCCCCCGCCACTTTCTGGCACAGATCAGCTGGTTTTCTTGAAGAACTTCATCACCCGCAACACAATCAGCGTCGGGGATTACACCTATTATGACGATACTGAGCATGCCAAATAGTTCGAAAATCGCAATGTTCTTTATCATTTCGACTTTGTTGGCGACCGGCTGATCATTGGAAAATTCTGCTCAATTGCAACCAATTGCCGTTTCATCATGAATGAGGCCAACCATTCACTCACCCCTTATTCAACCTTTCCATTTGCGATTTTCCAAAACGGTTGTGGTGAGATTGATATTTCCAAGACTGAGCAGCAAAGCCGCGGCAATATTGTTGTTGGCAACGATGTCTGGATTGGACGTGATGCGACTATTATGCCAGATGTGAACATTGGAGATGGTGCTATAATTGGTGCCAATGCCGTCGTTGCGAAAGATGTGGCACCATACGAAATTGTCGTTGGCAATCCAGCGGGAGCGCTTCGCAAGCGATTCAACCAAGAAACCTTCGATATATTGCTTAAGGTGAGATGGTGGGATTGGCCAAAAGAAATAATCACAAGGAATCTTGATGCGATCACGCAGGCAGACCTAGACGGAATGCGCAATGCGGTATAGACCGCTCAAATGAGTGAATTTAGCCCAAAAGAAATAGAAGCAGGTCGCCTGCTGTTTGCACGCCCTTGGCAGTTTGTGAAAGGCTGCGTGCGGATTGATGACTTGCCACCCGGTGACCGCTTGGAAATAGCGTTTGCTGGGCGCTCCAACGTGGGCAAATCGTCACTGATCAATGCGCTCACCAACCGAGTGAACTTGGCACGAACCTCAAATACGCCCGGTCGCACACAAGAGCTCAATATCTTTGAGGCTGACGATGCGCCGCTGCGCATTGTGGATATGCCAGGCTATGGCTTTGCAAAGGCGCCAAAGAAAACCGTTGAGAAATGGACGCGGCTCATCCATGCCTATTTGAAAGGTCGCGCGACCCTTCGCAGGGTCTTTGTGTTGATCGATGGTCGTCATGGACCAAAGGCCGCGGATGAAACGGTGATGAACGAATTGGACACTGCCGCCGTCTCTTATCAAATCGTGCTGACTAAAGCTGATAAGCCAAAAGCGGGTGAACTAGAGAAGGTCATCGAAATGACCCGAAGGATTGTTGCAAAGCATCCAGCCGCGCACCCAGAGATGATTGTAACATCATCTGAAAAGGACATTGGCATGGAAGAGTTACGGGCAACTATTTCTCGGTTTTAACCGATTTAGCCGCGCATCGAATATGGCGTTGCTAAGATACTTGAGTTTTTATGAAACTTGGCGTTTGTATTCTTTCATGAACCTGCGCAGGTCAGTCAGTGACATAGGTTTGGCGTAAAGGTAACCCTGTAAAGCGTCGACACCTAGGTCACGCAAAATCTGCGCTTGCTCTTTTGTTTCAACCCCTTCAGCCAATACTTCAATGTTGAGCGACTTCGCCATATCAATCATCGATTTGGTCAACCGGCGTTGGTTATCAGATTTGTCGATTGAAGCGACAAATTGCCGGTCAATTTTGACGCGCTTTGGTTGGAGGTTCAAAAGACCAACTATCGAAGCGTGCCCAGTGCCAAAATCATCGATATCTATATCGATGCCCATTTCCCTGATCTTGACCAAATTGGCTTCAACGGTTGTATCGCAATCATCTAAGAAGATTGACTCGAGTAGTTCAAATGTAATTTTTCCTGGTTCGATATCTAGCTCTCTCAAGCGGCGCGGCAGGTTTTCATCTCGTAGGCGTGGCGAGGAGATATTCACAGACGCATTTGCAATTCCCATTCCCCGCGCTTGCAGTTGCTTCATGTCTTTAAGAACTGCAACCAAAATCTCATGGTCAATGTCGTCGACTGCATTAATGTCTTCAGCCACTTTAAGAAAATCAAATGGGCCCAATAGGCCCTTATGTGGGTGCATCCAACGCGCCAACGCTTCAACCCCAATGATGTCGCCAGTGCGGGCATCGAGTTGGGGTTGATAGAAGGGAACGAACTGACCAAGCTCCAAGCCCCAAATAATCTCTTCCGATGTTTCGCGCGCCTTCACGATGCGGGCCTGTTGGTCATCCGAGAAAAATTCGAAGCAGTTTCGGCCCAGTTCTTTGGCGCGATAAAGAGCAATATCTGATTTGGTCAACAGGCTACTCAAGTCCGCTTCATCAGCTTTGACATATGCGATACCAATGCTCGCACCAAAACGACAAGATTGGCCTTCATACGTGTAAGGTAATTTGAGCGTTTCAATGATTGAATCTGCGAGCGAAGCGAGTTCTGCTTTGTCAAAGTTTCGTTCAAGAATGATAACAAATTCATCGCCGCCGACACGTGCGACGAAGTCATTTTCGTCCAAAGAACTGTTTAGCACCTTGGCCACATGTCGCAAAGTTGCATCTCCGGCCAAGTGCCCCAGCGTGTCATTGATTTGTTTGAAACGGTCCAAATCAACTGCAAACATGGCGACAATATTGTCGCTTTGCTCGCTCACCTTGTAATTCTCAATGGTCTGATCGAGAAAGCGCCGATTTGGCAACATCGTTAGCGGGTCATGCAGCGCAAGGTGTTTGATGCGTATTTGCATGCTTTCCAGTTCAACGTTCTTGCTTTCTGCCAATCGCTTAGCTTTAAGCAAGTCTTCGCGCATGTTTACATCTTCTGTAACGTCCCAATTCACGCCAATCATTTTTGGTTCGCCGTTCGCGGGGTGATAATATGCGCACCGAGATTGAATGTGACGGATTTCGCCCTGCGGCGTGACGATTTTGAACTCTACGCTCAACTGTGATTTGCGTTCTATTGCATTGTTAAATGATACGCTGACCCGCTCCAAATCGTCAGGATGCAAACTCTGTGTAAATGTTTCAGCTGATCGGAAGCAATCGCCACCATCATAGCCAAAGAGTAGGTTTGTACGTTGATCCCAAAACCGCTCACCTGTAGCAAGGTTTGCTTCCCATACGCCAATATCTGACGACGCAAGTGCAACATTTAGGCGCTCGGAAATTAGGCCGATCTTTTGTTCTCGTGTTGCCAATTCAATATTCTGGTTTTCCCGCTGACGCATGAGGTGTCCAGAATATGCGGTTGGTGCAAAGATCAATAATCCAGCCAGGAGCATTACAAGGCGCAACGATGTCATATCTGCAGCGCTTGCACGCCAACCACCTTTGGGGCTAGCCAGCAATTGCCAAGACCCGTTAGGCAATTGAACGTCAACTTTTACCGCTTTGCTGAAATCGTGGCCTTCTGGACCAAAAAAGACATCCCCCGACGCACCCAACGCATCTTTGCCCGCCAACGAAACATCGATTTGAAGGTTTTCGTCGGTTAATCCACTCGTCGCATAGAGCTTCTCAACGTCGATGACGGCTGAAACTATACCCCAGAAATGCTTGGAACCATCTGGATTATCGTTGAAAACAGGAAACCGACCAATGAAACCTTGGCCACCCTGAACAAGATTAACGGGCCCCGCCAAAATCAGGCCGCCACTATCCCTTGCGCGAAGTGCCGCTGCGCGTTGCGCTGCATTTTCATTGTAATTAAGACCAATGGCTTTTTCGTTCCCTTCGCGCGGGTAGATCATAGAAACGACCAAGTCTGGCGCTGCGGCAAGAATTGTGAGCTCCGCGTGCCCATCAAAAAGATTTTTCGCAAGGTTTTCAAACTGTTCCGGGGTCAAGTCCGGTTGGCCAGCAAGTACGGAAACAATGCCTTTTGCGAGTTGCAAATTGGAATTGATATTGCCTTCAAGTTGCGAACGCAGCAGGTTCGCCTGTCCGGTCACTTCTTGGCGCACAGATTGATCGTGGATTGATCGGCTTTGATATTCAGCGAATTGCCAAAAGCATATCGTTAGAACGAGCGAAATTATCGCTGGAAAATTCGTCGTGCTCCAGACGTGTGTTTTTAACCAATATATCAAACGTTCCAACATTGTAGTTTGGCTTGCCTAAAGCTAAATAAATTACTTTTGTATGCTACGAATGTAATGATTAAATATTAATTTAGCTGACCCTATTCAAAAACCGTCGAAAATACTCGGCCATTAGCTCATTGTCGTTTTGCGTGCCAACAGAAGCAACAGCGTCATCGCCTATATTCTTGTCGAATAATTGCCCAGACCGCAGCTTGTAAACAGCCTTGGCATAGTCATTGGCAAACTCAGGGTGGGCCTGAATGCTGATTGCTGCCCCATTGTCATATTCAAGGATTGCGTTGGGCGTAAATTCATTACTCGCGACGACCTTGCAATTCTTTGGCGGTGTGATGACTTGATCTTGGTGAATCACGTTAAACTGCATCTGGTCAGGCGCATCAGCCAAAAAACCCGAGTTTTTATCTACCGAGTAGGAATGGCGCCCTACGCCCCAGCCTTTTGATGATTTCTCAACAACGCCACCCAGTGCATCAGCCATAATTTGGTGCCCAAAGCACACGCCTATCATTGGTACCGACTTTGCGTAAGCTGCACGAATGAAATCACGGAAAGGGTTCATCCAAGGCGTATCGTCATATACTCCAAGCGAGGATCCCGTAATGATAAGCGCTTCAATATCATCCACATTGGGCAGTGGCTCATTCTCAACCAAGCTGACCGTTTCGAAGGTAAACGCACCGCCTCCATCGCCGATCAATTTGGCAAACATCTTGCCATAATTGTCGAATTTGTCTCTTAACGGTTCAGCCACCAGGCCCGTTTGAAACACCGTAACCTTCATTTCATATCCTTCTTAGCACGCGGATTGACGCCACCAATAATTTGATCAAATTTAGATTGGCCATATTTTTACGACCGAAGCAAGACAAGTGCAAAATTTTTGTTTATGGGTGATAAACGTTGGTGGAACCTGTGGGAAAATGCATTGAACATGGATAAAACAAAAGAAGCGGCCATTTTAGCTCAGGCATTGCCTTACATGCTGCGATACGACAATCGCGTTGTAGTTGTTAAATATGGCGGTCATGCCATGGGTGACCCTGAATTGTCTCGTGCCTTTGCGCGCGATATCGTGCTTTTGCGCCAGTCTGGCGTGATGCCAATTGTTGTGCATGGCGGCGGACCGCAAATTGGCAAAATGCTTGATCGGTTGAATATCACTTCAGAGTTCAAAGACGGCTTGCGCGTTACAGATCGCGCAACGGTTGATATTGTCGAGATGGTATTGGCCGGTGCTATCAACAAACAGATTGTGACCGCGATCACCCAAGAAGGCGGGCGCGCGATTGGGCTTTGCGGCAAAGACGCAGGCATGGTGCGGGCGAAAAAGCTGAAACGCACCTCAATGGACCCTGACAGCAACATAGAGCGCATTATTGACCTTGGTTTTGTCGGCGAGCCTGACGAAGTAAACCCAGAAATCCTGCACCGTTTGATTGGCGAGGAAATCATTCCTGTTATTGCGCCAATTGCAGCGGGCAAAAACGGCGATACCTTCAACATAAATGCTGACACCTTTGCCGGCGCCATTGCTTCTGCGATGGATGCAAAGCGGTTCTTGCTGCTTACAGATGTTGAAGGAGTGATGGATGGCGAGGGCGTGTTGATCCCTGATATGAACACCAACGCTGCGCAACAATTAATTGATGATGGTGTTGCAAAAGGCGGCATGATCCCGAAACTTGAGACCGCCATCAACGCGCTTGAAAGCGGCGTGCAAGGTGTCGTGATCGTGAACGGCAAAACCAAGCATGCTGTGCTGCTTGAACTATTCACCGAACATGGCGCGGGAACATTGATTCACTTGCCAGGTGTAATTGAGGACGACGACGATGCCTCTTTCTGACGTAAGGGCGTGGGTATTTGATCTGGACAATACGCTTTACCCGCGCACCTGCAGATTATTTGATCAGATTGACGTTTTGATTACCGCTTATGTGGCGGAAATCACAGGGCTTGACCCAGTGCCTGCGCGAAAGCTTCAAAAAGAGTTTTATCGTGAGCATGGCACAACTCTGCGCGGTTTGATGGCCACTCGGGATATCGATCCACTGCACTTTTTATCCAAAGTGCACGATATTGACTATTCGCCGGTCCAGCCTGACCCTGCGCTGATTTCGGCGATCAAAGCCCTTCCCGGGCAAAAGCTCATTTTCACCAATGCTGACGTTGGTCACGCAGAAGCCGTGATCGACCGCTTGGGGGGCAATGATGTTTTTGACGGTATTTTTGGCATTGTGGAAGCTGATTTTGAGCCCAAGCCCTTCCGGGGCCCTTACGAAAAGTTCCTAAGGGATCATGCTGTATCTGCCACCAGCGCGGCGATGTTTGAGGATATGGAAAAAAATCTGCTTACTGCCCATGAAATTGGCATGCGCACGGTGCATGTTATTCCAGACGCTAGTTTTGTCGATGACAGTTTGGAGGACTTCGAACTAGAACGAAAAGACAATCACGAGCACATTCATCATGTAACCGATGACTTGGCCAATTTTTTGAAACCTTTTGCAGCTTAAATGTTGGTGGCGTAGCGGGACAGATAGTCTTCTAGGCGTTGGCCTTTTTCAAGTTTGAACTTTCGGCCAACAGCATCAAGCTTCTGAATGCGATCAACACGAAAATCACGAAAATCGTGTCTTTGTGTGCACCAAGCGGTGACCAGCCATTTCGGTCCAAAGTTTGATAGTGCCAAGGGAAAGACTTGGCGTATTGAATGATCCCCGTTCAGCGCGTGGTAAGTGACCTCCAGCACTTGAGTTTCATTGATGGCTTTGCGCAGGCGACGCAGCATTTTTGTTGGCATAACATGCCCCTGCGGCGGCACGACCATCAAATGAGGACTGTCTAGCTTAGACTTGTGTGTTTCTGGCACGGCATCGCGGATTTTTTCCAACGCCTCTTTTGCTGCGCAAGATAAATCGTCGTCGGCAATTAGGGCAAGAGTTTTCGCCCCAAGAGCCAGCGCCTCAAGCTGCTCAAACGTAAAGCTGAGCGGTGGCACATCAAACTCATCACGAAGCATAAAACCAACACCAGGCTCTGAATCAATCGGTGCACCTGAGCCGATCAAATGCGCCATGTCACGGTAAATTGAGCGCTTCGATATTTCCAACATTTGCCCAATTTGCCGGGCTGTGAGTGCACCATTGGCTGTGCGCAAGATTCTCACAATCCGAAACAATCGCTCTGCGCGGCGCATTTATTTCTCCATACTCTGCACATTGTGGCCACAAGGGTGGCAACAGCTCCATGTTAAATCCCTTTTGCACCAAACAAAAAGGAAAAATAATGAGCAACATATTTGAGATTGTGACTTTTCGCGTAAAGGACCCAGCAAAAGCGAAAGAAATGCGTCGCAACGCCATGGAACACGCGAGGAAGCTAAAGGGCTTTGTCAATTATCGCGCGATGATCAATGTCGAGGATCAAAACCACTTTTCAGATTTGGTCGAGTGGAAAAGTTTGGAAGATGCGCAGGCGGCGGCGCAAGAAATAATGACGATTCCCGAGTTTCAAGCGATGATGGCTGAGATTGATTCAGTTGAAAGCATGAAGCACTTTTCTGTCGACAAGTTTATCGAATAACGAAAAAGGCCCAGCTGTGCTGGGCCTTCCACTTGTTCTCAAAGATACAGACTATTCTACTACGCAGTCACAATTTTCATCGGTGATGGTTGGTAGATTATAGGCCTCGCGCACAATGCACCAAGCTTCTTCAGCTGTATCTACAGTTTTGAACAGGCTCACGTCGTCGGGCGAAATTGTTCCCTCTTCGGCCAGCGCTTCAAGATTGATCACGCGGTTCCAGAAATGGGAGCCAAACAACAGTACGGGTACGCGCTCCATGCGGCCCGTTTGGATGAGGGTCAATGTTTCAAAGAACTCATCCATAGTGCCAAATCCGCCCGGGAATACCGCAATAACTTTTGCGCGCATCAGGAAGTGAATTTTACGGGTGGCAAAATAGTGGAAATTGAAGCTTAGGTCTGGCGTTACATATTCGTTTGGCGCTTGCTCATGCGGCAGCACAATGTTCAATCCAATTGAGGGCGCGCCAACTTCAAATGCGCCCTTATTTCCCGCTTCCATAACGCCAGGGCCACCGCCAGTGACGACTACATATTCTTTGTGGTCCATTGTCTCAGAGGTTAACGATGCCAAGCGGGCGAACTTGCGGGCTTCATCATAATACTTGGAGTTTTTTTCCAAATTGGCTTTCTGCACTTCGTTTTTAGCCGCCCAAGCGTCAGCCCCAGGCGCTGGCAAACGTGCACCACCAAACAAAACAACAGTTGAATTGATGCCACGCTCTCTCAGCCACAATTCAGGCTTGAGAATTTCAAGCTGCAGACGGATCGCACGCGTATCTTCTGACGTCATGAATTCTTCGTCAGAGAACGCCAGTTTGTAAGCCGCAGATTCAGTTTGTGGGGTCTTGGGGACACGCCTTGCTGTGCTGATATCTTCTTGAGAGGTGCGTAACGAGGTGTGGCGGCGCTTTGACATGTATTTCTCCAAATTTTTATTGCCCACGATTGTAGCCATAATCGTGTTAACGTTCGGTGCGTGCAAGTAGATCGCACAATGTTCATTCTTTCGTGAATGGATTGGTTGACACGCATCGTTACACCGCTAATGTCCCCTCAATCATATAGATCAGATGGAGTGCGTATAAACATGTCTTTTGCCGAATTGTCCCAAACAATTGATGCAGCGTTTGAAGACCGCGACAATGTGAACCTTTCTACAACTGGCGCGGTGCGCGATGCGGTGAAAGAAGCGCTTGCGCTGCTGGATGATGGAAAGCTGCGTGTTGCTGAGCAAGACGCGAATGGCGTTTGGACTGTCAATCAATGGGCAAAGAAAGCCGTGTTGCTTTCGTTTCGTTTGAACGATATGGAAATGATCCCCGGCGGTCCAGGCGGCGCGCATTGGTGGGACAAAGTGCCTTCAAAGTTCGCGGGCTGGAGCGACAACCGCTTCCGTTCAGCGGGATTTCGTGCTGTGCCGGGCGCAATTGTTCGTCATTCGGCGCACATTGCTCCAGGTGCTGTTTTGATGCCTTCATTCGTAAATCTTGGTGCTTATGTTGGCCAAAACACCATGGTCGACACTTGGGCTGCAGTTGGTTCATGCGCGCAGATCGGCGCGAATGTGCACCTGTCCGGCGGTGTTGGCATTGGTGGGGTTTTGGAACCGCTGCAAGCTGACCCTGTGATTATTGAAGATGATTGCTTTATCGGGGCCCGTTCAGAGATTGTCGAAGGCGTGCGCGTGGGCAAAGGCTCTGTTATTTCTATGGGCGTGTTCATTGGCCAATCTACAAAAATTGTGAACCGTCATACGGGCGAAATTCACATGGGCGAAGTGCCGCCTTATTCCGTGGTTGTTTCAGGTTCTATGCCGGGCAAACCGCTACCCGATGGCACACCGGGTCCTAGCCTTTATTGTGCGGTAATTGTGAAACAAGTAGATGAAAAGACACGCTCAAAAACATCCATCAACGATTTGTTGCGAGATTAAACATGAGTGTTGCCCTTGAGATATTGCGGGACTTGATCCGCTGCAATTCCGTAACACCAGCAGATGATGGTGCATTGGACGTGTTGGTGCGTTTTTTGGAGCCGCTGGGCTTCAAGTGCATACGCACGCCGTTTGAGGGCGACGGCAGCTATCGGGTCGAAAACCTATTTGCCACGCGCGGCAATTCCGGCCCGCATTTGCTGTTTGGCGGACACACCGATGTGGTGCCTGTTGGCGATGCTTCGGCATGGACCCATGACCCATTTTCGGCAGAAATTGACAATGACGGCACTATATGGGGCCGTGGCGCTGTTGATATGAAAAGCGGTGTTGCCGCATTTTGTGCTGCCCTTCCCGCTTTTGTTGCAAGCGGTGAAGCAGACAAATGCACCATCTCACTTGTGATTACCGGTGACGAAGAGTCCGATGCGATAAATGGCACGGTAAAAGTTTTGGAATGGGCAGAAGCGCAAGGTCACAAATTTGATTTTGGACTGGTTGGGGAACCTACTAGTGCGGCCACATTTGGCGATACCGTAAAAATAGGTCGTCGCGGCTCGCTTGGTTTTACCATCACCGTAGCTGGCGAACAGGGCCATGTGGCCTATCCAGACAAAGCGCGAAATCCGCTGCCTACTTTGGCTGGCATTGCACATCAATTGTCGAACGAAAAGCTTGATGATGGCAATGAGAGCTTTCAGCCAACAAATCTTGAAATCACATCAATAGACGTGGGTAATACAGCCACGAACATCATTCCGGCCAAAGGTCGGTTGATGGGCAATATTCGGTTTAACGACAATTGGAATGGGCAAAAGCTCGAATATTGGCTGTCGTCGCAAATTCTTAAAGTGCCCGCAAACGGCTGTAACGTTGAACTAGACATCAAGCAGCCAGTTTCCCGATCATTTGTTTCGCATGACTCGGCGCATGTTGATATGTTGGTTAAGAGCGTAGCTGCGATTGCCAAGCAAACGCCAAAACGCTCTACGGGCGGCGGCACGTCTGATGCAAGATTTATTGCAGATTATTGTCCTGTGGCTGAATTTGGACTTGTGGGCAAAACCATGCACCAAGTTGATGAACGCGTGCCAACGCAGATGGTGCTTGAACTTGAGAAGGTTTATGCCCATTTCCTAAATAGTTTTGCGAACCAAGGGTAGTTTTTGTGAACTCCAACAACCTCATCGAAGAAATTATGGCTGCAGCGCGCGGATGTTGGGGAATTGTTTCGGGCAATCGACGCATGGCGGATGAGATTGATGGCAGCTGGTCGGGTGTGAGCACTTCGTTCATTGCCATTCTTATGGCGTTGGGCGCGCAAGCCATGCTGGAACTGCCCCTGCCTGCAGATGTTGCGGCACCTATGCCGCTATTCGTTCTTTTCCACCTACTGGCGGTGAACCTAGCTGGTTTTTACGGTGTCTATTTATTTTTGCGCACCAAGGGCCGACCATTTGATTTTGGCAGCTATGTTTCCGCACATAATTGGTCGAATTTCTTCTTTTTGGTGCTGGCCTTGTTGTTGGCATTTGTTTTGCCCGGCTTGATCGGCAGCTTGGTCATTTCTGTGATTACGGCGCTATTTTATATTCGCGCGGCTTCATTTTTGCTAGATATCCGTGGCCCAGATGTGGTGCTGATGATCGGCGCTCAATTGCTCACCATGTTCGTCTGCGTCGTCGCACTGATGCTAATTGGCGGTCTTGTTCCGGGTGTCGGATTTCATATCCTGGGCGAAGCGATTAGTAATCCACCTGGGTAAGATAAAGCCCATGCGCTGGGGCAACTGGTCCACAAGCTTTGCGGTCTTTAGCATCGAGCGCGGCACGAAAATCGGCTGGACTCCATTTACCCTCCCCTACCATTTTGAGCGAGCCTACCAGCGAGCGCACTTGATTATGCAAAAAGCTCAACGCAGAAACATTGACGAAGATTGTTTCTCCATCTCGGGTGACGTCCAAGCGGTCCAATGTGCGGATGGGAGATTTTGCTTGGCACAGGGTCGCCCTAAAGGTCGTGAAATCATGTTTGCCCAAAATCAATTGAGCCGCTTCATGCATCTTTTTTTCATCGAGCGGCGGCAACACCTTCCAAACGCGCATATGATCCAAAGCAGGGCGCATCCGGCGGTTTAGAATTTGGTATTCGTAATGACGGGCTTTGGCTGAAAACCGTGCTTCAAAACTCTCATCAACCTGTTCCCAAGCCACAACAACAATTGGTTTGGGTTTGAGGTGAAAGTTGATCGCCTCTGCAACTTTGAACGCATCATAGTCACGTTCCAAATCCAAATGGATCACCTGACCCAACGCATGCACACCAGCGTCGGTGCGGCCTGCGGCTTGGGTTGCTATTTTTTGCCCGCAAAACCGCTCAATTGCATCCTCAACGTGATTTTGCACAGCATTGCCTTCAAGCTGGCTTTGCCAACCTGTGTAGGGCGTGCCGTCATATTCAATCGTGAGTTTGTAGCGGGGCATTATTTAAGCACTTTGCCTTTTAGCGATCCCGTGCCACGCACAAAGGTTTGCGCATCCATAACGCTCTTGCCTTCTCTCTGCACATGGGTGAGCGCAATGGCGCCATTTGAAGTGGCAATGGTCAGCTGATCATCAACAATCGTTCCTGGGGCGTCCTGCCCGTCAACAAGAGCAGATTTGATCACCTTGATCCGCACCGGCTTACCGTTCAATTCAATCTCGAACCAAGCGCCGGGGAATGGCGACAGGCCGCGCACTTTGTTGTGGATGTCCACAGCGCTGGCAGACCAATCAATGCGTGCCTCCGCCTTATCGATCTTTTTCGCGTAGGTCACCCCCTCGCTGGCTTGCGGGATAAAGTGCAAACTATCGCGTTCCAAGGCCGGTAATGCCCGCCCCATAAGGTCAGCACCACGGACCATCATCTGGTCGTGCAATTCGCCCGCGGTCATGTTTTCAGAAATGGGGATTTCGTCGATCAGGCCAACATCTCCCGTATCAAGTCCCTCGTCCATTTGCATGACCATCAGGCCCGATTGAGTGTCACCTGCCATAATGGCACGCTGAATAGGCGCAGCACCGCGCCAGCGTGGCAATAGTGACCCGTGCAAGTTTAAACAGCCTTTTGCTGGCGCATCCAAAATCCGTTTGGGCAACAGCAAGCCATAGGCCACAACAACGGCCACGTCCGCATCTAAGGCTTCAAATGCTTCAATATCAGCTTCGTCTTTAAGATTCAGCGGCGTGCGTACCTCAAGCCCGAACCCTTCGGCCAATTCATGTACCGGAGACTTTCGGTCTTTTTTGCCACGACCAGCAGGGCGCGGTGGTTGCGAATAAACCGCCACCACATCATGTCCGCGTCCAATGATCTCGCTAAGGGTTGGCACCGCTATTTCAGGCGTACCCATAAAGATTATGCGCATGGCTTATTCCGCCGCTCGCTTGGCGATTTTTTTGAATTTCTTCAAAACCCGTTCGCGTTTCAAACGCGACAAATAGTCGATGAACAGTTTGCCGTCTAAGTGATCAATTTCATGCTGAACGATGGTTGAAAGCAAACCCGTGCATTCCAAATCGTGGCTTTTTCCATCTTGGTCAAGATAGGTGACTTTGCACGCGTCTGGGCGCTCCACATCTTCATAATATTCTGGAATAGATAGGCAACCTTCTTGGTGCACCCGCAACTCGTCAGACAGCCATGTGATCTTTGGGTTGATCATGGCCAATGGGGTCGGCTCTTCTTCTTCACCCGCTGGGTCCATAACAATCACCCGATGCATCACACCAATCTGGGGCGCAGCAAGGCCAACGCCGGGCGCATCATACATGGTGTCGAGCATATCTTTGATGAGGGTTTTGATCTCATCATTGATCTCAACAACAGGGGCAGCCACTTCGCGCAAGCAAGGGGTTGGAATGTGAAGAATGGGCCGAATTGCCATATTTAGGATCACCTTTGGTTGAATTTAACGTGTCGATAGGATGAAAGGGCTTTGCGGGTCAAGAAAAGCTTTTGAATCTGACCAATCGATCTTCTGTATATGTAAGCAATCTGCACAGTTTTTCTAGGTCTGAATTGAGAAGGAAAATCGCGCGAATCAGATAGAATTGGCACATGGAACAAACTCTATTCTCCGCCTTTGGGCGCAATTTTTCTGGCACGGAGACCGTGCTAATCTTTTTGGTCGTGCTGTTGGTGCTGTCTGTTGCTGGCATTGCTGCGGTTTCGCGTGCAAACCGCAGACGGCAAGAAGAAGCAATCGGTTTGGCGCAGCGCAATGCTGAGATGGAGCGCCATATGGCCGATTTGATGCGCGTGCAGTCTGAAATGACGGGGCGCATGGGCACCATGTCAGAGATTTTTGGTTCCCGCACGTCAGACCTGGCGCGGCTTTTGACCGAGCGGATTGAAGGAGCCAGCCACCGCACCAACCAATCGGTAAATGAAACAAGGGTGAAAACCGAAGAAAGCCTTTCCAAGCTCAACGAACGTTTGGCGGTGATTGACCGCGCACAAACCACCATCGCTCAACTTTCCACCGAAGTTGTTTCGCTGCGTGATATTTTGGCCAACAAACAAAGTCGTGGCGCATTTGGCCAAGGGCGCATGGAAGCGATTGTTGCGGATGGGTTGCCTGCCGCGAGCTTCAATTTTCAAGCCACGCTTTCCAACAACAATCGACCTGATTGTTTGGTGACCTTGCCAAACGATGCGCCAAATTTGGTGATTGATGCAAAGTTTCCACTAGAAGCTTGGCAGCGCCTGCACGAGGCAGAGACGCCAGAGCAGACAAAACTGGCAGTTGCGGCGTTTAAGAACGACATGAATGTGCATGTGAAAGCGATTTCGGAAAAGTACTTCATTCCCGGTGAGACACACGATACGGCATTTATGTTTGTGCCGTCTGAATCCATATTTGCAGATATTCACGAGCGCTTTGAAGACATCGTCCAAAAAGCGTTGCGCCAGCGCGTGGTGATTGTTTCACCCTCTTTGTTGATGCTGTCCATTCAGGTGGTTCAGGCCCTGTTGCGGGACGTAAAAATGCGCGAACAGGCGCATATTATCCAACAAGAAGTGTCAAACCTATTGAGCGATGTTGGGCGTTTGTCAGACCGAGTGCTGAAGTTACAAACCCACTTCCAACAGGCGAATAAAGACGTCGAACAGATTTTGATTTCAACGAGCAAAGTGACCAAACGCAGCGAGCGTATTGAGCAATTGGAGTTTGAAGACAAAAAATCCACGGATGAAACCGAAAAACAATTGCCAAATTAGGGCGACAGCACCTGACTAACACTAAAACTGTTCGAAACAATCATAATTACGTTGCCGGAAAATCAACTCGTCTTTGAATTCGAAAATGCATGCGAAATGGGCTACCATATCGTCACCAACACCAAGTGAACCTATGGGAACGGCCATCGTCCCGCACCATGTCAATTCAGCAACAAGACACGTTTCGGTATCAATAATGCTGTTGATCGTAAAAACTTGCTTTTGAAGAATCTTTGCCCCTCTAGCCGCACCATCAAGAATTGCAGCAAGGTCACGATCAACCCGTTTTGGCGTAATCTTGTTGGGAAACTCTGTTTGAACCGCCTCTGGATGAAAGAAAATTTAAAGATCTTTACCCTGCTTCATTTTGTTTAAAGCCATCAAGTAGGATTTGATCAATTTGGTGTTTGTTGACGACATATCGATCTCCCGTATGGTGAAAAGTCTAACTAAAAATCCGTCCGTGCGGCGAGGGCTTGGGTCAGAGTGCCTTCATCCAAATAATCAAGCTCTCCGCCAACCGGCACGCCATGGGCAAGGCGCGTGATTTTGACATCTAGTCCCTCAAGGCGATCGGTAACATAGTGAGCCGTTGTTTGCCCATCAACCGTGGCATTTACCGCCAACACGACCTCTTTTATGTCACCCTGTTCAACCCGGGCGACAAGGGGCGTGATGTTCAGGTCTTCTGGCCCGACGCCATCAAGCGGGGAAAGCGTGCCACCGAGCACATGATAAAGTGCTTTGGTGGCCCCTGCCCGCTCCAGCGCCCAGAGGTCAGCTACATCTTCGACGACAATCAGCAGCCCAGTTTCAATGCGACGCGGGTCGACGCAAATGTTGCAGGGTGATCTGGTGTCAACATTGCCGCAATTGGCACAAATGAGAACAGAGGTGACAGCCCGATCCAAAGCGGATGCGAGTGGCACCATCAATGTGTCTTTTTTCTTGATGAGGTGCAAAACAGCACGCCGAGCCGAACGCGGCCCCAAGCCCGGTAAACGGGCAAGAAGCTGGATCAGTTGTTCAATCTCGGGGCCACCATTTTGGTTATTCATCGCTTTGAGCTTTAAACCTAGAACGGCAGCTTCATGCCTGGAGGAATTGGCAATCCGGCGGTCATTTCTTGCATTTTGGATTGGCTAATTTGCTCGGCTTTTGAGCGCGCATCAGCATGGGCGGCGATCAAGAGGTCTTCCAAAATCTCGGCTTCTTCCTCCTTCAGCAAAGAAGGGTCAATTTTGACACCGCGCATATCACCTTTGCCGGTCAAAGAAACAGTGACCATGCCCGCACCTGCACTACCTTCAACAATCGTTGCTTCCAACTCGGCCTGCATCTCGCCGACTTTGGCTTGCATTTCCTGAGCCTTCTTCATCATGCCCATAATGTCTTTCATTCTTCTGATCCTTCATCTGTGTCGCCATCTTCAAGCCAATGCTCGGCTGGCGGTTCATCATCAATTAGCGACTTTTCATTGACCAAACGGGCGCCGGGAAACGCTGCAAGAATTGCTTTGACCGAGGGGTCTTGCATAGCCTTGTCGAGTTTTTCTTGGGCCTCACGGTCACGCTGTTGGCGAATGGTATCGCTGGCTTTTTGCTTGGACACGGTCACGAGCCAGGGTCTGTTGGTCCATTCTTTCAACTTTTGTGAAAGTTGGGATGCAACAGACTGATCCGCTTCGGGGGTCAATGCGATTTCAATGCGCCCGTCAGCAACTGAAATTGGGCTAACGTTTGCTTCCAATGCGTGTTTAAGCACCAGCTCACGTTTTTCACCACACAGGGCGACGATCTCTGCGAAGCTGTTAAGCGCCATTGTTGGTTTTTGCGCTTGAGATGGTTGGGGTGCATGGTTGACGCTGACTGCCTGCATCCGCGCGCCACCACCTGCGGCTTGCATGGCACCACCGCCACCGCCCGTAGGACGGTTTGTTGGCGCACTCGCCCCAGTACCCGTGGGCATGTCGCCTAATTTCTTAATCAGCTCATCAGGCGTTGGCAGATCAGCGGCATAGGCCAGGCGGATCAACACCATCTCTGCCGCTTGTATGGCGTCGTGGGCATTGTTGATTTCTGCAATGCCCTTGTTCAAAATTTGCCATGTACGCGACAGAACCCGAATACTGAGCTTTTGCGCCATTTCCTTGCCGCGGGTCTTTTCATCTGGGGTCAGCACGGGGTCTTTTTCCGCGCCGGGCACCACTTTGAGGCGGGTCACAAGATGGGTTGTTGAGGCCAAGTCTGTAACAATGGTCGCCGCATCTGCGCCAGCATCATATTGATGGCGTAATTGTTCAAGCGCGCTGGCGGCATCGCCCTTCATTAGCGTTTCAAACAGATCGAGCGTAAGCGCACGATCCGCAAGGCCGAGCATTTGACGCACAGTTTCGGCCTTAATGTCGCCACCCGAATGGGCAATCGCTTGGTCGAGAAGCGAAAGATTGTCTCGCACAGAACCTTCGCCAGCGCGAATGACCAATTGCAATGCGTCTTGGTCAAAGGAAATACCTTCCTTTTCCAAAATACCGCCCAGATATGTTTGCAAGGTTTCTGGATCAACACGGCGCAAATCAAAACGCTGGCATCGCGAAAGAATGGTGATCGGCACTTTGCGGATTTCAGTGGTGGCGAAGATAAACTTCACATAAGGGGGCGGCTCTTCAAGCGTCTTCAACAGGCCGTTGAACGCCGCTTTAGAGAGCATGTGCACCTCATCGATGATGAAGACTTTGTAGGGCGCAGAAACCGGACCGTAGCGCACGCTTTCAATAATCTCACGGATATCATCAATCCCGGTATGCGATGCCGCATCCATTTCGATGATGTCAACGTGCCGACTTTCAATAATGGCGCGGCAGTGCTTGCCTTCGGTTTCCAAATCTAGCGATGGATGCGCGCCACTGTCATCTTCAAAATTAAGGGCGCGGGCGAGAATACGAGCGGTTGTGGTTTTACCCACGCCGCGAACACCGGTTAGCATAAAAGCATGGGCGATACGGTTGGATGAAAACGCGTTTTTTAGCGTTTGCACCATCGCTTCTTGGCCAATGAAAGTCGAAAAACTTTCAGGACGGTATTTGCGGGCGAGTACCAGATATGAATCTTGTTTGTCCGCCAATTTTTGCCCCGCCAAATATTTCGTGAAAGTTGGAGCGCTATTTGACACCGATTCTGAGGTATCGCGCAAAGCAAAAGAAGGAGGCTGGCAACGACCCGTTCCAAACTCGTTAGGGCTGCTTCCTTCCGGACCTGACCCAGTTGGCGAGCGGTTCGTCCGCGCCAACCTCCCAACGCGACTATATGGTTGATCTTAGCTGAGATTGCAAGAGATCAACGCCAGTTTGTGGACAGATTTGGTTGGGCTAAACTTCGTTACCTGTTGCGTCGTAGCTTTTCTTGGAAGGGTAAACGCCCAAAATGTTGATGTAGTCGGTGAAAAACTCTAGTTCTTCCATCGCAAATTTCACGCCACGATCATCTGGGTGGCCCTCGATATCCGCATAAAACTGGGTGGCGGTGAAATTACCGTCCACCATGTAGCTTTCCAACTTCGTCATGTTGACCCCATTGGTGGCAAACCCGCCCATCGCTTTATATAGCGCGGCGGGCACGTTGCGCACACGGAAAACAAAGGTTGTTTTGGTATCAGGTGCGCCAGCCGCAACATCAAGCATTTCACGCGACATAATCAAAAAGCGCGTGGTGTTGTGGTCTTCGTCTTCAATGTCTTCTGCAAGTAGATCCAAACCATAGATTTCGCCAGCGAGTTTTGAAGCGATTGCTGCACGGCGTTTATCGCCATGCTCAGAAACCTCGCGCGCCGATCCAGCGGTGTCCACTGAGTTAATGCTCGTAAGCTTGTGGTCACGGATAAACTTACGACATTGGCCAAGTGCCACCGAAAGGCTTTGCACTTCCTCAATTTCTTCGAGCTTGGCCCCTTTGATGCCCAGCAAACACATGTTCACCCGGTGATAATATTCACCGATAATCTTTAGTCCACTTTCTGGAAGAATGTGGTGGATGTCAGTAATACGGCCATAAAGTGAGTTTTCCACTGGAACCATGGCATAATCTGCCTCACCATTTTGCACTGCTGCGATGGTGTTTTCAAAGGTTACGCATGGCAATGCATCTTCGTTTGGAAACACAGCCATAACCGCCGCATGCCCGAACGCACCTTTTTCGCCTTGAAACGCTACCTTTAACATCTTAATACCTTTGAAAACTCTTGTGAAACCGGGTGGCAATATCGTCAGCTTGTGAAAAAGAGTCAATGCGTTAAAGAATGAACGTTATTAGCGCGTCCATATGCGCAAATGTCGCATAATTGATGTTGGGAGTTGCGCCGCAGGACCACAGAATATATGGTCCGCGCGCGAATGGCTGGTTTTGCAAATAGCTTGCGGGAATCAGTTTGGTTTGGGTAGTGATATTCAAACGGTGCAGATTTAGCTGTCGGATATAGGGCGGCGGCGTGGAGAAGGCATAAAATGAATTGGATTGACCTGCAGAAAATTTTTGGGGCTGTGTTGGGCACATTGTTGTTCATTATGGCTGGGGGTTTCTTGGCGGAAACTGTATATCATCCTTCAGCTGGCGCTGGCGGTGGCTACACGCTTGAAGTTGCGGACGATGGACATGGCCGCGATGACGGCGAAGAAGCGGTAGTTGAAGAAACGCCACTGGCAGTATTGCTTGCAAACGCTGATGTAGCGAGCGGCGAGAAGCTTGTGAAAAAGTGTACAGCTTGCCATACATTTGAAGAAGGCGGCGCGAACAAAGTCGGCCCAGGACTTTACAACATTGTTGGTGGCTCGATCGCACACCTTGATGATTTTGGTTATTCTGACGTTTTGAGCGGTTATAAGGCAGAAGGCAAAATCTGGTCTTATGAAAACCTCAACGCTTTCTTGACCAAACCAAAAGACTTCGCACCAGGCACAAAGATGAGCTTTGCTGGTTTGAAGAAGGATACAGACCGTGCAGACCTTCTTGCATATTTGCAGACGCTATCTGCTGCCCCGGTTGCTTTCCCAACTGAGTAAGCGATCTAAAAGCGGTTAGACGAAATCTAAAGGTCGTGCCATAAAGGCGCGGCCTTTTTTTGTTGGAGTTTTTTCATGACATTGTTGATGCATCTAAGCGACGTAAGTGAACGTGAATGGGCAGACGCCTTTCAAAAAGCGCTTCCAAGCCACAAAGTCGTAACGCGTGAGGACAAATATGATCTTGAAGAGGTCAAGTATCTTTATGTGTGGAAGCCTGAACCAGACGCATTTGATGGCTTAGACAATCTCGAGGTAATCTTCTCGCTCGGTGCGGGAGTAGATGGGATTGTCAAACACCCTAAACTGCCAAAGAACGTTCCCGTCGTGCGGTTTGTGGATGATGAGCTTACCCAATGTATGACAGACTATGTGGTGGCCAATGTGGGCATGCACCACCGCCAAGCGACGCGCTACAAACGGGAACAAATGCAGCGCAATTGGAACCAATATTATCCTGAACGCGCGTCAACGATAAATGTGGGCGTTATGGGCCTTGGCCAATTGGGCAAGGATGCGGCGCAAAAGCTGACCGTGCTTGGTTACAATGTGGCGGGATGGTCGCGCAATCCAAAAGGCATTTTAGGGATCGAAGAGTTCTCTGGTTCTGATCAGTTTGATGCGTTTTTGGCGCGGACCGATATCCTAGTTTGTTTGTTGCCACTAACACCTGAAACGCAAGACATTTTGTGTTCAGATACTTTTGCCAAACTGCGGCGCACAAATCTGCCCGGAGGTCCCTGCATTGTTAACGCAGCACGTGGCGGACACCAAAAAGAAGATGATATAGCCATGGCGCTAAAAGACGGGACCTTAGGCGCGGCGAGCCTTGATGTCTTCAAGGTGGAACCCCTACCCCAAGACAGCCCTTTGTGGGAGCTGGACAATTGCTACATTACCCCCCATATCGCTGCTATTTCGGGGTTAGAGGCAGGGATACGATTGGTTACATCCCAAATCACCCGATATGAACAATCGGGTGAATTGAAACATGTGGTCGATGTTTTGCGCGGGTATTAAAACCGCGCAAAGGTTAGATCATCCAAAGCGTTTTTTCAGTGCCAAATAGGCAGCGCGTTGGCCTTGCTCGGTGCCGCCCAACGGACGTCCGGGGCGCGGTTTATCTGCCCAAGCCATCATATCCATATGGCTCCAGCTTTTGGCGTTTTTCACAAAGCGGCGTAGGAACAGCGCGGCCGTAATCGCACCGGCATAGCCGCCAGTGGAAATATGGTTCACGTCTGCGATCGGCGAAGCAAGCATTTCGTCGTAGTTGTCGTAAAGCGGCAAGCGCCAAAGTGGGTCATTGGCTGGAATGCCTTGCGCCATGATTTCGTTTGCAAACGCATCATCGTTTGAAAACAGAGCCGCTAATTCTACACCTACGGCAACCCGCGCAGCACCGGTCAAAGTGGCCATGTCGATGATGATTTCAGGGCTTTCTTCGTCCGCCAAGGTCAAAGCGTCAGCAAGGACCAGCCGCCCTTCCGCATCGGTGTTGCCAATTTCAACGCTCATGCCGTTGCGCGAAGGCAAAATGTCCCCTGGGCGGAATGCTGATCCAGAGATCGCATTTTCCACGACTGGAATTAGAACACGCAAACGAACAGGCAACTTTGCGCTCATGATCGCGTGGGCGAGGCCAAGAACGTTGGCAGAACCACCCATGTCCTTTTTCATCAGCAACATATTTGCTGGCGGCTTAATATCCAGCCCGCCGCTGTCAAAAATAACACCCTTGCCGACCAGCGTCACTTTTGGCGCATCGTCTTGTCCCCAAGTAAAGTCTAGCAAGCGTGGCGCTTGTGCCGAGGCGCGACCAACGGCATGGATCATTGGGAAGTTTTGCTTAAGCAGGTCGTCACCCACAATCGAGCGCACAGTAGCGCCGTGTTTTTTAGCGAAATCGCGGATGGCGATTTCGTAATTGTCTGGCCCCAAATCATTGGCTGGGCGGTTGATCAGGTCGCGAGCCAATTCTGCCGCTTCTGCCATCAGCGCCACTTCGCTGGCATCGGCACCTTGAGTTTTGCCAAGCGTCACTTTGGTGTCAATTTTTTTGAAATTTGCAAATTGATAGCCACCAAGCCGGAAACCAAGTGCGGCCATATTCGCGTCAACAAACTCGCCTTGCAAATCAAACTCGCCATCTTTGAGCTGGGCTGCTGCAAGTCCGGTTACCATTGGATGCGCTTTTGCACGCTCGCCCATGCCAAACACATATTGATCAATATCGCCGTCGGACGAAGGTACCGCGACCAATTCGCCTGCTTTGCCTTCAAACTTGACGGCTTTTAGCCAGTTGCTCTGGTGCTCACTTAAAGTTGCCAGTTGGCTTTTATCGCCCTGCCATACACATGTGATGGTTTTGCTCATGATATCCCGTCTTGTTTTGATTTGAGACATCAGAAATATCGTGCATTTGAGCGCTTGGCAATTGGCTCGTCCACATCAGTTTTAACCGCCTGTTAGGGTTAATGATTTATTGAATTTAGAAGATCACCCAGAACGGGTATCGCGCCAGCTGGAGATATATTTGTGCAGTTTCATCGCTCCATCCCCTTCAAACAGCTTCGAGCGCTGGCTCTAGCCGGCGTCGCCGCCATTGCGCTAAACGCATGTGCAGCCAGTCGAGGTGGCAGCGATATTCGAACGCCCGATTTTTCGGGCCTTTCGCAAACGCAAAAACAAGCTGCTGTTCAAGATTTTGCACAAAAATATCAGAAAAACCCGCGCGACGTGCGCATCATCATCTATTACGCCGCAGCGCTGCGGGCGGCGGGCCAACCTGGTCAGGCGGTTTCTGTTTTGGAACGAGCACGTTCTGAAAATCCGCGTGATCGCGATGTAGCCTTAGCATATGCCAAAGCGTTGGCTGCAAATGGCCAGTTCAACCAAGCACTGAACATTATTGATCTTGCTATCCGCGTTGAAGCACCGCATTGGAACACATTGAGCGTTAAGGGGGCAATCCTTGACCAAATGGGGCGCAACACGGAAGCTCGTGATCTATACCGTCAAGCGATGGTTACAGCGCCAAACGAAGCAGGACTGCACGCTAATATGGGCCTCTCGTTCGCCATGACGGGCGATTTGGAACAGGCTGAAAAATATCTGCGCAAAGCGAAGAGTTTGCCCGGCGCTACCGGACGAATTCGACAAAACCTCGCACTGGTTATCGGCCTTCAAGGACGTTTCGACGAGGCACGTGCGATCTACGCTGCGGAGCTTTCGCCTGAGGTTGTTGAGAGTAACATGGCCTATATTCGCGCGCTGCTTACCCAACAGAACAAGTGGGACCTGATTAAGGGTAAAAAGTAAAACCCTCACTTTGATTGCAGCCCAACAATGCAAAATGCCCAGAATGTTTAAGTACATTTCTGGGCATTTTTTGTTCTGTCTTGTGCAATAATTGCTGGGTGGTTTTGCTAACTTGGCCCTGGGGTCGCAAACGCTGTCATCAAAGCTGGCGTCATGATCATGATGAATAGCACCGGCAAGAAAAACAATATCAATGGCACAGTGAGTTTGGGGGGCAACGCAGCCGCTTTTTGCTCGGCTGCCATCATGCGCATTTCGCGTCCCTCTTCGGCCATGACCCGCAATGAACTGCCGACTGAAGTACCATATTTGTCGGACTGAATAAGAGCGGTCATAACGGACTTCACTTCATCAAGGCCGGTCCGTTTTGCCATGTTATCAAATGCCCGAGAACGCTTATCTAGAAACGAAAGCTCCGCAGTCGTTAGAGTCAACTCCTCACCAAGCTCCTCGCTTTGCGTGGCAATTTCCCTAGCGACTTTCGCGAACGCATGCTCAATTGACATCCCGCTCTCCACACAAAGCAACAGCAAATCCAAACAATCCGACCAAGCACTGCGTATCGATTGCTGCCTTTTTGTTGTTTTGTTTTGTAGCAGAATAACAGGCAGATAGGACGATGCAATGCCGACGCCAATCCCGTAGGTGATCGACAAGAAGAGTGGACCCTCTTTATTGAAAATAAAGATGAAATAGAACATGGCGAGCATCGTCACGCCGAGCGGAACGACAAACCGCAAAAACACAAATGTTGTGACAGCAGCAGGCCCGCGATAGCCAGCACGAGCCAGCTTGAGCGCGGTTTGATCGTCCGCGAATGCTTTTTTCAGTGAAAAGCGTTCAACGATGTTTTTGACCGTGTTGGAGTTTTCGACTTTCCGGCGTGCATTTTTGTCTTCACCGCGCAAGCGCGATATTTCCTCAACACGGAGACGTTCCCGCTCGATAGCAACCTTTTTGATCCGCGATTTCATGTCTTTATTGTCAGAGAATTGCGCTCCAAAGGTGAACACGATGGAAGCCACGGATACGGCAGCGAGTACTGACACAATGAAGTCTGAGCTGGTAACTAATCCTACGAAGTCCATTGGAAATCCTTACTCAAGTCGTATCGATGTTTAATAGTCGAACTGGATCATTTTGTGCATAACAAAGACACCAAATGACATCATTATCGCTGCAATCCCTAGCCACATGTTGCCTGTGGGCGTTGTGAAGAGGGGGAGCATATAGCTTGGGCTTACCAACGAAATCAAAGTTGTCACCACAAAGGGCAGTGCGCCAATAATGCCCGCAGAAGCTTTAGCTTCGGACGAAACGGCCTTTACTTTAGCCTTCATTTTTTTACGGTTACGCAAAACAGTCGCCAAGTTACCTAGGGCTTCAGACAGGTTGCCACCTGATTGTTGCTGTACGGTAATAACAACCACAAAGAAGTTTACTTCTGCAATTGGCAAACGCTCGAACAAAATTGGCACAGCTTCGGCGACGTTTTTGCCGACTGCTTGTTGCTCGATAATGCGCATAAACTCCGTTTTTCCGGCTCTTGTGCTTCGCTAGCGACCACTTTCATAGATTCATTCAATGGCATGCCCGCCTTCACACCGCGAACGATCGACTCGACCGCATTGGGGAATTCGTCGAGAAATTTGGTCTGGTACTTCCTAGTGCGCTGCTTCACGTACCACATCGGCAAGGCGTATGTTCCTGCGGCTCCGAAGACCAATGCAAACAAAATGGGCACGCCCGTTAGCCATGTTGCCAAAAACACCAATACACCACAAATGACCGCGTTGCGCCAAAATGAGCCAACCGAAATCCTCATGCCGGCGTGTGCAAGGCGTTTTTTTAGAGAGACTCTTTTGTTTTTCTTGTTCTGTTCGCTTTGCTCATCAAGAATGTCTTGCAAAGATTTGCGACGTTCATTGCGTGCTTTGTTAGGATCTAACCTTGACGGCTTTCTGCCGCTTGCACGTTCGCCAGCGGTCAGCGCTTTCATGCGTTTATCAGCACGACCACCACCAACAATTCCGGGCACAAAGGCTAAAGCCACAGCACCAAAAGCGAGAGCAGAAAGCAAGATGAGCACAATCGGGGGCATTTTCTAAGCTACTCCAGCATTTGCAGAATTGGCACGTTCGAGTGCTTCAACCAGGTTCAACTCTTCGCCATAATAGCGTGCACGCTCAGCAAATTTTGGCTTTGTGATGCCGGTAGAACGGTGATGCCCAATAAGATCGCCGTTGGCATCCTCACCAACGATGTCGTAAAGGAAAATGTCTTGGGTAACGATCACATCGCCTTCCATACCCATTACTTCAGAAATGTGGGTGATGCGACGAGAACCGTCGCGCAGACGCGCTGCCTGAACCACAACATCAATAGAGGAAACAATCATTTCGCGAATGGTGCGTGAAGGCAAAGAATAACCGCCCATTGTAATCATAGATTCTAGGCGCGAAAGGCCTTCACGAGGCGAGTTGGCGTGCAACGTTCCCATTGATCCATCGTGACCAGTGTTCATGGCTTGCAGTAGATCGAAGGCTTCAGGTCCACGCACCTCACCCACAATAATGCGCTCTGGACGCATCCGCAGGCAGTTTTTCACCAAATCACGCATGGTGATTTCGCCTTCGCCTTCAAGGTTCGGCGGGCGTGTTTCCAAACGCACCACGTGTGGCTGTTGCAGCTGTAGCTCCGCACTGTCTTCACAAGTGATGATGCGCTCATCGGATTCAATATAGGCTGTCAAACAGTTCAAAAGAGTTGTTTTACCTGAACCCGTGCCGCCTGAAATCAATACATTTGCCCGCACTTTGCCTAGGATTTGCAGAATTTCAGCACCGTCCGGGGAAATCGAGCCAAACTTCACCAATTGATCCAGCGTGAGCTTGTCTTTTTTAAACTTACGAATGGTGAGTGCAGCACCATCAATGGCCAGCGGTGGCCCAATAACGTTCACCCGTGAACCGTCTGGCAAGCGCGCATCACATATCGGGCTTGATTCATCAACACGACGCCCAACTTGGCTAACGATACGTTGGCAAACGTTCATTAGATGCGCGTTGTCTCTGAACCTTACATTGGTGAGGCGGACTTTTCCGTTCACCTCAATATAGGTCGTTGCGGCACCATTCACCATGATGTCAGCGATGTCGTCACGTGCCAATAAGGGCTCCAATGGCCCATACCCCAAGACGTCGTTGCAGATGTCTTCCAGGAGATCTTCTTGTTCTGAAATCGACATGACGATCGATTTCAACGCGATTATTTCGGAAACGATATCGCGTATCTCTTCGCGCGCGGATTCAATCTCCATCGTCGCCAATTGGCTAAGGTCGATGCTGTCGATCAGCGCGTTAAAAACGGACGATTTGGTTTTAAAATATGCGGAATCGGTGCTGCGGTTTTTGCCTTCGCCCTCAACATCCATAACTTGCTCTGCCTGCACACGCGGTGCCTTGACAGGGGCGGAGGCAGCAGGTGTTGGTGCTACTGGTTTTGGCTGAGGCGCAGCAACAGGCTGCGGCTTATTCGGCGCCGCGCCATTTGTATTTCCCCCAAAACTTGTGCGTTTACCGAACATAACAAACCTTACTCAATAATTTCAGCGCTAGGCGAGCTTCAACTTTTTCAACAAGCCCGGAATCATTCCGCCGTGCTGAGCTCCGCTTTGCGAGGATCGGCCGGTTGTCTTTAGCGCCAGGTTGGTGAACGTTTCATTGATCTTGTGCGAGGCATTGACCTCTGAAATCATTTGACCATTGTTCGCAGCGGAGCCAAATAGCGCGGGATCGAACTGAATTTGGGCAAAGCATTCAGTATCAATAGAGCTTCCAAATTCATTGGCTGCAATTTCTGGTCGTTTGGAAATACCAACCTTGTTCAACACAAGAATTGGCTCAGCTTCATCGGGGCGCAACTCTTTGAGTTTGTCCAAAATTGTCTTGGCATTGCGCAAGTTGGCAAGGTCTGGCTCAGCCACAACAACGATCTCATCAACAGTTGAAAGCGTATGGCGCACCCAAGCATTCCATGCGTGAGGCAAATCCAAAACCACCAACGGAACGTTGTTTTGGCAGATTTCTACAATTTGCTCAAATGAGCGTTCTTCAAAATCATAGTCTCTATCTAGAGTGCCTGGCGCTGTCAGCAAATTTACGTGGTTAGCGCATTTTGACATCAAACGGTCAATTACCACATCATCAACAATGTCTTTAGAGAACACAGCGTCAGCCAATCCATGGGGTGGCTCTTGGTTGTAATTCAAACCTGCAGTACCGAATGCCAAGTCCATATCAAGAATTAGAACGTCACGTCGCACAGTTTGAGAAATTGCCCATGCAGTGTTGTGTGCAATCGTTGACGAACCCGCGCCGCCTTTAGCCGAAAGAAAAGCTATGGTGCGCCCAATAGGCTCAGAGCTCTCAGAAGCGAACTGTTCTGAAATAGTATCGACAAGTGCACTGCTATCAATTGGCATCACCAGGTATTCAGAAACACCAAAGCGCATCAGTTTTCGGTAAAGTTCAACGTCATTTTGGTGACCGATCACAATGACGCGGGTAGATGCGTCGCAAACCGACGACAATTCATGCAGCCGATCAATGAGCTCGTTGGCTTGTAATGCAGATTCAAGAATAATTAGGTTTGGCGTTGGGTTTAGTCGATAGATTTCGACAGCAGCATTGATGCCACCATTGTGAGTGGTCAGTGCAACTTTGTTCATGCGGCGGTCGGCAACAGCCTGCTCAATCATCTGTGCAGTCTTTGCATTTTCGCAAAATGCTTGGATGGTGATGTGCGGCACCAATCGGGCACCAGCAATCGCTACGCCTTCTGAACCGCTCGGATCGCTTTCAAACTCACTCATTAAAATACTCCAAATTCAATCCGAAACCGTTAGTCCAAAACAAAGCCGATTGAGCCCTGCAAATTGCCATTCTTCTCGCCACCTACGCCGTACATTTGTTCCATGTGACCAAGGAAATATGATGCGGCATCGTCTGACATCGTAAACTTGTCAGTTGGCAAAGTGTAATCTTGTGCACGCCCAGCCTCAGTGAGGTATGGAGTAACCAAGATTAGCAGTTCAGTCTCTGAGCGAATGAAGTCTCGCGAGCGGAATAATGTGCCAAGAATTGGTATTTTGCCCAAACCAGGTACTTCATTAAACCGCTGACGTTGCTTTTCTTCGATCAATCCGGCAATGGCCAGAGTTGCCCCTGCACGCATTTTGACTGACGTTTTTGCCTTACGTTCTTTGGTTGCTGGTATAGTTACCGGACCAGCTGTGTAACCACCTTCCGCGCTAAGTTCTGACACGTTGGTCTCGATTTCCATCGAGATTTCACTGCCAGTATGCACAGTTGGGGTAAACGCGAGGTCAATACCAAACTTTTTGAATGTGTAAGTAATTTCACCATCTCTGAACGCTGTTGGTACCGGGAACTCACCACCAGCCAAAAACTCAGCCTTGGCACCTGAAATTGCAGTTAGCACGGGTTCGGCCAGCATGCGGATCGCGCCACGACGCTCCAGCGCTTTGATGGTTGCTTCAACAGATAGGTTACCCATTGAGAAACCGGTTTTTGCAGAGTTTTGCGAAACAACGTTGGACACACCGCCCAAACCAGGGGATGTAACTAGGGTTGTTGAAAGTCCGCCCACACTCAAAGTTGTGCTTAGATCAATGCCAAGTTGCTTAACAGTCTCACGCTGAACCTCAGCAATCGTAACTTTAAGCATGACTTGCTGTGCGCCATCGACAGAAACAACACTTGCCACATTATCAATGTCACCCGCGAATTGACCTGAAATTGCCATGGCTTTTGTCAGATCATCGTCGCTGCGCACTGTACCAGAAAGTACAAGCTTGCCGTTCATTGTTTGCACTTGAACCGAACTTCCAGGGACCAAACGCGCGATGGTTGCTTCAAGGCCCTTGCTGGACTGCTGAACGGTGACGTCCAAAACCGCAATGGGTGTGCCATTTTCGTCTAGGAACAAAATGTTTGTTTCACCCAAGCTCACGCCTTGAATGACCGCGCGGCGTTTTGTGCGCACGACGGCCGACGCGACAGCAGGGTTAGAAACAATTACTTCTTTTGCAGAAACAGGCAGCTCAACAACCAATGATTTGTTTAGGCCAAGCTCAATGCGATGTTCTTTGCCAATTTGATTTTGCGAAATTCGCAATTGACCAGAAGCTGCAAACGCACCCGGCATGGCCGCTAGGCACAATGTCAGGAACATCAGAAACAATATCGCATAGCGTGTCGCAGCAAAGGCAAGGTTCTTTGGGGCTGCAATGGAAGAGGTATTCAACATGTAATTCTACTCCTATTGCAAAGGCGGTGGGGTTTGCCCATCACCCGCATTGTTGCCAGAACTCTGACTTGCATTGTTGTTTGATGTTGCAGAGAAAATTGGCGCTTGAACAGCTGAAACGACAGCTGGGCCGCCAGTACCCGAGGTTTGTGGAATGCTAATGCGGGCTGAAACCGTTTGACCTGCCCTGATGAATTGAACTGTGGAATCATTACCCAATGCATCGTTGGCAGGGCCATCAGCAAAATCAATTATGGAGCGTAGGGCCAATGACAGTTCACCAATCTTTTGGGCGTTCACAACTGTTTCAGCTTGTTGCGGGGTCAACTCAAGGGTGGCAATTGTGTCATCTTCAAAAATGGCACCTTCTTCTGTTTCATCGCCGGTCGTTCCCTTTTCGCCCAAACGCGCACCAATTGCCAACACGCGCGCATTGGTCAAAATGGTTTGGGAGACGTCGCCAAATGCTGTTGGTTGGGTCACAATAACATCGACACGATCATTGGGCACGATGAAGCCACCTGCTCCAGATTCGGCAGATACAGTTACGGAAACGCCAAGCATGCCTTGACCGATAATTGCAGAAAGATATCCCTGGTCCGCACGAACCAGTTTGGCTTCGCGGATGGGTTCGCCCGTAAATATTTCAAACCGAGCGACAACACCTTCCATCTGCGTGAGGGCATCTGGAACTGCGGTGCTTGTAATGTATTCTGGGCGCAAACCGTCCTCAGGCCAAACCTGCCAATCAAACATGCCCGAGCTGACCCGTTGGCCAATGCCAATCGTTTGCGTGGCAATCAGCACTTTCGTGCTTTCAACCACGGGCTCCGCGACTTGAATTTGCTCTGGTTTTGAACCACTCTTTAGAGCGAAGAATGCGGCAAGGCCACCCGCAACGAGAGCAACTGCCAAAAGAATAATACGCGCCGGTTTCATCAAACTCACACCCCGGTTGAAACATCGCAATGCACAGAATCTGCACAGTGCTTTGGGGCAGTATCGGTTCAAAGGGTCAAAACTTGGTTAACCGACCCTTTTGAATTAATCTTAATAGAAACTAAATGGCATCAATGGATTGCGCGCAATTCTTTGATTACTAGGACAAGGCAAGAAATAGCGGCGTTTTGACATAGACCAGCATTGCACCTGCGGCCAGTGCGATCCCGTAAGGTGCGCCCACCTTTTTGTCATGTAGGCGCAATATCCATTCTTTTTTTGGTAACCAGGATACTGGCACCTTCCACCGGAAAACGATCAATCCAACGGTGAGTAGACCGCCAAAAATTGCGGCATATGCCAAAAACGAACCAACCAGCGCCGTGCCCATCCATAAGCCTATTGCCGCAGCGAATTTGGCATCACCGCCACCGATCCAACCAGGAATAAACAACAAAAAGGCAACGACCAACACGCCAAAGCCAACCGCCAAATGCAAACCGACTTGGGTCAAAGGCAGACCAATCGCAAGCGCGCAAACGCCAAACGCTATGATAAGACCCAGTGATATCCAATTAGGAATACGCATAGTCAGCAGATCGTAAACGGCGGCGAAGGCCATAAGCAGAGGAAAAATCACGACTAAAATTGAATTCAACATCTGGCAACCCTTCGCACTTGGTTCACTTCGAACGTTCATTACCTACCGGACAATGATTAGACCAAAGTAAATGAGGCACAAAAAAAGAGGGGCATTTGCCCCTCTTAAATTCGTCGATGTTGTAGCCGCGTAAGCGACCATCTATGCAGATTAAGTAGTCAATGCTGCAGTGATGTCATCGAATACGACGATCAATTGGTCACCCAATAGACCTACAGCTGTAATGATAACAACTGAGATGAGTGCCGCGATCAAACCGTATTCGATTGCAGTCGCGCCGGACTCGTCATTAAGAAACTTTTTTACCAAATTCATTTTGTTGCTCCTTGCTCCTTGTCACAACGTGACAATAAATATTGTCCGATCCTCACCACCGAACTCATGCACTAAGTTAGGCCCGCTTTCTTGAAATAGTATTAATTTGTGCTTTTAACCCCTCCAGCTCCGCTTTGAAATTAGTTATGATTACTAGTGGGTTAGCGAGGATAGTTAATGAAAGGTTACCCAAGGCTTAGGATGCCTAATTACTGGTATTTTCTTGGAAAATGCGTGATTGCATTCAACGTTATCGGGGCCATTTGCCATTTGTTCACCATTATTGTGCATGTTGGAGACCAGTTTATAGTTAGAGTTAGGTAAATCATGACGTTTGCAAAATTCGCCGCTGGATTTGGCGCAGGCATTTTGGGGATAGTATTGACAACCGCCTCAATTCAGGCGGAATCTCAGAGTGAGGTCAATGTCATGATGAATATGGCGCGCATTTTGCGATTGCCCTCAGCTGCCTCAACAGTTGTTATTGGCAACCCTGTGATTGCGGATGCAACTATTCAAGATCCGCGCACGCTGGTGCTTACCGGCAAGGGATACGGATCGACCAACCTGATTGCGCTCGATTCTGTGGGCAATCCGATTGCTGATATCATTGTGCATGTTGGTGCTGACAGCGCCAACTTGGTAACAGTCTACCAAGGCTCTGCGCGCACTTCGATTTCTTGTTCACCTAATTGCCAGCCGATGGCGCTTGGCGGCGACCACCCTGACTTTGTCAAAGACGTTGCCGATTCTCTGCAGACTGCAGCCGGTGTTGGGACAGAGAACTAGGGCGATTAGACCGCGATACATTGTTTTCGATTGGTCTTTTCAAGAGAGCAGTAATGTTCTTAGAAGATAATGCATCTTCAAACATGTTTATGAATGGATTTGAAATTGGCTTTGATTAGGAATTTCAGAACATTGCTATTGCGCAGGGCAAAACAAATTCCTGCAAATGACGATGGCGTAACCGTCATCGAGTTTGCACTGCTTGCATTTCCATTCTTTGCTCTCATCGGTGCAATTCTAGAAACAGGACTGTTCTTGTTAGGAAGTCAAGTTTTTGACAGTGCGGTAGATGATGCGGCCCGAACGATTATGATTGGGGAGGCTGAGAGTTATTCAGCTGCTGATTTCCGAACCAAAATATGTGAGCACACATTTGGACTATTAGATTGCCCTGCGATTAAACTCAGAACACGCCCCATTGCTTCCTTTTCATCTGCTGTAACGTCCCCCCCTGTGGACGCGGACGGAAATTGGATTTTGACCGAGGAGTTTGACGCTGGCGGATCGCGGCAAGTTATTTTGGTGGAAGCATACTATAAGTGGAACACGTTTTTCGGCTTTGACTATGGCTTCTCAAAATATGGCAACGCACTTATTATTTCTGCGTCCCGCGTGTTCATGACTGAGCCATACAAATCATGATGACGTTATTAACTCGATGCGCTTTCCATATCTGGACGCTACTAACCCGACTTCGGCGCGAGACCTACGCTGTGGCTGCGGTGGAGTTCGCGTTGATCCTGCCGGTCATGTTGTTCGCCTATATTGGAACCGCGGAAGTAAGCCGACTAATCATTATGGATCGACGATTGGCCGTTGTTGCAGGTGCGGTTGGTGACTTGGTCGCACGTGCAAATGGATCAATTTCAAGCTCAGTTGTGACGGATTACTTCGAAGCAGCAGAGTTCACCATGGCTCCCTACCCTGCGGCGACCCTGCAGCAAGTGGTCACAAGCGTGTATGTGGATGATGCGGGCAAGGCCAAAGTACGCTGGAGTAGGGGATACAACGGCGGTAGTGCATACGCAAAAAACTCATTTGTCACGCTGCCGCCTGAAATGGCCAATCAGTCGAAGGAAAAATACTTGATCATCGGCGAGGCAACGACTCAATGGACGCCAATTGTCGACTTCGTTTTTCGATCAGGCTTCACACTTGAAAAGACGTATTATTATCGCCCACGTTTTGACGTGGAAGTGACCCTGAATTAGCGTTTCACCGCCCAACCGCACGGAAATTCTTAATGTCTGATTATTTGATCCCAGTGTTTGATCTGGGCGGGGTTTTTATCGACTGGAACCCCATGTATTTGTTCCGCAAGTTGTTTGATACGGAAGAAGATGCGCAGTGGTTTTATGACCATGTATGCACTGGTCAGTGGAACCTAGAGTTTGATGCTGGCACAAGCTATGCCGAGGGTATTCAGCAGAAAACCAACCAGTTTCCCCAATATTTCAATCAAATCAGCGCGTTCAATAACCGCTGGCACGAGATGATTGGCGGGCTTATCCAAGGGACCTGCCATATTCAAAATGAGTTGATAGAAGCTGAGATACCCACTTTTGCAATCACCAATTTTTCGCGCGAGAAGTTCCACGAATGTTTGGAAAAGTACGCGTTCTTACGCAAGTTTGACGGCATTGTTGTTTCGGGCAATGAGCGTTTGATCAAACCAGATTATCGCATATTTCATCGCTTCTTGGACCGATATAGCCTGTCTGCAGATCAATGCGTTTTCATCGACGATAGTTACCCAAATATCGCCGCTGCGCGCCACATGGGCATGAAGGCGGTTCATTTTGCAACTCCCGAACAGCTACGCAAAGAACTGATTGATTTGGGACTGCCACTTAAAGCGGCATAAAAAAGGGCAGTGCCAAGCACCGCCCTATTAGATGGGATTACCAACCAGCTCAGCGGGTGCCGTACATTCGGTCGCCCGCGTCGCCCAAACCGGGCACGATATAGCCCTTTTCGTTGAGCCTTTCATCAATCGCTGCCGTGTAAATTGGCACATCTGGGTGCGCTTCTTGAAAACGTTTGATGCCTTCTGGGGCTGCAAGCAGGCATAGAAAGCGCAAATTGTCCGCGCCACGTCGTTTGATGCGGTCCACTGCGGTTACCGCAGAGTTTGCCGTTGCCAACATGGGATCAACCACAACAACAAGGCGGTCAGCCACATCAGACGGTGCTTTGAAGTAATATTCAATCGCTTCAAGGGTTTCGGGATCACGATAAAGCCCAATATGGGAGACGCGTGCAGATGGCACCAAATCAAGCATACCTTCAAGCAAACCGTTTCCAGCGCGCAAGATCGAGGCAAAAACCAGCTTTTTCCCCTTAAGAGCGGGCGATTTCATCGGCTGAATTGGAGTTTCAATGTCAATATCTTCAAGCTCAAGGTCGCGAGTGATCTCGTAGCACAACAGATGTGCAATCTCGCGAAGCAAGCGCCGAAAACTTGCAGTAGATGTATCCTTATTGCGCATAATTGTCAGTTTATGCTGCACCAGTGGATGATCGATAACCGTTACATTTTTCATTGTCTGCCCCAGATCCCTATAAAAACGCGGTGCCGTGTGGTCCGGCTGGCAATTGAAGCCATGATGCCACTGTCTCACCAATATCCGCGAATGTCGATCTAGCGCCCTTTGATCCTTTGGTCAAACTTGGGGAAAACAACAAAACAGGCACCTGCTCGCGCGTATGGTCGTTTCCCCGCCAAGTTGGGTCACAACCGTGATCGGCGGTCAAAATCAGCAAGTCGTCATGATTCATCTTCGCAATGATTTCTGGCAAGCGTTGATCAAATTGCTCAAGCGCTGCCGCATAACCAGGCACATCGCGGCGATGGCCAAAATGCATGTCGAAGTCAACGAAGTTTGTGAAAATCAGATCGCCATCGCGCGCCATTTCCATGGCGTCCAATGTGGCGTCAAACAGTTTCATATTGCCATTGGCTTTAATTTTGTGGGTCACGCCCTGGGCTGCGTAAATATCGGATATTTTGCCTACCGCAAAAACTTGGCGTCCATTATCTTTGGCGCGATCGAGCAAAGTTGGTTCCGGTGGCAATATAGAAAAATCTCGCCGGTTGCCTGTGCGTTCAAACGTGTCTGATGTTTGCCCAACAAATGGTCGGGCGATGACCCGTCCAATATTATAAGGCTTGACCAAATCAAAGGCGATTTCGCAAATCTCATTCAGTCGGTCCAAGCCAAAATGCGTTTCATGGGCGGCGATTTGGAAAACACTGTCGGCACTTGTATAGCAAATCGGCATGCCGGATTTGATACTTTCTTCGCCCAGTTCAGCGATCACCACAGTGCCAGAAGCATGTTTATTGCCCAAAATGCCCGGTAGTTTGGCGCGTTTGATGAACTCGTCGGTTAGTTCTTTTGGGAAAGTTGGTTCCGTTTCGGGGAAGTAACCCCACTCAAAAACCACAGGAACGCCAGCAATTTCCCAGTGCCCAGATGGCGTGTCTTTTCCTTTTGAGACCTCACTTGCATGTGCCCAAACACCAGCACGGTGTTCGCCAGAAAGCCCTGCCGGTAGTTCGCCGCTTGCGCCCAACGCAGCTTGGCCGAGGCCGAGCATGTCCATATTCGGAATGTTTAGCGGTCCGGCGCGCAAGCCGGCCCTATCGCCAGCGCCTTGCGCGCAAGCTGCCGCGATGTGACCCAAGGTGTTCGATCCTTCATCACCAAATTCAGCCGCATCAGGTGCGCCGCCAATGCCAAAACTATCAAGAACACACAATATTGCTCGGGGCATAATTGCCTCCTTCAATGGTTATTTCGCGTAGCCAATTTATGCAGTGATCAAGCCGTGAAATAGGTCGCGTTGCACCGGTTCATCATCAAATCGATAGGCTTTGCGCAACCGCATCGCAGCCTCTGCCGCGCTGTCTTCATCTGCTGCGTGAATGCGGGCTATTGGCGTTTTATCGTTTAGCGACGTGCAAATAGGTGCGATTTGATCGAAACCTACCGCATAATCGAGTTGGTCAGTTGGGGTTTTGCGCCCACCGCCCAACACCACCACGCCCATGCCTACGCCTTTTGCATCGATTCCAGACACAATTGCTGCACGTTCAGCAAAAACGTCGCGAATAATTGGTGCCTTGGGCAGATGTTTTTCATAGTTCTCAACAAAATCCGTTGGCCCGCCCAGCAACGCAACCATTTTTCCAAACCGTTCGACCGCAGCGCCATTGTCCAAAACAGCACGACATTTTTTGCGAGCGGCGCCCATATCGGCTTCGATACCAACCAAGCCCAATCCCAGCGCAGCTAGCTCAATCGTCACATCCAGCAATCGTTGATCTTGGTGCGTGCCTGTCAAGAACTCCACCGCATTGCGCACTTCCACGGCGTTGCCTGCGGCGCTGGCCAATGGCTCGCTCATGTCGGTAATCAGCGCGGAGGTTTTTACCCCTGCCCCATTGGCTACATGTACAAGGCTTTTGGCCAATTCATCGGCGTCATCCGCCGTCCGCATAAACGCGCCTGTGCCGACTTTTACGTCGAGCACCAGTGCATCTAAGCCTGCGGCAAGTTTTTTTGACAAAATTGAGGACGTGATCAGCGATACATTTTCAACCGTCGCGGTGACATCACGAATGCCATACATAATTTTGTCTGCAGGAGCGAGATTGGCGGTTTGGCCAATAATTGCGCAGCCCGCTTCGCGCACCACTTTGCGAAAGAGCGCATTGTCAGGGCTGGTGCTGTAACCCGGGATTGCATCAAATTTGTCGAGTGTGCCCCCGGTATGGCCAAGTCCACGGCCAGAAATCATGGGCACATATGCACCAAGCGCCGCCCAAATTGGCGCGAGCATAAGTGATACACTATCGCCGACGCCGCCAGTTGAGTGTTTGTCTAATATGGGTCCGTCAAAATCTGACCAATCAAGCACATCGCCGCTGTCGCGCATTGCTTCCGTTAGTGCGATGCGCTCGTCAATATCCATATTCTGGAAATAGACTGCCATGGCAAAGGCAGCAGCTTGTTCAGGTTTTACTTCGCCCGAAGCTAGCCCCGCAATAAAGGCTGCCACTTCAGCTTTTGTCAGCCGCTCGCCATCGCGCTTTTTTGCAATCACTTCTTGGGGCAAAAACACCATTCAAAATACTCTCGTTAGATTTTGTACAATCGAACCGGCGGTTTGTCGGCGCGGGCAATAACTTTTTTGGCTTCAAGGTCAAGTTGGACGCATTTGACCCACCAGCCAGATGTTTTGCCGCCAGGATAAAGATCATCGGGCAGGTTTGGTTTCACGGCCTGGATCACGTCAGCAACGACCATGCCCGGCGCTTCGCTTGGCAAAACACTCAGCATTGCATCATGCATGGCTTTATATTTCGCCGCATCGACCCGCGTGGTTTTCCCCGGCGTATTGACGTTTTCAACTTCGACCTTGTCCGCCATATGTTCTCCTCGCGCTCCTATGCGCCGTAGGGCACCCAAACATTTTTGATTTGCGTCGAACGGGCCAAGAAATAGTCGCCTTCACAAATCCCTTTGTCGGCCCAATCAATAGCTTTGCCTTTATTGGTCCAAGTTTGCTTAAGGTTGTGGATCGACATTTGCTCAACAAGTTTGCCGCCTGCGGCATCGCCCACATAGAGGTGGGCATCAACGCCATCATGCTCGACAAGTGTTTTGGTTAGGCTGTCTTTTTCGCCCGTCACAATGTTTACCACGCCGCCCGGCAAGTCCGATGTGTCCATGATCTGATAGAAGTCAGTCATGGCTAACGGCGCGTTTTCGGATGGGATCAACACTGTGGTGTTGCCCATAGCGATTGCGGGAGCAAGCAATGAAATTGCACCCAGCAACGGCGCTTCATCCGGCGCGGTGATACCGATGACGCCAATCGGTTCCACCATGGCAACAGTCATCGCGCGGGTTGGTGGGTTATGCACCGCCCCATCATATTTGTCGGCCCACCCTGCAAAGGCAAATAAGCGTTCGATGGATTGGTCGACTTCTTTCTTGGCGGCTGCCACACTTGCCCCTGTCATGGCGCGCAAACGGTCTGCAAATTCTACTTTGCGATAATCAAGGTTTTCGCCCATGTAATATAGGATTTGCGAGCGCAAATGGGCAGTTTTGCTGCCCCATCCCAAAGCACCACGCGCTGCTTCCACTGCATTTCGGATGTCCTTGCGATTGCCTTCGCCCACTTCGGCGATCAGTTTGCCGTCTGGTCCCGTGATTGGCCGCGCATAGCCGCCATCAGGGCGAGTTTGCTTGCCCCCAATATAGAGTTTGGCGGTGCGGTCAATGCCGTCGGTTTCAAACAATTTCGGCGCAGCTGGTTTTGGCGCGGCGGGCAAAGGTTTGAGTTTTGTTTCCCATGTTGGGCGCAAATAGGCGGCCATGCCTTCTTTGCCGCCTTCGCGACCAAATCCACTTTCTTTATAGCCACCAAATCCACAGGCTGCATCGAATTGGTTGGTGGAGTTGATCCACACAATGCCAGACTTGATGCGCGGCGCAATATCCAGCGCTAAGTTGATGTTTTCGCTCCACACGCTAGCCGCAAGGCCATAGCGAGAGTTGTTGGCCAATGCCACGGCTTCGTCGGGTGTGCGGAAACTCATGGCCACCAAAACCGGGCCAAAAACTTCTTCGCTGGCGATTGTGTTGGCCGGGCTAACATTGGTGAAAAGCGTTGGTTTCATATAGCAACCATCGGCGGGCAATTCACCGTCAGGCTGATATTTTATTGCGCCTTCGGCTTCACCTTTTTTCATTAGTTCGGTGACACGCTTCACCTGAATGGGCGCAATCAGCGCGCCAATGTCTATGGCTTTGTCGAGTGGGTCACCCACCCGCAATTTTGCCATGCGGGCTTTGAGTTTTTTGATGAAACGCTTCTCAATGCTTTCTTGCACCAACAGGCGCGATCCTGCACAGCACACTTGGCCCTGATTGAACCAAATTGCATCAACCAAGCCTTCAACCGCGCTGTCGATATCTGCATCTTCAAATACGATGAACGGGGACTTGCCGCCCAGTTCCAGCGAAATGCCTTTGCCTGAGCCCGCGGTTGCTTTGCGTATGGCTTTACCAACGCCTGTTGATCCCGTGAAGGCGACTTTGTCAATGCCTTCATGTTCCATGATCGCCGCGCCGACTTCACCGTTTCCAGTAACTATATTGACCACGCCAGCTGGCAAGCCGATTTCTCGACAAATTTCAGCGAACAGGAGTGCCGTTAGCGACGTCAGTTCCGCAGGTTTCAACACCACTGTGTTGCCCGCCGCCAAGGCTGGGGCAATTTTCCAAGCCATCATCAACAAGGGGAAGTTCCATGGGATAACCTGACCGCAAACGCCATACGGCTGATGGTCTGGGAACTCGCGCTCAATGTGCTGCGCCCAACCTGCATGATGGTAGAAATGACGCGCTACCAGTGGCACGTCCACATCGCGGCTTTCGCGAATGGGTTTGCCATTGTCCATGGTTTCCAGCACCGCAAACAGACGAGCGTGCTTTTGCACTTGGCGGGCAATAGCATAAAGAAACTTTGCGCGTTCAAAACCGGACAATGCTTGCCAGGGGCCAGTTGCTTGGCGTGCCGCTTTTACGGCACTGTCGAGGTCAGCTTTGGTGGACTGCGTAATCTGCGCCAATTCTTTGCCGTTAGCTGGATTGTTTGTGGCAAAAGTTTTGCCCGGTTTGGTGAAGTCACCATCAATAAAGCTGCCAAACTTGCGGCCATGGCTATCAAGCCACGCCGCAGCTTGCTCATCACCCTCAGGGGCCGGACCATATTCAAGGTTTTTAAAAATCTCAGGAATGTTCATCGTCCTGCCCTAAACCATCGGTTGGCGATAGTCGGCTGAATAGCGACCGGTCGCATTATGTTCGAGTTGTCGTTCGATATCTGTGAGAAGGCTTGAAGCACCAAAGCGGAACAAGTGTGGTTGCAACCAATTGTTGCCCAGCTCTTCCTTCATCAGCGCCATAAAGGTGATCGCGTCTTTGGCTTTTGAAATGCCGCCTGCGGGCTTATAGCCAATTTCGATGCCGGTCTCTTCGTGGAACCAGCGGATCATCCTGATCATTGAGAGCGACGTTTGCAGGTCTGCGTTGACCTTTTCCTTGCCGGTGGATGTTTTGATGAAATCAGCACCAGCCAGCATGCACACCAGCGAGGCTTTAGCCACATTGGTTTGGGTTGCCAATTCGCCCGTGCCCAAAATGGTTTTCAGGTGCGCTTCACCGCACGCCTCGCGGAAGGCTTTCATTTGATCATAAAGTGCTTGCCAGTCACCATTGAGCACATGATGGCGTTCAATCACCACGTCGATTTCTTTTGCCCCTGCCGCAACAGATGCTTCAATTTCTTTTACACGCGTTTCAAATGGGGTCAGCCCTGCGGGAAAGCCCGTCGAAACGGCGGCAACTGGAATGCCTGTGCCATTTAGGGCGTGAACAGCTGTTTCAACAAAGTTATGATAAACGCAGACAGCACCTGGATTGACCTTCAATCCCCCCGCACCAAGCGCGTCCAAAATCTGGGGCCGAACAGGTTGGCGGGCCTTTGCACATAAGCGTTCAACGCGGCCGGCACTATCGTCACCATTAAGCGTTGTTAGATCGATAAAGGTGATCGCCCGCAAAAGCCATGCGGCTTGCCATTGTTTTTTGACAGAGCGGCGCGCGCCAATTGTGCCCGCCCGACGTTCAAGCGCCGAGCGGTTCATGCGCACTTGCCGCAACCATCCCAAATCTAAATCAAAACCCGGATTGCGTTGATGGTTGTGATTATGTGCGTCTATTTCTACTGCCTTTAGGGTCATAATTCCCCAACCAATCTCTCAAGCAATTGCTCAAGTTTCTTTGCGCCTTTAAGCGCCATTTCCTTGGTGTGCGTGTGCGAAATGTTTTCGTCTGACATGCCCGCGCCCATATTGGTAATTGATGAGCAAGCCCACACCCGCATGCCCAAAAACCGCGCCAAAATAACTTCTGGCACCGTGGACATGCCGACAGCATTTGCGCCAAAGCCTTTGATCATGCGAATTTCGGCAGGTGTTTCAAATGTTGGGCCAGAATACCACGCGTATACGCCTTCGTTAAGCGTAAGCCACAAATCATCAGCGATGGCCAAAGCTTGTTTGCGCAACTCGGGGTCGTATGCGTCCACCATATTGACGAACCGATCCTCCGTTGGTTCACCGATTAGCGGGTTAAACCCATTATAATTGATATGATCCTCGATCATCATCAACTCGCCGGGCGGGATTTCTTTTTCAAGTGACCCTGCGGAATTCGTCAGCAAAAGTGTTTTAACACCGACTTCACGCATGGTTTCCAATGGCACACGCATAATGTCCGCGCGACCCTCTTCATAATAGTGCGCGCGGCCGGTTAAAATGGCGATGCGTTTATTGTTGAGTGTGCCGACAAGCAACGATTTGCCATGGCCCGAGACGCCGCCGACAGGAAACCCAACCAACTCTTCGTATTTGATTTCGATGCGATCGTTGAGCAGATTGCCAACGCCCGACAATCCAGACCCCAAAACCAACGCCACCTCAATCGGGTCGTCGCCAGCATGGTCCCTTATAATTTCTGCATTTGCGTGTGCAGCGTTCATTTCACCGCCTCCAAACTTTCAGGGCCAAAGCTGTCTGGCAGAATTTCATTCATGGTGTAACTTTTGGCGTCGCCATCTTCGCCCGTGCAAATGATCACAGTTTCTGAGGTCGCAAACTCTCGAATACGCTGACGGCAGCCCCCACACGGGGTGACCGGATCAACACCTTTGCCGATGACAAATATGCGATGGATCTTTTTCGCCCCAGCGCCAATCATAGCGGAGATGGCCGATGCTTCTGCACATGAGCCCTGCGGGTAAGCGGCATTTTCAACGTTACAGCCAGCATAGATGTTTCCGTCGTCTGCAAGTATGGCCGCGCCCACTGGAAATTCTGAATAGGGCACATGCGCATGCTTGCGCACCTTTTGGGCCGCATCGTAAAGGGCTTGCGTTACCGCATCCATTTTATCTCTCCTTGACGTAAGGCTGGCCAACAGCTTTTGGTGGAACTGCGCGACCAATAAAGCCAGCTAGTAACACGACGGTCAGCACATAAGGCAATGCTTGAATGAACTGCACCGGTACTTCGCCGATTAGCGGAAATTCAACGCCTTGCAACCGGATTTGAGCAGCGCTTAACACGCCAAACAACAAACATGTCCAAAGCGCATTCCATGGCTTCCACTTGGCGAAAATCAAAGCGGCAAGCGCAATAAACCCACGACCGGCGGTCATATTTTCACTAAAATTTGCGCCTTGTGATGTGGATAAATATGCACCCGCAACGCCGCACAAAACACCTGTTATGACCAAAGCCTGGTAGCGGAGTAGGAAAACCGAAATACCTGCTGTATCCAACGCTTTTGGGTTTTCACCTACAGCACGCAAGCGCAAACCAAAGCGCGTTTTCATCAAAACCCATGCAGTGATCGGCACAGCGACAAATGCGAAATAGACGATAATTGAATGACCTGAAATGAGCTGTTCGTAAATTGGACCTACAACCGGAACTTGGCCAATTTCGGCTGCAAATGGCAATTCAATAGGGCCAATCCGCACGTCCTTGGGCAAATTCGGCGTTGTGCCGCCACGCTTAAATATAGAGTGGCCGATAAATACTGTGCCGCCCAAAGCAAGGAAGTTTAGCGCAACACCCGAAATCACTTGGTTTCCGCGCAGATTGATCGATGCGACCGCATGAATCATCGACATACAGACCGAAACAAATATCGCTGCCAACATGCCATACCAAACATTGCCCGTCAGCGCGGCAACCGCCGCTGCGGCAAATGCTGCGCCAAGCATTTTACCTTCTAAGCCGATGTCGACAATACCCGAACGCTCAGAGTAAAGACCCGCAAGGCAAGCTAATAGGAGCGGAACGGCGAAGCGAACACTCGAATTGAGCAAAGGAATAATATCTTCAAATCCCATTTTATGCCTCCTCAGTTTCTGCTGCTTCTTCTGCGGGCGGCTTTGATCTAAATGCACCAAAGACACGCTCAAGAACCGGCTTGAACATTTCATCCATTGCGCCAGAAAACAGGATCACAAGGGCTTGGATAACCACAACTAACTCGCTGGGCACCGCTGGCATAACGAAAGCCAATTCCGAACCGCCTTGATAGAGCGCCCCAAATAGGATTGCGGCCAAAACGATACCAACTGGGTGCGCGCGTCCCATGAACGCTACAGCAATGCCGATGAAACCAAAGTTTTGCACAAACCCAACCACAAGTCGTTTCTGCACGCTTACGGCTTCGTTTACGGCCATCATCCCCGCCAACGCACCTGAAATGGCCATCGCAATCACAATGATGGTAACTGCAGAGATACCAGCATATCGCGCGGCTTCAGGGTTTTGACCTAATGTGCGAATTTTAAATCCAAGTTTTGTGCGCCACAGCAATATATAGACGCCGATTAACGCCAAAATGCCAAAGATCAACATAACATTGACCGGCGAATGTTTGAAGAACTCGAAATATTCGGACAGAAGCGGAATGCGTCCTGTTTCTGCAATTGTGCGTGTTTCTGCGTTGGAGCCGGGATTGGTGATCACTTGAGCCAACATATAGCTCATCAAGGCCGAGGCGATGAAGTTGAACATGATTGTAGTGATTACAATGTGGCTGCCACGTTTGGCCTGCAAATAGCCAGGTATTGCCGCCCACAACGCGCCAAGTGTCATCGCGCCAACTGTTGCGCCAACAAGCACAAACACCCAATGAGTATGATCGAGCCACAGTGCCATCATGATCGCACCAAGTCCCGCCACATAAGCTTGACCTTCGCCACCAATATTGAATAGGCCGGAATGAAATGCGACTGCAACCGCTAGGCCAGTGAAGGTAAGGCTTGTGGCATAGTGCAATGTAAATCCAAGCCCATATCCGTTACCAAAAGCACCATATGCCAACACTTTCATGGCCTCGATCGGGTTTTCACCAATCACGGCAACAGCAAGGCCGCCAACGAATAGAGCCAGCAGCACATTCATGGCTGGCATAAGGACGTTCAATGCCCAACTTGGCAGTGGCTGTCTCGCGCTCATTGCAATTCCCCCGAATTATTGTTGGGCTGGGTCAAGCCCGGCCATGGCCAAACCGAACTCTTTTTCGCTCGCGGTTGGCGGTAGTTCGGTGACAATTTCACCGTCAAACATCACAAGCACACGATCAGAAAGCGACCGAATTTCATCCAACTCGACAGAGACAAGCAACACAGCTTTGCCTTCGTCGCGCAACTTGATGATTTGCTTGTGAATAAACTCGATAGCGCCAATATCTACGCCACGTGTGGGTTGACCAACGATCAAGATATCAAGATCCCGGTCCATTTCCCGCGCCAACACAATTTTTTGTTGGTTTCCGCCTGAAAAATTTGCAGTCTTCAAGCGCGGGTTTTTCGGCCGTATGTCAAACATCTCGATGCGTTTAATGGCATCTTCGCGTGCTGCTTTAACCGACAAGAATAGGCCTTTGCCATACTTGTCGTCATCTTCATATCCGAGCATGGAGTTTTCCCATTCCTCGAATGTGGTCACAAGTCCCATTTTGTGCCTGTCTTCTGGCACATGCGCTAGTCCCATTCGGCGCACTTCATCAGCAACGCCATCACCATCAAATTTGATCTTTTTGCCGTTGATCCGAATTTGGCCTAATAGCGGGTTGAACATGCCAGATATTGCTTCAAGCAATTGCGATTGCCCATTTCCAGCGACACCTGCAATGCCAACAATTTCACCAGCGCGCACGTCAAATGATACATTTTTGACCCGTGGCACGCCGATATCATCGGTCACAGAAAGGCCCTCAACCTCGAGCACTTTCTCGCCAGGCTTTGCTGCTGTTTTTTCTACTTGCAACAAAACGTGGCGGCCAACCATCATTTCAGCCAATTTGTCTGGCGATGTGTCTTTGGTGGCAACAGTGCCCACCATTGTGCCCCGACGCATAACTGAAACAGTGTCGGTAATAGCCATGATTTCACGCAATTTATGCGTGATTAAGATGATGGTTTTCCCCTCATCACGAAGCTGCTCCAAAATGCGGAATAATTGGTCAGCTTCAGTTGGGGTAAGCACACCTGTTGGCTCATCAAGGATGAGTACATCTGCGCCCCGATAGAGCGCTTTTAGAATTTCGACCCGTTGTTCTTGACCCACAGACAAATCTTCAATGACTGCATCTGGATCAACATTCAGCTCATAATCTTTTGCCAGTCGCGCAAGTTCTTCGCGCGCCGCAGCCTTGCTCGCAGCCAAGAGCGGATCACCCTCAGCGCCCAAGATTATGTTTTCAAGTACGGTAAAATTCTCAACCAGCATAAAATGCTGGTGAACCATGCCGATGCCCAAGTCTAGGGCATGGCTTGAATCTTTGATTTGCACCTTTTTGCCGTGAACAAAAATGTCGCCAGCATCAGCTTTATAAAAGCCATAAAGGATCGACATCAGCGTTGACTTACCCGCGCCATTTTCCCCCACGATACCGTGGATTGAGTTGCGCTTGACGGTTAGGTTGATGTCTTTGTTCGCCTGAACGGGACCGAAAGACTTTGATACGCCCCTCAGATCAATTGCAGGCACGGTCTCAGCAGCCCGTGAAGGCTGCTGAGTGTTTTGTATTTGGTTTTCAACCATATCGAGTTACCGTTCCCGGTGTTTCGATTAAGATACTGGGCAAGAATTGTCTGAACGGTAATCGTGTACAACGATTTCGCCAGAATTAATTTTTGCTGTGTAGTCTGCCAATGCAGCTTTCATTTCGTCAGAAAGAAGCGGCTCGTTGTACTCGTCAACTGCAGCACCTACACCACCTTCAGCAAGACCAAGCACTTGAATGCCAGATGTCCAAGCACCATTCATCTCGTCGGTGAACGCTGTTTGAACAGCAACGTCAACGCGCTTCACCATTGATGAAAGCATGTTGCCTGGGAACAAGTAGTTCTGGTTGCTATCAACGCCGATACCATACTTGCCCGCATCAGCTGCGGCTTGCAAAGCACCTTCGCCCGCTGCACCAGCAGCAGCATAAACAACATCAGCGCCACGCTCTAGCTGTGAACGGCCAACTTCGCCGGCTGTGTTGATGTCGTTGAAGGCACCAAAATCAGTTCCGATGAAGTTTTGAAGCACTGTGATGTCTGCGTTCGCAGCTTTAGCGCCTTGAACGTAGCCACAACCAAACGCTTGCAACAATGGGAAATCAAATGCTGTCACATAACCAATTGTGCCAGTTTCAGATTTCATTGCAGCCAAAACACCCACAAGGAATGAGCCCTCTTGCTCTTTAAACAGAACAGAACGCACGTTTGGTAGGTCAACAACACTATCGATAATCGCAAAGTGTGTGTCTGGGAATTCTTGAGCAACAACTGTTAGTGGCTCAGCCCATGTGAAGCCTGGCACAACAATTGGGCTTGCGCCTTGTTGAGCAAAGCGGCGAAGCGATTGCTCGCGCTGCGCATCAGTTTGGATTTCTAGATCTTGGTATGAATTGCCTGTTGCTTTTGCATAGGCTTCAGCACCATTCCAAGCCATTTCGTTGAATGACTTGTCGTTTTTACCAGCTGCGTCATAAATTAGAGCAGGATCGGCAATAGCTACGCCTGTCATCAAAGCAGCAAATGTTGCTGCGCCAAGTACGGCTTTCGCACCACCAGAAATTTTCTTTTGGACGGTCATGAATGTCTCCCTTGTCACGTCGTCATATGGTTTAACACTACAAGTCTATAAACTCGCTATGCGTCCATTTGATGTTTTTAATTCAAGCGCTTTATAGGTTCCTCCGCAAGCAAAAACGCCAGCTTGCACCAGCAATCGTTAACTGGTGCTCGAAACAAATTCAAGTATTTTTTGACCGAACGGTCAAACACAGGTGCATTTACCAACAAAACCATAGCGCTTTACTATATGGTAAAGTTTCAAAGTGTTATGATCTTCCCACCGGAGTGATCTGCATCCAACTGATCATGGGTCACTAAAATTGTGGGCAGTTTCTTTGCTTTGGCCTGATTGAAGACAAAATCGCGTACTTTGCCGCGCAAACCAGAATCAAGGGCTGAAAAGGGTTCATCCAACAATAGCGCTTTGGGTTCGGATAAGAGCACACGCAGCAACGCAATACGCGACTGCTGTCCGCCTGAAAGCGTTAGCGGGTCGCGATGGCCTAGTTCAACCATATTAACCGCGTCCAGTGCCGCCCGCACTTTCGCGCATCGCTCCTCTTTGCTGCCAGTTGCGGGCAAACCAAACATCAAATTGTCTTCAACGCTTAGATGAGGGAACAATAAGGGGTCTTGAAACATCAAGCCAACTTTTCTGTCCGCTGGATCGGCTTGCGTAATGTCCACGCCATCAAGAACGACGCGGCCCGTAAAGCTAAAGCTTGGGGGTAGGAAACCCGAAATCAAGTTTAGAAGCGACGACTTGCCCGAACCAGAAGGTCCCATAACAGTCAAAACCTCACCTGGCTGAATGTCCAGATTAAGATCCAACAATTTTGCGCCGTCGTGAAACAGGCAAACATTTTCAATGCAAAGGGCGTCTTTCATTTGATCTTTTGACATTTTAGCGAAAGAACTTTCTGTCTGGGAATGCGGCGCGTGGAACCAAGCTCGCGGCAATAAAGCCGATAGCAGGCAGAAGTGTTTGCACCAAAGCATATATACCTATTAAGCGTCGATCACCCCCAGCAGCAAGGGCAACAGCCTCAGTTGTGATGGTGGGCAATCGGCCAGCGCCGATCAATAAAGTGGGCAAATATTGCGCTATGGATATGGCAATGCCCAGCGCAATCGCCAATAAAATTGGTTTTAACAGCATGGGTAGACGAACGCTAAATAGTACTTTGTTTTGTGACACGCCCAATGACGATGCCACTTGCAAATAACGCAGGTCAAAATTTCTAAACGGCGCTGCAAGCGATAAAAACACATAGGGCAAAACAAAAATCGTATGCGCCAATGTTACGGGCCAAAAACTGCCATCCAAACCGTACCGAACCAGAAACACAGAGATGCCGAACAAGAACGCGATTTGGGGTACGATCAAAGGCAAATAAAGTATGCGCAATGCAGCTGGGGTGAACTGAATGTCGCGCCGAAATTCATTTTCCAAACAAGCAAGCGTAAGCGCCACACAAATCATGGTGGAGGTGATCGCAATGCTCATGGCATTCACGACTGGGGTCCAAACAGAACCCGCATTTTCGAGCCATCTTGAAAAGGTAAATCCGGACGGTAAAGCGTTTGGAAAGCGCCAAAACCCCGCACAGGACCAAACGGCTAGAATGATCATGGAAAGTACAAAGGTCACGATCACAATTGCCATCATTAGGGTTGCCAAAGCGCGAAACCAGTGATCGTTTTTTTGCCGTTCTCCGCTGATGGTTAGCCGACGCCCGATATAGCCAACCAGCGCCTCCCCTATCCGCCAACTGATGAGCGCTAACAAGGTCGCACCCAATTGCCAAACGGCGCCCGCTGCCGCAACAAAGCGCATTTCAAGTTCAGGATCATTCATCCAGCGCAGCAATTGCACCGGCAACATGGCGGGAAAGTTTGGCCCTAAAATCAGCGCCACATCCACAACTGAGGAGGAAAAAGCAATCACCGCGTAAATGGGTAGACGCAGTTGTTTATAGAGCGTTGGAAAAACGGCAATGAACCAACTCCAAACGCGTCCATAACCCAGCGAGCGCGCGACCTTGAGCCGTTCATCCACATTAATTTGGCTGGAGGCCGAAAGGGCAACCAAAAAAATAAACGGTATCTCCTTTAGCACCAGTCCAATCAAAAGTGCATTGCCCGCAGGGTCATTAATCACCAACCAATCAGGCGGATGATTGAAGCCCGTCGCCCACGGCGAAAACAGGCGCACGATCCACCCCGATGGCGCGATGAGAAACGCAAAGCCAAAGGCGGCGGCGGCGTGGGGAACGGACATGAGCGGCGAAATAAACCGCGATAGACGTTGGAATGTGGGGCTGCCCCATTGGGCGGCAAAAAAGCTGATCACAATGACAAGCGAAAGGAAGGTCGTGGCAACACCAATCCAAATCGAAAGCTGTACCGAATACCAAAAACCGGGCTTGTGGGTGACCTCGTGCAAGAAACTAAGCGTGAAGTGTTTTCCGCCCAAAGTCGGAAAGAAACCAAAGGCCGGCAGCAAAACCCCTGCAAGCCCCGCAATCAATGGGCCGGTTAAGGCCACAATCATTAATACGGGGGCTAAAACCAGCGGATCGCCCCAGCCTTTGGCTTTATTATGCATTAGTTGGATCGCACGTAGCGATTTGCCCATTCCTCTTCCAACTTCACCGCCCAAGTTGCATCAGGCTCTAGCAATGTTGCACCAAACTCGTCAGCGGCCAAAGTGGCTGGGCCGCGTTGCAACGCATCAAACATGGCTTTGCCCTCTGCAGGCAAGGCGTTGATGTCCAACACACTCGGGTCACCCCACACATTCTCGTCAGCTTTGCGGGCTTGTGCTTCTGCGGACAAAAGGAAGTTGGCAACAACCATTGCCCCTTCTTTTGCATTGGCATTATAAGGGATCGTTACAAAATGCGAATTGCCCATAGAACCATAATCCAATACGAATGAGCGCACTGTATCTGGAAGTTCTTGAGCGTTTATGGCCGAAGATGCCTCGCCGGGGTTAAAGGTCATTGCAATGCCAATTTCGCCGTCAGCAAGCAGGTTTTTCAACTGGGTTGTGTCGGCGGCATAGACTTCGCCAGAGCGCCAAAGATTTGGTTTGAGGCGATCAAGATAAGCCCATAGTGGCGCTGTAACTTCATCAAAATCGGCCTCAACCACCGGAGCGCGTAGCAAGGATTGATCCGCAATGGTGCCGTATAGCACCTGCTTTAGAAATGTCGTGCCAATAAAGTTTGGCGGCGCAGCATAGGTGAAACGACCCGGGTTCTTTTCGACCCAAAGCGCCAAATCTTCTAACGACGTTGGCGGTGTTTCAAGCCATGCGCTGTCATAATAAAACGTCAGCTGGGCCATGCCCCACGGGCTCTCTTGACCGTCCACAGGCACCGTAAAATCATACGTCAGCGTTGGTTTGCCCGCAATGTCTGCATATTGGTAATTTGGCAGTTGCTCGGACCAGTTTTGATCGATCAGCAAGCTTTGGCGCTTCATGGAAGCAAAGTTTTCGCCGTTGATCCAAATCAGATCAACCGAACCGCCTTCATTTCGCCCAGCCGCTTTTTCAGTGACCACACGGTTCACCGCGTTCGCCGTATCATCCAGTTTGACGTGCACCAGTTTCAAGCCATATTCGGCTTCGACGCGCTCGCCGACCCACGCAATATAGGCATTGATATTGGGTGCACCGCCCCAAGCGTTAAAGTAAACTTCTTGGCCCTTTGCCGCTTCAACGACGGAAGACCAATCAGCTGGTTCTACATCTTGCGCATGGGCAGCTCCTGCCAAAATGGCACTTGTCAAAAGTCCAATTGCAGACAAATTTTTCGCGAGCGTTTTCAGCATATTCCCTCAAAATTCTTTTGTTGTTTAGGGCAACAAATGCATTGGTGCCTAAACAAGTGCAACACACATTGGTGTTATATCAGTGTGAGGGCAAGAATTGAACGCCGCTTTTGGTTTAATGCCAATTTTTCCTAAGCATCGATTGGTGTTGCTGTGGCGCCAAATTGTTCTGCAAAATGAACAAAGAACCGATCAATTACTTTTTGCGCGGTGCCACTGACCAGCTTTGAACCAATCTTTTCGATAGATCCGGAAACTTCACCGTAAGCGGAAAATTTAAGCGTTGACCCTTCTAGGTGATCATCCAACTCTATATCCGCAAAGCCTTTGGCCAAGCCCAACAAACCGCCGCGCCCCTGGCCTGAAAGCGTATAACTTTTGGCTGGATCAATATTGGATAGATTAAGGTCGCCAACAAATTTTGGATTCGCAACGCCAAGATTGACTTTAATCGTTGCCTCAAGGCTTACGTCATCCATCCATTCAATATGGTCACAGCCGGGAATGCAGGCTTTTAGCACTTCTGTATCGTTTAGCGCGCTCCAAACCGCTTCGCGCGGCGCTGAAATAACGTAATATCCAACAAATTTCATGATTACCCTTTACCTAGCGTACAAATGACACAATATCTCAAACACATGGTAACATGGTTGCAAGCTGTCAATCGTTAGCTGTAAAAAGCTATGAAGACAAAAATTTACCGGCGTTAAGGCCACAAAATTCGGGGAAGTATCATCATGTCAACTGAACTTGCTGAAAAGCCATTGCAATATTTGGACAAAGCAATGGGCGCAATTCGCGAAATGGGCCTGTGGCCAGAAAACGTTGAAGAAGCACCAATTACTGCGCTTTTGGAACAAATCACAGAGCTAGACGAAACCCGTGTGATCTTGATTGGCCGCACCCTAAACCAGGCCAGCATTTTCAATGAAGTCGTACGTGAGCAAATCGCTGCAATGAGCATTGGCGAACGTTATGAAGACATCACCAAAGGATTCGACAGCATTCGCGATGACGCGAAAGGTATGGTTGACCAGCTTGCCGATGGCAAATTGGACATGCTTGAGCGCGCTTCCAATGTTTGGATGAAAGTGACACGCGGCGACATTCCAACCCGTTTTGACAAAATTCGCACGATCTATTTGGACGTGACCAAAGACACCAAAGACCAAATCGATCGCGAACACACCATTTTGGAAGCTTACCGCGATTTCCGAGGCGCGCTAAAGCAATCAGAAGTGATGGCTTTGGAAGTGTTTGAGAAAGCCGAAGTGCATTTGCAAGAACGCAAAGAAGCGCTAACGGCTGCGACCAAAGATTTGGAAAACTTCACTGAAGGCACCCCCGCTGACCGGGCGCGATTGGAAATGGCCCGTGACGAGCGTTTGCGCGAAATGCAAAACGAAGAGCGCCGCTACCAAATCGCAAAAGATCTTTCGGACAATCTGACCATTTCTTACAACACTTCAGAAGTTGTGATGGCCCGCCTTGCGCAAACTACAAACGCCAAAGAACGTGTGTATCAACAATCAATTTCGTTCTTCTCAACCAATGAGACTGTGTTGACGGCTTTGAGTGCATCTTTCACTGGCCTATTTGGTTTGCACGAAAGCACTGAAACGCTGAACGCCATGAAAGAAGGCATGTCAAAAAGCCTTGAGACATTGGCTGAAATTGGTGACACCGTGCAAGAAGAAGCGCTTAAAGCGGGTTACGGCCCAACAATTCGCGCAGATGCGGTGATGAAACTGGTTGATAGTGTGGTGAATTTCCAAGAAAAATCACGCTCCATCATCAATGAGATGCGCGAGCAGTCTACCCGCAACTCAGCGGAAATTCGTGACGCGGTTGAAGATGGCAAGCAACGCTTGTCTAAATTGGCCGCTGAAGGCAACACCATTTTGCTTGAGCAAAAAAGCAAATAACCAATAAGGTCCGGCGCGTACCAAAAGCATATTGAGTTGAGCTGAATGACGAGAACCAAAAAAAACAACGCAGCACCGCTAGATGAAGTGATGTTGGCAATGGATGTGGTGGACACACTGCGCCATAGCGAAAACTTGGTGGCCCGCGAGTTGGGTGAAGAGGATCGCGCCAGCGCCTTGATGGAGCGGTTGCGTGAGGTTTATCGCCAGCAAGGCATTGATGTGCCGGACCGAATTTTACGCGAAGGGGTTTCCGCGCTTGACCAAGCGCGGTTTGCCTACACCCCACCTTCGGGTGGTTTGGGCTATTTTTTAGCCCGGCTTTACGTTTCCCGCCGCAAGTGGGGCAAAACCGCAATATTTGCGATTTTGGCCGCTGTCTTAGGGTTTGCGGGATACAGTTTTATTTACAAACCTTACGTGGCTGGCCAAGCACAAGCTGCGGTTGAACGGGTTCAGGTGGAATTGCCCGCGCAAATGGATGCACTGCTTGCTCAGATCACAACGACGGCAAAAGTTCAAACTGCGGTGACATCGGCAAACGAAATTGTTGAGCGCGGCAAAGCAGCTGCCTCTGTTTCTGATGTGACCCGGGCTGAATTGGCTGTTGATGAACTCAATGCCACATTGACGCGCCTACAAAGCGAATATCGCTTGCAGATCGTCAACCGTGAGGGCGCGGATACTGGTGTTTGGACCTATCCTGACGTCAATGAAGACGCTCGCAACTATTACATCATTATTGAAGCGATCGGCACAGATGGCGAGACAAAAGTGCAAACGATCGTGAACGAGGAAACAGGACAAGCCGAACAGGTTAGCCAATGGGGTGTGCGGGTTTCCGAAGTGGTCTTTAACGGCGTTAGAGATGACAAATTGGATGATGGCATCGTCCAAAACAACATAATTGGCCTCAAGCAATTTGGCTATTTGGACGTTGACTATGTCTTTGATGTAATGGGCGGTGAGATAACACAATGGTAAGACGCAGCAAAAAGATTTCTGGTCCCGAAGCCCTTCGCTCGCTTGACCGTGCATTAGATGATATTCGCCGCGAAGAAAAACAAATGACACGGCTTTCTGCCGATGCGGCCTCGCGCATCGGGCGCTTGCGCGAAATTGAAGCGGAGCAGTTTATTGCACTTGCAGAGCTGCGGCTGGACCCTGCCCGGAAAACTGAGATTACCGGCGAGATTTCACGCGCTGAAAAACAAGCCCGTGCGATCCTTGAAAAGCATGCGACCCAGTCTGGTGAGCTTGGCGAACGACTTGATGAGATTGACGCCGAAATAAAGCTGATTGTCGAACAAAGAACAAAAGCCCAAGCGGTTTATGAAAAGGCTGAGGCAGAACTTGATGCGCTCAGCGGACAGGTGTTCAAAACCCTTAAAACTGATGAGAAATATCAAGCCCAACTCTTGGCAGCTAACGAAGTCAAAGGCTTTGCTGAACAAGCGTTGAAAAAAACCGAAGTGGCAGAGGCTGATCGGGAAGAAAAGGGCAAACCTTATCGTGAAGATCCCCTATTTATGTATCTTTGGGAAACGGGTTACGGCACCAATTCTTACAGTGCCAACAATTTGGTGCGGTTCTTTGACAAAAAAATTGCCGATATGGTTGGCTATCACAATGCCAAACCAAATTTTTCCATTCTGAATGAAATTCCAATGCGGCTGCGTGAACACGCGGAACGATTGCTCGCGGATGCTGACGCTGAACATGCAAAACTGAAAAAACTTGAAGACAAAGCGTTTGATGCGGCGGGGGGCAAAACCTACAGGTTGAATTCGGAAAAAGCGGAAAAAGAAATCGCCGCAATCGATGAAGCCCAAGTTCGACTTGAAGATGAACGGGATGAGTTGGCGCGCAAGCATTCCAAACTTTCTGAAGGTGGCGACAGCGCTTATCGTGAAGCGGTAGAGACCCTAACCGACGGCTTACAGCGCGAAACGATTTCAGAACTTTACGAAGCGGCACGCCAAACATCGAGTCGCGAAGACGATCTCATCATTCGCAAAATTGACGCGGTACGTGCTGAAATTTTAGAGCAAGATGACGACATCAGCGAGGCCAAAGCCCGCCTGAAAACTTTGGCTGCCCGTCGGCGTGAACTAGAAGATATTGAGTGGGAGTTTAAAAAGTCAAACTTTGACGATCCGCGGATGAAATTTGACGATCATCTGGTAGAAGACTTACTTGGCGAGTTCCTAAAAGGCGCCGTCACAGCCGCCGGATATTGGAGCCAATGGCAAGATGCGCAACGCGGTTCAGGCTATACCCCTCGCTCAAGCAGCAGCAAAAATGAGCGTTCAAAATCTGGCCCTTGGAGCAAGGGCAATTTAGACTTTGGCTCCTTTGGCACCCCGAGCAGCGACTTTTCCCGCCCACGCGGTTCATCGCGCAAAGGGACAAAAGGCACCAGAAACCACGGCAACTTTAAGACTGGCGGCAAATTTTAACAGGAGAATATATGACAGGCGTTCATGTAAGTGCAGCAAAGGGATATCAATCTTCCGCCGATGCATATCAAAAAGGGCGCCCAGACTATTCTCCTAAAATTCTCGACTGGTTGCGCGATGAACTGGGTGTTTCGCGTAACAGCGTGGTTGTTGACTTGGGTGCTGGCACTGGGAAATTTACACAGCGGCTGTGCGAAATTTCAAACAATGTTATCGGTGTGGAACCCGTTGATGCCATGCGGGACCAACTGGCGCACCACCTACCGCAAGTTCAGGCGCTTAAGGGCACAGCAAATGATATGCCCCTTGCCGACGCGTCGGTAGATTTTTTGATCTGCTCGCAATCGTTTCACTGGTTTGCCACCGAACAGACAATGACAGAAATACACCGCGTGCTCAAACCGGGCGGGCGGTTGGGCCTTGTCTGGAATGTGCGCGATGAGAATACTGACTGGGTGGCTGAGCTCACCAAAATCGTCACCCCTTATGAAGGGAACGCCCCGCGTTATTACAAAGGTGACTGGCGTAATGTTTTCCCTACGGATGGATTTGACGGCCTACATCCGAAAAGCTTCGCGCACGCTCATTTGGGGTCGCCAGAAGATGTGATCATCAACCGATTTATGTCGGTCAGCTTTATTGCGGCACAAGATGTGCCAACCCGCCAAATAATCGAGGAGGAAATCCGCAGCTTAATAAACAGCGATGCAGCGCTGAAAGGGCAAAGCGAAGTGGCTTTCCCCTATGTGACCGAATGCTTTTGGTGCGAAAAACAGATCTAGTAATCGCGGATTTCCTTTGGCCTCTTTGAGCAAATATTGCCTAGAAAATCTCTCCCAACGCACTCGCGCCTTGATCGGCGGAACCAACCAATGCCCGCATGCCGGAGAACAATTCGCGGCCCAATCCATGATGGGAAGCACTCAAGTCTTGAGTGGCGAGCGGGCGAGCATCAAACTCAGTTTGATCACCCAAAAATTCCAAAGTGCCGTTTTCGGAATCAAGCCGGATCATATCGCCATCTTTAATCTTGGCGATTGGACCACCATCAACAGCTTCCGGCGTTAAATGGATCGCTGCGGGGATTTTGCCCGATGCGCCGGACATGCGGCCATCGGTGACCAAGGCAACTTTGTAGCCCCTACCCTGCAAAATGCCGAGCGGTGGCGTGAGTTTGTGCAATTCAGGCATGCCAATGGCTTTGGGACCGGAAAAGCGCACCACGGCGATCATATCTTGTTCCAGTGTGCCTTTTTTGAACGCTTCTTGCATCTCGTCCTGCGAATGGAAAACCCGGGCCGGTGCTTCAACAAAACGATGCTCGGGTTTCACGGCAGAAATTTTGATGACCGATTGGCCCAAATTGCCTTTGAGCAGTTTCAAACCACCAGAAGGTGAAAATGCAGCGTCAGTTCCCGCCAGAACTTTATCGTTGCCGGTGGTCTTTGGTGCCGCCACGAAATGAATTTTGTCGCCATCCAATTTGGGCTCTTGCGCGTAAACGTGCAAGCCAGAACCCCAGATGGTTTTTACGTCGTCATGCAACGCGCCGTCGTTCAGCAATTGGTCAATCATAAAACCCATGCCGCCTGCCGCGTGGAAATGGTTCACGTCTGCCATGCCATTTGGATAGACCTTGGCCAACAATGGTGTGCAATCAGATAGGTCAGACATGTCTTGCCAATTGATCTGAATGCCTGCAGCTGCGGCCATGGCGATCAAGTGGATCGTGTGGTTAGTCGACCCGCCTGTGGCGTGCAAACCGACCATGCCGTTGACCATTGCTTTTTCGTCGATCACTTGGCTGACGGGCGTAAATTCATTGCCCAGCGCGGTGATGGCCAATGCGCGGCGCGCGGCTTCTTTGGTTAGGGCATTGCGCAAAGGCGTACCCGGATTAACAAAGCTGGAGCCGGGGATATGCAGCCCCATAATTTCCATCAACATTTGGTTGGTATTTGCCGTACCGTAAAATGTGCATGTTCCCGGTGAATGATAGCTATCGCTTTCCGCTTTCAATAATTCGTCACGGCCGATTTTACCTTCGGCAAACAATTGACGAATGCGGGCCTTTTCGTCGTTTGGTAGGCCTGATGGCATTGGCCCAGCGGGCACAAAAACTGCAGGAATATGACCAAAGGTCAGCGCAGCGATGACCAAGCCGGGCACGATTTTGTCGCAAATACCCAAAAACATAGCTGCATCAAACATGTTATGGCTAAGACCAATCGCCGCTGACATGGCGATCACATCGCGCGAGAACAGCGACAGGTCCATGCCGGGTTGGCCTTGAGTTACCCCGTCGCACATGGACGGCACGCCACCCGCCACTTGCGCGGTTGCGCCCATTTCGCGGGCTGCCGCTTTTATGGTGTCTGGATAGTCGTAATAGGGTTGATGGGCCGACAACATATCGTTGTAAGCGGTGATGATGCCAATGTTTGGGGTGATGCCGTCAGAAAGCTTTTCTTTGTCCCCCGGCGCGCAAGCTGCAAACCCGTGGGCCAAGTTGCCACAAGAAAGGGCCGAGCGATGTACACCGCGTTTTACTTGGCCATCCATGCGATCAAGATAGGTACGGCGCGTTTTTTCGCTGCGCTTAATAATCCGGTCGGTGACGTCCTTGATTTGACTGTTAACGCTCATCGGTCATCTCCAATTTTGTCTGATCGTGCCGCCGATTTAGGGGCACCAATAAATATTCAGTGGCGTTTTTTCTTGCCGCAACACGGCGCGGATGGGCATCTCTTCAGTCTCGCCTTCACCCAGCGCCTCTTCCAAAACTTTTGCCTTTTCGTCGCCTTCAATATGCAGTGCCAACATGGCAGTGTTCAGCAATGCTTTCAGCGTGAAGGTGATGCGTTCTTCGCCCGCCCCAGCCGCCCGCATAGACGAGAACATGACGGTGTTCGACAAATCAATCGCTGCGCTTAAATTGTCGCCACCGGGGAAAAAGCTTGCGGTGTGCCCGTCTGTGCCCATGCCCAAAATCACAACGCTGATCGGCTGTGCCATGTCGTTAAACCGCGTTGTCAGGTCACCAATGCCTTGGTCTGCCGTTTTCCCCTCAACAAAAAGCGGCTCAAAATGCGCTACAGCAGCATCCCCTTGCAACAGGTTTTGCGCCACAAGCTTTGCGTTTGAGCGATCCGAAGTTGGGTCCACCCAGCGCTCGTCTACCAACGAAACAAACACTTTTGACCAATCAAGTTCAGCCCGGCTTAAATGCTGGAAAAACAGTTTTGGCGTTGACCCGCCAGAAACCAACAGGCTCGCTTTGCCGTCACGCGAAATGGCGGTGCGCAATGCACCTGCCACGTCTTCTGCTAGTGCAGCGGCAAGAATGGCGCTATTGGCGAAATCGGTTTTAGAGGCCTTTTGGGTCATCAGCTTCCTCGTGCCATGTGCGTCCATCACGTTCGATTAGCGCGATTGAGGCGGTTGGGCCCCAAGTGCCTGCCGTATAGCCGTGTAGTTTGTCTGTGTCATTGTCCCACGCTTCACGAATAGGGTCGATCCAGCGCCATGCCGCTTCCAACTCGTCGCGACGCATGAACAGGGTTTGGTTGCCGCGCACCACATCCATCAACAAACGCTCGTAGGCTTCAGGGGTGCGTTGAACAAATGTGTCAGCAAATGAAAGGTTCAATGGCACTTGGCGCAACCGCATACCGCCCGGACCAGGGTCTTTGATCATTAAAAACAGCTTCACGCCTTCATCGGGCTGCAACCGGATCACCAAACGATTAGCCTTCGGCACCCCTTCTGAGCGCGAGAATATCGAATGCGGGATTTCACGGAACTGAATTACGATTTCAGATGCACGGGTTGCCATGCGTTTTCCGGTACGCAAATAAAACGGAACGCCATTCCAACGCCAGTTTTCAACTTCTGCTTTAATCGCCACAAAAGTTTCAGTGTTCGAGGTTACGCCATCACCCAACTCTTCCAAATAGCCGGGCACTTTAGTTTCTTCTGAAGAAACGCCACGATATTGGCCGCGTACTGTTTGCTTTTCTACGGCGTCGCCAGCAATCGGCTTAAGGGCGCGCAAGACTTTTAGTTTCTCATCCCGCAAGGCATTTGCTTCGTCAGATGCAGGGGGTTCCATGGCCACCAAACACAAAAGCTGCAGCATGTGGTTTTGCACCATGTCGCGCAACGCACCGGATTTCTCATAATAGCTGCGCCCGCCAGAGCCAACGCTTTCAGCCACTGTAATTTGCACATGGTCGATATGGGCTGAATTCCAGATCGGTTCAAAAAGCGTATTGGCGAAGCGTAGGGCCAATAGGTTCTGAACCGTTTCTTTGCCCAAATAATGGTCGATACGATAAACTTGGTCTTCGCGGAAAACCTTGGCCACCGTGTCGTTGATATCAATCGAACTTTCAAGATCGCGACCTAGCGGCTTTTCAAGCACCACGCGGGCATCAGGCGTCCAATAGTTGCGGGTCGCAAGATAGTCACAGATCGGTTCAAACAGGAACGGCGCAACCGCCAAATAGAAAGCACGGACAACTTTAGGGTCGTCGCGCAAAGCCGCATCAAGTTCGGCCCAGCCGTCTTTGTCGGTTACATCGTTGGCGATATAGCTGAAGCAGCCAGCAAACTCTTGCAGCTGCTCTTCGTTGATCTCTTTAGCATCAACAAATTGACGCACAGCGCTAACAGCGAAGGTCTGAAACTCTTCGCTGGTCATTTCAGAACGAGAAACCCCAATGATGCGTGAATTTGTGTCAAATTGCTGATCGATAAAACGATGGAAAAGCGCTGGGATCAGTTTGCGCTGACTAAGGTCACCGGTGGCGCCAAACACCACATAATCAAACGGATCAACCGGGATAATACGGCTCGACATTGCTTGCCTCCTAGTTTTGTTGTGCGGCTTTCGCCATCAATAATGCACCATGCTGGGCGTCAGCTTGCGCACCCATCACAAAATCACCGTAACGCTCTTCTAGCAGTGGCAACAAACGTTCGCCAAAACCGCCAACGATCGCTAGCTTTTTTGCGCCGCGTTTTTTGAACCAGCTTGCAAACTGATCGAGTTGCTCATATTCAAAAGCCATCATTTCCAACGCAATCGGGTCGCCTTGTTCAACGTATTCCATGAATGTTGGGATGAGGCTGGCAAAATCTCTCGGCCATGCTTTAAACGACCAAGCCATTATGGAGTCGGTTGAACCGCCTAGCTTCTTAACAATTTCATCGGTTAGCGCAGAGCCTTCACAAAGACCATCCAGTGCCTCAATCGAGCGGCGTGCAATGGCACGGCCAAGTATGGCCCCAGATGATGTATCAGAAACGTGGAAACCCCAACCACCTACTGAATGCAAGACGCCGCCAACTTTGGCAAGGCCGGCAGACCCAGTGCCTACGATCAACACGGCGCCATCTTCGCCCAAATGTGCGCCTTCGCGTGCGGTTTCCACGTCATTGTGCACAAGGGTTTTCGCAAATGGATATTCTCGGGCGGCAAAATCTCGTTTTGAAGCTTCTAAGTGCGCTCCCGCTAGCCCCAGACAGGCGATGGTGCTAGCCATTTCAGCTCTACCAAGCCCTGCTTTTTCGAAGACCTTTTGACTCACATCTATAATGGAGCCATAGGCTTGGGAGCCATCACCAATGGTCGTGTTAGCCGGACCACCCCGAACTTCAGCGAGAGTTTCAAGATTTTCATTGGCGAGGCGAGCGCGACAGTTGGTGCCGCCGCCATCAATACCAAGATAGAAATTTTGCACCGGGCGCTCTCCTAAAATTTTGCGCGGGTGAAAGACACGGCGCGATACATAAAGGCAAAACGTCTTAGACGAAAGTATTAATCGCCTCTTTTGTAACAAAAAGTACAGGTCTTGCGTTTTTTCTCAATTCAACGCAGTTTCGTGCGCTCCAGAATGAGCAACCTATTCGAGATGATTTTGACGCAAAAATTGACCGTTTGCACGACTTGCAAATTTTCCAAAGAAAAAGCATTCGATGAGAATGGACGCAGCGGTGGTGAAACACTTTGGGACAAGCTGAAACTGTTGCGGGACCAGCGTGGCACGCGTCTCAACATAGTTGGCCATGAATGCTTGTGGGCCTGCAAGCATTCATGTGCGGTGCTGCTAGAAGACGAACAACGCACGGGATATTTGGCAGGTTACTTTACCCCTGAGGATAATGATGCAACGGCCATTTTAGATTGGTGCGAAGCCCATGATCGCACCAAGGACGGCAATGTGCCCTTTATTGAATGGCCCCAAGGGATGCGCGGGCACTTTATCGCCCGTATTCCGGGCAAGGGCGAAAAGGAAGACGCATGAGCGGACACCATTTGGTTTTAGGCGGCGCTAAGTCAGGCAAAACCAGTTTTGCAGAGAATCTTGCCCTTAAGGGCGGGGACAAACCGATTTACTTAGCAACTGGGCAAGCTTGGGACGATGAAATGCGGGTGCGCATTGATGCGCATAAAGCCTCACGCGCAGACAAATTTATCACCATTGAAGCGCCGATTAACTTGATTTCGGCGTTGGAACAAAATCGCGGTGTGTCAGGGGTTATTTTGGTCGATTGTCTAACCCTTTGGATCACCAATTTGATGATGGCTAAAATGGGTGTTGAAGAGAGCGTTGATGCCCTTATTCACTGGCTTGAAACCAACCCATCGCCTCAGGTCATTTTAGTTTCTAACGAGGTTGGTCAAGGTATCGTGCCAGACAACAAAATGGCCCGCGAATTCCGTGACCATGCGGGGATAAGCCATCAAAAATTGGCAACAATCTGCAAGAAAGTTACGTTCGTAACCGCCGGCCTTGGGCAGACACTAAAGGGCTAACCTAGGAACAGCGCAAGCACAAACAGCGCAGCCAATGTTACCCAAAGGCTGCTATTATAAAGCTTGAGCGCGCGATCAACATCAGCGGCTTCTATGAAGTCTTTGCCTTCGCCCATGGTCGCCAGATCTACGGTTTCCCCATCATAAGCGCGCGCACCGCCAAGCTTCACGCCGATCGCGCCCGCCATTGCCGCTTCGGGCCAGCCAGCGTTGGGCGAGCGGTGATATTTGGCATCGCGTTGGGCAGAACGCCACGCAGCGTTGCCGTCCATGTCAGGTGTAAATCGCGCGGTCAGCGAAAAAATCACGGCGGTCAAGCGGGCGGGGATAAAGTTGGCAATGTCATCCAACTTTGCACTGGCAAATCCAAAGTCCATAAAGCGCTCATTCTTATGTCCAACCATTGAATCTGCAGTGTTGATCGCCTTGTATATTGCCACCCCTGGCAGGCCAAAAAGCAACAAATAAAAGATCGGCGCGATGATGCCATCCGAGGTATTTTCGGCCAAACTTTCCACTGCTGCACGGGCAACACCATCTTCATCCAGTTGCTCCGGATCGCGCCCCACAATATGGGCCACGGCGCGGCGTCCTTCGGCCAAAGAATCGCGCAATCCGTCGGCCACAGCTCTTACTGCTTGGCCCAATTCCTTTTGTGCAATCAACGTACTAGCAATGAAAATCTCTGCCGCCCAACCAAAAGGAATGTCGCGAAGTGCCAGTTTGATCGCCAGCGCCACGAAGGCTGTCGCGGCCAACAAAATCGCCAGCATCACAAAGCCATTTCGGCGGCGGCGGACTGAACTTAATGCAGTATTGTTGGCTCTTTTTTCCAACATTTCGATGAGTTTACCCATCCACATCACCGGGTGGCCGATCACATTGAGCACAGGGCGCGGATAGCCGATGAAGCGTTCTAGAAATGTGGCAGCGAAGGCAAGGACAGCACTTATCATTTTGATTTACCTAAATTTTTTCTGGCGCGCGCATGGCTTGGGCGATTTCATCTAAATTGACGTGGCTTTCCAAATGGGCAGCGAAACCATCCAATATCTGGTCAATCCGGCTTTCAAATTCAAGGGCTTGATCAGTTTTTGCGCCTAATGTTTCAAGGAACTTTCGGCGGAATTCATCCGCTGCAAAAAGCCCATGCAAATAGGTGCCGATCACCCGACCGTTGTTTGAAACAGCGCCTTCTGGGCTGTTGCCAACATTGGCAAATGGGTTGGCGCAATCCGCGCCAGAGGTTTCACCCATATGCATGTGGTAACCTGTTAGCGGGGCACGATTCTTGGCGTGGGTAGCGTTTTCTAGGCGCAATTGTTTTTGCTCTGAAAGGGTGGTTTCCACGTTGAGCAAGCCCAATCCGGCAACAGTTTTTGGGCTACCTTCGATGCCTTTTGAATCAGCGATTGAGAGCCCTAACATTTGATAACCACCGCATATGCCAACCACAGTTTTGCCTTGGCGCACATGGGCGCGAATGTCTATGTCCCAACCTTGGGCCAGCAAAAATTCATAATCTGAAATGGTGGATTTCGAGCCGGGCAAGATGATCAGGTCTGCATCGTTTGGCAAAGGGTTTCCGGGCTGGATGATGTGTAGGCTCACGCCTTTTTCTTGGCGCAAGGGGTCAAGATCATCAAAGTTGGCAATACGCGGCAGTCGCGGCACTATGATCTTAAACTCTGCCGACTTTTGTTCCTCAGGATGATCAAGCGTTAACACATCTTCGGGGGGCAATAGCCGCGCATCGGGATAGTCTGGCAATGGCCCCCAACAGGGCAAGCCGGAGCGGTTTTCAATGAATGTTTTGCCATCAGCAAACAGGCTTGGATCGCCATGAAAGCGGTTGATCAAGGAACCAACAATCAGGGCTTTATCTGCAGGATCGATGACCTCAAGCGTGCCGATGATCGACGCGATGACGCCACCACGGTGGATGTCGCCCACCAGCATGACCGGCAAGTTGAGGGCGCGGGCGAAGCCGAAATTGGCGATGTCGGACGAGCGCAAATTGATCTCGGATGCACTGCCTGCCCCTTCAACAAAAACCAGGTCGGCTTCCGCCTGCAACTCTTCAAACGCGGCGACGGCTTGGGGCAAATAGATGCTGCGTTTTTTGAAGTATTCGCGGGCGGTCATCGACGCAACCCGCTTGCCGCGCACGACAACTTGCGCGCCTGTTTCTTGTTCTGGCTTTAACAGGACTGGGTTCATGGCCGTGGTGGGCACCACCCGGCAGGCGCGAGCTTGCAGGGCTTGGGCGCGGCCAATTTCCCCACCATCTGCGGTTACTGCGGCATTGTTGGACATGTTTTGCGGTTTGAACGGGCGTACCTTTAGTCCGCGATTGGAGAAAGCGCGGCACAGGCCCGCAGTGACAAGGCTTTTGCCCACGTCTGATCCGGTGCCCATGATCATCAGTGCTTTGGTCATATCGCTCATTGTGCTGCGTCAATTATGTGGGCATATGAGCCCATAACATTGCCAAAAACACAACCCATTTGCGGCTGCACGTTGCCTTGTGCATCAGATGCTTCAAACAGAGTTTGATTCACTTCGCCCGATTGCGATGAATAGTGAAATTCGTGCCCCCGCAAATGCTTTGGCCAAGGCAATGGGCTGTTGTGGGTCAGTTGCCGATAACCCAATTGGCGGCGCGGGCGGTCAATGGAAGAGCTGTGTGGCAACAAGCCGAGCATCTTGTGCGTTTCGCCCTGTTTGTTGGTCAGACTTTGACCCAAAACCATATAGCCGCCGCATTCGCCATAAATCAGTTTGTTGGCAGTTGCTGCTTGGTGCATCGCGCTTGCGAAATGGGTTGCATTCGACAGTTTTTCAGCGTGCAATTCAGGGTAGCCGCCGGGTAGGAATATCGCATCTGCGTCGCTGTTTGGGGCTTCATCCAGCAAGGGCGAGAAGAAGCTAAGTTCTGCGCCCTGTGCCTGCCAATCCCACAAAAAATGCGGGTAGATGAAAGCGAAGGCTTGGTCACGAGCGATGGCGATGTGTTGGCCCAATGGCGCGAGCATTTTTGATGCTGATGCGCTTCGAACAGGCGCGGCAATGTCTTGCAAAAGGTCAAGGTTGATGTGTTGCTCAATTCGTTTGACCGAAGCTTTTGCAACGTTTTTCGCCGCGGCAAAATCTTTGGGCAAGGTCAGCCCTAAATGGCGCGAAGGAATGCTGAGTTCATCATCGCGCCCAAGCCCACCAAGATAGGTGATGTTAAGAGGTTCAAGCGCAGCCTCTAGCATCATTTCGTGCCGTTCGCTGGCGACCCGATTAAGGATGACGCCTGCAACACTGATGTCTGCCCTGAGCGTTGAAAAGCCATGAACTACGGCGGCGATGGATTGGGCCATGGAGCCTACATCTACCACCAAAACCACAGGCAAGTTGAGCGCCGCAGCCAGATCGGCGGTAGAGCCATTGCCGCTGACCGCGCCATCAAACAGCCCCATGACGCCTTCAATGATAAGCAGATCCGCACCTTTTGCTGCACGCTGCGCACGGGCGCACAATTGACTTTGCGACATGGCCCAAGGATCAAGATTTGACGCCACCTGACCAGTTGTTAGGGCGTGAAAAGATGCATCAATATAATCAGGTCCGGTTTTGGCGGAAACGGCATTTATGCCCTTATTCTTAAGCGCGCCGAGCAAGCCCATGGTGACAAGGGTTTTGCCCGATCCCGAACTTGGGGCAGCGATGATGAGACCTCTAGCCAATGCGGTTCTCCGATGGCTGATACCAGTTCAAAATCTCGCGATAATTGACCACCTCGCCGATCACCACAATAGCGGGGGTGGGCACATCTTCGCGCTCTACCAAACCGCCAGCTTCGCCCAACGTGGTGATCGCCACCGATTGCTCTGGTAATGTGGTGTTGGACAGGATCGCCAACGCATCGTCTGGTTTGCGGCCCGCTGCGATGAGTTTTTGGGCTATTGAATCAAGGTGTTTAACCGCCATGAACATCACGATCACGGGTGCGGCGGTGGCGATGGACTGCCAATCCACAGCGTGGGGCACCTCGCCTGTTTCGTCATGCCCAGTGAGGAAAATAACTGCCTGATTGGTGTCGCGGTGGGTGACCGGAATGCCCGCATAGGCAAGGCCGCCAATGCCTGATGTGATGCCTGGCACGATGCGGAATTTTACGCCCGCTTTGGCCAAAGTTTCACTTTCCTCGCCACCACGACCAAAAACAAATGGATCACCGCCCTTAAGCCGCAAAACCTTTCTGCCCTCTTTTGCCCAATCGATCAGGCTGATCGAAATGCCTTTTTGTTTGGGCGAAGGCTTGCCGCCGCGTTTGCCCGCATAAATGCATTGAGCCTTTGGGTTGGCAAATTTTAAAAGCTCTTTGCCTACCAAAGCGTCGTAGACAATCACGTCCGCTTCGCCCATTGCGTAGTAGCCAAGCATGGAAATAAGCCCTGCGGCCCCCGGCCCTGCGCCCACAAGCCACACAGTGCCCTTTTCAAACGCTGGAAAACTTGTGGTGTCCAGACGTGCAAAGTGGCCAGTTGGCTGGTCTGCAACAAACAGATTTTTGAGGCGATGCCAAAAGCTCATTTAAACTTCTTTCTTTGCGCGACGTGATGCGCGTTATATAGATCATTGATATGAGTGCGGACAGCCAAAAACAACCCGATCAATTGCGCCGAGGCTGGACCACGGGCGCCTGCGCCACTGCGGCCAGCGTCGCAGCGCTTGAAGCGCTGTTGGGCGGCGAATTCCCCGACCCCGTCAGCATCACCTTGCCCGGCAAACAGACACCAAGTTTTGCGTTGGCGACGGAAGAGCTGGGCGATGGTTTTGCCCAATGCGGCATAATCAAAGATGCGGGGGATGACCCTGATGTGACCCACGGGGCGATGATAATTTCCACAGTCCGCTTGGGGAACGCTGGCAGCGGTGTTACCTTTAAAGCAGGCAAAGGCGTTGGCACCTTCACAAAGCCCGGTTTGCCTTTGCCGCCGGGGGAGCCCGCCATCAATCCCGTGCCGCGCAAAATGATGCAAGAACATGTTGAAGCGATATGCGTAACACACGGTGTTGCGGCCGATGTTGAAATTACCATTAGCGTGCCCACCGGCGAAGAATTGGCCCAGAAAACGTGGAACCCACGGCTTGGCATTTTGGGCGGTATTTCGATTTTGGGCACCACGGGCATTGTGATACCCTATAGCTGCGCCGCGTGGATCCATTCTATTCATCGCGGCATAGATGTGGCGCGTGCTCAGGGTTTCACCCATGTGGTTGGCTCGACCGGAGACACATCTGAAAAAGCTGCTATGGCGCATTTTGATTTGCCGATGGAATGCTATTTGGATATGGGCGACTTTGCGGGTGGCCTGCTCAAATATCTCAAAAAGAACGCTGTGCGGCGCCTGACCATTGCTGGCGGGTTTGCTAAACTGGTGAAATTGGCCCAAGGGCATTTGGATTTGCATTCAGGCCGCTCTCAAGTTGATTTCAACTGGTTGGCAGAAGAAGTGGCCAAAATGGGCGGCGCGATTTCGCTTTGTGAGGATATTCTTGAAGCCCAAACCGCCAAGCATGTTTTGGAAATGTGCCAAGATCAAAGCATAGATATTGGTGCCCGTGTGGCGCAATTGGCCAACCACAAAGCACAAAGCATGTTGGACCCACAAAAAACCATAACTGATATTTTGGTGGTGGACCGAAAAGGGGTTATAATCGCCAAAAGCTAATGACAATTGGGAGGCGAAACGATGCGGATTTTGGTATTCGGTGGCACCGGTGAAGCGATTGATTTGGCGAACGGTTTGGTGCGCAAGGGCCATCAGGTCACCACGTCTTTGGCGGGGCGCACCCGCAAACCACGATTGCCCAACGGGCACGTGCACACCGGCGGATTTGGCGGCACCCAAGGGTTGGTTGATTACATCAATCGGAATGGTTTTGAATTCATCATTGACGCGACCCACCCCTTTGCGGCGCAAATGTCGACGCATATTGTGGATGCTTGTGTAGAATTGAACATGCCGATGCTGCGTGTGGTGCGCGAAGCTTGGCAGGCCAGTGCCGACGATAATTGGCAGCATGTGAGCAGCATTGAAGACGCGGCCAAGCAACTGCCACATGGCGCGCTTGCATTGGTGACGGTAGGTCGCCAGCATATTGAGCCAATGGTGTTGCGCGATGACTGCAAAATATTTATTCGCGCGATTGAGCACCCAGAAGTTATTTTGCCGTCCCATGTTTGTGTGATTTTGGAGCGCCCGCCGTTCCGCTTGTCGGACGAATTGGCCTTTATGCGAAAGCATGAAATTACCCATTTGGTCAGCAAAAATGCAGGCGGCGATCAAACAGCGGCCAAACTTGAGGCAGCGCGAATGGTCGGGGCAAAGGTGATCATGATCGAGCGCCCAATCTTGCCTGAAGCACCCGAAGCCTATTCGGTTGATGCGGCATTGCAGTTTATTGCCGATCATTCAGCCTCCGCTGCCTGACGCACTTTCTTTTTGCCTTTGTTGCGCAACACATGGGCAAAATCAGCGCTATAAAGTTCGCTATCGCGGAACTGTTTTTGACCAAATACCCTGCCGACAAAAATCAGCGCAGTGCGGGTGATTTTTTCAGCCCGAACATCTGCGCGCATGTCTTTGAGCGTGGTGGTGATGTATTTTTCATCCGGCCAAGTGGCGCGATAGGCGATTATTACTGGGCAGTCTTCACCATAATATGGGGTCAGTGTTTCTTCGACATATTTGAGGTTTCGGATCGACAGATGGATCGCCAGCGTTGCGCGGGATTGGCCTAGCACTTCAAGCGTTTCATGCTCTGGCATGGAGGATGCTTTGCCCGATGTGCGCGTGATGATGATGGTTTGGGCGATCTCAGGCAGCGTCAACTCCGTCTGCAATTTGGCTGCAGCGCCTGCAAATGCGGGCACGCCGGGCACCACTTCATAAGGAATTTTCAAATCATCCAAGCGACGCATTTGTTCGGCCACCGCGCCATAAATTGAGGGATCACCCGAATGCACTCGCGCCACATCTTCACCCCGATAATGGGCCGCTTTCATATCCTCAATGATTTCACCAAGGTTCATCGGTGCTGTGTCTTTGACCAATGCGCCATCTGGTGCTGCCTCAACGATTTCCGCGGGCACCAGCGAGCCTGCATAAAGGCAGGTTGGGCAACGTTCGATCAGTTTTAAGCCACGCACGGTGATCAGGTCGGCAGCACCGGGGCCTGCGCCAATGAAATATACGGTCATGATGCTTGGTCCATTTTAGCAGCTTTTTTGGCGTAGCCGCGCGGGGTGAAAGCGACAGTTTCGCCTGATCCGCGGGTGAAGCTTTTTGATTGAGAAGAGCCGAACATGACAATGGTCAGCATATCAATTTCCTCGGGATTAAAATCTTCAAGGGTCACCACCCGCACTTTTTCGGCTGGACGTCCAAGATTTGAAGCGATCACAACTGGCGTGTTTGCTGGGCGGTGTTCGAGATATTTTTGCTTGGCAATTTGAATGAGGTCGGTGCGGCGCATGGAGCGTGGATTGTAAAACGCGGTGACAAAATCTCCCGCAGCGGCTGCATCCAAACGCTTGAGAATATCCTCGCGCGGGGTCAGCAAATCGGAAAGGGAAATGCAGCAAAAGTCGTGGCCGATCAACGCACCCGATTTTGCAGCAGCGGCTTGGAACGCCGAGATGCCCGGGCACGTTTCAATGGCGACACGTTTTGCCGCATCCGAAATGGCACGATCGCCGGTTGCGGCCAGCAATTCGTAAATCAGAGCGCCCATGGCAAAAATGTTCGCGTCGCCTGAACAGATCAGGGCAACTTGCTTGCCTTGACCCGCCAATTCAAGCGCATGGCGCACGCGCAATTCTTCTTCGCCTAAGGCAAAGCGATGTTCTGTCTGGTCGGTTTTTGCGTCGGCTGCGAGGTCTAGATAAAGCCCATAACCCACCCAATCTGTTGTGCGGCGCAAGGCCATGTCTGCCACTGGGGTGCGCAACTGGTTGGTGCCCGGGCCTAGGCCAACCAGATAAAGAGCGCCAGCGGGCGTGCCGAACGTTTCAACATCAATCGGTGTTTCGCTTATGCCAATGGCGCAAGTGGCTTTGGCAGTCTTTTGTTTTTCAATCAACAATGCGCCTGCTTTGATGGCCGACGCTTCAGCTACGGATGGGGTGCCTACTTCGTGCAACACGACAGTGGACGGATTAGGGACGCGTATGGCTTCTTGTTTAAGCCGTTCTGCGCTGAAGGTGCGCAAAGGCACGTTGAAGTGCTGCGCTGCAGCGTTTAGGGCTGCTTCGTCTGACTTTAAATCGATTGAAGCGATGGCGGCGATGGCCAGTGGCGAAATGTTGTTTTCGGACAGTGTATTTTCGACAAGCTCTATCACATGATCAGTTGGGCAATGGCGTTCGCAGCCGATGCCGACAATCAGGTTTTTCGGCACGATTTGTAGTTGCCCATCGGTTTGGATCTGATGTGAAACGACAATTTCTACGGTGCCGTTTGGATCGACTAGGCCAGACTGGGTTAACCACGGGGCATTGCCCAAAAGTTTAATTTTTTCGCCTTCGAGCAGCTTCGCCATTGCTCGCTTGACCGCGTCGGGGTTGGCAACAACGTACCTTGCTGGTAGCTCATCAAGTGAGAAGCCCAGCACATTATCGCTGGCGGTTGTGGTCGCGGCATTTGCGTCGAGCAAGTTGGAAAGCTCAGTGGCCAAACTGTTGGCACCGTGGTGTCCGCCCAACAATGGCACAATCTGCTCGCCGTTGGGCGAAACGGCAATCACGGGCGGTTCAATTTGCTTGTTGGCCAAAAGAGGCGCGAGGAAGCGGATGAGAATACCTGCAGCGCAGATGCCAATGATCGGGCGCTCAGCGCTGAATGCAGATTGAACCAGCGCTTTGCCGTCCACGCCATCAGCATCGCTTTTGCGCCAAAGTTGAGCGTTAAGGTGTTGGGCGACTTGTTGCGCGATATTGTCGCCAGCAACGGAGAACGAGACGACCAAGGGTGACTTTATTTGCCCCATGCTTCATCTCCTTTGTAACAGAGGATGGTTGAAAAATAGGGACGCTCGTCTTTTGCGAAATCGGCGAGCGGCGTGATTTTTTGCCGTGCTTGGGTCGCGTGTTCGACCACAATGGCATTTTGTGCATGGCCAGTTTGAACCAAAACATCGCGCACGCGGTCAAAATGTCGTCCCACTTTGATGATGGCGGCGCTTTGGGTTTGGCTGAGTTCTGCAATCAGCTTTTCGCTGTCCAACGGCGCGGGCAAAACTTTCAGCGTTTCATTGCGTGCAGCCAATGGTCGCCCAACAACCGAGGCGGTTGCTGTAAGCGAAGTTATGCCGGGGATTATGGCGATATTTGCCGTTGGCATACGCTCCAGCAGATACATGGCAGAGCCGTAAAATAGTGGATCGCCTTCACATAGATAGGCGACGCTTTTTCCGGCGGCTAAGAGGTCTGAGATTGTTTTACCAATCTGATCGTAGGCCATTTGCGCGGGTTCGCGCTCCACTTTCATGGGCACATCTATGGGCAAACGGATGGCGTTCGCACTTATATGCGCTTCACCGATGGACAACGCCAACGAAGCCTCATCTGGCTTTTGTGGATAGACCACAATATCAGCCGCGCCGATCGCATTTACTGCTTTCAACGTGAGGAGTTCAGGATCACCCGGACCTACGCCAACAAGGGTAAGCGTGCCGCTCATTGTTGGCCCTCATATGGTTTGGTGACATTCCATTGAGTAACAGCCATCCGCGGGCGCATGGCTTTGTGCGCGCCCACATTGTCTAAATGAGAAACTTCAATCCGCGCCAAATCACCGCCATGCAGTTCAAGGCGTTTAACCAATGCCATTTCACCATCCAAGGTGACCGCATTGGCGACCAAACGTCCGCCCGGTTTTAGTGCTGCCCAACAAGCGTCGAAAAGGTCATCATTTCCCACATCACCGCCCATAAAGATTGCGTCCGGCGCATCCAATCCATCAAGGCTTTCAGGGGCTTGGCCGGAGATGATTTTAAGGCCCGGGGTGCCCAGTGACTGGCGGTTTTTTCCAATCATTTCAATGCGGGCGGCATGGCGCTCAAAACAAGTCGCAGTTGCCCGTGGTGCGGCACGCATCCATTCGATGGCAACAGAGCCGCAGCCCGCGCCAACATCCCAAAGGTGCTGGTCTGGCAATGGTGCAAGTTTTGCCAAGGTCGCGGCGCGCACTTCGCGTTTGGTCAATTGCCCATCATGCACAAATGCACCGTCGGGCAAGCCCGGCAATGGTGGCAGTATCGGCGCACGATCATCGCCAACGCAATCGATGGCGACTGTATTCAGGTTACCAACGCCTTTGCTTGTGTGGTCTTTGGCCAAAAAATCAATACGGCTTTCAGTTTCTCCGCCCATGGCGTTTAAAACCGTCATATGGCTTTCGCCATAGCCTCTGCCTGTTAAAATTTTCGCAATATCGGCCACGGTTGTTGCGTCGCTGGTGAGCGCCAAAATACGTTGGCCCGGCACGATGTGGCTGTGCAAAATTTCAACTGGGCGGCCATGCACGGAAATGCAGTCAACATTTTGCAGCGGCCACTTCATTCGCGCAGCGGCCAATGAAAAGGCGGACGGCGCAGGATGGATTTCAAATTCTTCGGGCGCAATATGGGCAACAAGTGTTGCGCCAATGCCAAACCAAGTTGGATCGCCTGTGGCCAAAATGACGGTGGGCGTGCCGCGATAGGACAGGATTTGTTCAATCATCGCGCCAAGTGGAGACTGCCAAGTGACCAGCCGATCATCCAGCTCGCGCACTTTGGGTAGGCTGCGGGGCGGGCCGATGATCACTTTGGCATTGTCCAGCAATGCTTGTTGTTCTGGCGCTAAGGATTGCACACCGCGTGCGGTTACCCCGACCACGTGAAGCCAACATTTACTCATGTCCAATCCCTCCCAATTGTAATGGCGTTTAACGCTGCACCGGCAATTGCCGATCCGCCGCGTCGCCCCAGAACCGTAACATAAGGCAGATCAATTTTCGCCTCTGACAGCGCTTGTTTTGATTCAGCTGCACCAACAAAGCCAACAGGTGTGGCGATGATGGCGGCGGGTTTGGGCCCGCCTTTTTCAATCAGTTCAAGCAGATGGAACAGGGTGGTGGGGGCATTACCGATGACGACAACTGCGCCTTGCAAATTGTCTCTCCACAATTCAACAGCGGCAGCTGAACGGGTGGTTTGCATAGTTTTTGCAAGGTCATGAACAGATGGGTCGTTCAGCGTGCAAGTAGGTTCAAACCCCTCAGGCAGAAACCGCCGAATGATGCCGGACCGCACCATTTCACAATCGCAAAACACAGGTTTACCCGCGCCAATGGCAGACGCGGCGGCGTGCGCCACGTCTCCATTCCAGCGAATATCAGCGGTCAAATCGACCATGCCGCAAGCATGGATCATCCGCACCACAATTTTGCGCAAAGTGGCGGGGAACTGGTCCAACGCCGCTTCACGCTCAATGGTGGCAAAGCTTTCTTGATAGATCGCTTGCGGATCGCGCAGCCATTCCACAGGGCTTAACCCTTATCTTTTGCAGGTTTTACCATGGTCTTTGGGCCAAGTGGATGATCTGCAAATGGATAAGGGTGGTGCGCGTGATCGTGCGTATGTCGGTGATCGTGGTCACCGCTATGCCCATGGTCATGGTCATGATGGTGGTGATCGTCGTGAGTATGCTCATGCGCATGAACGGGGGTCCATTCGAGCCCGTGTTTTTTGCAAAACTCTTCGTCCCGACATGAGGCATCACAATCGCCATTGCAGGGGCAATTTTCCATGCCGCCGCCAATACCTTCGACATGGTGGTGATGGCTTTCTTGTGCCAAGCCCACTTCCGCTTCAAAGCCGAGCACTTGCTCGCGGTATTTGCACATCTGGCAGTTCATTTTATTTTCGCCGTGAAGGGTCTCTTCAATGCGATCGATGAAGGTCTCAACCACTAAATCATGGTCGTTGAGATATCCCGCTTTGATGAACTCGACATCTGGATATTCAGCGGCCACTTCGTCCGTGTAGCTGTAAATCCGCTTCACTAGAACGCCGGTAAATAGGAAATAGGGGAACACAACGATGCGTTTATAGCCAAGCTTTGTCGCATGGCGCAGTGCGGGTGCGGTCAGTGGAAATGTGACGCCAGAATAGGCGACTTCGCCCCAACCAAAACCCATGCCTTCCCAAAGCATCCGCATGACTTTGGCAACATTTGAATTGGCATCGGGATCAGATGCACCGCGTCCGACAACCACCAAAAGCGTTTCCTCGCGTGGCACGTCACCGCCTGCTTTTGCCAAAGCTTCTTCAATGCGTTCGCCAGCGGCGCGGATCATTTTTAAATCAACACCAAGCTCGCGTCCGTAAATGACTTCCATTTCAGGGTTTTGCGCTTGATAGCTATTCAGCACGGATGGAATATCATTTTTGGCGTGGCCTGCGGCAAACAACATGCCGGGCACGGCCAGCACTTTTTTGATGCCTTGGTTTTTTAGCTGGTTTAGCCCGTGGTGGATCACCGGGTCAGCGAATTCAAGATAGCCATATTCAACAGGCACGTCGCCCAACCGCTCTTTTAGGCGATCCTTGAGGTGAGCAAATTCGCCCACTGCAAGTTGGTTGCGGCTGCCGTGGCCGCACAGCATTACTGCTGTGTCGGCAGGCAAGTTCAAATCGCGGCTCATGATTTGCGGTTACGCAAAAGAACAACAAGCGCCAACACAGCCAGGCCAATTGCCACAGGTGTTGCCCCCATAACAGCGAGCTCGGCAAATGTGTGAGCGTGGCCATCTACCACTTCTGTGTGGCCAGAATGGGCAAAAGCTGTGCTTGAAAATACAAGCGTGGCGAAAGTTGAAATGAGAAATTTGGTCATTGTTCTACCTCTGAAGTTAAAAATAAGAGGCAGAGTTCATTTATATCAAAACGTCGAGCAGCTCAGGACTTGGCCCCCTATTTGGGTCAGCCGCACCGGAATCGCTTTCAGTTCCTAAAAGGAACGCTGCAAGGTTTTCTTAAGCTGCGGCACTCAGACCGTCAACATTTGGGTAACGATAAAACCTGAATTCTAACGAGCATAAACCAAATGATTTATGTTTTCCGGTGAAAATCGAGTTTGCAAAACCAGATTCAGCACAGAAAGGCGCACAAGATTGATTAATAAGATTTCTGATATTTTGGGCACCTCTGACCAAGACAGACTGTTGATCCGAGCGGCCATCAGAAATGCTATTCCGCTCACAATGATTGCCTTGGTCGCTGTCGAAATCATGATAGCCGCGATTTACGGTGGTAACGGCTGGGCATATTTGGTGCGCGAATGGGTCATTTCTGGCATCATCACCCTATTGGTCGCTACGCCCATGGCACTCTATTTTTCATGGCAACGGGCAATGCTCAACGAACTCGCATTTGAATTGGCAACCCTTGCCAAAACTGATCAAATGTCTGGGTTGTTAAACCGCACTGCGTTTTTTGAGGCCATGGACAAATCGCTGCACACCCCACTTGGCGGCCCGACTTCTGGCAGCTTGCTTTACGTTGATGCGGATCACTTTAAAAAGTTGAATGACCGCTTCGGTCACTCTGTAGGCGATGATGCCATCAGAATGATCGCAGAAATCATCAACGCAACGCCTTACGAAGGGGCCATCGCCGGCCGACTCGGTGGTGAAGAATTTGGGTTATTCCTGCCTGACGCCAACTTGAAAGCTGCTGTTATGGCAGCCGAGAATGTGCGCCGCCGCGTGCGGAGACTGATATTTGATAAAGGCCCTATTCGCCAACAGATGAGCGTTTCCATTGGCATATCGATGCACCAAGCTGGACAGCCATTGGGCGAGCTCATTAAGCAAGCAGACGAGCGGATGTACCTCGCGAAAGCTCAGGGTCGGAACCGTGTGGTGTTTGACAGCTCAAAACCTGTCTACGAACAAACAACCAAAGCAACAAAGTCTGCGTAGACCTTTTCTACGCCTACTTAGACAACCATTTCCATTTTCACAATTCCCTTGTCTATCCTATCTTTGGGAAGCCCACTTCAACGCAAGCTGAAGTCACGCGGTCGTGACTTGATGGATGGAGAAGGACAAGAATTCATCAAATATTTTTGACCGATTGATCAACGATTTGTTAATTCACCATATGACTATATACAACCTCTTGTTGTATAGAAGCACGGCCATGTTTCAACTAGAGGGTGTGGGATTGAATATTGATAGCATAAAGTTGAATTGGGAAGACGACTGGAAACAAGTTGCGAGAATTATCATTCTGGTTTCAATACTTGCAGTCGCACTTGCCGTGATATTAGTTGCGTCAGTTTACACGGTTCTTAGACCAGCACAGATGAACTTCGCTGTGCTAGTGGCTTTTTGTGTTTCCGCAATTTGCACGCCAGCTATTAGCTTTTGGTTTGCAGTCAAACGTGTGCAATTAGAAAAAGTGCTAACCTATGTCCGGCGCAACGCAACTTTGGATGATCTATCTGGGTTGCTCAATCGAAACCACTTTTTTGCTAGAATAAGGTCACGTTTGAGACTGCAAATGCACGATGCATCACGTAGAAATTGGTTTCTATTTATCGACGCAGATAACTTCAAACGGATCAATGATCGTTTTGGTCATGCCAGCGGCGATATCGCCATTTCGCAGATTGGCAGCATTATTCAATCTTGTGTCGCCTACCAAGATGTGAGCGGACGGCTGGGTGGAGAAGAGTTTGGCATTTACCTGATTGCACGTGACTTTCAAAGCGCACGTCGTCTGGCGGAAAAAGTCAGAAAACGTGCCACAGGCATCGTTTTTGGGAGCGGTGTAGAAAAGCACGTGCTTAGTCTATCCATTGGCATGTCAGAGCATAAAGCAGACCAATCGCTGGAAGATCTGGTTTCCAAGGCAGACGGCAGTATGTATTTGGCTAAAGCAACCGGCAGAAATCGTGTTGTGATTGATTCCGATTTATCCACCAACCAAAACGTTTTGGTCCTGTAAATAACACAAGAACCCGCTTCGTTTAATTTGAACAGCGCAAATAGCCTGCTTCAACACACTGATCCACTATGCTTGAGGCCAATACCCCCAACTCATTCGCTCCATCTGAGATGGCCTTGTGGCGGTGACGAACTTTGTCAGCATCCACATCAAACTTCTCCCAACGCACACCTCGCGTGTGGAAACTGTTGAGCAGTGGTGACAATCGGTCCATCGCGCGGGAATACTGTGCGTCAGTTGTTTGGTGCGCCTCAAACTCTTCCCAAAGAGATTTCAGTTCATTCCCAAGCTCACTTGGCAACATGCCGAACAGGCGATTGGCTGCAGCAATCTCGCGTTCTTCTTTGCCCACTTGTGCCTTTGCGTCATGTATTGGGGCATCACCTGCATCAATTTCCACAATGTCGTGAATCAGTAGCATTTTAAGGACGCGCAACAAGTTTATATCTGCATTCGCATATTCGCAAAGAACCACCGCCATGATTGCAAGGTTCCATGAGTGCTCGGCATCATTTTCCAACCGATCAACGCTGATCAATTGAGTCTGTCGAATGATGAATTTTAGCTTGTCCATTTCCATAACGAACTGAATTCTTTGCGTCAGATCATCGTTTGCAAATTGTATGCCGCGCATATGAACTGCCAATTCTTGGTATCGTTTCTCCGGCTCCATTTCGGGTCTTTTGCTGTCACGCACTACGCCAAAGGATTGGTACGTCGCGAGCAAGGTTTCGTATAGGGCTTTTAGATCGGGTGAAACATCATCCAAACTAACCATTTGGGCGCGCACCATTGCATCATCAACTTTTTGCGCAACCCAACATCCCTCGCCCGCAAATCCATAATAGATAAACGGCGAAAGACGATCGATGGCCTTTGCGAATTTAGCATTGGCGGTTTCGCGCGCTTCAAACTCTTCCCAGAGTTCAGTCAGTTCCGCTGCTTGTTCATTAGGCAACAAACCAAAAATGCGCTTGGCGGCAGCGTGTTCTTTTTCAAATTGCTCGCTGGCGTCTGCGCCTGCGTAAATGTAGGTATCGCCAGCGTCGATCTCGACCACGTCATGCACCAACAGCATTTTGATCACGCGCTCGATGTCCACTTTACCATCAGCATAAGGCTCAAGGACCAACGCCATCAAAGCCACGTGCCAAGAGTGCTCCGCATCATTTTCAACCCGGTCTTCGCAGAAGATTTTGGTCATGCGATCAATCGACTTGAGTTTGTCCATTTCCATGACAAACGCGATTTGACTTTCAAGGCGCTGATTTTGGATTTTGAGGTGTGGCATTTCGGTGGTCATGGCAAATATCCTTGATCTTTGAAAAAGCAAAACTGGCCCCTCAATTGAAAACTGAAGGGATATATGGTCATAAGGCGCGAAAAGCGCCTAATGCTCTGTTTGGCAGTTGTTATGATCGCTCAAGACTTCCAGAATGCGGCATTTTTCAATAGTACCATGCTGGCAATTGTTCAACATGGACTGCAATTCGTCCTTCAAGCGCTCAAGCTTTTGAATGCGTTGTGTGACATCGTTTAAATGATGTTCAGTGATTTGGTCAAGGTCTTCACATGGTGCGTCTGGATGGCCAGCTAGCCGAATGAACTCACGAATGGCATCGATTGAAAAACCCAAATCGCGGGCATGGGCAATCATATCCAGCCGGTTCAACGCATCTTGGTCGTAACGCCTTTGGCCACCTTCTGTGCGCAATGGCTCTTCCAGCAAACCAATTTGCTCATAGTAGCGGATGGTCGGCACTTTGACATTCGCGTGGCGTGAAAGTTGGCCAATGGAATATTCTTGAAAATTCTTGTTCATTTGGGCTTGAACCTCTAGTCGCTATAGCAATTATAGATAGCATCAACGGCCAAACAAATAAAGAAGGACGCGTTGAGAAATGGGTGCAAGTTGCGGTCACAATCATGCTTTTGATGGCATGTCTGATGAATACAAGAAACGCCTTATCTGGGTGACGATCATCAATTTGGTGATGTTTGGCGTCGAGATGGCGGGTGGTCAACTTGCTGGATCGCAGGCGCTAAAGGCAGATGCGTTGGACTTTTTGCAAGATGGTGTGACTTATGCGATCAGTTTTTGGGTGATTGGGCGGCCTCAAGGCGTGCGGGCAACGGCCGCCTTGTTTAAAGGGCTTACGCTATTGACCATGGGCCTATGGGTTGCCGGATCAACAGCCTACCAGTTCTTTTATATTGGCTTGCCAAATGCGGAAGCCATGGGCGCAATTGGCTTTTTGGCACTGATTGCCAATCTTGCTAGCGTGTTTTTGTTGATGGCATACAAAGATGGGGACGCGAATGTGCGATCGGTTTGGCTTTGCTCGCGCAATGATGCCATCGGCAATGTGGGCGTAATGATTGCCGCCCTAGCGGTTTGGGGTTCAGCTTCTGGTTGGCCCGATCTGATTGTTGCGATCGTCATGGCTGGGCTGTTTTTATCGTCCGCTTGGCAAGTGCTCACCCAGTCCATTCGTGAACTGCGACAAGGCGACGAACATCATGATCATCAACACTAAAGTGCGTTGATCATTTCCAACAGCTTTTGCACGGTGCGCCGATTACGCATTGTAATGGGCGCGCCAATTTTCTTGGAAAAATTTAGTGCTCCAAGTTTTGATCTGCCTGACCCGTTGCCGAAATAAAAATGAATTTGTTGCGGGTCCACCTGAACAAACTCACCATCAACTGCTACCTGCTCTAGAATTGCAGACGCGTTTTCAGCAATCGGATGACGGGCGAAACCCGTCATCATGTAACTCAAATTCCGCTCATCTGAAGAGAACGGATAGGCTGCTGCTATGTTTTCCAGCTCATCCTTTGTGCGCACGACAATATCGACTTGATATCCAAATTGCTTTTCAAACGCTGCTTCAAGATGGGTTTCAATTTCATCGCGTTCCTGGGCGTGCAAAAACACAGCATTTCCAGATTGAATATAAGTCGTAACCTTTTGACAATCTGCTCGTTCTAGCATGGCCTTTAGGTCAACCATTGTAATTTTGTTGTGGCCGCCCACATTTAGGCCACGAAATAGGGCCACATATTTATTCATTGATCTGTCGCGACTTTCTGGCAGAATCTGCCGACATACTTTTAAAGAAGTGAACCATGAACGCCACCAACCTCGCAATCGAAAATAAACTTGGTCTTTGGCCCGATAAAGTCGAGGCCGTGGTTTTTGACATGGATGGGCTGCTGCTAGACACGGAACGCGTTTATAAACGCGTGATGCAAGACCTTTGCGTTGAGTGGGGTCACGAGATGTCCCACGAGATGTTCGCGGCTTTTGTGGGCATTCCCCAGACCGAAAACGTGCCGATTTACCATCGCTTTTTTGGCCCAGATTTTGATGTGGAAACCTACGAAAGCCTGATGGTCGAACGGGCGCACGCAGAAATGGCCAAAGGCATTCCACTAAAGCATGGCGCCAAAGAACTGGTGGCCGGATTAAGCGCACGCGGTGTGCCGATTGCCGTTGCCACTTCAACAGGCGCTTCTGCGCACAAGCATCTTGAAGAGGCCGGACTTCACAGCTATTTCGACACGATCGTTACGCGCATGGATGTCACACAAGGCAAACCGCATCCAGAGCCGTTTCTGACCGCCACCTCCCGTCTAGGGTTTGCACCTGAAAACTGCATCGCATTTGAAGATTCACACAATGGCGTACGCTCTGCCAGCGCCGCAGGTCTTGCCACAGTGATGGTGCCCGATATGCTGGACCCCACTGATGAGATTGCAAATTTGTGCGTGGCGATTTTGCCCAGCTTATTGCACTTCAAATCTGAGATTGATCACTTCTTTGGGCCGATACCTGGCTAACTCCATGGCAATCTGAACCAATTACCCCACCATGAAGACATCGTAACGCGTCGATTTTCCAAGAATTTGATGCGAGCAAGCTTGAATGCCTTCGATTGGGTCGGCTTTGGCGGGCCATTTTAGAACAACCCGATTTTTTGCATTTTTGATAGCGATCCGCACCAAATCAGCAGCGTCGTCATCTGTCCCAACAATTTCGCGAACTTCTCGTAATTCGCGCTTCACCAGCGCCGAGTTTTTGCGCGGTGGGTGCATAGGGTCAATCAAAATGGCTTCGCAATGCAATTCGGGTAGCAAATCCTTGGCGTCGCCAAGCAAAAGAGTCATGCGACCAACAATCTGGGCGAACTCGCCGCCCTCGTCTTCAGCCCTTTTTAGGCCATCCGCCAATAGCGAATGCATAACAACTGATCGCTCGATCATTGTGACATTTGCGCCTAGCGAAGCGAGCAAAAACGAGTCCCGACCCAACCCTGCTGTCGCGTCTATGATTGAAGGCGTTTTGCCTTTGCGCAGGCCCATCGCTTTAGCCAGTGCTTGCCCACGCCCACCACCAAACCGAAGTCGATGCGCTACCGCACCACTGACAAAATCGACCCGCAGCTCACCACCAAGTTTTGTCATGTCCTATTCACCGCGAGTTCCCATATTCACGCCGCAACCCAAAAAAGATGTTCCGCAGCTTTTTTCACGTGCCCACTTTCTAACCCGATTATGATTTCAAATGTAAGTGAAATTGCAGGTGCAAGGCGGACACGAATCCATAAAAAAGGGCCGCCGAAGCGACCCTTATCATTTTTTGGAACTGGCACTACTTACATCTGCGAAGGCAAGAACAGTGACAAGGCTGGAATACCAACAAGGAGCGCAAGGCGAATGATGTCCGCGATCCAAAACGGCGTTACACCCTTAAAGATTGTGCCTGTAGAAACGTCGCCGACAACGTTTTTCAGAATAAACACGTTTAACCCAACCGGCGGCGTGATCAGGCTGATCTCGGTTACCACCACGACCACTACACCGAACCAAATTGGGTCAAAGCCCAATCCCACCACAAGCGGGAAGAAAATTGGCACAGTGAGCAACAGCATGGATAGGCTTTCAAAGATCATGCCGAGCACAATGTAAATTGCCAAAATGATCGCCATAACCATCCAAGGGGCAAGGTCATATGAAGAAATCATATCTCGCAGTTCCTCGGTTAAGCCTGCCACATTGATGAAGTTGGAAAAAATCCACGCGCCGATCAAAACACTGAACAAGGATGCGGTGGTGATGGCGGTTTCTCTAAGCACTTCTAGCACAGCTTTTAAGTTCAAGCTGCCCCGGAACAAAGCAATAAGAAACGCCCCAGCCGCGCCCATGCCCGCAGCCTCTGTTGGCGAGAATGTGAGATGGATGGGCCAAACATCAAGCGCGCCGTAAAGCCCGCCGATAACCAAGAAGAACAAGATCAACACAGCCCAAACGCCGCGCAATGCGCCCAAGCGCCCAACCCAGTTGGTGCGTTCGCCTGCGGGGCCCGCATTTGGATTGCGTGTTACTGTGTATTTGACGGCAAATATGTAGAACACGATCCCCAGAAGACCCGGAATAATACCTGCCATAAACAGCTTGCCGATGGATGTTTCTGTCAGCAAGCCATAGATCACCAGAATGACCGAAGGCGGAATGAGAATACCCAACGTGCCACCCGCCGCAATTGATGCGGTAGACAAGCTGTCCTCGTATCCATATTTGCGCATTTGCGGCATCGCCACTTTCGACATTGTGGCCGCAGTTGCAAGCGAAGACCCGCAAATTGCAGCAAAGCCACCACAAGCCAGAATTGTGGCCATGGCCAACCCGCCGCGCAGGTGCCCCAAAAAGGCATAAGACACTTGATAAAGTTCGCGGGCAATGCCGCCCTTGTTGACGAACAGTCCCATCAAGATAAATAGCGGCACTACGGACAAGCCATAGTCTTGCGACGTATCAATGATAAGGCGTGACACCATGGAAATGGCACCACGAAAACTTGTTTCGTGCATATAGCCAACCATGCCCACCAGCCCCATGGCAAATGCAAGCGGTATACGCAACAACACGAGCGCCAGAACTGCGCCAAAACCGATGAGGGCTTCAATCATTTTGCTCTTCCAATAGTTGGGGTGCAAACAAGGTGATCAGCCCGCGGGCGAGCAACACAATAGCACTCAGAATAGTCATGGCGGCGATAAACCAGCCAATATAGAATTGCGGGATAGCAAGGTACTCGGTGACATCGCCATAATCGCGCGCGCGCTCGGCCAATTCCCAAACCTTTTTTGCGGGCCAAAACAACATTGCTCCGCAGATCAAATTGACCAGCGTGTCGCGAATGCGGATCGCCCATTTGTTGGTGAATAGCGGATCGGCCAAATCAACTACGATGTGTTCTTGAGTGCCACTGATTATGGGCATAATCAAAAACACAATGAGAGCCATAAATATGCGGGTCAATTCAGTCGCCGCTTCAATGGGTGCGTTAAAAGTCGAACGCAAAATCACATCGGCGAAGGTCATGCTCATCAGCAAAAACAATGCAACAGACGCAAGCAAAAGCGGCAATTGCGAAAGCCGACGCACTAGGATTAGAGCAGTTTTCATCTATGATTCCTTAGCTGACCATCAGTTTGGCGCAGGTCAAGTTGACCCGCGCCAAATCAAAAAGTCAAACGATCAGCCCCTACTGAGCTGCCATTTCAGCTTTGACCATGTCGTAAGCGGCTTGTGCATCAATACCCAAGCCTGAGATTTCAGCCAGCACCGTTTTGCGGATTTCGTTGGCGATCAGACCATAAAGCCGTTGATCTTGCTCGTTGGCTTCAACAATCTTGTTGTCACCTGCTGCAACAGTGGCTTCGCGGCCGACATTGTCAATCTCATCCCAAGCGGCTCCAAGCATGCGGCTTGCGGGTTCGCCAAAGACTTTTTCTTCCAATGCTGCTTGAATATCAGCAGGTAGGCTGTCAAAAGTTTCTTGGCTCATCAAAAACGCGAACGATCCACGGTAGAACCCACCTGGCATTTCATAGACGTTTTTCGCTACTTCTGTGAGATTAAAGCCAACGCGACCCTCGTAAGGCATCATCACGGCATCAGCTGCGTCAGATGCAAGCGTTTCATAAACTTTTGGCGCTGGCACTTGAATACCAATCATACCAAGTTCACGTCCTGCTTCGTTGGCCACGCCGCCGGGTAGACGCGTTTTCAAATTAGCCAATTGCTCAAGCGTAGTAACTTCTTTGTTTGAGTGCACTTGGCCCGGACCATGGGTGCTTAGGCCCATGACTTTTACGCCACGGTGCTCGTCAGCGGCCGCTAGGTACTTTTCAAACACGCGCCAATAAGCAACAGATGCTGCTTCTGCGTTGCCATCATAGCCTGGCAATTCGATCAGTTTTGTCGCCGTAAAGCGACCTGGCTGATAGCCGTGGAAGATGATGGTCATGTCAGCTGCGCCATCCATTACCAAATCCATTTGAGCTGGCGGTGGGGCAAGACCCAGTTTAACTTCTGCGGTCACGCGACCATCAGTAGCTTCTTCGATCATTTTGATCAGGTTCGGCCACATGATGGCGTTGATGCCATGACCAGGACCAGTCCAGCTTGAAATGGTCAAAGTGTGATCCGCAGCAAAAGAGCTGGTGCTTGCGGTTATCGCAACGGCGGCTGCGGCCGCGAGTTTCATAAATTTGTTCATTACTACCTCCCTGAATGAACTACCTATTCTGGGGCGTCTTGATCGCTCAATCAGCCCGTTCGTTTGGTTGGTAAAAGCTATTGCTTTTCCAATCCTTTTATTCCGCCTAAAAGCAAATCTGTTGCTAAATCGGCGTAATCTGATCGCGTCATCCCTTTGCCGCGGCGATACCAAAGATAGAACCAGTTCAACATGCCAAACAATGACATTGTAACCGGTCGTAATGTCTCCTCGCGCTGCTCAAAACATATAGGAGAAATTGCATTGATGGCATTCGAAAGTGTAACTACCAAGCGCCTTTGCATATCAGCGAGCGTTTTTTGGTTGGCGTTTGGTAAGGATGTCGTTGCTTCAAGTTGAAGCTTGTGTTCTGCGTCCGCATCACGATATTGGGTGAGGACCGCGTGAACCAAGTTGCGCAAGTGCTGTTCGGGATCATCCGCCCGTTCAACGGTTTCAACCGCGTCCACCAAATCCTTCAAATGCGTAAAGACAATATCATAAAGCAACGCTTCTTTGCTCTGATAATAGTGATAAATCAACGCCTTCGAAACACCGCACTCAAGAGCTAGCTGGCTCATAGACGACCGGTCAAAGCCATTCTTTGCAAAGAACTTCGCCGCCGTTTTCAAAATGGCGAGACGCTTTTCTTCATGATCTTTGGCGATCGTGCGAACCACTAGTCTTGCCCTTCTGCGCGATTATCAATAACCCGCACCGCTTTTCCTTCAGAACGTGGCACACCACCGGGCTCTTTGGTGATCACGAGGGCGGACACCCCAATATTATCTTTAATCTTTTTGGCGAGTTTTTTGCTCGCCAGTTCTCGCGCTTCGTCCGATGCGGCATCCGGTGTCGCCTCCACATGCACGATCATGCCATCCATACGACCCTTGTGGATCAATTCGATTTGGAAATGCGGGGCCAAGCCCTCAACAGCTAGAACTTGCACTTCCACTTGAGTGGGGAACACGTTGACGCCGCGCAAGATAATCATATCGTCGGAGCGGCCTGTAATTTTTTCCATCCGACGCATGGAACGAGCAGTACCAGGCAGAAGGCGCGTCAAATCGCGGGTGCGGTAACGAATGATCGGTAATGCTTCTTTGGTGAGTGACGTGAAAACCAATTCGCCCTCTTCTCCATCCGCTACCAGTTCGCCCGTTTCTGGATTGATGATTTCTGGATAGAAATGATCTTCCCAAATGTGTAATCCGTCTTTGGTTTCAACGCATTCGTTGGCAACACCGGGCCCCATCACTTCAGAAAGGCCGTAAATATCAACCGCATGCATGTCGAAAGCGTCTTCAACTTCTTTGCGGGTTGCGTTTGTCCATGGCTCCGCGCCGAAAATACCGACCTGTAGCGAGCTATCGCGCGGGTCGAAACCTTGTTTGCGGAATTCGTCCAAGATCGCCAACATATAGGAAGGCGTGACAGTGATGGCGTGGGGTTGAAAGTCTTGGATCAGTTGCACTTGACGCGATGTCATACCACCAGATACTGGCACCACGGAACAGCCCAGAGCTTCGGCACCATAGTGCGCGCCAAGGCCGCCAGTGAACAAGCCGTACCCATAAGCATTGTGCAAAATATCGCCTTTGCGCACGCCTGCTGCACGCAATGAACGTGCTACTACAGTTGACCAAGTTTCTATATCGTTTTTGGTGTAGCCGACCACCGTTGGTTTTCCGGTTGTGCCAGATGAAGCATGAATGCGGCTAACCTGTTCGCGGGGCACGGCAAACATGCCAAATGGGTAATTGTCGCGCAGGTCCGTCTTTACCGTGAACGGGAATTTTGAAAGGTCTGATAGGCTTTTCAAATCGTCAGGATGCACCCCCGCTTCGTCGTAGCTCTTCTTATAAAACGGCACATTGTTATAAGCATGCGCCAAAGTGGCTTGCATACGTTGCAATTGCAGCGCGGAAATTTCATCTCGAGAGGCAATCTCAATCGGGTCAAGATCAGCTTTATTTGGTGTTAAATCCTTCATTTGCCCCTCCTAAACGCGCTCAAGCATCAAGGCGATGCCTTGGCCGACACCAATGCACATGGTGCAAAGCGCGCGTTTTGATCCTGTATTGACCAGTTCGATCCCCGCTGTAAGCGCCAAGCGCGCACCAGACATGCCTAGTGGGTGCCCGAGTGCAATTGCGCCGCCGTTTGGATTAACAAAATCTGCATCCTCTGCCACGCCCAATTGGCGCAGAACGGCGATGCCTTGGGAGGCAAATGCTTCGTTCAACTCAATCAAATCGACATCTGTGATTTTCAGACCCAATCGATCCAGCAGTTTAGTTGAAGCTGGCGCTGGGCCAATGCCCATGATACGCGGCTCAACACCGGCTGTCGCCAGACCCGTTATCCTGGCTTTTGGTGTTAGACCATATTTTTCCACCGCTGCTTTTGACGCAATGATGATCGCTGCGGCACCATCGTTTACGCCAGATGCATTGCCTGCGGTAACGGAGCCATTTTCACGGAATGGGGTGCCAAGTGAGGCGAGTTTTTCCAAGGTGCTGGCGCGCGGGTGCTCATCTTGCGAGAAGATAATCGGATCGCCTTTACGCTGAGGAATTTCAACTGGAACAATCTCTTGTGCCAAGCGGCCAGAGGCAATCGCTTTTGCGGCGCGCTCTTGCGAACGGAAGGCAAATGCGTCTTGATCTGCCCGAGACACATTGAATTGCTCTGCAACGTTTTCACCAGTTTCGGGCATAGAATCGATGCCATATTGCTTTTTCATCAGTCTATTGACGAAGCGCCAGCCAATGGTTGTGTCGTAGATTTCTGCGTTGCGCGAAAATGCGGTGTCAGCTTTTGGCATAACGAAAGGCGCGCGGCTCATACTTTCCACACCACCAGCCAAAATCACTTCAGCCTCACCTGCTTTAATTGCACGTGCAGCCATACCTACAGCGTCCAACCCCGATCCGCATAAACGGTTGATTGTGGTGCCAGGTACTGAGGTTGAAAGCCCTGCCAACAAAGTTGCCATGCGGGCGACATTGCGGTTGTCTTCACCCGCTTGGTTGGCGCATCCCATATAGCAATCATCGATTGCATTTTGGTCTAGGTTTGGCGCAGCTTCTATGGTTTTTTTGATCACATGGGCCAGCATATCGTCTGGGCGCACACTGGCGAGCGTGCCGCCAAAGCGACCAATCGGCGTTCTAAATCCTTCACACAAATAAGCTTCGTTCACGCCTCATTCTCCGTAAAATGTGTGCCTTTGATGGTGCGCGAATGGCCCCGAAAATGAGCTAATGCGTCATCATTTTGATTGGTTATCGTCACGTCATAAATTCCAGAACGGCCGGCCTTGCTCACTTCGACTGCATTGGCTGTCAGCAAGTCTCCTAATTTGCCGGGCGCGGCAAAAGTGATTGAGTTTTGATGGGCGACTGCCAACTGGTTGTAGCTGTTGCAAGCGAAAGCAAACGCACTATCGGCAAGCATAAAAATATAGCCACCATGGCAGATTTTATGCCCATTCAAGTGGTCTTCACCCACAACCATAGAAAGGGTTGCCGAGCCCACGCCCACATTCACCAGCTTCATGCCAACACGTTGTGAAGCGCTATCGTTTTCCCACATGGCGTTGGCAGATTTTTGAGCCCGCTCTTGTGGCGTCATCATTCCACACCACCAAAGTTTGCCGGACGTTTGTCCAAAAATGCACTTACGCCTTCAGCGTAATCTTTTGAGCGGCCGCAGCGGCCTTGCATTTGCGCTTCAACGTCCAAATGCTCATCAAGCGAATGATCGAACGATGTTTGCAGCGCTTGTTTCATCATGCCCAAGCCAAATGTTGCGCCTTGCGCCATTTGCGCGGTCATTTTGCGGGCTTCGTCCATGAGTTTTTCGTCTTCAACAGCCTGCCAAATCATGCCCCATTCGACCGCTTGTTTGGCGGGAACCGGCGTGGCTGTCATGCAAATATATTTGGCGCGCGCTTCACCGATCAGTCGTGGCAAAATCCAACTGCCGCCAGCGTCTGGCACCAAACCAACTTTGGCGAATGATTGGATAAACTTTGCCTTTTCAGACGCCAAAACAATATCGCAGCTCAACGCGATATTGACCCCAGCACCTGCAGCCACACCGTTGACGGCACACACAATTGGCTTATCGATCGAGCGAATAAGTCGAACCAGCGGGTTATAAAATGTTGAGATGGTGTGATGCAAATCTGGTGGCGATGTCATTTTGCGCGGGTCGCGTGCATCCAAATCTTGGCCAGCGCAAAAGCCACGGCCAGAGCCCGTGAACAAAATGGCACGCACCGAATCATCTGCTTTCGCATCATTAAGCGCGGCTTGCAGCGCCCCATGCATTTCATCATTAAATGCATTTAACCGATCTGGTCGATTAAGTGCAATTTCCACCCAACCATCAGTTTTGGTGACAATGATCGTGTCGCTCACGCGGGTTCTCCCTGAAATATCCCAAGCATTTTCGGGATTTACTTCTCATGTGAAATTTAGCTTTACATAAACCGACTGGTTGGTCAATATATGTTAGAAATTTGATGTTTCGACTTTAGGGGAATGATCTTGTCGAGTGTTGTCAGCGTTGAAATGCAGGGCGATATTGCCCTTGTTCAAATCAACAACCCGCCGGTAAATGCAACTGGCATCCTGGTGCGCAAAGGCTTACTTGAGGCGGTTGCAAAAACGGAATCAGCAAACGCAAGGGCGGCTATTGTTTATTGTGCGGGCCGCACATTTGTTGCCGGTGGCGACATTTCTGAATTTGGCAAACCACCTCAAGAACCGCACCTTCCAGATGTTTATCAAATCATCGAAGACAGCTCTGTCCCATGGGTTGCGGCAACCCACGGCACCACGTTGGGTGGCGGATTTGAATTGGCGATGGCTTGTGATTTTCGACTAGCGCAGAATGGTACTTTATTTGGCCTGCCCGAAGTCAATTTGGGTCTTGTGCCAGGTGCTGGTGGCTCACAACGACTACCTCGTTTAATTGGCGTTGAAGCGGCTGTTGAGCTGGCCACAACGGGGCAAATGATTGATGCGCAAAAGCTCTATGACTTGGGCGGCCTTGATGAAGTGTTTGATGGCGATCCGGTTGCAGCAGCGCTTAATTTTGCCAAGAACTTGCCGACGCCATTGGAAGGTTTGAGCAAAAGAACGCCAGCTGCTGTTGCAGATGATTTCTTCGCCACGAAGCGTACCGAAATAACCAAGCGCGCCAAAGGCCAGACCTCGCCTATTGACAATTTGAATGCCATCGAATGGTCAGCGACGCTACCGTTTAGCGAGGGCCAACCCAAAGAGCGCGCCTTGCATCTTGAATTGCGCGACAGTGCTCAGTCTAAAGCATTGCGCCATGCCTTTTTCTCTGAACGGGCGGTGAGCAAACCCAAAGCCATTGAGGGCGGCACACCGCGACAAATCAACAACATCACCGTTGTGGGTGGCGGCTTGATGGGCGCAGGCATTGCCTTTGCTTGTTTGGTGGCGGGTTACAAGGTGACCCTTATCGAGCGCGATCAAGACGCAGCGAACGCGGGGCGCGAGCGGGTTGAAGACCTGATTGCTGGTGGTGTGAAGCGTGGTAAAATCGCAAACGACAAAGCAGAAAAGCTTAAGAGCGCTTTGATTGCATCTGCCGATTATGCAGCATCCGCCAATGCTGATTTGGCGATTGAAGCGGTGTTTGAGGATTTGGGCGTAAAGCAACAAGTGTTCCAATCGCTCGCAGCCAATATGCGCGAAGATGCGATTCTGGCGACCAACACCTCCTACATTGACCCGACGCAGATTTTTGAAGGCATTGCCAACCCGTCGCGCTTTATCGGGCTGCATTTCTTCTCGCCTGCACACATCATGAAATTGCTCGAAATTGTGCAACTGCCCTCAACGTCAAAGGACGTATTGGCCACTGGCTTTGATTTGGGCAAACGCTTGCGCAAAGTCGGCGTTTTGTCTGGTATTTGCGACGGGTTCATCGGCAACCGCATCCTATCTGCCTACCGTCGCCAAGCGGACTATTTGTTGATGGATGGCTGCACGCCAAAACAAATTGACGAAGCGATGCGCGGTTTTGGCATGCCGATGGGGCCATATGAATTGCAGGACCTAACGGGCTTGCAAATTTCTTGGGCCAACCGCAAACGCCAAGCCCCAACCCGCGCACCTGACGAGCGCTATGTGCGCATTGGCGACTTGCTTTGCGAAGCGGAACGGTTCGGTCAGCGCAGCCAAAAAGGCTGGTACACTTATGTTGAAGGCGATCGCAAACCGCACGAAGATGCTTTCGTTACCGGCTTGATTGAACAAGAAGCCAAAGACGCTGGCATTGAACGCCAGTCATTTACCGACCAAGTAATCGTGGACCGATTGCTGGCAGTGATGATCAATGAAGGCGCATTGATTGTTGAAGAAGGCGTGGCGGAACGCGATCTAGACGTAGATTTGGTCAAAATCCACGGCTACGGTTTCCCGCGTTGGCGCGGCGGGCCAATGCACTATGCGACCGAAATTGGCATTGACCGTGTAAAAGCGGCAATGGCTGATGTTGCTGCACAAAGCCCGAACAGTTGGCGTTTGGCGGAGCGGCTAAAGTGAGCAAAGTTGAGCGCGACATGATCGCAGGGTTCGACCTCACACATCCTCCAAGGGGATTTGTTGAGGACCCGTTCCCGTTCTATCAAGCGCTCTTAAAATACGCTCCGGTTTGCCCACAGCCAGATGGGTCATTTATTTTGACTCGTTACGCTGACTTGGACCGGATTTATCGCGATACAACGCTTTATATCTCGGATAAGAAACAAGCGTTTTTGCCCAAATTCGGCGGCGATGCCCCGCTTTATGAACACCACACCACATCTTTGGTTTTCAATGATCCGCCGCTACACACGCGGGTGCGCAAAATTATGGTTGGTGCTCTAAACGCCCGCGCCATTGCCAATATGGAACCGGGACTAATCGACACGATCGATACGCTCTTGGAAAATATGGCGGATAAGTCTGAAGTCGATTTGATCGAGGACTTTGCCAGCAAAATCCCAATTCAAATCATTGGCAACATGTTTGATATGCCCATGGCAGACCGGGAACCCTTGCGGGACTGGTCGTTGGCCATTTTGGGGGCGTTGGAACCTACTTTGACTCCAGAACAGCTGGCAACGGGCAACAAAGCCGTTGTTGATTTCAAAGCCTATTTGAAAGAGCTTGCTGACGATAGACGCAAGCATCCAGGCAATCCAGAAACTGATGTTTTGACGCGGCTGATTGAAAGTGAAGAGGGTGAACTTTCAGAAACCGAACTGCTGCAAAACTGCATATTTATTCTGAATGCAGGGCATGAAACCACCACGAATTTGATCGGCAATGCACTTGCAGCGCTGCACGAATTTCCGGGGCAAAAATATGCGCTGAAGTCTAATCCAGACATCATAAAAACCGGGGTTGATGAATTTTTACGTTATCTTTCGCCCAACCAATTGGGCAACCGCGAAACAACTGCAGATATAGAGATTGATGGCATAAAGATTCCAAAAGGCAGCAATTTGCATTTGGTGATTGGCGCAGCCAACCGCGACCCAGCGCAATTTGAGGATCCGGACGAGTTGAAACTGATGCGCAAACCAAATCGTCATTTGGCCTTTGCGGGTGGACCGCATTTGTGCGTTGGGTTCTCGCTTGCCCGTATGGAAGGGCGCATTGCGGTCAACAGTTTCCTCAAGAAATATCCAAACTACCAATTGATCGGCAACGCGCAGCTTGGGGGGCGTTTGCGCTTCCGTGGTTACGCGAAATTGCCGGCGACACTAGACTAGGGGTTTATAAAAATGACTTTGATGCAATTAGAAAGCTTCGCGGCTGGCCAATGGGTGGGACCATCTGGCAAGACACGTAAAATCCATTCCGCTGTAACCGGCGAAGAAATCGCTGTGGCAGGTTCTGACGATTTGAACTTCCAAGCCATGATCGACTTCGCCAAGCAAAAAGGTGGCCCCGCGCTGAGGGCGATGACGTTTCATGATCGGGCGCGGATGCTCAAAGCACTAGCGACTTATTTGAACGAACGTCGCGAACCTCTTTACGAGCTATCCTATAAGACAGGTGCAACGCTTAACGACAGTAAGGTCGATATTGATGGTGGTATTGGCACCATGTTTGTTTATGCGTCCAAAGGGCGGCGCGAAATGCCGGACGGGCATATTTATCCTGATGGGGATTTAGAAATTCTGTCGCGTAACGGCACGTTTTTGGGCCAACACTATTGCACGCCGTTGCTTGGCGTGGCGGTGCACATTAATGCATTCAATTTCCCCATGTGGGGAATGCTTGAAAAACTTGCGCCGACATTGCTTGCTGGCGTTCCAGCCATCGTAAAACCAGCGACTTCAACCTCATATCTCACCGAAGCCTGTGTGAAAATGATGGTTGAAAGCGGGATTTTGCCAGACGGTGCGGTGCAATTGATCATGGGTGGCACAGGTGACCTGCTGGATCGTTTAGATTGCCAAGACATTGTGAGTTTTACCGGCTCTGCCAGAACAGCATCTTACTTAAAGTCGAATGAGAACATCTTAAAAAACGGCGTGCGTTTTGTGGCTGAACAAGACAGCCTCAACGCTTCTGTACTTGGCCCAGACGCTACACCAGACACGCCAGAATTTGATCTGTTCATCAAAGAAGCAACGCGCGAAATCACCACCAAAGCTGGGCAAAAATGTACGGCCATTCGCCGGATGATTGTGCCAAATGATCGGGTGAAAGACGTGATCGGCGCCATGAGCACGCGGCTTGATAAGACTGTTATTGGCGACCCAGCTGCCGAAGGTACCCGCATGGGCGCCCTTGCCTCTTTGGACCAAAAACGCGACGTTTTGGAAAAAGCCGCTGAAATTGGCACCGAGTGCGAATTGGCTTATGGCGACCAAGCTGCAATGCAGCTGAATGGCGAAGGCTTGGAAAACGGCGCATTTGTTTCGCCCATGTTGTTCCACTGCAAAAACCCTGACACAGCGACAATTGTGCATTCAACCGAAGCCTTTGGCCCTGTTGCAACGGTGATGGGATATCGAGACCTGAACCACGCCATTGAATTGATGAATAAAGGTGGCGGCTCGCTCGTCGCCTCTGTGATCACCAATGACCCAAGTGTTGCGCAGCAACTTACAATGGGCGCGGGTGCATTCCATGGGCGGCTATATTTCAACAACCGCGACAGCATGAAAGAAGCCACAGGCCACGGCTCTCCCCTTCCGCACATGGTGCATGGCGGGCCGGGTCGCGCAGGTGGCGGCGAAGAGTTGGGCGGCGTACGCGGCGTAATGCATTATATGCAACGTACAGCTGTACAGGGTAGCCCTGATATATTGACTGCAATTGGCGGCACGTACGTCAAAGGCGCAAAGTTTATCGAACCGCCAGCACATCCGTTCACCCGTACATTCAACGAGTTGCAAATCGGTGAAACCGTACACACAGCTTCGCGCAAGGTGACGTTGGAAGACATTGAGCATTTTGCCCATTTCACTGGTGACACATTTTACGCGCATATGGACGAAGAAGCGGCAGCAGCCAATCCATTTTTCCCGGGTCGCGTTGCCCACGGATATTTGTTGCTCAGCTTCGCAGCGGGTCTGTTTGTTGAACCAAATCCGGGTCCGGTTTTGGCCAATACGGGGTTGAACGATCTCAGCTTTCAAAAGCCTGTCAGTGCAGGCGATGAAGTGCGTGTCAGCTTGACTGTCAAACGCAAGACTATTCGCACAGACGAATATGGCGAGGTGCGTTGGCACGTAAATATGTTCAACCAAGATGACGAGCAAGTTGCTGAATACGAGCTTTTGACGATGGTGGCGTTTGAGCGTACATAGGAAACTATGAACGCACCTAATCCACTGATTCAACCGTTGATCGACCATCTGCATTCAGATGGTCGGTTGCGTGTTTGGTCGGTGGTCATCACTATATTTGGTGACGCGATACAACCACATGGCGGCACCGTTGCCATGTCGGATTTGCAAACCCTTCTTGGCGCAATGAATGTTGAAAGTGGCGCGTTACGCACCGCCATGTCACGCCTTGCGAAAGAGGGCTGGGTGACCCGCGAAAAACAAGGTCGACATAGTTTTTACAAACTTTCAGGTGTTGGCATTAAAAGCTTTATTCCTGCGACCCAAAAAATCTACAACGCAATTTATTCGCCTGATCCAAAATCGCTTGTGATCACAATTGGGCCAGACGTAATAGGCCATGCGCGTGAAACCCAAAACGCTTTATTGGGCGCAATTGGTGGGTTGAAACTGCGCAACGGTGTTGGCTTCTTTGCTGACCCGAGTGCAAAAGTTTTAAAGCAGATTGAAAATGCCGAACTGCTGATCATTGATGCCAATATAAAAGCATTGCCCGACTGGGTTATTGAACGTTTAGAGTTGCAATTGCTCGCCGCAGACTATTTGGCTCTGATGGATCGGTTTTCAAATCTGGCCGCAGCAGGCAGCGCAATGCATGCACTAACGCCACTAGAAGCTTTGTGCGCACGCACTTTGTTGATCCATGAATGGCGGCGGCTCATTTTGAAGCAGCCGCCATTACCAAAGCATTTGTTGCCAAAAAACTGGCCAGGCGCGGCTTGCCACAAAGTGGTCAGCCAAACCTATTTGGCGTTGTTGGCCCGCTCCGAAGATTGGTGGGAAGCAGAGCCGAAGAAAGCAGCGCGTTCCGAACTATCACGCCGTTTTATTCCAGCATAAGAGTTAATCCTCGATATAAGCAAAAACGCCAGTTGAAGTCGTCGCAACCTTCTCGCTGCCTTCGGCAAAAATGTCGACGCGTGTTGTGGCCATGCGTTTGCCGTTAGACAAAACGCTAACTTTATACACCACATCACCCTCAGGCAGGGGCCGCATAAAGTTGGTCGACATGTCGACCGTGACGCAGTTCCTAAACCGGCCATTCAAATAACTCAACGCCAGAAAGCTCACCGTGTCCGAGCCTGCCATCAAGGCTTGACCACTGACTAAACCACCGTTCGGGCCACGGTGTCGCAATATCTTTTCGGTCGCTGGCATGGTGAACTGGATTGTCTCTTCGCTAAGCTCCAACACCCTGATATTAAGCTCTTGCACCCAAGGCGCACAGATTTCCACAATCAAATCCTCAAGCTGCGCCGCATTCAAGCGATTTTCCATCCCCAAAACTCCAATATGTTACAAAATTTACTTGATATGTGAATTGTTGTTACCTATTATTATCAGGAACAAAGAGGGATGCCAATATGTATTCACAAGGATTGATCGGCGCAGATGGTGCCACCACTGAGACCGAAGAGTTTTTGGCGGCCTTTCAGGCGCGTATTGACCGGGAAGAGAAAATCGAGCCGAACGATCCGATGCCTGAGGGCTATCGCAAAACTTTGGTGCGCCAAATCGGCCAACATGCACACTCTGAAATTGTTGGCATGTTGCCTGAGGGCAATTGGATTACCCGCGCCCCAAGTTTGCGCCGCAAGGCTGCTCTTTTGGCCAAAGTGCAAGACGAGGGTGGTCACGGGCTTTACCTTTATTCTGCGGCTGAAACGCTTGGCGTTACACGCGAGCAAATGACAGAGGAGCTGATTACAGGCAAAGCCAAATATTCCTCGATCTTTAATTATCCAACGCCAACTTGGGCGGATATGGGCACCATCGGTTGGTTGGTTGATGGCGCGGCCATTATGAATCAAATTCCTTTGTGCCGCTGTTCATATGGCCCATACGCTCGGGCGATGATCCGCGTGTGCAAAGAAGAAAGCTTTCACCAACGCCAAGGCTATGAGCTTTTGATTTCTTTGTGCAACGGCACCAAAGAGCAAAAGGAAATGGCACAAGATTCTATCAATCGCTGGTGGTGGCCATCTTTGATGATGTTTGGACCACACGATGCGGAGTCAAGCCATTCAGAGCAGTCCATGAAATGGAAAATCAAGCGCTTCTCGAACGATGAACTGCGCCAAAAATTCATCGATGCGACGGTGCCACAGGCCGAGTATCTTGGCCTCACCGTGCCGGACCCAGACCTTAAATGGAACCCGAAGAAGAATAACGGCAAAGGCGGTTATGACCACGGGGAAATCAATTGGGACGAGTTTTGGCAAGTTGTTAAGGGCCACGGCCAAATGAACCGCGACCGCATTAAAGCACGCAAAAAAGCGTGGGAAGATGGCGCTTGGGTGCGCGATGCAGCACTTGCCCACGCGGAAAAACGCGCCGCCCGCCAAACACAACAAGCCGCCGAATAGGGAGAATATCAATGTCAAAAGAAACACCACTTTGGGAAGTTTTCGTTCGCCCGCGCAACGGCCTATCGCACAAACATTGCGGGTCGCTACATGCGGCTGATGAAGTGATGGCATTGCAAGCCGCCCGCGATACGTATACGCGCCGGGGCGAAGGTCTATCGATTTGGGTTGTTCCATCAAAATCGATTTTTGCGTCTGATCCAGACCAAACCGCTGAGAATTTTGACCCAAGCGTTGATAAGGTTTATCGCCACCCAACATTTTATGACATTCCAGAAGAAGTGGGGCATATGTAATGTCCAACGCTTTATTCAACGCTCTCCTCGAACTTGGGGATGATCATCTCATCCTTGGACATCGGGTTTCTGAATGGTGCGGTCATGCGCCATTGCTTGAAGAAGATTTGGCCATGCCCAACATGGCCCTCGATAATATCGGCGCGTCCCGCAATCTTTACACCTATGCAGGGGAAGTTGAAGGAAAGGGCCGCGACGAAGATCAACTCGCCTATTTGCGCATGGATCGCGAATATAAGAACTGCCTTTTAGTGGAGCGGCCAAACGAAGATTTCGCGCACACCATGCTGCGCCAACTCTATTTCGCGGCCTTTATGGAGCCCTATTGGCAGGCTGCGCTTTCATCTACTGATGAGACTATTCGCGGCATTGCGGGCAAAGCGGTTAAAGAAATGGCCTATCACATTCGCCATGCGGGTGAATGGGTGATCCGGTTGGGTGATGGCACGACAGAAAGCGCTGAACGCATGAAGGCTGCCGTTGTAGAAATGACCCCATATGTGGAAGAGCTTTTTGTGATGTCAGATGACGCTAAAGCTTGCGCGGAACAAGGCATTTTGCCCGACCGTGAAGCTTTGCGCACTCAATGGGGCCAAACAATTTCCAACATTTTCGACCAAGCTTTGCTCGAGTTACCGGACGTTAAGTTTCCGCAACTGGGTGGCCGCATAGGTCATCATGGCGAGGAAATGGGCTTCTTGTTGGCACAGTTGCAATATGTGCAGCGCGCCTATCCGGGCATGAGCTGGTAGATAATGGATCAGCTTCACCCAAGCGATAAGCCACGCGACGCAATAGCCCAAAAAGCTTGGGATGCAGCATCTGTTGTGCCCGACCCAGAAGTGCCATGCGTAAACGTGGCCGAGTTGGGCATATTGCGCGACGTCAAGATGATCGATGGGAAGGCGGTGGCCTATGTCACCCCAACCTATACGGGGTGCCCAGCGGTTTTGGCCATTGAGTTGGCAATTGAAGTTGCCTTGCGTGAAGCTGGGTTTGACGCCAAAATTGAGCGGGTAATCTCGCCTGCTTGGACCACTGACTGGATCAGCGATGTGGGCCGCGAAAAACTGCGCGCCTACGGCATTGCGCCGCCGGTCAATGGTTCAAATTCCAAACTTGCGCTGTTCGGCGAAACCATCGTCGCTTGCCCACAATGTGGCAGTGAACACACTGAAAAACTATCCGAATTTGGGTCAACAGCCTGCAAAGCACAATATCGGTGCAAAGACTGTCTTGAACCCTTTGATTATTTCAAATGCATCTGAGGTCCTAAAACTATGGCACCCAAATTCCACACGCTTACAATTTCGAAAATTGAAGATTTGACCGATGATGCAAAAGCCATCAGCTTTGCCATCAGCGACGATTTGAAAAGCGATTATGCCTTTACACCCGGTCAATATTTGACGCTTCGAGCCGATATTGACGGAAACGACGTGCGTCGCTCATATTCTATTTCTTCGCCACTTGGCGGAAGCGATTTAACAGTTGGCATTCGCAAAGTCGATGATGGCGTATTCTCGACTTTTGCGACCAATAATCTGACCGTTGGTCAGACCCTTCAAGTGATGACACCAGAAGGTCGTTTCACCGCCAAGGTAGGTGAAAACAAGCAAGCATTGTTAATCGCTGCGGGTTCAGGAATCACGCCGATGATGTCGATCGCGCAATCCTTGCTGGAGGGCGACGATGAGGCCACCGTGACTTTGGTTTATGGCAACCGCGAAACCAAATCCATCATGTTCCGCGAGCAGCTTGAATTCTTAAAAGACCGCTTTCTGGATCGCTTCACCATCATCCATATCCTAAGCCGCGAAGACCAAGATATTCCGATTTTAAACGGTCGCATCGACGCTGACAAAATCAAGGCGCTGAACAATACGTCTTCCATTGATTTGGCAGGCAGCGACGGGATTTACATTTGTGGCCCGGGCGAAATGATTGAGGTGGTGCGCGCCGCGTGTGAAGAAGTGGGCGTTGAAAAATCCAACATTCACTTTGAATTGTTCACCCCAGCTGATGGCCAAGAGCCACGCAAAGCACCAAGCAAAGAAATGCTTGAAGCTGCAGAGCAAGGGGTCTCCGTTGAGATCATTTTGGATGGCTCCAAACGCAGCTTCAAATTGACCGACGCAAATGAAACCGTTCTTGAAGCGGCGAACAAGCATGGACTTGAACTGCCCTTCTCCTGCAAAGGCGGCATGTGCTGCACTTGCCGCTGTAAAGTGGCCAAGGGCAGCGCTGAAATGGCGGTAAACTATTCGCTAGAGCCATGGGAAATTGAAGCTGGGTTTACCCTAGCCTGTCAGGCACGTCCTACCAGCGATAGTTTGACGTTGGATTTTGACGAGCTTTAAGGGCACCTTTTCGATCTTATGGTGTTCTGTTATCAATTATAGATGGGTATCAAAAACTATCTGATTGAGGGTGTTTCTTGCACCGGGAAAACCAGCGTTGCCAGAGAGCTGCAACGGCGCGGCTTCCACGCGATCAATTGCGATAATGAATTAGCTTATCAAGGCGATCCGATTACCGGAGAGCCTTTGAAAACACAGGATCACTTCCATCATATTTGGAACATTGAAAAGCTAAACACATTAACCAGGGACCATAGCCGTGCTGCCACTTTCTTTTGCGGTGGGTCGCGAAATTTTGGCAAATTTATCCATCTCATGGATAAGGTGTTTGTTCTTGAAATTGATTTGGACACGCTCAACCAGCGACTTGCCATCCGACCGAAAAACGAGTGGGGCGGCCAACCTGCTGAACAACTGCTCATTCGTCAATTGCACGCAAGCAAACAAGACATTCCGAAAGGCGGCATTATCGTTGATGCCACCGCCCCAATTGAGAACGTCGTCGACGCGATATTAGCGGAATGTGGCTAGGGTGATTTTTCGTCATCGGAAAGACTACTTTACACCTAGAGTTTTCACCCCACCCCTACCCTCCCCATCAAGGGGAGGGGGAAGAATGGGCGCAAACTCGACATTAGGCCGCCAAAGCCTTCTTCGTCTCCCTCCTCTTGATGGGGAGGGATTCAGGGTGGGGTGCTAGAGTTAATACTCGAAGCCTAAGCCACTTCCACCAAAGCCTTCTTATACTTCTCCAGCGCGGCTTCTTTGACCAAGCCATAGCCCTTGACCATATCAACCAGTTCCGCTTTTTCCATCGCGCTCGCATGATTATCGGCGTTCAGATTGTCGGCCAGCATGGTCACGAGTTGAATATAATCGTCGCGCAATTGGCGTTCGTCACGGCGGTCTTTTGCCCAGCCGAACACATCCAAAGCCGACCCGCGTAAGGGGCGCATGGCGTTGAGCAGTTTCAATGTCGGCATGGCAATCGCGCCGGGAATAGCGAATTTTTTCGGACGGCCATTTGGCTCTTTGATCCAATTCAGCATCGGCGGGGCCATATGGAACGTGATTTTTCCACCTTGTTTGAAACGGCCTTGCGCTTTGCTGAGATGGCTTGTTTCAAGGTGCAGCCGCGCCACTTCATATTCGTCTTTATAGGACATGACCCGCGAGAGTTGATGCGCCACCACTTCGCTGAACCCAGTTTTGCCAACTGCTTGTTCTGCGCTCATAACTTGCGCCATGATCGTTTTGTACTGGTTTGCATAATCTGTGTTTTGATAGTCGGTTAAAAACGCAGTGCGCTCTGCGATCAGTTCTTCTAGCGTTTGTTCCAACTCAGCACTAATGTCTTGGGTGAACAGTTCAGGCTGGTCAGCGATCAAACGGCCCAATTCAAACGCTTGCAGGTTAGCTTCAATCGCTTTGCCGTTTAGTTCCACCGCGCGGCGAATGGCATCACCATCCAGCGGCACTTGACCCATTTGCCATGCCATCCCCGTCAGCATCATGTTGGAGAAAACGCTATCGCCAAACAAGTGAACCGATAGGTCTGTCACATCAAATGCATCCACTTTTGCGGCATATTGTTTAAGTTTTTTCAGCCGGATTTCTTCTTGGAAATCAGAAAGGCCGCGCAACACAAAATCCGCAGTTGGCAAGATTTTGGTGTTGGCAATCACGTGGGTTTTTTCAGTGGTCAATGTTGCCATTGGTTCAGCCATATTGGCCACCACCAAATCACAAGCGATCAAGGTGTCGGCAGATGCTTTGTCGATCCGCACGGGCGTTTCCAGGCCCGGCTTTTCCAGAATCTTGAGGTGCGAGATGACCGCACCGCCTTTTTGGGCGAAGCCCATAAAATCAAGAACGGACGCACCTTTGCCTTGCAAATGCGCGGCCATGGCCAACACAGCACCCACGGTTACAACGCCCGTACCGCCAATGCCAGTGATCAAAATTTCTCCGGTTTTACCGAATTTTGGGTTCGGCAATGACGCCGCGTGAGACAGCAAATGTTGACGACGGTTTTTGTCGCCTGTTGCCTTTTCTTCATCCCCTTCAATGGTGACAAAGCTTGGGCAAAAGCCCTCCACGCATGAGAAATCTTTGTTACATGACGACTGATCGATTGTGCGTTTCACGCCCCATTTGGTTTTGACCGGACTAATGGAAATACAGTTGGATTGTTTTGAGCAATCGCCACAACCTTCACAAACCGACGGGTTGATGAACACTCGCTTTTTCGGGTCTTCAATCAGGCCGCGCTTGCGCTTGCGACGTTTTTCGGTGGCGCAGCCTTGGTCAAATACCAACGCGGTGACGCCTTTGATGTTTTTCAACTCTTCTTGCACGGCATCTAGGTTCTTCCGGTGGTCAATGCTCATGCCCTCGCCGCGCATCAAGTCCCATGGGAAGCGCTCTGGCTGGTCACTTACCAACGCGATGCGTTTAATGCCTTCAGCACGAATTTGCGCAATGAGTGACTCAACGCTAAGTTCCCCATCCACATCTTGCCCGCCGGTCATCGCCACGGCGTGGTTATAAAGAATTTTGTAGGTGACGTTGGTGTTTGCGGCGATGGATTGGCGAATGGCCAGTAAGCCGGAATGGAAGTATGTGCCATCGCCCAAATTCTGGAAGATGTGCTCGCGGCCTGTATAAGGTGACATGCCGATCCAGTTGATCCCCTCGCCACCCATTTGCACGATGCCATTTGTCTCCCGACCCATCCATGACGCCATGAAGTGACAACCAATACCGGGCAACGCTTTGCTGCCTTCAGGCAGATTGGTTGAGCGGTTATGCGGACAACCAGAACAAAAATACGGGGTGCGACGGGAAATGTCCAAACCATCAAGATTTGGCGCAGGCAGGGTGTTAGGAGGTGTGCCTTTTAGGCCCAAAAAATCGTGGACCACCTGCGCCAAAATTGAAGGGCGAAGCTCACCTGCTTCTGGCAAAAGCGGTTTGCCATCTAGGTCTTGCTTACCGATAATAGAAAGACGCTTGGCATCTCGCTTGTTGAAGAAAAGTTCTTTGAGTTGCTTCTCAACGACTGAGCGTTTTTCTTCAACCACCAAAAGCTTTTCAGCGTCTTGAAGGAAATTCTCAAATCCTGTTGGCTCAATCGGCCAAACCAGACCAACTTTATAAACACCGACCCCTGCACGCTTGGCTGCGGCTTCACTCACACCAAGTTTTTTGAACGTTTCCATCAGGTCAGCAAATGCCTTACCCACAGCGACGATGGCGATCGTTGGCTTCTTGGCGCCGAATGCAACCTTGTCGATAGGGTTGGTTTTTGCAAAAGCGCGCATAGCATCAAGCCGGGCGAGCAGTTTTTGCTCCAGCACCGGGCCAAAGCTTGTGGCGGGGTCATGGTTTAAATCAAATGGCGGCACATAATCTTTTACTTCTTTGAAAACCCGAGGGTGCGGCACCTCAATCGCTGCGCTTGATTCAAGCACTTCGGAAATTGTTTTGAATCCAATCCAGGCGCCCGTGAAACGGGAAGCGGCGAAGCCATAAAGACCAAAGGGAATGTAATCCGCAACACCCGCGGGGTGCAAAACGGGCATCATAAAATGTTCAGCCGCTTGGTCTGATTGGTGCGGCATGGAGGAGGAAACACAGCCGTGATCGTCGCCCAAAAACGCAATCACCCCACCATGCTTTGATGTGCCCAGTGCATTGCCGTGCTTTAGCGCGTCGCCAGAGCGGTCAACGCCGGGGCCTTTGCCGTACCAAATGCCAAACACGCCATCCACATTCACATCAGGGTCACTGGCCACCTCTTGGGTGCCCATGATCGCAGTTGCGGCCAAGTCTTCATTAATCGCTGGCTTTACCGAGATCTTGTATTCATCCAGCGTGGTTTTGGCTTTAAACATCGCTTGATCGTAAGCGCCAAGCGGGGACCCGCGATAGCCGGAAACAAAGCCCGCCGTGTTCAACCCTGCGGCCAAATCTGCTTTTGCCTGTTCAATGGGGATGCGTACCAACACGTCCGTACCCGACAGAAAAACCCGTTCTTTAGTTAGTCCATCGCGCAATTCATAATCTGGATATGCAATAACATCCGCATTCGCTGGTGTAAGATCCATAATACTCCCCTAGTCCTTGAGAATATTATCGCTCATTTTCCTTGACATATCTGATCAGATTGAGGCTCTATATAGCTCATTATCGGGAAAATCATCCAGAATTGGTATTCATTTTGATAGAAGAGTTCGCAATCGATCAAATTGACGGTAAAATCTTAGATTTGCTGCAACAGAATAGCAGAATCTCAAATCAAGAGATCGCCAACCAAGTGGGGGCGTCGGTTTCCTCCGTTTGGCGGCGGATCAACGCGCTTGAAGAGGCCAAAGTAATCACGGGCTATGGACTAACGGTTTCGCCCGAAAAGATGGGCTACAACGAGACAATTTTGCTGCAAGTCAGCCTTGAGCAACATAATGATGACTTTTTGAAAGAGTTCACCGCACTGGTGAACACTATCCCAGAGATATTGGAATGTTATGCCACAACAGGCGAATATGATTATGTGATGAAAGTGTTGGCCACCGACATGCGCTCTTATCACCGATTTTTGCGCGATAGTTTGATGAGCATGCCTTTTATTTCAAAAACATTTTCTCAGGTGATTATGGACAAAATCAAATTTCAAAAGGTCATCCCCACCACCGCCGCACGCAAAAAATAGGAAGCCTAGTCTGCTTTTTGTGGCACCTCTATCGGCGCCCCAGCGGCGCACCACGCGCCAAACCCGCCTTCAATATGCGCCACGTTTTCAAAACCCATATCCTTTGCCGTTTTCGTCGCCAAAGCAGAACGCCACCCGGCAGCACAAAAGAACACCAGCTTTTTAACCGTTGCCAATTCAGGTTTGTGATAGGGGCTTTGTGGGTCGATCCAAAACTCAAGCATACCGCGCGGCACGTGCAGGGCGCCGGCGATTTTGCCCTCTCGCTTTAATTCTCGGATATCGCGAATATCAACAAGTTGCGCTTCGCCAGTGGCGGCTAGTTCTTGCGCCTTTGCAACCGAAAGCGTTTCAATTTCACCCATTGCTTCGTTTACAAGTTGCTCAACTGTTCTCAAAGCACTATCCCTTAGCTGGCCAGCACATCGGCCCATTCTTTATGCCGCTTAAACTGCACCACAACATAGGGACAAACCGGCACAATTTTGCGCTTATTTTCGCGCGCAAATTCCACCCCAGCCACCACCAGTTTGGCAGCAATGCCCTGACCCTCAAATTGCTTTGGCACACCAGTGTGGTCGATGATCATCTGTTTATGGTTGCGCGCAAAGGTCATTTCCGCCTCGTGCCCATCCCCAAGGTCGGCGAAAAAACGTCCGCGGCGATTGTCTTCTTCAAATTGAATATTCAGTTCTGGCGTCATTTTTGCGTTTCCAAAGAGTGTTCTTCGATCCACCTTACGATGGGATTGTGGGAGGCGACTATGTCAAACTTGCGCAGCGTATTTATGGGAACAAAGCGTAATTCTAGCGATTCCTCGCTAATACGCAGTTGAGGTTCTTGTTTAAGATGTGTTGTAAACAGCGAAAAATGCGTCTGCACAACATTGCCGTCATTATAAGCGCTAATGCTGCCAGGATTATCGAACAGCTTTTCAAACTTGAGATCCAATCCAACAAGGCCCGTTTCTTCTTCCAGTTCCCGCGCGGCACAGTCGAGTGGCGTCTCGCCGTCATCTGCGCCGCCGCCTAAAAAAGACCATCGACCGTTGTCACTACGCCGCTCCAACAGCACGCAGTCATTAAAAAACACGGCACATACCGATCCAAACGCCAATGGCTGGTTGATCGGGGGCGCATCTTTTATTCGTTCGAAAAACTCAGCCAACTTGTTGGTCCAAATAGTCTATCGCGGCGGATAAGGCAGCCACTTCGGTCCCTGCCAAACCAGCCGATAAAAACAAGGTGAGATCAGCCGCACCAGTTTGATACTCAGTTGCACCAAGATGCTGCAAATCCACATTGCGGGCATGGAACATGTGCTTTTCGCCCTGACTCTTAATTTGCTGTGGACTGTCCGACACGATGAGTTTTACGCGCTCTATTATGTCGAGCGGCAATTCGTGACGGCCGATATACTTTGGCCCCAACGTCGAAATATGCGCCCCTTGTTTTATCCAACTTGTTTCAATCACTGGGGAAGCGGCATTGGTCGCCAAGATCACCACATCGGCGTTGCTGACCGCACGTTCTGCGTTGGCACTTGGTGTAATATTTACGCCATGCCGACGGGCCATTTCCGTCGCAAAGTTGGTTCGTTTTTCCAGCGAACGGCTATAAACACTCACCTTTTCAACTTCACGAATACTCAAAATCGTTTCAAGTTGTGTGCGCGCTTGAACGCCAGTTCCGATCAAAGCAAGCTTTTCGATCTGGGCGCCTGGCACCAAACGATCAATTGCAACCCCGCCCAAACATCCGGTGCGTATTGCGCCAATCTGCGCCCCAATGGCAATGCCCTTTAGCTTTGCCGATTTGCGATCAAACGCAATTACCACTTGGTCTTCAGTCGCACCATTCGATTTCGGAAATGTGTCGTATACACGAAAGCCAGCAAGGTCTTTGTTGCCACCGCAGGTAAACACCAGCGCACCAGGATCAAAGTCGACACGATGCCGAGGCGGCGCAATTGCGTCGCCGCACGCGTCCGCCATTATTTGCGCACGAACTGCCTCAAGATAAACGCGTATTGGAATGGCATTCAATTCATCTTCTTGCAGTATGCGCATAGTCCCCACCAAACGTTTAAAACTCAATCCCAACTTGCGCTTTAACACCCGAACGGAACGGGTGCTTAATTTGGGTCATATCCGTTACCAAATCAGCAAATTCTACCAGTTCGTCTTTGGCATTGCGGCCAGTAATGATCACGTGTTTCATCTCTGGCTTTTGCTTTAACACCTCTAGAATTTCTTCCGCCGGCAAATAATCATAGCGCAACACAATATTTAGTTCGTCGCACAAAACCATATCGTGTTTTTCGTCCAGAATAAACTCTTTGGCTTGCTCCCACGCTGCGCGGGCGGCGTCGATGTCGCGTTGGCGGTCTTGAGTTTCCCACGTAAAGCCTTCGCCCATGGTGGCAAGGGTGACTTGGTCTGGAAATTTGTCGAGCACATTGCGCTCGCCCGTGCCCCATTTGCCTTTGACAAATTGCACGACTGCAACCTTCATGCCATTGCCAAGGGCGCGAAAAACCATGCCGAATGCGGCTGTAGATTTTCCTTTGCCTTTGCCTGTATGGACGATAGTTAGGCCTTTTTCGATGGTTTTGGTGGCGATGATTTTATCGCGGGCCACCTTTTTCTTTTTCATCTTATCAGCGTGCCGCGCGTTGAGTTCTTCTTCGCTCATATTGTCGGTTATCTTGCTCATAGCTGATCATCGCTCCCATCTAAAAAGGCAAAAGTTGAATTGCGTTTTGGCGTCCAGAACCCACGTTCTCGGGCTTCTTTGAATTTCTCTATGAGTTCATCATAGCCATATTTATTGTTTTGTTGAATAAACTCGCGCACTTCATCGTTCAGCACAAATGCATCGAATGCAATGTCAAAATGATGCGATTTAACCGCGCCAGTGGTCGCCGCAAACGCGAACATATAATCGGTGGTGGCGATAATTTCGAACGCGCCTTTATAGCCGTGCCGCATCACCCCAGAAATCCATTTCGGGTTGACTACACGCGAGCGCATCACTTTGGCGATTTCTTCTTCCAACGTTTTGATGACGGGCCGTTCGGGCCGCGAATGATCATTGTGATAATTGATCGGCTGATGACCAGAAAGTGACGTTGCCGTGGCGGTTAGCCCGCCTTCGAATTGATAATAGTCATCGCTATCCAGAAGGTCATGCTCGCGGTTATCCTGATTGTGCACAATCGCTTCAACAGATTTCAAGCGCGACACCAATTGCGCCCGTGCCTTCGTGCCTTTGGCTTTAGCGCCGTAGGCATATTGGCCCCAATTCAGGAACGCGGTGGCGATGTCGTCAATATCTTGCCAATTTCCACTATCCATAATGCCTTGCAAGCCTGCGCCATATGCTCCGGGTTTGGAGCCGAAAATCCGATAGCCCGCTTGCATACCCGCATCGTCTTCCGACACGCCGTCGTTCATCAGGGCCAAAGCATCGGTGCGCATGCGCTCGGCGATCGGGTTTTCGCTCGAAGGTTCATCTAGCGAGCCAATGGCGCGGATGGCTTTATCGAACAGTTCGATTTGAGCGGGGAATGCATCGCGGAAGAAACCGGAAATGCGCAAGGTGACATCAACACGTGGGCGGCCCAGTTTGGCCAGCGGGATAATCTCGTAACCCGATACGCGATGCGATCCCACATCCCATTTCGGCTTAACCCCGATCAGCGCCATTGCTTGGGCAATGTCGTCACCCCCAGTGCGCATGTTGGATGTGCCCCAAACCGATAAAGCAATGGCAGAAAGGTAGGTGCCATGATCTTGAAAATGTCGGGTGATCAGGTTTTCAGCTGACTTTTTGCCCAACTCCCAAGCAGTTGGCGTGGGCACCGCACGATTGTCGAGGGAATAGAAATTCCGGCCTGTCGGCAAGACGTCCAATCGCCCGCGCGTTGGGGCGCCAGATGAACCGGGGTCAACAAATCTACCGCTTAGTCCCTTGAGCAAATTGGCGCGTTCCAATTGGCCAGATTGTTCGAGTTTTGGCCCAACAATATTTTGAATTTCCGACAGCACAGCAATGGTATCTGTCCAATCCTGATCGGGCGTGATTTCGCCAGATACAAGCTTTGCCGCAAGCAATTCCACGCGCTCAATCGTGTGGCCAATATGCCGCCATGCATCGCTGGATAGCTCCAGCAAAATCTCAGGCATTGGCCCGTCCCATTTTTCGCCCATTGGGGCAGAAAGCGGGTCGAACCCTAGTGCCAAATCATCGGCCAAAGCACGGATAAGCGACTTGTCTTGTGCCCGGTCTTCGCCCCGTGGCACACGCGCCAGTGCGACCATAAGATCAGTTTTCAACTCGCCTTCAGGCGCTTTGCCAAAAATGTGCAAACCATCGCGGATTTGTGCTTCCTTGAGTTCACACAGGAACGTATCAATGGTCACCAGCGCATTGTCATCAGGCTGATCTTGCAGCCCCATATCCTTATCCAGTCCCGTGTCGCGGCACAGGTTTAGAATGCGGGTTTTAAGATCATTCAACCGGCGCTGATCAAGGCCGGAGGCGTTGTAATATTCATCGGCCAAAGCTTCTAGGTCTTTGAGCGGGCCATAGGTTTCAGCGCGGGTAAGCGGTGGAGTCAGGTGGTCGATAATCACTGCGCCCGTGCGGCGTTTGGCTTGCGTCCCCTCACCCGGATCATTGACGATGAACGGATAAAAATGGGGCAAATTACCCCACAGAATTTGCGGAAAACATTGTGGGCTAAGTGCATTGGCTTTGCCGGGCAACCATTCCAGATTGCCATGCTTGCCATTATGAATAATCGCCTGCGCACCAAACGGATGTCGCAACCAAAGATAGGCCGCTAGATAGGCATGGGGCGGCACCAAATCCGGGTCGTGATAGCTCGCTTCCGCATCTAAATGGTAACCGCGTGCGGGTTGCAACATCACCACCGCATTTCCAAAATCCAAGATAGGCAGGTGGAAAATGCCATCGCGTACAAATGGATCATTCGCAGGGTCGCCCCAGCGTTCACGCACTTCAGTTCGCGAGGTTTCAGGCAAAGCGTCGAATAGTTTTTGATAGTCGCTCAAACTTAATTGCGCAGGGCTGATGCCCAGTTTCGGGTGCGCATTTGTTGGCCCCGCTTGCAATGCTTCAACCAGTGCATTGCCGTTTTCAGGCAACCCAGTCAGCGCATAATCGGCATCTTCAAGATAACGCAGAATCTCAACTGTAGATTGGGGCGCGTCATAGCCCACGCCATTGGCAATACGGCCATCGCGGATAGGATAGTTGGCCAGCACAATGCCGACTTTGCGATTCTTCGCGGCCGCATTGCGTAATGAAACCCAATTGTTGGCCAGTTCTGCAGCGGCGAGAATACCGTCAGTATGTGGCTGATTAGCAGAAAGAGGGCATTGGGTGCGTTCGTGCCAAATATCTTGTTCTTTATGGGCGATCAGAATATCGCCAATGCGCCCATCCAGTTCGGGCAGCACCACTTGCATGGCCAAATCTTTGGCGCTTAGGCCCTGAATGTCTTTTGCCCAAACTTTGCTGGGTCGCCCGCCCTTCACCAATTGGATAATCGGTGTGTCTGTGTTGGCAAACGGGTTTTGGTTGTTCGCAAGCTCGTTTATGCCCAATGCAAATCCGGTGGCGTTGAGGATGATGCTTGGCGCAAACCGTTCAAACGCTTGCTGCGCGAATTCGACGCAAAATTGCTCTTTGAGCGAAGCGACCACGAGTGGCAGTGGGGCCAATCCTTGCGCTTTCAGCGCGTCAATCAGCGCGTTGACCGGGGCCATGTTGCCGCCATCCAACAGCGCACGATAGAAGATGATCGGCGCGACCGGCGTTCCAGCTTCCAAGGCCACCTGATCAAGCGACAACACGCCTTTTTCAGGATCATAAATTCCAGCGCGCGGCGATTGTTTGGGGCTTGGCAGTTCGGTTTTACCGTCGACAACGGCGCGCATCGCTATCAGCAGCGCGGCCATATTGTCACCACCACCCGCGACAAACAAAGCATGCAACGCGTCGTAAGTGGCGGCATCGACAGTCGAGCGTTTTTGCAGGTCGGGGTCGGGGTTTGAATCGCCGGGCAATAGCGCAAGCTTAATCCCATTGGCAGCACAAAGGGCGGTCAATTGATCTACCCCATAGGTCCAGTAGGCGCGACCACCGAGCAAGCGCACCACGATCAGTTTTGCGTGGATCGCGGTTTGCTCAAGCCAAAGATCAACTGAAAAATTGTGGCTGATGCGCATGGTGTTGGCCAGGCGCAATTGCTCAAAATCTTGCGCGTCGGCAGCATTGGCCAAAGCGGCCAATTCTGTGTCAGCGGCGGACAGAAACAAAATGTTGGCGGGCGACTGACCAAGGTCAATCGCTTCGCCATCATGCTGTATCTCCCCCGCCTGTGCGGTGAGCAGGTGCATTAGCTTAAGGCCGTTTGCAATTCCGAAGTAATTTGATCGCGATCCAATGGCGCCTGCCCAATCACCACTAATGATGTGCCGCGCTCTGCTTCATTCGCCCATGGCCGATCAAAGTAAGTGTCAATACGCGGACCAACCGCTTGAAAAGACAATCGTGCAGGCGCGTCTTTGATCGCCACAAAGCCTTTAAGGCGCAAGATATCGTGCTTGCGAATAACCGCTTCAACGGCATCCGTTAGCTGTTTTTTGTTTGGCACTTCTGGCAAACGAATAGAGAAGCTCTCAAAATCATCATGCTCGTGATTATGGTGATGATGGCCGTCACCTTCTGCCGCATGGTGGCGCTCGTGGTGGGACATGCGCCCTACCATATCCATCTCACTTTCGCTTTCAATGCCCAGCAAAGCACCCATGTCCACTTCACCCTTTTGGGTGCGCACAAGCTTCACGCCATCACGAAGGTGCTTGCGCAATTCAGCTTCCACTTCAGCCAATTTTGCTTCCTCAACCAAGTCGGACTTGTTCAACAGAATCAAATCAGCGCACACCAATTGATCTTCAAACAGTTCGCCCATTGGCGTGTCGTGATCCAACATCTCGTCCGATTTGCGTTGCGCATCAATTGCTTTTTCATCCGATGCAAAACGACCGGCGGCCAAGGCAGATGCATCAGCAACCGTCACCACGCCATCCACGGTCACGTCGGCTTTAATCTCGGGCCAATTGAAGGCCCGCACCAAAGGCTGTGGCAATGCCAAGCCAGATGTTTCAATAACGATGTGGTCAGGGCGTGGTTCACGCGCCAACAATTTGGTGATGGTGGGGATAAAATCTTCTGCCACGGTGCAACAAATGCAGCCATTGGCCAATTCGATCATATCTGTTTCGTCACACGCCTCGTCGCCGCAACCTTTTAAGACATCGCGGTCCACGCCCACATCACCAAATTCATTGATGATCAGCGCGATGCGTTTGCCTTTAGCATTATTCAAAACGTGGCGCACAAGGGTGGTTTTACCTGCACCCAAAAAGCCCGTGATTACCGTTGCCGGAATTTTCGATTTCATTTGTCTGTCCTTTACTCAAGTGAACGGCACAACCTGTATGCCGCCACCATTTGAGTGAAATTGTTCTAACGCGCGCGTTTTGAAAGCCAGTCGTGACCGAATGCGTATAGCGGCGCGAGGCTGAGCCAAAATGCGGCGGCCATAAAGTGAGCGGCCGAGACATAGTTGGCAGCAAGGTGCGCAGGCACTTGGCTTGCATCATGGCCAGTTGGTTGCGGTGCACCCAAAACATGGGGAACCAGCATCGCGATAATGCCGCCAGCAATTACAATCGGCTGAGGATATTTTGCCATGGCAATAAATGCAGCTGCCGTTACTGCAATCGTTGCCCACCACCACACTTGGCGGGCTGCTAGATCGCCTGCGGGCATGCCCGGCAGTTCTGGCGCAAGCCCGAGTGAAGGTGCGATTGAAAAGGTAATGAACCCAGCCAGCCCCCAAAGCAAAGAATTATGCAGGGTAAGCGGGATCGCAAACAAAACCGAAATTGCGCCCAGCATCAGCGCAAAACCAACCCCAATCAAAAGGTTCGCCGCAATGGTATAAGCGTTGCGTTCAAACCCATCAGCAGGCGCCCACGCCTCTTCTGGCTCTTCAGCGTCGTGGCCATGATCATCCGCACTTTCATGTGCGTGATCATCTTGAGTGGCCTCAGCAGTCGGCGCGTGGTGGTCGTGGTCGACGGTTTCATATTGTTCGGCCTCAATGATCAGTGGCACGACTTTCCAAAAGGAAAAACCAGACATAACAAGACCAGCGGCAAGGCCCGCAAAGACCGCCGCAAACAGGATATTTTTAAACATTATTCTCTCCGAGGCGAAGCCTAGTGGCAGGGGAAGCCAGTGGCGTGGCGCGAATCGTGGGCACCATTGTGCATGCGTTGATCGCCAGCAAAGCCAACGCCCATGACCAAAAATGTGCCAAGGAATAGCGCGAGCGATCCAGCAATAATTCGCTGAGAGATAGAAAGAGAAATTGTTGTAGCTTGAGTAGTCATTTTAAAACACCCTCCGTGTGTGCATCATTGCAATGGTTGGAACATCTCCAACCCCTAGGTGTGGCAGGTCTCCTGGCTCGCGATTCGAGCAACATTCCTCCGCCTTCCCAGATTTCTCCAGTGGCATTTGGCGAATGTCTCATCGCTTACAGTTGCGGGGGCAGCCATGGTTTTGGTCCCTGTTGGGTACGCCTCACCATGTTCCCTTTTCATTTCGCCTGACAGAACTGAAAGGCAAAAACCACACGCCAACTTTTGACATTAAAAGGGGTTGCCCGTCAATCAACAGATTGCAGCACGCCACGTGTCATTTGGTTTTTGCCCGCATGGCCGGGGCATTTTTCAACGTCAAACCCTGCTGCAGCTAAATTCCTGCGCACCCAACCTGCAACTGTGTAGGTGGCCAATGTACCATTCGGTTTGGTTTTTCCAGCCAGCACGTGCATCAATTGCTCTTCCCACATTTGAGGGTTTTTGGATGGCGCAAAGCCATCAAGAAACCACGCATCGGCTTTGTTCTGCCATTTGGGAAGTTGCTCTCGCGCATCGCCCAAAACAAGTTGAAAGCTGGTTTGATCATCAAGCTCAAACAGCACGCCGCTCAGCGCTTCGGGCCAGTTTGCAAGCAATTGGGCACAGAGTTTTTCAAGTATCGGCCAAGCAGAAAGGGCACGCGATATCTCGTTCGCCTGCATCGGGTAAAGTTCAAACGATGTGAATGTGAGCTTCTGCTGTGGTTGGCGCAACTCTATCCATTGTCGCCAAGTTTCAAGCAGATTTAGGCCAGTGCCAAACCCTAACTCAGCAATCGAAAAGTCTTCGCCCATTGCCCAGCGTTCAGGCACTGCGTTTCCCTTGAGAAACACATGGTCGCATTCCAATCGCCCATCCGTGCGCGAATAAAAATGGTCTTCGAACTCACGTGAAAATGGCATATTGTTTTCATGCCAATCCAAATTAGTAGTGTTGTCGCTCATAACCTGTCCATCAATGCTTTCAGCCTGGAATGAATTAGGGAAGTTTCCACTTGTCAAGCAAAGCCATAACGTGCAGTTGAGCAGCTATGAGAGATCTACCCAAAAAAAACTATGATTTGGCGATAATCGGCGGCGGCGTTGTTGGGCTTTGGTGCGCGTACTTTGGCGCGAAAGCAGGATTAAAAATAGCGCTGTTTGAAGCCAACACCATCGCGTCGGGCCCAAGCGGTGGACTTTTGGGCGCATTGATGCCGCATATGCCGACCCAATGGTATGAGAAGAAGCAATTCCAATTTGAAGCGCTTATTGATCTTGAAACACTAAGCGCTCAACTGGACGCGGAAAGCGGACTTGATTGCGGCTATGCGCGTGTTGGTCGCGTGTTGCCGCTTAGCTTGCCAGAGCATGAAATTGAAGCGAAACAAAAGTGCGATGCGGCGGCCATTCAGTGGGCGCGGCCAAACCGTGATTACAAGATGCAAGTTGTTAGTGCGCCAACTCATGAAAATTGGCCACACGCCGACATCATGCCGCATGGGGCGACGATTGATAATTTCTCTGCCCGGATCAACCCACGTGGTGTAACCAGCGCGCTTTTAAAATGCATCAAAGGTAAAGTTGATGTTTTTGAGAACACGCCGGTTGAGTTGGCAAATGACAAAAAACTTCAGCTGCTCGACGGCACAGAATTGACGGCCAATAATGTTATTGTGACCGCAGGGCTGAATTCGTTTGATTTGCTCGAGCCGTTTGTCCCCTCCCTTTCAGGTCGCCCGATCAAAGGCCAAGCGGCGATGCTGGACACAAAACTTGATCCAAACCTGCCAGTTGTGCATCAGGCTGGCGTCTATCTGATTGTGCATAATGATGGTCGCACTGCAGTGGGCAGCACCTCAGAACGCGAATTTGATGATAGTCATTCAACTGACAAGTTGCTGGAAGACGTGATTGAAAAAGCGCGGCAGATTTGCCCTTTGGTTGGTGATGCGCCAGTGGTGGAACGCTGGGCAAGCTTGCGTATGCAGCCTTATGGGCGTGATCCATTGGTGGGGCCGGTGCCGGACCATTCGGGCCTGCACATTTGTACCGGGGGGTTTAAGATCACCTTCGGCATTGCGCACCGCATGGCGCAGGCGGTTTTGGCGCCAATCGTTGGAAACCCAGCGCTTACTATCCCGCCAAGCTTTCAAGTTGAAAACAGGGTTAATCATATCTTTCCAATGGCTTAGCGCCGATAAACCATAAAAATATACCGAACTCATTAACCCTCATCCTAAGTTCAACTGCCCAGATGCGTGGGTTCTAGTATCCTTTAACTGGTCATTTACAGCTTGGCCCCCTTTATGATGACACGACGAGGAAGACGGGAAAACCCGCACTCGAAAGTTATTCAGGGCAGGCCGACTTAAGGAGATTATGATGGGACGCTGGACACAAGTTGCTAAAGGCGGTGCGGACAATTTTGGCAAGGGCCAAGTCAGCATTCAGCACAAGCTCAATGATAGTGGTTTTTTTACTGACGAAGCTCTGGCTGAGTTGATCGATAAATATCCACGCGAATACTACATGCTCAACACCATGACTAAAGTGGGTGAAGAGAAAGTTTGGCGTAGTGGAGACAAAGGCGACTTAACGGGCGCCGAGATTGTGAAAGCTATTCACGATGGCCAAGTTTGGATGTGCCTACGTCGCTTTGACATTGTGGCACCCGAATATCACAAACTGATCGATGATTCATTTGAAGAACTTGAAGAGGGCAATCCAAAGCTCAAAACATTTAAGCGTGAATCAAGCCTTTTGATTTCTTCGCCTACCGCTCGTGTGTTTTATCACACCGATATTCCGTTTATTTGCCTATGGCATTTGCGTGGCAAAAAACGTGTGTGGCTTTATGATGCGGACAGCAAAACCCACTTGCCAGACAAAACACTTGAAGGTGTCATTCTTCGCGAAACTGAAGAAGAAGTGGCATATGACGCTGAATGGGACAAACAGGCACAAAGCGTTTTGTTGGAACCTGGGCAGGCTCTGTCTTGGGAACTGAACGCGCCACACCGTGTGGACAATGTTGAGGGACTTAACGTTTCCATTACGACTGAGTTCTTCACTCCAGAAGCGCAGCGCAAATATGGTGTTTATTACACCAACGGCTATTTGCGTCGCCATATGGGCATCGAACCAAAATCGACAGATATTAATGGTCTTGGCGCATATGCAAAATGCGCGGTCGCATTGGGCATTAAAAAGCTTGGCCTGTTGAAAGACAAAGAACGCAAAATGATGTGTTCATTCACCATGGACAAAAATGATCTAACGAAGATCGTCGATATCCCAGCCAATGAGCAATGGGAAATCAAACAAGCATAGCTTGAAACTGACGACAAATTTGAAGGGTCGGCCATTGGTCGACCCTTTTTCGTTCACATGTGTAGGAACATATTCCGCTAAACTTAGAATCGTTCTAAAGCATTGATTTTTCATTTGATTTTATATCTCGATTGTGTAACTCCACTTAAAATATGCTGGAAATCCTTACACATACCAGCTACAACCGTGGAACACATAAACGTGGAGCATTGGCAATTTGGTGCCAATGAAATCTGATGAAATTTTTGAAAATTTTGGCAACAACAAGTGCCGTTGCGGCATTGATGACGTCTTCAGCTATTGCAGATGCACATGACGTCAAAGGCGTTTTGACAAATTACGCAAACATTGCGCATGCGGGCTACGAAGATAGTTTGATCACCGCCAAGGCACTTGATAGTGCCATCGAAAAACTGCTTGCAGAACCAACTGAGGCAAACCTAAATGCAGCCCGTGCCGCATGGATTGCGGCACGCGTGCCCTACCAACAAACAGAGGCTTACCGCTTCGGCAATGCGATTGTTGATGAATGGGAAGGCAAGGTAAACGCTTGGCCCTTGGACGAAGGTTTAATCGATTATGTCGACCTTGGCACCTACGGCGCAGAAAGCGACCAAAATGGTCTTTACACAGCCAATGTGATCGCCAACAAAGACATCTATATCAACGGCAAAACCGTTACGATTGATACGATCACCGCTGACACCATCGCAAATCAGTTGCATGAAGCAGGTGGCGTTGAATCAAACGTTGCATCCGGCTACCATGCGATTGAGTTTTTGCTTTGGGGCCAAGACCTAAACGGCACCGGCCCAGGTGCGGGCAATCGCCCCGCGACCGATTTCGATCTAGACAATTGTACAGGCGGAAATTGTGATCGCCGCCGTGCTTTCCTAAAAGCTGCTTCTGAACTTACCATCTCCGATTTGGAAGAAATGGTTGCCGCCTGGTCTGAAAAAGGCGCCGCGCGCGCTGCAGTTGTTTCATCTGAAGACAATGACGGTCTTTCAACCATTCTAACCGGAATGGGCTCGCTATCTTACGGCGAATTGGCGGGCGAACGGATGCGCCTTGGCTTGTTGGTACATGATCCAGAGGAAGAGCATGATTGCTTTTCTGACAATACACATAATTCGCATTTCTATGATGCTAAAGGCATTCAAAATGTCTACTTGGGCAACTACACACGCGTAGATGGTTCTGTGGTTTCGGGCCCATCCTTGGCAGATTTTGTGGCGCATATCGACGCGGACTTGGACGCTGAATTGCGCGGCAAGTTGGATGCAACGATGGCCAAGATGCAAGTGATGATCGATCGTGCAAGCGTTGAGGCTTACGACCAAATGATTGGCGAAGGCAATCAAGAAGGCAATGATGTTATACAAGCCGCAATCGACGCTCTGATTGACCAAACCCGCTCGATCGAACGGGTTGCTGCAAAGCTTGAGCTGGGTGAAGTGGCAATTGAAGGTTCTGACAGCTTGGACAATCCAGACGCTGTTTTCGAGTAGACCTAATGAGGGCCGCATCTGTGCGGCCCTTTTCTTTTTGGAGTTCATAATGGTCCACAGCTTTTCAATTGGGGTCGCCCTGTTGCCATTTTTGTTTGGGCTGGCCATGGCTCAGGATCAATCCCTCACGCGTGATGATTTGGGCGTTGAGGACGCGCACAGAGTGCAGACGGTCACAAAACTGCCGACTGACTTTTCAAAGCCCGAACGGTTTGAGAATATGCAGGGCGGTGCCGCCACCTCACGCAAACTGGTTTCACGGGATAGTTTTTCACAGCATTCGGCAAATCTAACATTTGAGGAAGAAGATAGCTTCAAGCTGGGTAATGCCTTTTTTGAGAAGCTCTGGGTATCCTCCCCTTCTTCCACCTTCGCCTCCGATGGACTTGGCCCCCTGTTCAATGCGCGCGCTTGCCAATCCTGCCACATAAAAGACGGGCGCGGCCACCCACCTGCCAACGCAGAAGACGACCGCATTTCCATGTTTTTGCGCCTTTCAGTGCCGCCACGAACGGTTGAGGAAAGGGCTCTTATTACTTCTGGCGTTTTGCAGGTTATTGAAGAGCCAACATATGGTCGCCAACTACAAGACTTGGCTGTTCCCGGTTTGCCCGCCGAGGGGCAAATGAACATCTCATACGAAGAGACCCGAGTGGAGTTATCCGATGGCGAATTCGCTTACTTGCAATGGCCAACTTATACCGTCACCGATCTCAATTACGGCCAGCTTGATCCTGATGTGATGATCTCGCCCCGTATTGCCCCGCAAATGATTGGGCTTGGTTTGCTTGAGCAGATACACCCCGCCGATATTCTAGCAAACGCTGACCCTGATGACCTAGATGGCGATGGCATTTCAGGTCGCATCAGTTGGGTAGCCCATCCCGGCGAAGCAAAACAGATCGGCCGATTTGGACACAAGGCTTCCCACGCCACAGTCCGCGCGCAAAGCGCAGACGCCTTTGCGGGCGACCTTGGTCTTTCGACACCAGTTGTTCCAAAACATTGGGGGGATTGCACCATCAATCAACCCAATTGCCTTAGTGCGCCCGACGGGGTTCAAGCCACTCAAGGCGATAGCGAAGTGCCAGATCCCATTTTGGAATTGGTCAGTTTTTACGCGCAAAATTTGGCCGTGCCCATGCGACGGGATGTGGACGATCCCCAAGTGCTTCGGGGCAAAGAGCTATTTTATCTGTCGGGTTGCGCGAGCTGCCATATTGCAAAATATGTCACCCGCCGCGATGCGCCAAACACAGCGCAGCAATTTCAATTGATTTGGCCTTATTCTGATTTGCTGCTGCACGATATGGGCGAAGGGTTGGCGGACAACCGGCCGGTTGGCGACGCAAATGGCCGCGAATGGCGCACGCCGCCCTTGTGGGGCATAGGATTGACGCAAACTGTTTCAGAGCATACCAATTTTTTACATGATGGGCGCGCCCGCAATTTGCTTGAAGCGATTTTGTGGCATGGTGGGGAAGCCCAAAATTCACGCGACCAAGTTACACAGATGAATAAACTTGACCGCACTTCACTATTGAGCTTTTTGAATTCATTATGATCAGAACATTTGCTAGCGCCATGTGCGCCCTCCTCATCAGTACCTCAGCTTTTGCAGACAGCATTGAGCAACGTGTCCTAAACAACTTTATCGTGCCCGGGTATCAAGCATTTGAAGTTGCAGCGGACAGCCAAGTTGGCACAATGGAAGCCCTATGCGCCGCGCCTGATGCGCAAACTCTTTCAACGGCCCGCTTGTCGTTTGGGGACTTGGTTACGCGTTGGAGCCATATTGAAATAGTTCGGCTCGGCCCGATTTTGCAAGATAATCGGCTGGAGCGGATTTTGTTTTGGCCCGACCGAAAATCTATCGGCCTGAAACAAATTCAGCAGGTCATTTCGCAAAAAGATGAAACCGCGATCACCATCGCTTCTTTGCAGCAGAAAAGCGTCGCCGTTCAAGGATTGGGCGCCTTGGAGTTTGTGCTGTTTGGCACAGGTGCAGATAAAGATTTGTTGGCTGCACAGAGTTTTCGTTGCCAATATGGCTTGACCATCGCCAGTGCATTGCACGAGGTCGCTTTGGAGTTGGACAGTGAATGGACAAGGCCAGATGGTTTCGGGACAGTCCTGCAAAATCCGGCACAAAATAACGAAACGTACCGGGACAAAAACGAGACATTGCGGGACATTTTGGGGGTTGTGGCCCACGGTCCAGAGATCATATTTGATACCCGCTTGAAAAAATATATGGGCGAAACGGCCGATGCATCCGCTCCCAAATCGGGCCTTTTTTGGCGCAGCGGTTTAACGCTGTTTAGCATCTCCACTAACGCAACTGCCCTGGGGGACTTTTCACAAGCAGCTGATTTCAATGCACTATTGGATGAAAAAGACCATTGGGTTGTGGACAGCTTTATTTTTGAAACACAGAATGCTGCACGCGCGACGCAAGTTACAACATCTGTGCTGGATGCTCCCCAATCAAAAGAACGTAGCAAGCTTGAATATTTGGGCCTCGTTCTTCATTCAATGGGCGAAATTGCCGGGCAAGAATTGGCGCAAGTCCTTGGTCAATCAGCGGGTTTTTCCTCGCTGGATGGGGACTAGCATGTGGTCGCGGCGTGACTTTTTAGCCATTGCAGGCAGCAGTTACATCAGCGCCCTCGCCCCGCCCGCATTCGCGCAGGTTTCTCAATCAGATCAATTGTTTGCAGCCACTTGTCGCTTTGGCGATGGTGAATTTGGTCTAGCCATTCTGGATCAGTCCGGTCAGCTTATTTCGAGCGAAAAACTTCCTTCGCGTGGGCACGATGTTGTGCAATGTCCAACCACTGGCAGCTTTTTAGTTTTTGCCCGTAGACCGGGCCTTTTTGCAGCGCTTTTTGACCGAAGCGGTCGGCCAATTGGACAAGTGGATGCGGTTGCGGGACGTCATTTTTATGGGCATGGGATCTTCTCTTCAGATGGCAAAATGTTCTATGCCACAGAAAACGATTTCGACAATGCGCGCGGCATCATTGGCATCTACCGCATTGGCACGCAACAGATTGAACGCATTGGCGAATTTTATTCCAACGGAATTGGCCCACATGATGTGCAGTTGAGTGCTGATGGTCAATTTTTGATGGTCGCAAATGGCGGCATCGAAACCCACCCCGATTTCTCGCGCACCAAACTGAACTTGCCAACAATGAAGCCTAACGTGAGCTGGTTACATCTCAAGGACGGCGCAGTTGCTGCCAGCTTTGAACCGCCAGCTGCATGGCACAAACTGTCGCTGCGGCACATGGCAACTGCGAATGGCAAACAGGTTTGGGTCGGGGGGCAATTGCAAGAAAGCGCCTCCACCGATGTGCCGTTGATTGCCAAACTTTCACTGGATACGGGCATTGAGTTTTTGGATTTATCACCAGAGCACCAGCGCATGTTGCAGGGATATATCGGCTCAATTGAAGTTGATGCTAACGGTGAACAAATCTGTGTTTCTTCGCCAAAGGGCAATCGCGCGATGGTTTTTGATCAGCACGGTAATGTGCGACACGTGAAGGAACTGGCGGATGTCTGTGCGCTTGCACCAACGGGCCAAAGCAGCTTCCAATTTGGCACAGGGACGGGTGAATTTGGACAATTGGGTGCGCAACCGAATGAGATTAATGGATTGCAGTTTGACAATCATATGATCGCGCTTAGCGCACAAACAATATAGCCCTTTACGGCTCGCCATGCACTGAATTGGGAACCGACTTTTGGGCATCAGCTCAGGCTTTATCTTTGCGGGTTAGACATATATGTTGTTTCGATGCCGCCGAATTTCCATTTTCAGGGGGACGAAGACATCAATTTCCGTTTCATCACATCGATTGTGTAACCTTATGACCAATGCTTCTACAACTTTTCATCACCATGGCGGCGTTAGCGCGCAAAATTTAGACGCAGGTGAAGAAACGCCCAACCGTGATGCCTTGTTTGTAGGGTCCGTTGAAAAAGCGTTGCGGGTTTTGCAAGCGTTCAGCGGCGACAAATCTGCGCTCAGTCTTTCTGAGATTTCCGAGCGCACAGGGTTAGGCAAAAGTGCAGCACAAAGATTTTGCCATACCTTGGTGAGCCTTGGATATTTACTTCGCGATGAACGTAGCCGTCAGCTACGACCTTCACCAAAACTGCTCGAGTTTTCTTTTACATTTTTGGCTTCTGATCCTCTATCATCGATTGCGGCGCCATTTTTGTTGCAGGCTCGCGAAATATCGGGGGAAGCGGTCAATTTGGCTTTGCCGCATGGGTTGGACGTCATTTATATCACGCGCTTGCCCAGCTTGAACTCCCACTTGGTGAACCCCCCCATCGGCGGACGTGCTCCAATGTTCTGCACTTCAAGCGGTCGTGCTTATTTGTCGGCGTTGACTGAAAATGCGGCAATGGACATTATTGACCAATCAAATCTGCGCCACATCACTCCGCATACAATTACCGACAAAGAGCAAATACTTTCCTTGGTCGCTAAGGCTCGCCAAGACGGATTCGCCTCGGCGGCGCAAGAGTGCATAAATGGCGAGCTTACTGTAGGCGCCCCGATTTTTGGCCGGCAAGGAAAAGTTGTTGCAGCGATGAATATTTGTGTGCACGGCCGCGCTTGGAGTTTTGAAGAGGTGGTGGAAAAATTGTCGCCAGTGGTGATGAAAACCGCGAACGAGATATCTCAAGCCTTAGCCACATCTCCCAACATTTAGGCAACCACAAAAAGACCAACCCGCCGTAGCGGATTGGCCAGATTGAACGCCAAAAGGGAGATTGGACGGATGGTTAGGCCCCGCCCACTTCTTGGTGGTTACTCAGCTACGAAATACATGTCTTTTGAGTACCAGTTTTGCTGAATATTCTGCATTGGCCAGCCTTTAAGCGCTGTATTTTTCATCAACACACTTGTGTAGTGATAAATCGGCACAAGAGGCATATCGCGAGCCAATATTTTTTCGATCTGCGTATAGGCGGCATTTGGATCTTTTGAGGTTTTTGCCTCGTCTAATAGGGCATCAACCTCTGGGTTAGCATAGCTTGCCCAGTTTTGCGCGCCGCCAGTGCGGTGAAGATCAAGGAAGGTCGACGCTTCGTTATAGTCACCAATCCACGCATAGCGGATCATGTCGAAGTCTTTGTTACGACCTGTTTCGAGCATTGTTTTCCATTCCATATTTGTTGGAATGGCTTTTACACCCAATTTCTGGTCCCACATTGCGGAAATCGCTGTGGCGATTTTCTTATGTGTTTCTGATGTGTTGTAGAGAAGATTAAACTCAAGTGGATTGTCTGGGCCGTAACCTGCAGCCGCCAACAACTCATTTGCTTTTGCATCACGTTCAGCTTGTGTCCAATTTGCATATTCAATTTGTGGATCGATGAAGCTGGCTGTTGCCAATGGTGTCACATTATATGCAGGGTGTTGGCCACCTTGCAAAATGTTGTCCGTGATTACGTTACGATCAACAGCATATGAAAGCGCTTGGCGAACACGGACATCTTTAAAGACCTCTGGGCCATTGGCATCCAAGTTGAAGCTGTAATAGTAGGACCCCAAATATGGCAATGACAGGGTTTCCTCAGGGCGTTCTTCCTTCAAACGGATGAACTGGCCTGAAGGCACAGCTGTCATATCCAACTCACCTGCCAAATAGCGGGTGAACGCGATGTTTTCATCGTTGATAACTTGGGTTTCAACGCGGTCGATAATGGTCGCCTCGTTGTTCCAATACATTGGGTTGCGCTCGCGCACAGTGCGCTCTTTTAGAACCCACTCTTTGAGCACATACGCGCCATTTGACACCATGTTTTCTGGACGGGTCCACTCCGCGCCATGCTTTTCAATTGTTGCTTGGTGAACAGGGAAAACAGTCGCCAAAACAGTCATTGATGCAAAATAGGGGAGAGGTGCGGTTAGGCTGACTTCAAATGTATAGTCATCCACTGCGCGTACGCCGAGTTCTGATTTGTCCTTGTCGCCAGACAGAATGTCTGAGGCATTTTTGATGGACATCATATCCACATACCAAGAGTATGGTGAAGCGGTTGCTGGATCTACCGAGCGCTGCCATGCATATACGAAGTCATGGGCGGTTACTGGATCGCCATTTGACCATTTCGCATTTTCGCGCAGATGGAATGTGTAAACATCATTACTTTCGTTTGCTTCCCAGCTTGTTGCAACACCAGGCACAAGGTTGCCATCGGCATCTTGGTTCAGCAGACCTTCAAAAAGATCGCGCGCAAAGTTGAAACCGGTTACGTCTTCCATCAATTGTGGATCAAGCGATGGAATTCCATCGAGCAGACGCAAACGAAATACTTGGCTATCTGCCAAAGTTTCGCCCGTTACCGGATGTGTAGAAGCAGCATATACGCTGCCCATCAGGCCAAGCGTTAGTGAAGCGCCGATCGCTGCACTTTTAATCATTCCATGAAAATTCATTATCCCTCCAAACCTCAAATCTCCCGCCTACCCTCCGCAAGCTTCGGTTCAAGTATTATATTGCAATACATATGATTGTATTAAAATACTGAAGGCATTGCAACAGCCGTTTGTTGGGTTTGAGAAAAATGATCTTATTGTGGATTATCCTTCCGGTGGCGCAGGCCAATGCCTAAAAGACGTCGGTTCAACGCACTAAGCCAACCTGCTTAAAGTGTAACTGATTTGGCTGGCGATGGGTCGCCCAGTTCTATGGCTGGAACAGGAAGAAGAAACGCCCACGCTGACCCTGAGCCAGAATGCCGTTCAAGGAGATTATGCGCCTAAAGAAACGGGTTCTCCCCTTGCTGGACAAGTATGTCCCACCAATATCCGCCGCATGCGCATGGCAGGCTTTTAGCTCACCCGGGCCATCCAAACCTAAACTTGTGGCTAGGTCGGGGAGCAGTTGGTTCGCTGGGGCGCGTGGGCCAACCAGAACAGATCGCCGGCTTGGTAGCCTAGCAGAAGCAACCGCCAAGGTCGGGTTTGCAACCGGCTTTGCTCCATCAAGCCTAGCCGCCCAAAAACGACATGTGCCGTTTGATTCCTGATGTGCCGTTCTCATCAATCGAAAAATTATGGCATTCAGGTTTGGCAAAAACTGTTTCGCGGATTAGGCCTTCAACAGCTGCATTGCTTTCTGAAGCGCGCAGAGCATCGCGCAGGTCCACTGAGCCTTCAGCGCCCATGCAAGTATAAAGCGTGCCTGTGCATGAGACGCGCACTCGATTACAGGTGGAGCAGAAATTGTGCGACATCGGCGTGATGAAGCCTAGTCGACCTCCGGTTTCCCCTACCCGCACATAGCGCGATGGTCCGCCGGTGGTGTCGTTGATACTTGCCAATGTCCAGCGTTGTGCCAGTTCTTGCCGGAAGTCGGTCAACGAAACATATTGGTCATTTCGGTCAAATCCCACATCGCCTAACGGCATGGTCTCAATCAGCGTTAAGTCCATGCCTCGGCCATGCGCAAAATTGATCAGATCATCAATCTCATCTTCGATTTTGCCTTTTACAGCTACCGTATTGATTTTGATATGCAATCCAGCTTCTTGTGCCTTTTCAATGCTTTCAAGAACGCGTTCCAAACGACCCCAACGGGTTATGGCTGCGTACTTTTCAGGGCAAAGCGTATCAAGCGACACATTGGCTCGTTTGACGCCGTAATCAACCAATTGTGACGCGTACTTGCCTAGCAATGTGCCGTTTGTGGTTAGCGTCAACTCGTCCAAGGCGCCGCTGGCTAGATGGCGCGACAAGCCCTTAAACAGGCTCATCACGTTGCGCCGGACCAAAGGTTCCCCGCCGGTCAAGCGCACTTTACGCACCCCCTGATCAACAAAGGCTGTGACCAAGCGTTCTAATTCTTCAAGCGACAAGACTTCTTTGCGCGGCAAGAAGCTCATTTGCTCGCTCATGCAATATGTGCAACGCAAATCGCATCTATCTGTAATCGACAGACGAAGATAACTCGCCTGCCGACCATACTGGTCTTTCAATTCAGAACGCATTTGGTCATGCATAAAACTATTGCACCAATGGGCTGTCTGCACCGTCTATTTGAATGCCTTTTATTTCGGCTTCGCCCGCCAAAATGCCAATATATTGAGCGACCGCCCGACTCCAACTTGATGCTTCAAGGAAGGCCGCGATCTTGGCTTTCACATGATCAAATGGCAGTTGGCGACCTTCAATGATCCGGTCGAGCTGTATGATGTGATAGCCGAAAGGTGATGGCACCGGCGTTGGGCTCATTTGACCCTCTTCAAGCTCAAACAACACAGTTTCGAATTCAGGCACAGTTTGACCCTTGGTCAATTGCCCCAGATTTCCACCCTCTTTTGCAGAGGGGCACTGAGAAAACTCGCGTGCAAATTCACCAAAACGCTCGGGGGTCTTGTTCAGTGATTCGATGATTTGTGCGGCTTTGACCATGCCCTTACGACGGGCCACAGGGTCTTCTAACGCCCCCGCCAACAAAATGTGGCGCGCTTCATAAATTGTGTCTGAAGAAAACTTGTCTTGGTGCTGCTCAAAATAGCGCTGACATTCTTCTTCGCCTGCGCGGGGTACGTCCACTTCTTGTTCCAAGAGTTGGCGCACCTTTGCATCATCGTTTGTTTCGCGGCGGCCCTGAGCATCTTCCATTGGCTCAGCATCAATGCCCAAACCTTGTGCCTTTTGTAAAAGCAACTCACGGATAACAAGCGCGCGGGCGGCACTCAAATAGGCGTCCTTAGCCGTTTCCGCCTCGTGGTTTTGCACTTCTTGCTGAATATCTTCTAGCGTGATCTCAACACCGTTCACATAAATCTCTGGTGACTTTGGTTTTGGATCAACTTTCACGGTTTCGCCGCTTGCCAGTTTTGGCATGGACTTATCGATAAGTGTTGCCATGATTTTTCCCTATCAAACTCTTGGTGGTTGGTGGGGCGCTAACGCCCCACCTTTTTAACTGCCTAAGCACGTTTCTTTTTTGACCGCACAACTTGGTATCCTGGACGCCACAAATAGCGAACTGGCGCCGAAAGCATGTGCACAAGGCGTGTGAACGGGAACAACAACAGAATTGTTAATCCTAGGAACATGTGCGCCTTAAAGATTGGGCTTGCATCAATAATGTAGCCTGAAGCTTGGAAGTTGAAGGTGAAGATGCCCTGACAATAGTTCATGAAATTCACCATTTCATGGCCATCAAGGTGCTTCAATGACACCGGGATTGTGCTCAAACCAAGTGCCAACTGAACCCAAAGGATCAGAATGGTCATATTGTCTGAAAAGCTGGAGGTTGCCCGCACCCGCGCATCAAAGAAGCGGCGATGGATGAGCAATGTGGCTCCGATGATACCGGCCACACCAGCAATACCGCCAGCAACGATTGCCAGCATCTGCTTGAATTCATGGCTAACGCCAAGCGCATCAAACACCCAGATCGGCGTAAGTAGGCCAACAACATGACCTGCAAAAATCATCAAAACGCCGACGTGAAATAACACGGAACCGAGCACCAATTGCTTGCGTCGAAGCAGTTGGCTGGAACCTGCCTTCCAAGTGTAGGGGTCTTTATCATACCGCAACACGGTGCCCACAATCAGGGTCGCCAGCGCGATATAGGGGTAAATGCCAAAGGCTGCGAAATTGAGAAATTCCTTCATCTCTCTTCTCCCTATTGAATCGTTGGTTGTGGAGCTGGACGTTTTGCGGCACGCATTTGACGGCCTAACCGGTCAGGACCACAGTCTTCTTCGCCCTGACCACCGCCAAAGGTGATCGCTTCTTCTTCCCAAACCGCATCGAGCGCTTCAAGATCGTTAGGATCATCTTCGGGAACGCTCAAAATCTCGGCCACAACAGCAGGGTCTGCTTGAGTTGAAATGATTGCTTCAAGCGCCCGGAAAGCATTTGCATAAATGCTCTTTTTCTTTTCCAAACGTTGACGCAATGCAGACAGGATGTGCACTGTTTGCCCAAGCAATTCCTCACGCTCATTCTCAATTTGAATGGACGCAAATTCAATGAACATGGGCAAATAATCCGGCAAATCACTCACTGCCAGTTCAAAGCCTTGCTCTTCGTACATTTGCTTAAGATCAACCATTGCCTGCCCACGGTCGCGGCTTTCCCCGTGCACATGTTCAAACAGGTGCAAGGACAAAGTGCGGGTGCGGTCAAATAACTCGACATAACGCTCTTGTGCCTCATAGACATCACGCGTGGCGATATCATCAATCAGGGCATTGAGGAGAGCCTTTTCAGGCTCACCTGTTAGTCCATCATTCAGCACCGCGGCCTTGAGTTCCAACGCTGCGTCTTTCAACTCCTTTGACGGATAAGAAAGTAGCGTTGATATAATCTTCAATGCATTAGCCATTTTCTTTTTTCTCCGATCAAAATACGTCAGTTGGTGTGGTGACTGTTTTGGTCTTTTTCGCCCCAAACAAATCAAGCTCTGAGTTGCCGCCTGAACAGCCATTGCCAAAGCTAAAACCACATGAACCGCGCAGGTCATAGGCGTCTTCAGCTTCTTCACGGTGCGATGTAGGGATCACAAACCGATCTTCATAGTTTGCGATCGCCATGATCTTGTACATGTCTTCGATCAGTTCAGGGGTAAGCCCAACATCTGTCGCAAACTTATCGTCAATCACGCCATCGATTGTTTTGGTGCGCATATAACCGCGCATCGCCAACATCCGTTTCAAGGCCAGCGCAATTGGCTCGTCTTTGCCGCCTGTCAACAAGTTGGCGAGGTAGCGAACCGGAATGCGCATGCTATCCACGTCTGGCATGTTGTTTTTATCAACGCCAATTTTACCAACAGCAGCTGCATTTTGCAGCGGAGATAGTGGTGGAATGTACCAAACCATTGGCAGCGTCCGGTATTCTGGGTGAAGTGGAAATGCCACTTTCCAGTCCATTGCCATTTTGTAAACCGGAGACTTTTGAGCGCTTTCCAACCAATCCTCAGGAATGCCTTGCTTGCGTGCTTCAGCAATTACTGCAGGGTCGTTTGGATCAAGGAACACTTTGAGTTGTTTCTCGTACAAGTCCTTGGTGTCAGGGGTCGATGCGATCTCTTCAATCTTGTCCGCATCGTAAAGCATCACGCCCAAATAACGGATCCGGCCAACGCAAGTTTCAGAACAAACAGTTGGCAGGCCAGCTTCAATCCGTGGATAACAGAATGTGCATTTTTCTGATTTTCCTGAAGACCAGTTGTAATAGATCTTTTTATAAGGACAGCCAGAAACGCACATGCGCCAACCGCGACATTTTTCCTGGTCGATCAACACGATGCCATCGTCTTCACGTTTGTAGATCGCACCAGATGGGCAAGCTGCAACACAAGTTGGGTTCAAGCAATGCTCACACAACCGGGGCAGATACATCATGAAGGTGTTTTCAAACTCACCGTAAATCTCTTTTTCGATGCCTTCAAAGTTGTAGTCTTTGCCACGTTTGGAGAATTCGCCACCAAGAATTTCTTCCCAGTTTGGACCCCAGTTGATTTTCTCCATTCGCTCGCCAGTAATCAAAGAACGCGGACGAGCAGTCGGTGTTGCTTCAACTTCTTTTGCGGTTTGCAAATGCCCATAATCAAAATCAAACGGCTCATAATAGTCGTCGATTTCTGGGAGATCAGGGTTGGCAAAAATCTTTGCCAATACCCGCCACTTTGCGCCCATTTTCGGTTGGATTTTGCCGTTTGAATTGCGGGTCCACCCACCATTCCATTTCTTTTGGTTTTCCCAGTCTTTTGGATACCCAACACCAGGTTTCGTTTCCACGTTGTTAAACCAAGCGTATTCAACGCCCTCGCGGTTCGTCCAAACGTTCTTACAGGTGACTGAGCAAGTGTGACACCCGATACACTTATCAAGGTTCAGCACCATGCCGACTTGTGCGCGAATTCGCATTATTTCGCCTCCTGCTTGCCTTTGTATGGCCCTTCGAGCCATTCGACCTTGTCCATCTTGCGCACAACCACGAATTCATCGCGGTTGGCACCAACAGTGCCGTAATAGTTGAAACCGTATGATTGCTGCACATAACCACCAATCATATGAGTTGGTTTGGTAATTGCTCTGGTCACTGAGTTATGGATACCGCCACGAAGGCCTGTGGTTTCCGCACCCGGTGTGTTCACAATTTTCTCCTGCGCGTGATACATGAAGATCGTGCCTTCTTTCATCCGCTGAGACACCACCACACGTGCTGTGAGCGCGCCGTTGGTATTGTAAACTTCGACCCAATCATTGTCTTCAAGATCCGCTTTTTGAGCGTCTGTTTCAGACAACCAAACAACTGGTCCACCACGGTTCAATGTCAACATCATCAAGTTGTCAGAATAGGTGGAGTGAATTCCCCATTTCTGGTGCGGTGTGATGAAATTCAACACCACTTGCTTGTTGCCGTTTGAACGTTTGTCCAATTCAGGTGTGATGGTTTTTGTGTCGATTGGAGGGCGATAGACGCAGAAGCCTTCACCAAACGCACGCATCCAAAGGTGATCTTGATAAAGCTGTTGTCGACCGGTCAAAGTCCGCCATGGGATCAGCTCATGTACGTTGGTGTAACCAGCGTTGTAGCAAACTTTTTCGCTCTCAATGCCAGACCATGTAGGAGAAGAAATGATCTTTCTTGGTTGCGCAACAACGTCGCGGAACCTGATCTTTTCGTCTTCTTTAGGCAGCGCAAGGTGGGCGTGTTCACGACCAGTTTTGCCTTCAAGCGCTTGCCAAGCTTTCACAGCAACTTCGCCGTTTGTCTCAGGTGCAAGGCTCAAAATCACTTCACAAGCGTCAATTGCACTGTCGATTTTTGCAAGGCCTTTAGAAACGCCTTCTTCGAGAACAACACCATTAAGCTCTTTGAGCAAATGCACTTCTTCCTTGGTATCCCAAGCGATGCCTTTGCCGCCATTGCCTAGTTTGTCCATTAGCGGGCCAACTGAGCAGAACTTTTTGTAAAGGTTCGGATAATCCCGCTCTACCGCTACAATGTTCGGCATAGTTTTGTTTGGAATAGCGTCAATCTCGCCCTTCTTCCAATCTTGCACGTCCATCGCCTGGCCCATTTCGGCAGGTGTGTCGTGAAGAATAGGAACAGTGACGATATCGGTTTCAACGCCAAGAACTTCCGGTGCAATTTCCGAGAACTTTTTGGCCAACCCTTTAAAGATTGCCCAATCTGACTTGGCTTCCCATGCAGGATCCGCCGCTGTTGAAAGCGGGTGGATGAAGGGGTGCATATCAGACGTGTTCAGATCGTCTTTTTCGTACCAAGTGGCCGTAGGCAAAACGATATCCGAATAGACACAAGTTGTAGACATCCGGAAATCAATTGTGACCAACAGGTCCAACTTACCTTCAGGGGCTTTATCGTGCCATTTAGCTTCTGTTGAACGTGCTCTGCCTTCTTCGCCCAAATCTTTGCCCATCACGCCATGCGAAGTGCCCAGAAGGTGCTTGAGGAAATACTCGTGGCCCTTACCAGATGAGCCAAGCAAGTTGGACCGCCATACAAACATATTACGTGGCCAGTTTGCTGGATCATCAGGATCCTCACAAGACATTTCCAGATCGCCAGACTTGAGCTGTTGAACAACATAGTCTTTAGGATCCATGCCCGCTTCTTTTGCTTCAGCGGCAATGTTCAAAGGATTTGTTTTAAGCTGCGGTGCTGAAGGCAACCAACCCATGCGTTCTGCACGAATGTTATAGTCGATCATTGTGCCATCCCACGGACCATCAGGTGCCGTTGGGGACAGAATTTCGTCCACTGTCACAGTCTCATAACGCCACTGATCTGTATGTGCGTAGAATGCACTGGTTGAGTTCATGTGACGTGGTGGGCGGCTCCAGTCCAAACCAAATGCCAATGGCTGCCAACCCGTTTGTGGGCGAAGTTTTTCTTGCCCAACATAGTGGCTCCAACCACCACCTGATTGACCGATACAACCACACATCACCAACATGTTGATGATGCCGCGGTAGTTCATGTCCATATGGTACCAGTGGTTCAGACCAGCGCCCAGAATGACCATTGAGCGGCCATTTGTTTTCTCAGCATTGTCAGCAAACTCACGAGCCGTTGTGATGATGTGCTCTCTTGGAACACCAGTGATCTTTTCAGCCCATGCTGGTGTGTAAGGCGTTTCATCATCATAGCTTGTGGCAACATTTTCGCCGCCCAAACCTCGGTCTAGACCGTAGTTTGCCACGAACAAATCGAAGACTGTCGCAACAAGTGCTTCGCCGTCTTTTAGTTTAACTTTTTTCGCCGGTACAGAACGCACCAAAATGCTATCGTGGTCAGTACCTTGGAAATGGTCATGCTCGCGATTGCCAAAATATGGGAACGCCACATCCGCAACTTGATCATGTTCACCATCAAGCACAAAGCTCATCTCCAGCTCGGTGTCATTCCCCTTGCTGTCTTTCGGCTCTAGATTCCACTGCTTGCTATCGTCCCAACGGAACCCAGCTGAACCTTGTGGCACAACAATTTTCTTGGTCTTGCCATCAACAGCGACGGTTTTCCACTCAGTGTTTTCTTTTTCGCCAAGGTTGTCAGCGAAGTCAGAAGAGCGCAACAAACGTTCTGGGATGAGCTTGCCGTCTTTTTTGACGAGACGAACAAGGTTCGGCATGTCTGTATAACGACGGCAATAATCTTCAAAATACTCAGCTTGGCGGTCCAAGTGGAATTCACGAAGGATCACATGGCCCATTGCCATGGCAAGCGCGGCGTCGGTGCCCTGTTTTGGGTGCAACCACAAATCCGCAAACTTTGATGCTTCTGAGTAGTCAGGAGAAACCACAACAGACTTCGTGCCCTTGTAGCGTGCCTCAGTATAGAAGTGCGCATCGGGGGTACGTGTTTGTGGAACGTTTGAACCCCAAAGCATCAAGAACCCTGCATTGTACCAATCAGCACTTTCAGGAACGTCAGTTTGCTCGCCCCAAGTCATAGGAGAGGCAGGTGGCAAATCGCAGTACCAATCATAGAACGACATACATGTGCCGCCCATCAAAGATAGGTAACGGGAGCCAGCAGCGTAAGACACCATGGACATCGCAGGAATTGGCGAGAAGCCAAAAATTCTGTCAGGGCCATAGGTTTTTGCGGTGTAGGCATTTGCCGCCGCAATGATCTCGTTGACTTCTTCCCAGTCTGTGCGAACCATACCGCCATGGCCGCGTACTTGTTGGTAAGAGTTGCGAGCTTCTTCGTTCTTCTGGATGTGTTCCCAGGCTGCAACAGGCTCGCGCATAACACGGGCTTCGCGCCATAGTTTCACCAAACGAGAACGGATTAGCGGATGTTTCACGCGGTTCGCGGAATACATGTACCAGCTGTAACTCGCCCCACGGGCACAGCCGCGTGGTTCGTGGTTTGGAAGGTCTGGGCGTGTACGCGGGTAATCAGTTTGCTGAGTTTCCCAAGTTACAATGCCGCCTTTCACATAAATTTTCCAAGAGCATGAACCCGTACAGTTCACTCCGTGTGTGGACCGCACAATTTTGTCGTGCTGCCAGCGCTTGCGGTAGGCATCCTCCCAACCGCGATTCTCATTGGTCGTAACCCCGTGGCCATTAGAGAATTTCTCTTTTGGCGCTAAGAAGTTGAGACGATCCAGTAAATTGCTCATTTCAGTTCCCCTAATAAGGATTGATCGGGGTGTCCTGCCGACACCCCGACAATTGCGTCGCTCAGTTCTTATGGATTTTGAACATATGCGTTTGGACGGAGATAGAACCACCAGTTGATCACGATGCAGACCGCGTAGAAGATCGCGAAGCCATACAGCGCGTATTCAGGATGACCTGCACCCAACTGCTCGCCAAACACCTTCGGAATAATGAAGGCACCATACGCAGCAACCGCGGCGGTCCAGCCCAACGCTGGGCCTGTTTGTTCCTTATCGAACACCATGGCGATGGTACGGAAGGTAGAGCCATTGCCGATACCAGTTGCGGCGAACAAGACTAGGAATAGGCCGAGGAAAGGCCAGAAGTAGATTTCTGGCGTAGCGGATGAGTATGCTTGCTGAATGAAGTAGGCAACGCCCAACGCACTCACAACCATCACAACTGAAATGATTTGAGTTACTTTCGCGCCACCCATTTTATCAGCCCACATGCCGCCAATTGGGCGGATCAGCGCACCAATAAATGCGCCCATCCATGCAAACATCAATGCAGATGGACCATTTGGGTTGGCCAAATCGTGGGTCATAACACCGTCAACTTCAACGTGGCTAAAGCCGAACACAACCTTGATGGTCAATGGCAAAGCAGCAGAGAAACCAATGAACGAACCAAAAGTCATTGTGTAAATCACAGTCATCGCCCAAGTGTGCTTGTTGCCAAAGATCTTGTATTGACGGTTCAGGTTCTGACCAACGGCCCCTGGGATCAGTTTTAGTCCCAAGACAGTCAACACAATAACGACTGGAAGCACGATCCATTTAGATAGAGCGATACCAGACGTTGGCATGCCACCTTCAACCGCAGGCAACAACAACCAAATACCAAAGGCAGATGTCAAAAGACCAATCGCCAACATGCCAAGGATAATCCCGGCGGACCCGAAGAAATTCGGAATCTTTGGCGAAACGTGCTCATCACGGATGTTGTTCATGAAGAACCAACCAAGGAACGCAAGCGGCACCAAGAATACTAACCAGATGAAACCAGCGTTCTGAATGTATGTTTCAGTCCCTGCAGGGATCTTGCCGATCAACGTGCCAGATGTGTTCACCAATGTGCGGCTTACACCACCAAAGAGGCCCATTGTCATCGCGAGTGGGATCAGGATTTGCATGGTGGTCACACCAAAGTTGCCCAACCCAGCGTTCATACCAAGCGCGTAGCCCTGAATTTTCTTCGGATAGAAGAAAGAGATGTTTGACATTGAAGACGAGAAGTTACCGCCACCGATGCCTGACAAGAAAGCAAGCATTTGGAAATACCAAAGTGGTGTGCCTGGGTCTTGCAAAGCAAAACCAGCGCCAATCGCTGGAATCATCAACAAGGCGGTTGTGAACACGATTGTGTTCCGACCACCAGCAATACGAATGAAGAAGGTTGACGGAATACGCAATGTCGCGCCTGTAAGGCCGGCGATCGCGCCCAAAGTAAAGAGTTCAGATGATGCAAACCCAAAGTCCAAGTTTACCATTTGGACAGTGATGATGCCCCAATACAACCAGACGGCAAAACCACATAATAGAGATGGAATTGAGATCCATAAGTTGCGTGTAGCGATAGCCTTACCAGTGGCTTTCCACTGTGCTTCATCGTCCGGGTTCCAATCGCGAAGGTCTTGACCCACGATATTTCTCCTTAGGTTGAGAAACACCCCCCAAGAGTGTTTCTGTGGCGGATTGAACACTTGCTTCAATCCGCCCAGTTGAATTTTTATTTTGCTTCAGCTTCCATGGCGCGTTTGGCGGCGACTGCTTGAATTGCAGCCTCCAACTCAGCATTTGCCTTGTCAGCTTTGGCTTTGATGGTTTGAATATTGGCTGCAGCAAAGTTTGCCCGCTCTTCATCTTCTTGACGGGTTGAGAACCGCACAAAGAAGGCTAGGAAGGACGCTATTGTTACGACCACACCTATGATGAAAAAAGCTTGAGACCAGTCGAGCACACCTTTGAACAAGAAACCGGCTGCGACCGCACCAGCGTTACCGCCAGCACCAACGACACCTGCAACAGCGCCCAAGGCTTTCTTGTTGATGAACGGGACCACTGAATAGGTGGCACCCTCAGCCATTTGCGTGAACAGTGAGAACAAGATCAGTGTTGGAATGGCAAGGAACAACACGTGCATTTGCGAGAACAGCATCAGCGCAAGGCCTTCGCAGAACAAGCAGATAAACAACCAGAATGCGCGACCCTTGAGACCCCAAAGCGCACCGTAGTTATCACCGAAAATGCCGCCCAAGGTACGGGCGAAAATGTTCATAAGCCCAAAGGACGCTGCAATTAGACCAGCAGCCACAAGACCGAGATCAAAATAGTCAGCAAAATATAGAGCTGCAACGTTGTTGACTGTCAATTCGATGCCAAAACAAGCGCCATAGATTAGGAACAGAACCCAAACACGAGAGTCTTTGAGTGCAGCAAAATAGTCTGTTGTCACAGTTTTCTTTTGGCTCATCATGCCTTTGGCACGAAGCTCTTTGAAGTTGCCGTCAGGTGTGTCTTGGGTCCAAAAGAAGTAAGCAACACCTGTTGCAAATATTGCCAAGCCAGCGACAACCATTGACAAGCGCCAACCCACAGCTTCTGAGAAACCAAACCCCAAAACAAAGATTGAGAAAATCATTGGCATGGCAAACTGCGTTACGCCGCCGCCAAGGTTTCCCCATCCAGCCGAGGTCGCGTTCGCTTGTCCAACAACGTTGGGCGCGAACATCATGGTTGTATGATACTGGGTAATCACGAACGAAGCGCCGATCGCACCGATCATTAGACGGAAGATGAGGAAGGATTGGAAGTCATATGCCAAGCCAATGCCCATAACCGGAAGAGCGCCCAAAGTCAGCAGACCCGTATAGGTTAGTCGAGGACCAATTTGGTCGCACAACCACCCAATCAACAGCCGTGCAAAAATCGTTACCGCTACAGATGCAATGATAGTCCAACCGACTTGATCTTTTGTCAGTCCGAGTTCATCGCGAACAATCAACATCAAAGGCGCTATGCCGAACCATGCGAAAAAGCACAAAAAGAACGCAAACCATGTCATATGGAAAGTTCGTATTTGAACCATGGTGATTTTGAAGAAATTGCCCCAAAGGTTTGTGGCCTTATTTTGCAGTTCCATAGGAAGCCCCCTTATCGATACCCACAAATCCAAAAGATCAGCCGAATAAAAAGACGGCTGTTGGAGCTAACAATTGTCAAATGCTGTTTGAGCAGGTTGATCCAGATCAAAAAATTGGGGTTTGCCGACAAAACAAGAACCACCCGCCAAAAGGTTGTGTGGCATTGAAACAATTGTTTTGTTGCAATTATGATCTTGCAAGAGGCCTGCAAAAATGCTCGAATGGACGCTTGATAATTGTCAATTAAGGGAGCTACTTAATGCGCGCCGATGATCTGCAGCAGATTCGCGAGCTAAATATTTTCAGCGGCATTTCGCAGGAAAGCTTTGACGAACTGATGCGCGCATCATTCTTGCAAACATTTCCTGCCCAGATGGAACTCATCCATGAAGGTGAAGCAGCAGATTTTTTGCACATTGTCGTTGAAGGCTGCGTGGAGTTGTTTGCTCAGGCCGCTAATCGTGAGAGCACGATGGCGATGGTACGTCCCGTTAGCTCATTCATACTAGCTGCAATTTTGAAAGATGCCGTTTATTTAATGTCAGCGCGGACCAATAAGAAGTCCCGCATACTGATGATCCCAGCCGTTAGTGTTCGCGCAGTGTTCGATAAGGACCCCGCTTTCTCAAAAGCGATGGTAATCGAGCTTTCCAATTGCTACCGCGGTGTTGTGAAGGAACACAAGAATCTCAAATTACGCACATCTGTTGAACGGTTGGCCAATAGGATGCTGCGCTATCACCAAGATCAACAGACTGACACCATCACTTTGCCCTACGACAAAAAGATACTTGCTTCAAACTTGGGGATGACCCCAGAAAACCTTTCGCGCGCCTTCAACACCCTAAAACCATACGGCGTCAAAGTTGTTGGCAACAAAGTTTCAATTACGGAAGTAGAAAAACTAATAAGATTTGCCAAGCCGACACACCTGATTGACGATCAAGCAACATAGCCTCGCGGATAATTGAATGACCCTATGCGGTGAGATTGAAGGAAAATCAAAAGGGGTTCACTCCTAATCAGTCGCTGAAATCTCAACATTCCTCAAAACCCATAAGGCTGGCTCCAGAGCGCTGTTGGCATGCTCCCTTTTACTTCTCACCGGACAATGGCGGTCTAACGTTGGGATGGCACGCCATCGGCAAGTGGACAACCAGAATCGTACAGCAGAGCCCCCCGAGTGATTGGAACTACCACTCCTCCCCGCGCTAGTTGAAGAGCTTTCCGGACTGGAAAAAGAAAGCCAGACTTTGATTTTGACGTCCAAATGCAGGCATTTCACCGCTGCTGGTTATGGAAATTTGTCACAGAGGTTTGCGACGTGGCAAACCTCCCGCACTGCTCGCCTCAAGAAGATAGGAACACCGCAGTTTGAATTTTTGAAAAAGTGAATGAGCTCCCCTGAAATGTGGGTCACTTATTCAACAGGCGGGCGACGCGACGTGTTTTACTTGTTATACAGGCGAGGAACGGCGATGTCGGATTGTTTTATCGCATAGCCTACTCTTTTTTTTCTACGAACGCTCTCGGACGCAAAGCTCTCCCATGATCTCATATTTCACCACCATTTTTGAAGAATTTCCGTTCTTCGCCAGCGCTGCCCCCTATTTGGCACTGGCCTTGGCAATTGTCTGCCTGACGTTTTTCGCCGTCCTCGCAAGCATCATCACCAAGTATTTGATTATTGGCGCAATTCGCAAAGCAATCACAATCTCTGCATCCTTACGTGATGACATTCTTGTTCGGCGCAAAGTGTTTCACCGACTATCTCACATCGCCCCTGCGCTGGTTATCTACGCTTTTGCTCCCCAATTCTTGGACGGCAACCCGGTGGTTGTTAACGCGATCACAACGGGCGCATTGGTCTATCTTTCGATTGTCTGTGTGCTGTTTATTGACGGCTTGATGAACGCTGGGGAGGAAATCTACCAAACTTACAAAATCTCTAGAACATTCCCGATCAAAAGCTTTGTGCAAGTCGCCAAACTGATCCTTTATTTTCTTGGCTTCGTGTCCGCGTTGTCATTAGTACTGGGTCAGTCGCCCCTGACATTTTTTGCCGGATTCGGTGCGCTCACGGCTGTTTCGATGCTCGTTTTCAAAGACTCTATCCTCGGATTTGTCGCGGGCATTCAACTCTCAGCCAATAAAATGGTTGCAGTTGGCGACTGGATCGAAATGCCCAAATATAGTGTCGATGGCGATGTAATTGAAATCGCTCTAACCACTGTCAAAATACGCAACTTCGATAAAACCATCACGACCATCCCCACTCAATCATTGATCAATGATAGTTTTAAAAATTGGCGTGGTATGGAAGTAACTGGCGGCCGACGGATTAAGCGGTCTGTGTTTATCGATATTTCTTCGATAAAGTTTTGCGATGCAGACATGCTAAAACGCTTTTCTAAAGTCCAGTTTATCGCAGACTATATTGTGCAAAAAGACAAGGAACTTGCCGCTTTTAATTCTGAAGTCGGCGCAGACAGCCAGAGCCGCGTAAATGGTCGTCATATGACCAATGTCGGAACATTTCGCGCCTATGCAGAAGCTTACCTGCGGGCACACCCAAGAATCAGCAAAGACCTTACTCTGTTGGTCCGCCAACTGCAGCCCACAGAACATGGTCTGCCGATCGAGATTTATGCCTTCACCGCTGTGACCGACTGGCTGGAATATGAAGCAATTATGGCCGATATTTTCGACCATATCCTGGCCAGCGCTTCAGAGTTTGAGTTGAGTATTTATCAGAACCCGACAGGCAGCGACTTCGGCAAACTAGCGCTGTAGTGCATTTACACTCCTTTGCGCTCAAAAATCAAATGCCCTAGAAAAGCAGATAGAGCTAAAGAAAAAATCACTGCCGAGATGCCATGCTCTTGGTCAAATGCAGACTAGGCCTCTAGCTGTGAGGCCCAAGATTGCGTTCATTTGCCGCCCATTTCACGAGTTTTACAGTGAGCAAGGTTGGTCATTTTCCCGCAGTATTGACGACGGCTAGGAGAATTTTGTTCGCCGGCCATTGAGGGTGTGCGTCAACCATTTGGCAGTGAAGCGAAAATTTCCGGAAAGACAGCTCGGGCGGCGTTCGCAGGTTTGGGATGGGCGTTTCACGACTGAACTCGCAGCACATTGAACTTGTTTTCGATACTATTGCTCGCAATCAATTTATACAGTCTGGTGATGGTGACGTCGGATATTTTTAGGCCCCTTTTGAGATAGAGTTGGCCGTCCGCTGAAACGATATTCGCCAGGATTTGATCGCCCACCCTTAGTCCATGACAGCCAACAATTAGCTTCTCGGTTTTTTTTACGCCTGAACGCTTTAGACCGCTAATTTGTTCGCTGAGTTGAGCTAGTCTGATTTCTACTGTGTTGTGGATGGTGTCCGCAGCATCCGAATTCAATAGTTCAACGATTTTCTCTAGCAATTCCGGGTCGTACGGCCCAGGTTTTCTTTGGAGAATTTTGCAGGCTTCGTGCAATGAGACATTTTTGATCGAGGAAAGATAGACAAGGTCAATGTTGATGCGCAACAAGCGCGAGACCAAAGGCAAGTTTTCCCCGGAAGCGCCACCGGGAGGAGAACCACTTCCATCAAAACCGTATCTGCTCATCTCAATGTATGTTGCGACATTTTCAAGTTTGGGGATGTACCGCAAAAACGAAGCCGCCACTTCAACACTCTGGTCAACTTCAACTTTTTCTGCATCCGTTAATCTGACTCCGTTATCCAGCCTATTTTGAAGGGCGACCGACAAGGTGACCAGCCCGAGCGGATATAGCAGGCTGGCAATATTAAGCTCCCATGCCTTGGGCAGAGCAAACTCATTTGCGAGCAATTTTCCAATGGCGTGCACGACCATGGCCTGGTTGAACAGACCTGGGCGAAGTAGTGCCAACAATTCTGTAAGGAGCTTCACGGTACCAGCTACTGTTGTCTCCAGCAGATGCTCTTCTGCCCTTAGCGTTTGATGATACTGGACAGACTCATTGATGATCTGCATCAGCTTTGCTGGATCATATGGCTTTCGTACGAACCTAAAGACTTGACCCGAATTAATTGCCGAAATCGCAGTTTCCTGATCGTTATTCCCGGTCTGCATTACGCGCACAACGCTTGGCCACTTTTGTGCGACTTCGGCCAAAAAATCGGCACCCTTCATGTTCGGCATATTCTGGTCACTGATGACGACAGCGATCGAATTGTCTTTTTCGAGCATTTGTAGTGCGTCAGCGGCGCTTTCTGCGGTCACCAGATCGGCTTTTCCGCGCGATACACGTCGAATGGCGCTCAGCAAGTTTACATTATCGTCTACAAACAAGATGCGTGGTCTATATGTCATTTTTGCTCACTCTTAGTGACCTTCAAAGTATTAGAAACATTTGCGATGGCGCCTATGGCGGCCAACTGAGCAACCTGCGCCGGGTCCCAGTCTTTGGAGCGATGCGATTGTACATGATCCATGCTCTTTAAAAGCTCTTCGGGCAGCCCCATGATAGCGGCCAAAAACACCGGCAGGTCTGCATGGTCGCGAAACCCAAGTTCACTCTCATCGCTGGCATCAAGCGGTATCGTTTTGCCAAGGTTCGAAAACAAGGCGGTAGAATAAGCGAGTGCGCAAGCTGAGGCTTCACCGCCCATGTCAGCGGCAATTTTTTGAGCCGCAAGTGCGGTTTCGGTCGGCTCGTGTTGACCAACAAAAGGTACTTCGAACTCTTCGCCGAAACGATCTGCATTTATGACAGCTCGCAGAACATCTGCTCCCAAACGCTTCACCGCTTTCTCAATACTTGGCGTGTAAACAGGTCGTCCAAAGTAAGAGGAGTTTGTGATTTGGAGCACCCGAACAGCAAGACTTGGATCACTCATGATGAGAGCGCAAATTTTTTCCATGTCAGTCGTATCTTGATTGAGAAGACTTTTTAGCCGAACCAGGTTCCCAGATTTTGCCCTTATGCAATCGAAGTAGGCCAGATTACCGGTGAACCCCTTGTCTGCCAGTTCAGCGCTGCGGATGAAGGGTTGTTGAATGGCACCAAATAGTTTTTCATATTCACAAGGTTTGGACAAAAACAAATGACTGCGGCCCACGGTATCGCAGGCGGTTATGGCGTCAGCTTCTCCCGATAGAACTATGCGGAATATGCCGGGCCAATCGTTGGAGATTTTTCGAAGCAGCTGCGCCCCATCGATGCCTGGCATGCGCATGTCTGTTACAACGGTGTTTACTTGCTTTTCGTTGATGATTTTGAGCGCTTCTTCAGCACCAACTGCAAAATGCATTTCCCACTTGTCTCGAAATTTACGAGTGGCGCGCTTCATGCCAGCAATGAGGTTGGGCTCATCATCAACGAACAGAACAACTGGTTGCATTATGCTGCCACCCCATCGCTCAAAGGGACGTCAAGCAAGGGTAGGGTAATTGTGAAAGTTGTCCCTTTGCCCAATTCACTTTCGCAATCAATGGCCCCGTTGTGCTTGCGTTTTATAATGCCAAAAGTGATTGAAAGCCCTTGACCGGTGCCTTTCCCAATATCTTTGGTTGTAAAAAATGGGTCATACATTTTCTCAAGCGTTTCAGGTGTCATGCCACAGCCGTTGTCCGCAATTTCGATCACGATATTTGTGCCCTCAAGTCGCGAAGAAATGCTGATGAGACCTTGTTCGCCCAGTTCCGCGCTTTCAATGGCGTGGGCGGCATTGACGACCAGATTTAAGATCACTTGATTGATGTCATTCGCGTGACACGTGAGGGTGGGCAAATCAGGCTGCAGATTTGTGTCAACCTCGGCAACATACTTCCACTGGTTCTTTGAAACCGCGATCGTTGTGTTGATGGCTGCGTTTAGATCGACCCCGACTTTCTCTTCTTTACCAGGGTGTGAGAACTCTTTGATGGCGTTTACAATGCTTGCAACTTGCTCAATGCCTTGGATGGATTGATTAACGGAGAGCGGCATTTCTTCTAGCAAGAATTCCAGATCAATTTCGGCCTCAAGGGCAATGACGCGCTGCGTTGCATCTGTAGCCGGCAAGGCTTTTATGGTCTCCAAACTCAGTTTTACGAAACGAGAGAGATCGGCTACTCCATCTTTCATGAACTGGATATTGTCGCCAACATATTGCACGGGTGTGTTGATCTCATGGGCAACACCACTTGCCAAGGTGCCGAGTGCTTCCAGTTTTTGCGCCTGAGCAAGATCTCTTTCTAAGTCTTCTTTTTCGCGCTCTGCGGATAGTTTTTCGGTAATATCCTCAACAACGAAAACAAACCCGCCCTTCTCCATGGGCGTGCGCCGAAACTCTAGCGATTCTGTGCCGTCTTCGTTGGTGCGTATTTGGCTGCGCTTTATGGGCTGCCGGGCATCTTCGATGAATTGTTGGACTTGGGCTTCTACGTTTTCTTCGCCGTAGATGCCTTTGTCGGCATATGATCGGATTATATCTTCAAACGTTGAGCCAACAGGGAACCAAGCCTCATCCAAATCAGACAATTCATAATAGCTCTTGTTGGACACAACCATAATTAGATTTTCATCGAATACCGCAATACCATAGGGGAAATTATCAAGCGTGGTATTGAGCACTTCGTGGCTTTTCACCAGTTGGCTCTCAAGTTGTTTCTTGATGGTGACATCGGTATCAACACCGATAATTCTGGTTGGTTTTCCCTCTGCATCCTCGGCCACCGACATCACTCGGCTTTCGATACGGACCCAGTCGCTGTCTGCGTGTTGCTCGCGATAGTCAAACAACACGCTCTTGCTTTTGCCTGAAAGCAGTTTTGCGATCGCTTCGCTAACAAGACTTTTATCTTCTTCGTGGATGCGCGCCTGCCAGGCCGCCAGATGATCATCAATGATATCATCAGGTCCGATGCCGTGCATTTCTTGATAAATAGGAGACAGGTAGACCGCATTTGACACAAGGTTAAGGTCCCAGACGCCTTGTCCTGCCCCAGCCAATGCAAAATTCCATCTTTCTTCGGTCTCAACAACTGCGGTTTGTGCTTCTTTTAGATCGGTGATGTCGGTATCTGTGCCAATGACGCGGGTTGGATTTCCCACAGCGTCCCAAGCAATTGCTCTGCCGCGGCCTAGTATCCATCTCCAACTGCCATCTGCGTGTTTTTCGCGATATTCAACGGAGTGCTCTAAGGCGCTTTTTTCTTTTTGGTTTTCTACAAACTCTTCGACTACTTCGAGATCTTCAGGGTGGATGCGTTCAGCCAGTTCAGACAGCATATTTGTCGTGGTCTCAGAATCTGGTAACCCTCGCATTTTGGTCCAAGTATGGGAATAAAACGTTTCCCCGGTAACAAGGTTGGCGTCCCACACCCCCTGCTGCGCGCTTTCTAAAGCAAACATCCAACGGTTTTCGGCATCTAGATCGCCCGCCGAGGCCTTGCCTTTTTCGTTCGTGCTGGAAAAGGTCGCAACCCAGTTACCGTTTGGCTGCTTTGTTATGTCGCCAGAAACTGTAGTGCCGCTGCACAATTCAAAAGACAGATCCATCGCTTCGCCATCGGGCAACGCCTTGGCTTCAAGCGCGGTATCAACCAAGAATTTGGTGTCGTCAAAAAGCTCGGTTTCGATTGTGCCGGCCAAGATCTTGTCAAATGGCTCACCCAAAATGGACACATTTGCGTCCAAACCAAAGATGCAGAAAAATGCATCATTTGCAAAAATGAGTTTGTCGTTCGTGTCAAAAGAAGCAATGCCATTGCCAATAGCAGAAACGGCGCTGCGCAGATCACCCAGCTCGCGTTGTACGCGTTTTAGGGAGGATTGCTGAACCCCAACCAAACGCTCAACTTCACGCAATAGGGCAGTACCTGACACACTATCGATCTCGTCCGCTCCGATAGCCTGGTGGTAGCCATTATCAATCGCACCTAATAGAGCATCCAGATCAAGTTTGCCGTCTTCCCCAGTCGCTTCACGCAATTGAAGGTCTAACAGTGGATGTCTTTTGGATTCAGAGCCCAAATTGACCTCTCTTCCTTGCAAAAAAAGTAGGTAAGGGCGCGAAGCAAAATTAACCCACTCGACTACTACGTAACGTTCAAATCTTTTGCAGATTTGGAATGCATAACTCTCAAAATATCCGACCAGTATATTATCAGTTTATTACCAAACCATGAGGTGACTATTGTGTGAATATTAACCGCGATTGTTATTCAGTCCTGCAAGGGATCTGGGCCCATCTGAATAACGCCTAGATTTGTAGACACCTTGTTCCCTAGAGAGGAGGACAAGCAGATATTTCTAGGCATCAAGCTCTAAACGGATCTATTCGACGATCCGAGTTCTGCCATTTTATGACTAACATTTTCGGCGCACATATAAAGCCGCCCCACCGCCGTCGATCTCATAGAGCGGGTAACGCCAAACCGACAAAACAAAACGTCCACTTAGCCACGACATTGTATAATACAATGCAGCAATAAGTGTTTGGCAAAATGTGGGCTGAAGATGGTCAGTTGCTAGTCTAATTTAAAGAACAATTACCAACAAAAAGTTTGGCGGAGATACAGGCCGCCAACTATACGTCCAAGAAAGCCCAACAAACTCCTATAACATATTGCCTTTATTATATTAAATGTATATATCTTTCCAGTACGTTCCGATAGTTTCCACCAAAATCTCAATTCTTTGGGGGGATCAATTGGGGGATTGATGTGAAAGAGGCCAGAACTGATGAAACTCACGGCACTTCAAGTCAAAAAAGCTACTGAACCTGGCAAGTACCACGACGGTGGAGGATTGGGACTGTTTCTACGCGTCCGACCCAATGGTTCAAAGTTTTGGGTACAAAGGATTACCATAAACGCCAAACGGTGTGAGCTCGGATTGGGAAGCCCCCCTATTGTTTCATTGGCAGAAGCAAGAGAACAAGCCTTCGACAACAAACGGCTAGTTCGCGCTGGTAAAGACCCGCTTCAAGATAAACGCGAAGCTCGCGAGCACCTTACTTTCGAAGGTGCTGTCGATAAATATTTGAGCATTAAGCTCGACGAATTCAAAAATGAAAAACACTGCAAGCAGTGGCGTTCTACACTTGAAACCTACGCCAATCCGGTAATTGGCAAGAAGCATGTATCTATACTTGCAGTCGCTGACGTCTTGCGCGTTTTGGAGCCGATCTGGAAGACAAAAACCGAAACAGCTTCTCGATTGCGAGGCAGGATTGAGGCCGTTCTGTCTTGGGCGACGGTAGCAGGATTTAGATCAGGAGAAAATCCAGCGAGGTGGAAGGGTAACTTGGCCGAAGTTTTGCCAAAACCAACAAAGATCTCGAGCGTTGTCAATCACCCCGCCCTTTCACTCACAGACGCGCCCAAATGGTGCCAACTCCTTCGGAAACGCAGTGGAATGGCCGCTGCTGCGCTGGAGTTCGCTGTACTCACGGCAGCAAGGTCTGGAGAGGTACGTGGGATGCAATGGTCCGAGGTAGATTTAGAGAACCAGCAATGGGTTATTCCAGCAGAACGGATGAAAGCGCGTCGCGAGCATCGTGTGCCTCTTAGCGATGGCGCTATGGCCCTCATCAAGCAGATGCCGCGACTAGAAGGATCAGATTATGTATTTTTCTCATCTCGCGGCGGCAGTCTATCTGACATGAGCCTTTCCGCCGTCATGCGCAAGATACACTCAAATGAACAGTTATCAGACCAACAAGGCTTTATTGATACTCGCTCAGGCAAACCCGCAGTACCCCACGGCCTACGATCAACGTTTCGGGACTGGTGCGCGGAACGCACAGAGTTTCCCCGAGACATGGCAGAAATCGCATTAGCCCACAATGTAGGCAGCGCCGTAGAACGCGCTTACAGGCGCTCTGACATGTTGGAGAAACGCAGATCAATGATGCAAGCATGGGCTACCTTTTTAACACACCCAGCTTAGTGAACGGCAATTCAAATGAACAATGATCTGAGAGATAAATATCTAGCGGCATATGATGCCAAGGCGTCGCATGATGCAGATTATGAAGCGTTAAATAAACAATACGATGGTGACGTACCCTTTTCTGAAGCGGTAAAACTCGCTGAAAAGCGGCTCATGCGTATCAAAAACCCTCCGAAACCTGGAAGCAGCGGAACTCCTTTTTATGAAGGGTTTGCTGCCGCACAAGAGTATCTTTCCGCTCATGGTGCATGGAACCGCGCGGCGTTCATTGCCATGATTGAGGACTCAAGGGAGAACTATTGGTCACACCTAGCTTTAGCCGCAGCCGCTGCCATCACCCACGATAAATCAGCAATGCCAGAGCTTATGAATTGGGAACGGGACTATTTAGCGAAGCTGATAGATATCCCAACGCGACCCGCCGGAAAATCGCCGTATGCAAACCTACATAGAGATCAAATAATTGTATCCGAACTGGAGAGGCTTCAGAAAGTCGGCTTCAAACCAACTAGAAATAAATCAGAAGGTTCGTCCAAGAATAGTGGTTGCGACGTCATTGTAAAAGCGTTGGCAAACATTGGAGAAGCACGTGGTTATGATGCAGTAGCTTCGATTTGGCAAAACAAAAACAAAGCTCCAAATTTCACGGCCATAAGCAACGCTTTTCTCGTTGGACTGAACAATCTACCGTAATCGTTCAGTATGACAATCCAGTGGAAAACGAGAATTTTCGGGTAGTTACTAAATCAACCGAAAGGTTCTTTAAATGGCCGATACAATCTCAATTCCACCTGTTTCCATTTTGCGACTGCCGATGGTCATCGATCGTGTGGGTTTAAGCCGAAGCACCATTTATGACATGCAATCCAGAGGTGACTTCCCCTCGCCAATCAAACTGGGGACGCGCTCAGTGGGCTGGATTGACACTGAAATTTCTGAATGGTTAGCCACTCGCGAAAAAACAGTGCGGGGAACTTCGAATGTCTAACTTTTTCGCACATAGCCAATCGCGGATTGAACTATGCCTTCTCGATTTGGCTGCCACTTTTCGGGCCGTAGACCCACTTCAATTTGCGTTTCTGATTACCTTATTCGAGATGCTGCTGGCTGGCTTACTATGAGTGGAAAAGCAGTAATAGCAGCGCTTAATGCAGAAGTTAAAAAACCATCAGCCAAGTTTGTATTGGTCGCGATTGCAAGTGCGTATAACGAGCACACTCACATCTGCGCACCTTCACGAAAGAGGCTAGCCAACGAAACTGGCTATGATCTTTCAACCATCAAGCGCGCAATAAAAGCACTCTCCCAAGCAGGCCTGATCCGCACCATTCCCCGATCCGATTACTCAGGGAGGCAAAGATCCAACCAGTACGAACTACAGTTCCATGAGTGCACTGCGCCCCCTTCAAATGTTCTCGAATGGGGTCAGCATTCGCCCCCCAAGGGGCGCCGCCTGCAACCCCCACTAAAGGAACAGAAAGATAAACAGAAAATAAGCTCTCTGTTGAGCAACGGTGGATCCAAAAGTGGATTGACCAGTGATGCTGAATTTGAGGCGCGTTTCGAGGAATTGTTTTCTACATTTCCGAAGAGACCTGGAGGCAATAAGAGCCACGCAAGAAATGCGTTTAAACTGCTTAGCATCCACGAACAAACTTTGTGTCTTGATTATGCAAAACGCTATCTGCACGACTTCAACTCCAGCCGAAAGAAGCACAAAACAAGCCACTCAGAACAACTGAAATACGTACCATTCCTTCACAATTGGCTAAGCAATGGCCAATGGCATGCAGCAGAAACCTTACCGAAACTTTCTTCAACGGATGCAGAAAATGTTATAAAAATGAAGAACTCAACTATTCTTGATCGGTCTAGAAATGAACGCCTATTCAAGATGTGTGAAATGGTTCGAGCGAAAAGCGTGCCTATTTCAATGGATAAGTTTGGTTTTCCAAATGAAATTGTAGCTGAAGCAAAACGACGCCTACTAGTAAAAACTTGATGAACACAACCGAAAAGGAACCCTGAAGATACATGATTCAACTAAACTTCTTTTGGTTAGTCGGGGAGCTGTCGGGACTCTGGTGAAAACCTAATAAAACCTAATATTGGATCGGAGTGAACTCACAAGGTCTTGGGCAAAAAATCACGAAAGTATTACCTATAGGATCAACGAAAGGGCCTCCCCTTTAAAGCCGATTCAAGCCCATATGGCCGCGAAATAGAAATTTAGAAAATGGTCTTCACCATTTTTTAGTTTGCAATGCCCCTTCAATCAAGTGGGGTATTGAACTCTGCGTGACTATGCATCAGACATAACTGCAAACAACAAACTAATGGGTTGAACTGTACCGGGAAGAAGGTTTCCTGAACCAACTTTTTGGATATAATTCCAAGCCTCATCTCTTATGAGATTTGCCATTAACAGTGAACGCTCCAATGCTGCAACCTGTCCCTGCCAAAGCTCTACTGGTCCACTTTCGGGCGGAGAGCTTCTACGACGTTCAAGTGCGAGTTCTCTGTTTAGAATCTCGGCCTGGAAGTGTCCGAAGATCTGCATGGCGAGGTACTCGAGA